>Ga0184637_10001189_pt1 | contig 18124 bp, 15 predicted proteins | sample PLM3_127_b2_FD_133143 | JGI IMG/M metagenome (GOLD analysis project Ga0184637, IMG submission 133143) | Groundwater sediment microbial communities from an aquifer in East River, Colorado, USA - PLM3_127_b2 | ecosystem: Environmental > Terrestrial > Soil > Riparian zone | place: USA: East River...
GACTTCTGGGCCGACACGCTGTGGCAGCGTTCCGCGATCGCCGCGCGCGATCCCAGCCTGTTCGACGCCTGGAAGCGCTGGATCCGCGCCCGCCAGTAGTCCGGAACCACCTCGCCGGCCCCCCGTCGGGGCGATCCGATTGCGCCCCTTTTGTGGCGCGGGGACCCATCCTTGACCGGCCTTCACGTTGCCGGTATCTTCCTAAGTTTTCGCAGCAATTTTCTCCACTTAGGTGTTTCGATGGAATTGACCGCCGGCGTTACCACCGAATTATCCGGTGCCGAAATCACGGTTCGATGTCTTCAGGAAGAGGGCGTCGAATTCATTTTCGGCTATCCGGGCGGCGCCGTCCTTCCCCTGTACGACGAGTTGTTCAAGCAGGAAAAGGTCAAGCACATCCTGGTACGCCACGAGCAGGCGGCGGTGCACGGCGCCGATGCCTATGCCCGGTCCACCGGAAAAGTGGGAGCGGTGCTGGTGACTTCCGGCCCCGGCGTGACCAATGCGGTGACCGGCATTGCCACCGCTCACATGGATTCCATCCCGATGGTGATCGTCACCGGCCAGGTGCCGACGCACGCCATCGGCCTGGACGCCTTCCAGGAAGTGGACACCGTCGGGATCACCCGGCCGTGCGTGAAGCACAACTTCCTGGTGAAGGACGTCAAGGACCTCGCGGTCACCATGAAGAAGGCCTTTTATCTTGCCGCGACCGGTCGTCCCGGCCCGGTGCTGGTCGACATCCCCAAGGACGTGCAGACCACCAAAACCGCGTACTTCTATCCGCAGTCGGTGACGATGCGCTCCTACAACCCGGTGATCAAGGGACACAGCGGACAAATCAAGAAGGCGATCCACCTGCTCATGGAAGCCAAACGGCCGATGACTTACACCGGCGGCGGCATCGTGCTCGGCAACGCCTCCGCCGAATTGACGCAATTGGTGCGCACGCTCGGTTTCCCCTGTACCAACACCCTCATGGGCTTGGGCGGTTATCCAGCCAGCGATCCGCAGTTCGTCGGCATGCTCGGCATGCACGGCACCTACGAAGCCAACATGGCGATGCAGAATTGCGACGTGTTGCTCGCGATCGGCGCGCGCTTCGACGACCGCGTGATCGGCAACCCGAAGCATTTCTTCCAGGAAGACCGCAAGATCATCCACGTAGACATCGACCCCTCGTCGATCTCCAAGCGCGTGCGGGTGGACGTGCCGATCGTGGGCGACGTCAGGGAAGTACTGCAGGAGATGAATCGCCAGCTCGCCGCCGCCAAGGAGCGTCCGGACCCGGCCGCAGTCAAGGCGTGGTGGACGCAGATCGAGCAGTGGAAGAGCCGCGATTGCCTGAAGTACGACCGCACCTCGAAAATCATCAAGCCGCAGTTCGTGATGGAAAAGCTCTACGAACTGACCAAGGACATGGACCTGTTCCTGACCTCGGACGTGGGCCAGCATCAGATGTGGGCGGCGCAGTTCTACAAGTTCGAGAAGCCGCGCCGTTGGATCAATTCCGGCGGCCTGGGCACGATGGGAGTGGGGCTGCCGTACGCGCTCGGCGTGCAGCTCGCGTATCCGGACGCGACCGTGGCCTGCGTGACCGGCGAGGCCAGCATCCAGATGTGCATCCAGGAACTGTCCACCGCCAAGCAGTACCGCCTGCCGGTGAAGATCGTCAACCTCAACAACCGTTACATGGGCATGGTGCGCCAGTGGCAGCAATTCTTCCACGGCAACCGCTACGCCGAGTCCTACATGGACGCGCTGCCGGACTTCGTCAAGCTGACCGAATCCTACGGCCACGTGGGCATGCGCATAGACCGGCCGGAGGACGTCGAGCCGGCGCTCAAAGAGGCGTTCAGCCGCAAGAACGACCTCGTTTTCATGGACTTCATCACCGACCAGACCGAGAACGTATTTCCGATGGTGCCCGGCGGCAAGGGCCTGTCGGAGATGATCCTGGTTTAAGTCAAATGCGTCACATCATCTCCCTACTCATGGAAAACGAGCCGGGCGCGCTGTCTCGCGTGGCCGGCCTGTTCTCGGCGCGCGGCTACAACATCGAGTCGCTGACCGTCGCACCCACAGAAGATCCGTCGCTGTCGCGCATGACCGTGGTCACCAGCGGTTCCGACGACGTCATCGAGCAGATCACCAAGCAGCTCAACAAGCTGGTTGATGTGGTCAAAGTGGTGGACCTGTCCGACGGCGACCACATCGAGCGCGAGCTTATGCTGGTCAAGGTGCGCGCCTCCGGCAAGGATCGCGAGGAGATGAAGCGCATGGCGGAGATCTTCCGCGGCCGCATCGTCGATGTAACCGACAAGGCTTACACCATCGAGCTCACCGGCACAGGAAGCAAGCTCGATGCCTTCCTCGAAGCGCTCGAACAGGGCGTGATTCTGGAAACGGTGCGCACCGGCGCCTCGGGTATCGGCCGCGGCGAACGCATCCTTAAAGTTCAGTGAGGAGTGAGGGGGTGGGAGTGATTAAGTAATTAAGTGACTGAGTGACTGGTTTCAATCACCTAATTACTGAATCACCTAATCACCGATTCTTGGCCCTTCACCCTCACTTGTCCCCGGAGGGGATCACCCTTTACCCTTCACGAATTTCTCACCAGAGGCGAACATGAAAGTCTTTTACGACAAGGACGCGGACCTGCGTCTGATCAAGGGAAAGAAGGTCACCATCCTGGGTTACGGCTCGCAGGGCCATGCCCACGCGTTGAACCTCAAGGACTCGGGCGTGAAGGTCATCGTCGGCCTGCGCAAGGGCGGTGCTTCGTGGGACAAGGCCAGGAAGGCCGGTTTGGAAGTGAAGGACATCGCCGACGCGGCCAAGGCCGCGGATTTCGTGATGATCCTGTTGCCCGACGAACATATTGCGGACGTCTATCGCAGCGAAGTCGAACCCCACATCAAGAAAGGCGCGGCGCTGGCCTTTGCCCATGGCTTCAACATCCACTTCGGCCAGGTCGTTCCCCGATCCGATCTGGATGTGGTGATGATTGCACCCAAGGCGCCCGGACATACCGTGCGCTCGACTTACGTGCAGGGCGGCGGCGTACCGATGCTGATCGCCATCCACCAGAATCCGTCGAAGAAGGCGCGCGACCTGGCGCTCTCGTACGCGGCGGCGATCGGCGGCGGCAAGGCCGGCGTCATCGAGACCAACTTCCGCGAGGAAACCGAGACCGACCTGTTCGGCGAGCAGGTCGTGCTATGCGGCGGCACCACTGCATTGATCCAGGCCGGTTTCGAAACGCTGGTGGAGGCCGGCTACGCGCCGGAGATGGCCTACTTCGAGTGCCTGCACGAATTGAAACTGATCGTGGACCTGATCTACGAGGGCGGCATCGCCAACATGCGTTACTCGATCTCGAACAACGCCGAGTACGGCGACTTCACCCGCGGCCCGCGCATCATCACCGAGGAAACCCGCAACGAGATGCGCAGGATCCTCAAGGAAATCCAGTCCGGCGCCTATGCCCAGGAATTCCTGCTCGAGAATAAGACCGGCGCAACCAAGCTCGGGGCCATGCGCCGCATTGGCCGCGCGCACCAGATCGAGGTTGTGGGCGAAAAGCTGCGCGACATGATGCCGTGGATCAAGGCTAACCGGCTGGTGGACAAGACCAAGAACTAGGATTGAGGATCGAGGATTGGGGATTGAGCAAGGGCTTCGTTCCTCAATCCTCATTCCCCAATCCCGAATCCCGAATCCCCAATCCCCAATCCCCAATCCCCAATCCGTGTCCTCGTATCCCCACCCCATCATCGCCAGGGAAGGCTGGCCGTTCCTCGCCGCAGCAGTCGTCGTTGCGCTGATCGTCGGGTACTTGTGGGGATGGTGGTCGGTTCCGTTCTGGCTGGCGGCGCTTTTCATCCTGCAGTTCTTCCGCGACCCGCCGCGCAACGTTCCGAACGATCCCGACGCCGTGGTTTCGCCCGCCGACGGCCGCATCGTCGCGGTGGAAAAGTCCCGCGACCCCTACCTCGACCGCGATGCGCTGAAGATCAGCGTGTTCATGAACGTGTTCAACGCTCACTCCAACCGCAGCCCGGTGGATGGCGAAGTGAAGAAGGGCTGGTACTACGGCGGCAAGTTCCTCAATGCCGCGCTCGACAAGGCTTCGCTCGAAAACGAACGCAACGCGCTGTGGATCCGTGCCGACCGGGGTGCGGATGTCACCTGCGTGCAGGTGGCCGGGCTGATCGCCCGCCGCATCCTTTGCTACGTCAAACCGCATGACAGGCTCAAGCGCGGGCAGCGCTTCGGTTTCATCCGCTTCGGTTCGCGTGTGGATGTTTATCTCCCGCCCGGCGCGACCCCGCGTGCCGCGGTCGGCGACACGGTGTATGCTGGGGAAACCATTCTGGCGTGGTTTCCGGCCAACTAATCGGATATGAATCACCCGGCACCCAAACCGCAGTGGCTCAGTCGCGCCGGCATTCGCCGCAGCGGCATCTACTGGCTCCCCAACGCCATCACCACCTGCGCGTTGTTCGCGGGCTTTTACGCCATCGTGCAGGCGATGAACCTGCGCTTCGAGCTGGCCGCGGCAGGGGTGTTCGCCGCGATGGTGTTCGACGCGCTCGATGGCCGCGTGGCGCGGCTCACCCGCACTCAAAGCGAATTCGGCGCCGAGTACGACAGTCTTTCCGACATGGTGTCCTTCGGTGCGGCGCCCGCGCTGGTGATCTACGAATGGTCGCTCAAGGGCATGGGCAGGCTCGGCTGGTTCGCGGCCTTCGTCTATTGCGCCTGTGCGGCGCTGCGGCTCGCGCGATTCAACACCAACATCGACGTGGTGGACAAGCGCTACTTCCAGGGGCTGCCAAGCCCGGCTGCAGCGGGACTGGTCGCGGGACTGGTGTGGGCGATGGAAGCCTACGACGTGGCGCGCGCCGACGTGCCCTGGCTGGCGTGGGCGCTTACGCTGTTCGCCGGGTTCACCATGGTGAGCAGCATCCGTTTCTACAGCGGCAAGGACATCAACCTGCGCAAGAGCGTGTCCTTCGGGGTGGTGGTGATGATCGCGCTCGCCGTGGTGGCGTTGGTGCAGGTCGCCGACAACCTGCCGGAGGTGCTGTTCAGCCTGTTCGCGATCTACGCCGCATCCGGCTATGCCATGTGGGCGTGGGAGCGACTGCGCAAGAAGCCGACCGCCCCGCCGCCTCCATCGTCGGGTTCGGACATGTAGAGCCGAAGGGCCTGCGGCCTGCAAAAAACTCCGGGGCTTGCGGGCCCGCAAAAAACTCCTTATAGTCTGCGACATGCTTTCCCAACAGCTCGGCCAAATCGCTTTTCTTCTCCCCGGCATTCTGCTGGGCGGCCTGCTGCTGCGCCCCGGGCGCTAAAAACTTACTTCCCCCAACAGTTTGTCGGGTTTCTGCAAAAAGCCCGAAGCAGGAAAAACAGGCACCAATACGCCCGCGTCCGGCAATCCGACAGCGAGGCGCCAGTCCGAAACGAATTCGCAGCGGAGAACGACCATGAAAGAACAATTGATTATTTTTGATACCACTATGCGCGACGGCGAGCAGAGTCCGGGAGCCTCGATGACCCGCGAGGAAAAGCTGCGCATCGGCCGGCAACTGGAGCGCATGCGCGTGAACGTCATCGAGGCCGGGTTCCCCGCCGCGAGCAACGGCGACTTCGAGTCGGTGAAGGCGGTGGCGCAGGTTGTGAAAGACAGCATCGTGTGCGGCCTGGCGCGCGCCACCGACAACGACATCCGCCGCGCCGGCGAGGCGGTCAAGCCCGCCAATGCCTCGCGCATCCACACCTTCATCGCCACCTCGCCAATTCACATGCAGAAGAAGCTGCGCATGCAGCCCGACCAGGTGATCGAGCAGGCGGTGAAGTCGGTCAAGCTCGCGCGATCGCTGTGCGAGGACGTCGAGTTCTCACCCGAGGACGCCGGGCGTTCCGAGATCGATTTCCTGTGCCGCATCCTGGAGAAGGTGATCGATGCCGGTGCCCGAACCATCAACATTCCGGATACGGTGGGCTACACCGTGCCGGAGCAGTTTTCCGCCATAATCCGGCAGCTCCGCGAGCGCATTCCCAATGCCGACAAAGTGGTGTGGTCGGTGCACTGCCACAACGACCTCGGACTGGCGGTGGCGAACTCGCTGTCGGCGGTGATGGCGGGCGCGCGCCAGGTCGAGTGCACCATCAACGGCCTGGGCGAGCGTGCCGGCAACGCCTCGCTGGAAGAAGTGGTGATGGCGGTGCGCACCCGCCAGGATTTCTTCAACTGCGACACCCGCATCGATACCACCCAGATCGTACCAGCCAGCAAGATGGTCGCGGCAATCACCGGCTTCGCGGTGCAGCCGAACAAGGCCATCGTCGGCGCGAATGCCTTTGCGCACGAATCCGGAATTCACCAGGACGGCGTGCTCAAGAGCCGCGAGACCTACGAAATCATGCGCGCCGAGGACGTGGGCTGGAGCACCAACAAGCTGGTGCTGGGCAAGCACTCCGGGCGCAACGCCTTCAAGAGCCGCCTGCAGCAACTGGGAATCGAACTCGAGTCCGAAGAGGGGCTCAATGCCGCGTTCATGCGCTTCAAGGAACTCGCCGACAAGAAGCACGAGATCTTCGATGACGACCTGCTGATGCTCGCTTCCGACGACACCGTGACCCAGGAGCAGGAGCATTTCAAGCTGGTGTCGCTGCTGGCGCATTCCGAGACCGGCGAAAAACCGGTTGCCCGCATTGTGGTTTCCGAGGACGGCAGGGAAAAGCAGGCCGAATCCCGCGGCAGCGGTCCGGTGGACGCGACGTTCAAGGCGATCGAAAGCATCGTCGCCAGCGGCGCGGATCTGCAACTGTTCTCGGTCAACAACATCACCAGCGGCACCGACTCGCAGGGCGAGGTCAGCGTGCGGCTGTCCAAGTCGGGCCGCATCGTCAATGGCCAGGGCGCGGACACCGACATCGTCGTGGCCTCGGCGAAGGCCTATTTGAATGCACTCAACAAGCTGCATTCCAAGCTGGAGCGCCTGAACCCGCAGGTTTGAAGTCCACCTCTGAAAACAAGCCCGCTCGATGAGCGGGCTTGTTTTGTTACGGCTCTCTTAAGGCAGTCCGCGGAACATCCCGCTAAACTTCCGTCTGTCGAGGGACGCGCTCACATCAACCCCCGGATACTTTCCCGATGGTCGCAACGGCAACCGAACAAAAACGAAGCGAAGGCGGGTTGCACAGCATCGTCATCGTCGGCGGTGGTGCCGGCGGGCTCGAGTTGGCCACGCGTCTGGGCCGGACGCTGGGCAGGCGCAAGCAGGCGCTCATTACGCTCGTGGACCGCTGGCGCACGCACCTGTGGAAGCCGCTCCTGCATCAGGTCGCCGCGGGCAGCATGGATATGAACGATCACGAGCTCGATTATCTCTACCAAGCGCGCTGGCACCATTTCCAGTTTCGGCTCGGTCGCATGGACGGGCTGAACCGTGCGAAAAAGGAAATCCATCTGGCGCCGACCGTGGACGAGGACGGGCGGGAAGTCATCCCCGCCCGTACCATTGCCTACGACACGTTGGTGATGGCGGTAGGCAGCACGACCAACGACTTCGGCACCCCCGGTGCGCGCGAGCACGCGATCTCGCTGGACAACCCGCAGCAGGCCGCGCTGTTTCACTCGCGGCTGCTCAACGCCTGCCTGCGCGCCAATGCGCAGCAGGAACCGCTGCAACCGGGCCAACTGCACATCGCCATCATCGGCGCCGGCGCCACCGGCGTTGAGCTGGCCGCGGAACTGCACAACACCATCCGCGAGTTCGTTTCCTTCGGCCTCGACGGTATCGATCCCGAACGCGACATCAGGATCACCATCATCGAAGCCGCGCCGAAGATCCTGCCGGCGTTGCCCGAACGCCTGTCGGTCGCGGTGCTAGGCCTGCTGAAAAAACTCAAGATCGAGGTGCTGACCGGCGAAAAAGTCACCGAAGTTTCGGCGCCGGGAGTGAAGACCGCGAACGGCAGGGAAATACCGGCCGAGCTGGTGGTATGGGCTGCCGGCATCAAGGCGCCGGATTTTCTCAGGGACCTCGATGGGCTGGAGACCAACCGCATCAACCAGCTGATGGTGACGCAGATGCTCCAGGCCACGCGCGATCCGAACGTTTTCGCCTTCGGCGATTGCGCGAGCTGTCCGTGGCCGGGGAAGAACGGATGGGTTCCGCCGCGCGCCCAGTCCGCGCACCAGCAGGCCTCGCACCTGTACAAGATGCTTCCGGGGCGGCTGCGCGGCGAAGCGCTCCAGCCTTTCGTTTACCGCGATTTCGGCTCGCTGGTTTCGCTGGGAAAGTTCAGCACCGTGGGCAGCCTCATGGGTGCGATCACGCGCGGTACTATCATGGTGGAGGGCTATTTCGCCAAGATCATGTACCTGTCGCTGTACAAGATGCACGAGCTGGCGTTGCACGGATTCACCAAGGTGTTTCTCGACACCCTGGCGCGGATCATCACACGGCGTACCGAGCCGCACATCAAGCTGCACTAGCCCGAATAATTCATGAAGACGCCCCGTGTGCGGATAATCGCTGGCGTGCCGTGTCTATGAGCAAGCTCTTGCGCGGTACAGTGTGTCGCGTCGGGCTACTCGGGCGCTGGCGGCCGATTTCCGGCCATTTGCGGCATGCCTGCCTGGCCGATAGAGTGATCTATCGGCTGCGGCAGTCGTGCCGCAACTGTCTCGGAACTTGACTCGCCATCATCCCGAGTCCCTCATGAATTATCCAGGCTTAGGAAGCTCTGCATGAGTTCGACGACGCGGGCCCGCGGTCGCCTTCAAGGCAAGGGGTAAGTCCCCGCTTCACCAAGTACGTACTGCTGCACCCGTTTGTCGCGCAGGCGCTCGAGGAACCATTTGAGCGCCTTGCCGGTCTGGCGTGGGTGCCAGGCCAGATACACGTTGGCCAGAGACTTCGTTCCCTCCAATTGTTTTCTTACCAGCCGCCCGGCGGCAACGTGCGGGGCGGCCCAGGCAAGCGGCACGTAGCCTGCGCCCAGACCGGCAATGTGCGCGGCCATCTTTGCGCGCATGGTGGGAACGGTCAGCGCGTCCTGTCCGTCCAGCAATCCCGAGGTGCGCGGCGGCAGGTTGCGCGAGGTATCGGCCACGGACACCGCGCGGAACCGCATGACGTCCTGCGACGATAGCGGCTCGGGCGCTGTCGCGAGCGGGTGGTCGGGAGCGGCAACGAAGATGAACTCGAATTGCCCCATCGGTTCCACCGACAGCGACCCTTCGGGCGGTGCTTCCCCGGGCGCACCGATTACCAGGTCGGCGCGCCCGGTCATCAGCGCATCCCAGCAACCGCCGAGAATCTCGGCGGTGAGTTTGATGCGCGTACCCGAACCTTCCCGGTAAAAATCCTTCAAAAGAGGGAACAGGCGTTCGGTCGGGACGATGTCGTCCACTGCGATTCGCAGTTCGGTCTCCCAGCCGGTGGCTACCCGCTTGACCCGGCATTCCAGATCCGTGGCGGTGCGGAGCAGATGGCGGCCCTCGCGCAGCAATTCCTCTCCTGCTTCCGTCAGCTTGGCGCGGTGGCCGCTGCGGTCGAACAGCTTCACCTCCAGATCCTGCTCGAGCTTCTGGATGGTGTAGGTGATCGCCGAAGGCACGCGGTGCAGTTCCTCCCCAGCCGCGGCGAAGCTGCCGTTGCGTGCGATCGAGTCCAGGACCAGCAGGGCGTCGAGCGAGATTCTCATGGTGAGGGCAAGAAAACTCGGTTATGATGTTGCGAAATAAATGACCCGCCGGTCAGCAACATTAAAGTCGCCAGGGGGCGCCCCGTTTTCAAGACAGCCGCTCAGCGGCCAATTGCCAGCGAGGATTCCCCGCTGGCTATATTTTTTCTTCACCAGTCGAAGCCGGCTGTTTCGCGCCATCGACCAGAGTTTAGAGGTAAGCAAGTGCATACGCCGATCATCCGTAATGTAGCCATTCTCACGGCGCTGGTCACTGCAGCGCTGACCGCTGCTGGTTGCAGTTCCAAGAACGACACCAGCGCGGGTCAAAAACCCGATGCTGCCAAGCCTGCCGCGCAGCCGGCCGCACAGGCAGCAAAACCGATGGGCTTGCCGGTAAAAGCGGTGCCGGTGAAAGTCGGCAAGGTGTCCGACGAGGTTACGGCAGTTGGGACGCTGCTCGCCGAAGAATCCGTGATCATTCGGCCCGAGATCGACGGCCGCATCGTCGGCCTGCATTTCCAGGAGGGGCAGGCGGTTACGGCCGGTACGCGTCTGGTGTCCATCGACGGCTCCGAGTTCGAGGCGCAGGCCGCCGCGGTCCGTGCCGACCTCAAGACCGAAGAGCAGCGCCTGGCGCGTACCGGCGAATTGCACCAGCAGAACTTCATTAGCAAGGACGCCCTGGACGTGCAGCTCGGCACGGTGGACCGCCTCAAGGCACGCCTTGCCGAAGCCGAGTCGCGGGTGGCGAAAACCGTGATCCGCGCGCCGTTCTCGGGCACGGTGGGATTGCGAATGATCAGCCCCGGTGCCTACGTCAAGGCTGGCGCAGACGTTGTCCGCCTGGAGAGCATCGGCACCATCAAGGCGGATTTCCGCATACCCGAACTGTATATGTCCAAGGTGCGCCCAAACCAGGAAGTGGTGATCCGTCTCGACGCCTATCAGGGCGAGGACTTCCGCGGCCGCGTTTACGCAGTCGAGCCGGTGGTGGATGAACGAACCCGGACCGTACTCATGCGCGCACGCGTACCGAACAAGAGCAACAAGCTCAAACCGGGAATGTTCGTCCGCGTCGCAGTGACGATGGCGACGCGTCCCGACGCAATCGTGGTGCCGGAGCAGGCGCTGTGGCCGCAGGGACAAGACAACTTTGTGTTCCGTGTGGTTGACGGCAAGGCGGTGCTCACCAAAGTCGTCATCGGCAACCGCCAGCCCGGCGAAGTGGAAATCACCCAGGGACTCGGCCCCGGTGATACGGTGGTGACCGAAGGGCAGATCAAGTTGCGCGACGGCGCGCCGGTGATGGTCATGGGGGCACCGCCCGCAGCTCCGGCCAACGCGCCGGCGACCGCTGCCGCGGCCAAGAGCTGAACCCGCGGCCCAGTTAATTCAGGAGCCTGAACATGGTTCTATCCGACATTTCGATCAAACGGCCGGTCCTGGCCACAGTGATGAGTCTGCTCATAGTCCTGCTGGGGGTCATTGCCTTCGACCGTCTCTCGGTTCGCGAGTACCCCAAGATCGATCCGCCGATTGTTTCCGTGCGCACCGTCTTGAAAGGTGCCACCGCGCAGGTGGTCGAAAGCACGATCACGACGCCGGTCGAGGACGCGCTGTCCGGCATCGAGGGCATCAAAACAATCAAGTCGCAGAGTCGAGAAGAGGTGAGCCAGGTCACGGTCACTTTCGTCACCGACCGGGACGTGGAGGCCGCCGCCAACGACGTGCGCGATCGCGTTTCGCGCGTGCGGTCGTTGTTGCCGGATCAGGCTGACGATCCGGTAGTCAACAAGATCGAGGCGGACGCCTGGCCGGTGATGTGGGTCGCTGTTACCAGTGACCGGCATACACCGATGGAACTGACCGACTACGCGGACCGCTACCTTACCGATCCCATGAAGGCGGTTGCCGGGGTCGCGACTGTCATCATCGGCGGCGAGCGTAAGTACTCGATGCGCGTGTGGCTCGACCGCGAGCGACTCGCCGCGCACGGCATGACCGCCCAGGATGTCGAGGAGGCGCTCCGCCGGCAGAATCTCGATTCGCCGGGCGGGCGCATCGAAAGCACTCAGCGAGAGTTGACGGTGCTTGCCGAGACCGACCTGCAGAGCACCGAGGCGTTCAACAACATGATCATCCGCGAAGTGGCCGGTTATCCGATCCGCCTCAAGGATGTGGGACGCGCCGCGCCCGGGCCGTACGAGAACCGCAAGATCGTGCGCGTCAGCGGCAAGGAGGCCATCGGCCTCGGCGTGGTTAAACAGTCAACCGGCAACACGCTCGCGATCGCCGCAGGGATTCGGGAGCTGGTGCCGCGCCTGATGGCAGGTCTGCCGGAAGGCATGAGTATGAAAGTGGCGGTGGACACTTCGCAGTTCATCGAGACCGCTATCAACTCCGTATACACGGTGCTATTGGAAGCGTTGGCATTGGTGGTGCTGGTGATCTTCCTGTTCCTACGCAGCTTCCGGGCGACGCTGATTCCGGCGGTTACGATCCCGGTCTCCCTGATCGGCGCATTCTTTTTTCTTTATGTATTCGGGTTTTCGGTAAACGTTCTGACGCTGCTGGGCGTCGTGCTGGCCGTGGGTCTGGTGGTGGACGATGCCATCGTGATGCTGGAGAACATCCACCGGCACATCGAGGAAGGCCTGCCGCCCTATAAGGCGGCGATTAAAGGTTCCAAGGAAATAGGTTTTGCGGTGGTGGCGATGACGGTCACGCTCGCCGCAGTGTTTACCCCGCTGGTGTTCATGACTGGCCGCGTCGGCCAACTATTCATCGAGTTTGCCATGACCGTCGTGGCGGCCGTACTGGTCTCCGGCTTCGTGGCGCTGTCGCTGACACCGATGATGTGTTCGAAAGTTCTCAAGGAGCACGAATCGAACTGGCTCTATGACCACACCAAAGGTTTCTTCGAGGGCATGAACCGCGGTTATCGATCGATGCTGCACCGAACGCTTCGTGCCCGTTGGGCGATCGTCCTCGCATTTGTGGCGGTGCTCGCCGCGATGGTCTGGCTGTTCCTGCAGCTCAAGTCCGAACTTTCCCCCCTTGAGGATCGTGGCTTCTTCATGGCTTTTGTGGTGGCGCCCGAAGGATCCACCATGCAGTACACCGACAACTACATGCGCGGCGTCGGTGAGATCCTCAAATCAGTGCCGGAGATCGAGACTCTGTTCGAGGTCGTGGCACCGGGTCTGGAGCGGCCCAATCCCGTCAATCTTGGAATCGGATTCGCAGTGCTGAAGCACTGGAATCAGCGCGACCGCAAGCAGATGCAGATCGCCCAGGAAATCACTCCGAAACTCTACGCTGGATTGCCCGGCGTCATCAGCTTCGCGGTGAACTCGCCCTCGCTTGGGGGCAGTTTCCTGTCCAAGCAGATCGAGTACGTCATCTACGGCAACAGCTACCCGGAGCTCCAGGGGTACGTAAGCAAGATCATGGGCCGGCTGTCGCAGTACCCGGGCATCACCGGGCTGGATACTGATCTGAAGCTCAACAAGCCGCAGCTCCGGGTGGAGATCAATCGCGACAAGGCGGCAGCCCTCGGTGTGTCGATGGCAACGATCGGCAGCACACTGGAAACACTGCTCGGCGGGCGCGATGTCACTCGCTACAAGCGCGAAGGAAAGCAGTACGACGTCGTGGTGCAGATGGAAGACGACAAGCGCCGCCGGCCGGACGATCTGACCTCGATCTATGTGCGCAGCGCCAGTGCCGACCTGGTGCAGCTGTCCAATCTGGTTCAACTCAGGGAAACAGTCGCGCCGAAAGAACTCAACCACTTCAACAAGTTCAGGGCGGCGGTCATCAACGGCAACGTCGGTCCGGAGGGCAGCCTCGGTGACGTGCTCGCCCAGATCGACAAAGTCGTTGCCGAAGAGTTGCCGAAGAACGTGATTACCGACCTGGACGGGCAGTCCCGCGAATTCCGCGAGACCGGCATGGAGCTTTACGTAACCCTGGCGCTCGCATTGATCTTCATTTATCTCGTACTCTCCGCCCAGTTCGAAAGCTTTGTCGGGCCACTGGTGATCATGCTGACCGTGCCGCTCGCGGCCACCGGCGCGTTGCTGGCGATGTGGATCAACGCCAAGCTCGGCAACGGCGGCACGCTCAACGTCTACAGCCAGATCGGACTGGTCATGCTGGTGGGCCTGATCACCAAGAACGGCATTCTGATCGTGGAGTTCTCCAACCAGCTTCGCCGCCGGGGGAAGGAGAAGTTCGAGGCGGTCATCGAAGCCTCGACGCTGCGCCTGCGCCCGATCCTGATGACGACGCTTGCCACCGTTTTGGGCGCACTTCCGCTCGCCATTTCTGCCGGCGCCGGTGCCGAAGCCCGCCAGGCAATCGGCTGGGTGGTGGTGGCCGGCATGGCCCTGGGAACGCTGCTGACGTTGTTCGTGATCCCCGCCTTCTACACGCTCATCGTGCGCCGAATCCATATGATCCCCGAAGAGCTCGAGGCGCTGGCGGCCGCCGGCGGTGCCGGCCCATTGACGGTTCCTCACGACAAGCAGCGCTGAGCGAATCCGCTACGGCACTCGCAAAAGAAGCGGCAAGTGTTCACGCACTTGCCGCTTTTTTGTCGCTATAGTCGTTAGAGACAAGGATGAAGGATGAAGGATGAAGGCGGAAGGACGACCGAAGTTCGTGACCCTTGCTCAAACTCGTGCATGGAAACGAAAGGCAGACTGTTGACCGAGTAAGCCGTTATTTCCTTTTCCTGTTTTGGGTTTCTTCGCGTCTTTGCGTCTTTGCACCTTTGCGTCAAGTTTTTCGTTTTTGAGGAGGAACTAGAGGACCATGAACCGCAATCTCAATATTGGCGTCGCGCAGAAGATCGGCACCTATAGCGATGGTGCGGAAGTGCCCGCAAATTCCAAACTGGCATTCGTATCGGGCACCCCGGGAATGTTGCCGGACGGATCCTATCCACGGGGCATAACCGCGCAGGCCGAGCAGGCGTGGAAGAACGTGCTGGCGATCCTTGCGGAAGCAGGGATGGGCGTGAAGGACCTGGTCAAGGTCACGCACTATCTGGTGCGACAGGAAGACATCAAGGACTACGCCGTGGTGCGCGCGCGCTATCTCGGCGATGCGCGGCCGGCCTCGATGTTGCTGGTCGTCCCGGGACTGGTGAAGCCGGAAATCCTCGTCGAGATCGAGGCCTACGCGGCAAAGGAAGGATGATCCCCTCCGGGGACAAGTGAGGCGGGGAAGGACACCTGTACCCGGAGGGTATGAAGGATGAATTCATATGTGCGCGAAACGCTCGTCATTCGAGGCCACCATGTAGTCGCTGCGTTCGGGAAGTCGACTTCCTTATCATTCCCGAAACGCATGCGAAGCATTCTGAATTGTCGCTTGTGCCCATATCCGAGCCGCGGAGAATGCAGTTCGCAGTGATTTCTTGGAATACCTGCCTCGCCTTTTGACCCGGACCCACCATCAATGAATTCCACTGCCAACTGGCGCACCCCCGTCCTAATCCTGGTCTGCGGCGCGATCATCCTCACGCTGGGATTGGGCATCCGTGCCAGCTTCGGACTGTTCCTGCAACCGATGAGCACGGATCTCGGCTGGGGGCGCAGCCACTTCTCCTTCGCCATGGCGCTGTCGAATCTGATCTGGGGGCTGGCGCAGCCGTTCTTTGGCGCCTGGGCCGACAAGAAGGGCGCCGGGCGCGTGGTCGCCGTTTCGGGTCTGTTGTATGCCGGCGGCCTGGCGCTGATGCCTTTTTCCACGACGCCGCTGATGCTCGATGCGAGCGCCGGACTGATGGTGGGCCTGGGGCTGAGCGGGGTGAGTTTCGGCGTCATCCTCGGCGTGGTGGGCCGCGCGTTTCCTCCGGAGCGGCGCAGCCTCGCGCTCGGTATCGCGTCTTCCGGCGGGTCTTTCGGGCAGTTTCTGATGCTGCCATTCGGGCAACTCCTGATTTCCACGCTGGGCTGGCAAACTGCTTTGCTGGTATTGGCCGGGACCATCTTGGCGACGGTTCCGTTGGCTGCGGCGATGATGGAGGGGCGGCGTCCGGTCGCCACCGGCGCCCAGCAATCGCTGGGTCAGGCGTTGCGCGAAGCCGGTGCTCATTCCGGCTTCTGGTATCTGACTTCGGGTTTCTTCGTGTGCGGCTTTCAGGTGGCTTTCATCTCGGTGCACCTGCCGGCGTACCTGCTGGACGTCAAGATGACGCCCGCCGTTGGCGCGACTGCTCTGGCGCTGATCGGGTTGTTCAACATCGCCGGCTCGTTTTTCGCCGGTTATCTGGGCGGGCGCTTCAGCAAGAAGTACCTGCTCTCCGGCATCTATTTACTTCGCTCAGTGATCATTGCGCTGTTCCTGGCATTGCCGGTGTCGCCGGTGACCGTCTACGTGTTCGCGGCCGGAATCGGTTTCCTGTGGCTGGGAACGGTGCCGCTAACCAACGGCCTGGTCGCGCAGATCTTCGGCGTGCGCTTCGTGTCCATGCTGTTCGGCATCGTCTTCCTCAGCCATCAGATCGGCAGCTTCGTCGGCGTGTGGCTGGGCGGCTACTTGTTCGATGCGACGGGTTCCTACAATCTGGTGTGGATCGGCAGCATCGCCTTTGGCGTGATCGCGGCGATTCTCAATCTGCCCATCGACGAGCGGCCGGTCGCGCGCGTGGAGGCGCGCCCGGCGTGATCGTTCCGGGTTGGCGCGCTGCACTTTGGTGGATCGCGTTCGCGTTCGTCTGCCTGGCTCTGGTCATGTTCGCGCTGCAGGGCTATTTGTCTTCCTCGGCAATGATCGACTTTGCCAACATGAAGCTTTGCGCGCTCGCTGCGCCGGTCGCCTGACCGCGGGGAATGGCTCGGTATCACTTCTTCACGCTCGACGTATTCACCGGCCGGCCGTTCGGCGGCAATCCGCTTGCCGTGGTCCTCGATGCCGAACGGCTCAGCGGCGAGCAGATGCAGACGATCGCAGCCGAGTTCAATCTTTCGGAAACGGTGTTCGTGCTACCGGCCAAGGCGCACGGCGCCAAGAAGTTGCGCATCTTCACCCCGCGCGCCGAATTGCCCTTCGCCGGACATCCCACAGTCGGTACCGCATTCCTGCTGGCAAAGCTGGGGCTGGTGCTGCTCGACACCGCCGATCCGGTGATTGTGCTTGAGGAGGGGGTGGGCAACGTCGCGGTGGACGTGCAGCTCGGTCCGGATGGCCCGAGAGCGACCCGCATGGCTGTGCCGAAAATGCCCGAACTCGGCCCCGAGCCGCCGCCGGCGCAGGAACTCGCTGCCATGTTGTCGCTCTCGGTTGACGACCTGCTGCCCGGTCGTTCTCCACGCGCCTACTCCTGCGGCGTGCCCTTCCTGTTCGTGCCGGTACGCGACCGCGAGGCGATCGCGCGCGCCAAAATACGGCCCGACCTCTGGGAGAAAACCGTTTCGCAGTGGTGGGCGTCCAGCGTGTTCGTATTCACCTTCGATACGGAAATTCTGGAGGCGCAGGTGCACGCCCGCATGTTCGCGCCGGCGTTCGGGATCGTCGAAGACCCTGCAACCGGCGGCGCGGCTTCCGCACTGGCCGGATATCTTTGCGAACTGGAAGGGCGCGACGGCAGCTTCCGTTGGCAGATCGAACAGGGATTCGAAATGGGGCGCCCGTCGCTGATCGAGCTGGAAGCCGACAAAAGCGGCGGCAGGATCACGGCCGTTCGCGTCGGCGGCCGCTCGGTGCTGATGTCGGAAGGCTGGATCCACCTGGATTGATCGACGCAGACCATGCGGCAACCGACTTTTGATGCGAACATCGCGCCCGCGCACGAGGGAGACTACGGCGACGTCATCGCGCTGCTCGAAGCGGCGTCCCTGCCCACGGAGGACCTTGAGCGAAGCTCAATGGCGTATTTCCTGGTGGCCCGCAATGGTTCCGGAAAGCTGATCGGCGCGATCGGCGTCGAATGCTACGGATGCGCCGCGCTGCTGCGCTCTCTGGTTGTCGCCCCGGACTATCGAAATCGCGGGCTGGGTGCGCAACTGGTGGCGGAGCTTGAAGCCCGCTGCCGCTCTTTGGCGGTTGCGGACTTGTTCCTGCTGACGACCACGGCCCGGGATTTCTTCGCCAGGCAGCGCTATCAGGGAACCGAACGTGAATCCGTTCCCGTGGCGCTGCGCGCCGCCGCGGAATTCACCCGGCTCTGCCCCAACTCCGCGGTCTGCATGACCAAGTCCCTGTAATTCCGTTCTTTTTCAATCTTCCGCGGACTCTACCCGGGCTGCGGCGGGGAACTCGGAAGCGCAGTCGTGTAACAGTTATTCGAAAATTTTGATGGAACGACTCTAATTGTTTCACTAACAATTCCGGTACTTAGCCCCCATATTCGGATCCATCGACGCCTGGACCGGGAAAGTCGTACAGGCAGGAAAGGAAGAAA
>Ga0184637_10001190_pt1 | contig 18114 bp, 18 predicted proteins | sample PLM3_127_b2_FD_133143 | JGI IMG/M metagenome (GOLD analysis project Ga0184637, IMG submission 133143) | Groundwater sediment microbial communities from an aquifer in East River, Colorado, USA - PLM3_127_b2 | ecosystem: Environmental > Terrestrial > Soil > Riparian zone | place: USA: East River...
AAGTCACTCTACGCACGCTCACCGCGCATCGTCCACGGTTCCGCGTCCCAGTCTGCTCTCAACCCACTCCGGACATCAGCCCATGTTCGTCGGCGCTCAGCGCACTAACTTCGGGGGCACCCCTATCCATAACCCCGCTGTGTGTCAACCTCCGTCTCGGAGTACCATGGCCATTACTCGGAGGTGGCGCTCATGAAGGTCTGGCTCTTCGACATCATGCCCTGGCCGTACCGGCAAGCTGAGATCCCTCATCCGTTCCCCGGGTACATGTACGACCGCGCGCTCGGGAAGGAGCTGTACGACGGGCACCTCGCCCTGTACCAGCGCGCCGACGAGTTGGGGTACGACGGCGTCTGCTTCGCCGAGCACCACTACGGCACCAATAGCGTCGATCCGTCTCCCAATCTTATGGCGGCGGCGGTCGCAACCCACACGTCGAACTGCAAGATCGTCATCATGGGCAACTGCCTCCCCATGCACGGCCATCCGGTCCGCGTGGCGGAGGAGCTGGCCATGCTCGACGTGCTCTCCAACGGCCGGCTGGTGAGCGGCTTCATCCGGGGTGGTGGCGGCGAGTACTGGGCCTACAACGTCGACGCCACCAAGGGCCGCTCCATGTTCAACGAGGCCGCGGAGCTCATCGTGAAGGCGTGGACCGACGACGAGCCGTTCGCCTGGCACGGGGAACACTACGACTACGACGTGGTCTCGATCCTGCCCCGACCGCTGCAGCAGCCGCACCCACCCGTCATCATGGCCGGCAACTCCGCGGAGAGCATCGAATGGGCCGCCGAGCGCCGCTACCCCCTGTTCACGAGCTTCTCGCCAACCCGGCAGATCGCCGAGACGTTCGGCTACTACCAGAAATACGCTGAGGAGGAGTGCGGCTGGACTCCGACTCCTGAGTTCAAGGGCGTAAGCCGTCAGTGCTACGTCGCGGAAACCGACGCCAAAGCTCGCGAGGAGGTCGAAGAACACGCCCTCACCTTCTACAACGTGCTCGCCTCTCCGCAGAAACAAGCGGAGATGAAGGACGTCAGCGCCGCGCGCTACACGGAGCGCAGCTTTTCCTATAAGACGCAGACTCACGTCCACCTGGCGCAAGCCGCAGGCACCACCTGGGAAAGCGTCCAGGAGCGCGGCCTCCTCATCGCCGGCAGCCCCGACACAGTTATCCGCAAGATCCGTGAGCAGCGGGACGCCCTGGGTGTCGGGACCTTCCTTAGCTACCTTCCCTTTGGGACCCTCGAGCCGAAGCACGCGATGAAGAGCCTGGAGCTGTTCGCGAAAGAGGTGCTGCCCGTCATCCGCGACGACTGAGGCCCGTTAGGGCCTCATCCATGACTCCGTATCTTCGTACCCCGGGGGTTCTAGGGGGCTTGCCCCCTAGTGACTGAGCGCAAACGCCCCGTAGGCGTAGCGCTGGTCGCTGGCGTTCATGGCTGCCTGCAGCTGCGGGGCTGTTAGCACTCGATCCGCGCCCGGGCCGTCGGAATCCAGTGGATCGTTGTAGAGGAAGCTCTCGCCGCTCAGGCCAGTGAGGATGATGTAGTGGTCCGCGAAGTATCGGACGCCGGCGCGCCCGGGCAACGCTCGGAAGCGGACCTGCGCGATCACCGGTCGGCCGGCGCGCAGCTGGTCCCGCACGTCGTCCAGGGACCACCTCGCGGTCCGTCCGCCTTCGAACAGTCCTATCGGCCGCGCGCCATTGCTGGAGGCGACTCGGGCCAGCGCGTCGAGTAGCGTGCCCACGTTGTTCCCCCAGATGCCCTGGGCGCCCAGGACCTGGCGCCGAAGCTCGGTGGAGGACACGTTGATTCCCAGCGCTCCGAGGCCCATCCCGAGCGTCGTCGGCCCGCAGTTGGCGCCCGCCCACGGCGTGCCATCGAGCTGCGAGCGATACGGTACCGCGATTCGCGGTAGGCCAGGCGTGAGAGCTGCGTACACTGGACCAGCGCCAGGCAGGATGAGATCCATCCCCAGCTCGATGAGGCCCTCAGCCTCGAGTGAGTTGAACTCGAGGATCGGGCTCACGTCGAGCCCGAACTTCTCGGCGATCCCGACCAGCGTATCGCCGTCCTCCACCCGGTACAGCAAACCAGAGATCGGCAGGACGAGAAGCTCGTCCCCGATGCGGATGCGGTCGGCATCGACCAGGCTGCTGTTGTTGTTGACGATCGTGTCGAGGTCGATGCCCAGCCTCCAGGCCACGTCGAGGAGCGTGTCCCCGGGGCGAACGCGATACACGAAGGGCTCGAGGGGGCGCTCCGCGCCGAACGGAATCGACGCCAGCAGAACTGTCTCGGACGATTCGGCCCCGGACGCCAACGCCAGCGGTCTCACACCGGGTGGGAAGAGGAGCGCCTCACGCGCGATAGGCTGGTCGGCGAGATCCGGCGCGATCCCGTTGTATGCGGCCAGGACCGTTGGATCCAGGCCATAGCTCGAGGCGACTTGGGTCATCGTGAGAGCGGGATCCGTTGGCTGCCGCGCGCTCCCCGGCGGCGGGACGACCAGCTCCAGCCCCACTTGCAGAAGGTTCAGGTCCTCCAGGTTGTTGGCCAGGGCAAGTGCTTCTACCGAGGAATCAAAATCAGCCGCGATGTCGAAGAGCGTGTCGCCCTCTTCGACGATATAGCTATCAGGCAGAGGCACCGTGATCGAGGCCAGTCGAACGGAAACGATCTCGTCGGCACGCAGTTCGCCTGAATCGAGGGGCACCGCTACGTGGCCTGCTGAGAAGACTCCGGCCCGCACGATGGTGACAATGATGAGTCCGCTCGCGCCAAGCAAGAGCGCCAAGAGAGCCGCGGGCCGGGCGAACCGAACGGAGAGTGGCGATGCAGCGCGATTCAGACGCAGAGACCCCGGAAAGGCGGGCGCACTGGTGGGGTTAGCCAACCTTTGTTCATGTACGGTCCCGCCGAGCAGGGCCAAGTGGCGCAGTCTACTACAGACCGCTTATGCGGGCCAATGGCCGCATCCTACTTGGAACCGCATCTATCGCGGGGATCTCTCCGGCCGATTCTTCAAGGGACGCACTTGAAGCCGCTTAGCTTGGAGGTCGGGTTTGCCAGGACAGGAAGCGCCCAGCGTTTGGTGGAAGGGCCTGGCCACCGTTCTAGCGACGTCCGTACCCGCATCGTTGCTTGCCTTCGTGTTGAGCTACGCGCTCACAATAATCCTCGGCTAAGGATCTCGCCTCGCGCTAAGATATTCGGTCGGAGGCGCCGTCATGACCCTGTCGATCGACCCCGAGGCTGCCTGGCGAGTGCCACTCGCGCCTAGCCGGGATGGAGTCGTGCTCGTCGAAGGAACTCGGGTCCCTCTGGAAACGGTGGTCGAGGCCTTCAACGCTGGCCAATCTGCAGAGGAGATCGCACTCAGCTACCCGACGCTCGAGCTGGCGAACCTTTACGCCGTGCTCGCCTACTATCTACGCCACCGCGGCGACGTGGACACCTACGTCGCGGAGCGGCGGCAGAAGGCCGATACGCTCCGCGACGATATCGAGTCGCGCTTCGACCCGCTAGGCATCCGAGAGCGCCTGCTCGCCCGAAGACCGGCTCAGCAATCCTAGCCTCCAGACTTAATGCTCCGATACCTCGTGGATGAAAGCGTCCACGGTGATATCGTGCGCGCCGTCCTCAGGCGTCAGCCGAACCTCGACGTTGTCCGGGCTCAGGATGTCGGCCTGGCGGGTGCAGATGATCCGACAATACTCCAACGGGCTGCGGCAGAAGGCCGAGTCGTTCTCACGAGTGACGTATCGACACTCGTCGGCTATGCGTATGAGCGAGTGAAGTCCGGCGATTCGATGCCGGGCGTGTTCGTGATCGGCCAAGGCGTCAGCCTCGGTCCAATCATTGAGGATCTCATCCTTCTCGCCGAGGTCAGCCGCGAAGGCGAGTGGGACGCGCAGGTCCGGTACTTGCCTTTGTAGGCCAGTCGAAGGCCGTCTTGGTCACGCGCATCGGTTGCCGCCGCTCAGGTCAAATGGCTGTGCTCGCCGAACGCGCCTTCCATGTCGCGCACCGCTTTCGGCCCGGCCCGACGCACGATCTTCTTGTGTAGCGGCCCGTCCGGGATGATGAATCGGATCTGCTCCAGGTACATGTTGTGGGTCGGCAGGTTCTGCGCCTGAACCTGGTCCCAGAGCAGCAGGTGCTCGAGGTACTCGCGTAGCGGCGCCGGCTCGGCGTGCCCGGCTCGATAGACGAGTCGGCCGTTACGGTGGACGACGAATACGGGGTTAGGCCGCGCCCCGTAGGCCCGGTGGACGCTACCGTCCAGGTCGTCGACCAGCACCGGGAACCGGATATCGTCGAGACGCTGGAGCTCTTCGGCCACCGCCACTTTCTGGTCCATCGAGGCGTGGTGCGGGTACGCCTCGCCGGGGTGCGGCTCGCGGACGTAGACGAAGAGAAATTGCACGCCCCGCCATTTGAAGTACTCCCAGGTATGGTTCAGCTCGGGGAGATTCGTCGCGGTAACCGGGCTCGTGATGGCTCCGAAGACGAGCACCGCATGCCGCTCGCGCAGCACCTCGCTGAGTTGAACTCGGCTGCCAGCGACAGACGCGAGGTCGAAATCCGGAGCCGCCATGCCGACGCGCAGCGAAGGTTGAATGTCCACGCGCTCCAGGGCACGGACGGGGTCGCCGGAGTCGGGACGACGAAAGTCGGCGTTGTTGTAGTCCGCTTCCAAACTCAGCCCTCCTATCTCAAAAAAGACCTCGGTCGAGCGTTAGCCAGACCTCGCGGCTAGCCCGGGGGCAACCGTGGGTCCAGCGACCTCGGTGAACTGCCGGGCCACAAACGATTTCATGACGTCGATTGCGCGGTTGGTTCCAGGGCTGGGCTCGCGCGCGAAGCCGTGGGCTTCGGACGGGAACCATTCGACCTCGATCGATCCACCTGCCGCCCGAAATGCCTCTGAGAATCGCTCGGGAATCTCCCGTGGGATGTTTATGTCCGGCACGGGTTGGACGATGAGGGTCGGCGGAAGGAGCACTGATTCCTTCCTGTCCAGAATGGCCTGGGGATTGCCCTCGATCATCGTCTCCTCGGTGAGGAAGTAATCGACAGACGAATCGGCATGTTGGTCCAGCCCCTCCCGCCTCTCGTACAGGTACCGAGCGTGAGGGTCGAGAACCGCCCACAGCATGAGCGTGTAGTCGATCGTCGCGTCTACCTGTGGGGCCTCAGCCAGGGGCAGGGCCCCGTAACGTGGATCGGCAGGCCGCATCGCGATAAGCATCAGCGTGTGGCCGCCAGCGGACGTGCCCAGCCCACCCACATGGAGCGGGCTAGCGTTGAGCTCGTCGGCGTGCGCCTTCGCCCACCGGATCCCGTAATGAACGTCCTGGACCTGGGCGGGGTATGGATAGGTCGGAGCCCGCCGAAACTCGAAGGCAACGACCACCATGCCGGCCGATGCGATTGCTCGGGCGAGCAGCTGGTTCTGCGTATAGCGACCCGCGTGCCACGCGCCGCCGTGGACGTCGACCATCAAGGGAAATGGGCCCTGCCCGTCGGGCTGGTAGATCCGGGCCGGGAGTGACTCGCCGTCCACCTGCAGATAGGTGACGTCGCGCTCGACGACCGCGTAGTGCCGCTCCGGATCGTACGCCAGGCCATCCGCCATCACAGCCTCCTCAGCTGGTTGTCGCCCTACGGCCTCAGCACGAGCAAAGGCCGAGTCCTTACCTGGCCGGCTTGCCTCCAAACCGCTCCAGCCAGCGCGGCACCGCCTCGTTGTTGAAAATATGGGTGGGTAGCTCACCTCGTAGCGCCTTCAGGATGTCGTTGTTCACCCACTCCGTGTTCTGGCCGGAAGTGCGCCCTACCGTCACCTCTGCACCCGCCGCTCGCAGCGGGGTACCTCCGTGCGGTCGTAGGAGCACCTTGTTGCCGAGCCGCCGCAGAGGGCTATCAGCGGGCAGCGGCTCTTCCTCGAAGGCGTTCAGGCCCGCGCCGGCGATAACTCCCTCCTCGATCGCGTCGCACAGCGCTTTCTCGTCGACGGCCTCGCCGCGCGACGTGTTGATGAAGAATGCCGTCGGCTTCATCATCGCGAATTGAGGTGTGCTCATCATGTGCCGCGTCTCTTTGTTCAGGACCACGTGCACGGTGACAACGTCCGATTGCCGAAGGAGCGTCTCGAGATCAGTCGGTTTGGCGCCGAACTCCAGGAAGCGGTAGTCGGGGACGTACGGATCGTACGCCAGGATGTTGATGTTCCACGGCCGCATGAGCTGGGCGACCCGCCCGCCGATGCGGCCGAGGCCGATGATCCCCAGCGTGATGCCGGCGTAGCCGTCGGATTGGCGGCTTCCGACGTACTTCCCCTGGCGTTCCGACCACCAACCCCCTTCCTTGATCGTCGCGTCCTGCTCCTGCAGCCCCTTCAACAGACCCAACATGAAGGTGACCGTCACCTCCGCGATGTTCCCCCAGTTGGACTCGACGGGTGCGTGCGTGACCAGGATTCCCATCTCCGTGGCCGCATCGACGTCGATGTCGTCGACGCCAACGGTGGCCTTGGCGACGATGCGCAGATCGGAGGATGCTTCGAGGACCTTTCGGGTGATCGGAGAGGCGCGCATGGACGTGCCCGCCAGCGCGACCGCATCCTTCGCCATACCCACGATCTCGGGCTCGTGGTTCCCACCTGGCTCGTGCCAGTGGTCTTTTCCGAGCGCCACCTCGCAGCCATTGGCTGCGAGAAACTCATGGCTCTTGCCGGTGGGCGCGAACACGAACACTTTCGGCATCTGCGCAGCTCCTCCCTTTTCACGACTTCAGGCTCGCGCTATCGTATGCCACTCTGAGGAGGATCTGTGATGGCCGTCACGAAGGTGGACCCGTATACGACCAACGCGCGAGGACAGCGCGTGCTGCCCTCGTTCTCCATGGCCGAGCACGATCGGCGCTTCGGCCGGGTCCAGAAGCTCATGGGCGAGGCCGGGCTCGATTGCCTGATCGTCCCGCCGGCCGACCTGTGGGAGATCCAGTCGAACTCCCGCTATCTCACCCAGATCGGTGGCATGCAGGGTGCAGCCTGGGCGATCGTCCCGGCAGCCGGGCCCGAGACGGCGGTTCTCGGCTCGGAGCGCGAGCACAAGATGTGGCGAGCCAACCTCGAGTGGCCGGTCGACATGCGGTGGAGCAACAACCCATTCGGCCCGCTTGTCGATCGCCTGAAGGAACTGGGCGTCGAGCGCGGCCGCGTTGGCTATGCTGGCCTGCACACCCGGCCCGAGGGGCTGATCCCCTTCCGCACGTGGGAACAGCTGACTGCGCTGCTTCCCCACGTCAGCTTCGTCGAGGCCACCGACGTTCTCGACCGCTCCCGGGTGGTGAAAGGCGACGAGGAAGTCTCTATCGTCCAGCGGATCACGGATGCCAACGAGATGGCAATCGAGAAAATGATCGAGGTTGCACGGCCCGGCCTGGAAGAGTCAGACGTCTGGATCGAAATGGCGGCAGTCATGCTGCGGGCGACGGGCGATTACCCCGCGCGGCTCGCGCTCGGATCGAACGACGCCCCGTCCAACGCCAGCAACAACATGGGACTCCCGATCCTGATGGAGGACGGCGGCATTCTCTCCCAGGAGATCGACGCGCGCGTTCAAGGCTACCGCGCGCAGTGCAACCACAGCATCCTGGTCGGGAGCAAGGACGCCGATACCTATCGCGAGGCGATGGACGCCTCGATCGCCACGTTCCAGGAGATGGTCGCCTGGACGAGGCCCGGTCGAACCGTTGGCGAGTTCCTGAGCGAGTTCCAGCGCGTCGCCGCGACGCACGGAGGGACCGGTGAGAGCATCACGATCCATACCAACGGGCTAGGCTTCGATCGGCCCCGAGTGGGTCCCGGCGCTTTAGTCAAGGACGCCGATTGGCAGATCGAGGCGGGCTGGACCTTCACGATCAAGACCCACGTGAAGAACAGTCGCAGCGGTCGCACCGCTCTCGTCGGCGAACCCATCACCGTCTCCGAGAATGGCGCGCGCAGGCTCGGCCACCGGGAGCTGCGGCCGGTCGTTACAGGCTGAGGCGGTCAGTCACTCGCGGGTTGAAAACTCCCCCTCCCCCCTTGCGGGGGAGGGTTGGGGTGAGGGTGATTTTCATCGCCAGTGGTGCCTCGCAGGGCATGGGGTTTCGTAAGTCACGACTTCACAACCGCAAGGAACTTTCCGTAATAGCCTTGATCTATACTGTCATGCAAGGACTTCCAGGAGGTGGGGGCTTGACGACCATCCCAATACCAATCGTACGACTCCCTGAAAAGGTCGGCGAAACGAAGATCACCGGGAAGCAGCAGATAACTCTTCCTGCGGAAGGCGTGCGGCGCCTGGGTTGGGGGAAAGGCGACGTGCTTATTGTGGAGATCGTCGAGGAGCCCATCACCGGCGACCGGCGAATCCTCCTAAGTCGCAAACCGGAAAGCTGGACGGACCACTTTGCCGGCAAGCTCGGCGGATTTTTTGGTACACACGAGGAGAACCTCGCCTACTTGGAGGAAGAGCGGAGGAGCTGGGACGAGGACGAGGACGAGGTCACCTAGTTGCCGTCGCCCCAACTGGATGCCGCGATTGGCGAGCGACAGAGCATTCTGCTGGACACCAGTGTCCTTATCGCCTTCTACACGCCTCACGAGCTCGCACATTCGCTCGCGAGCCACGTGCTGGGACGAATTGAAGCCCAAGGAGATGCGCTAAGAGGCTACGTGTCTGTCGTTACCGCAAGTGAAATGTTGGTTCGCCCGCTAAGGGGTCAGCCCTCGGCAACGCCGTACACGCACGAGTTCATTGACCGGTTCGGGAATCTCACCCTCCTTCCCGTCGACCTCGCGGTTGCACTGCAGGCGGCAACGCTACGCGCGGCCGCACGTCTGCGTACGCCAGACGCGCTTATCATCGCGTCTGGTCTGCTAGCGGGATGTGAAGTCGTGTTGAGCAACGACGCCCGGTGGAGACAACGGCTCCAGCCGCTCTTCCCGCAGTTTCGGTGGCTCTACCTGGGCGACTATCTCTAGTGGGTCGCTTGTTATGGATGTCGCTATTGCATCGGTTCCGGACGAAATGGCCAGGGTCGTGACAACTGACCCACTAGGTTACGCATCAAGACTGCGCGCCGACTCGCCGGGCGGCGAGCATCGCCTCCAGCACCTCCGGCCTCGGCCAGTCATCCTCAAGCAGCCACTCGGGCAGCGGTTCGCCCAATTTCGATACCTCTAACGAGTCCTCCGTATCTCCTCGTCCGCCCCAGAACAACCGCTTGGCGTCCGGGATCTCGTAGTAGATTTCCATCCCATTGCCGTCGGGGTCCTTGAAATAAATGCTGCGCTGGTTTGCGTGGTTGGTCGCGTGGTCGATCTCGATCCCAAACTCGAGCAGCTGCACGTACGCCTCGCGTAGTGCCTTCATGCTGTCGACGATGAACGCGACGTGGACCAGACCGGGCGGACGGGGCGCCCGGGCGAAACCGCCGCGACCGTCGCTGACATCGACATTGTGGAAATCGTCGCCGAACGTCATGAAGACCCCACCGTGGACGGGGTCTTCTTCGGCAACCTCCATTCCGAGAACTTCGGTGTAGAACTTCTTCGAGCGTTCCTGGTCAGCGACCCGAAAGTTCACATGACCGATGCGTTTGATGGGTCCCATCTCGCGGCCTCCCGACGGATCTTGGCGTTACGGTACTCCTTGCCAGGCGTGGGTGCCACCGTGGCAGGTCGCGCTCGACCCGATGCTATGATGGCGCCCAACGTGCAGATACGACCCGCCGAACTAACGCGCTCGGGCACCGGGTCTGACAATCCAGCTCCGCGCGCGGAATCCAGCCCACCTCCAAAGGGCCCGCTGGGCGCCTTCTACGGTTGGTGGATGGTCGCCATCGCGGCGGGCATCCAGTTCCTGGCCGGCGGCTTCTATCAGGTTGGGTTCTCCGTGTACTTCCTGCCCATCAGCCGTGACCTCGGGCTGAGCCGCGCGGCGATGTCGCTCGCCTTCTCGCTGCGCAGCCTGGAGGGCGGACTCGACGCCCCCTTGGTGGGGTACCTGGTCGACCGCCTGGGGCCCCGTTTCATGATTCGGGCCGGAGGCATCCTGGCGGGGCTGGGCTTCGTCCTCCTGGCGTTCACGCACGACTACCTGTCCTTCATGCTGGTCTTTCTCGGATTCCTCGTCCTCGGGATCAACTCCGGCGTAGCGCTGCCGACGTCGACGCTCGTCAATCATTGGTTCGCCCGCAAGCGCGCCATGGCGATCACCCTGTCCCACATCGGGGTGGAGATCGGAGGCACGCTCCTCACCCCGCTCATCGCATTGCTCGTGCTGAACTTCGGATGGCGGCAAGCGGCGATCGTCTCCGGCGTGGCGTTCCTGGTGGTTGCGCCCTTGCTGAGCTGGTTCGTGCGAAATACGCCGGAGTCCATGGGGCTCGGCCCCGACGGAGGCCCGCCACGGGCCGAGCGGAACGACGCCGCCGACGCAGGCGCCGCGCGCGCACGCGCGCCATCGGATTTCTCCGTGCGAGATGCCTTGCGGACCGGAACGTTCTGGCACCTCGCGATGGCGATCGGGGCGCGCCAGTTCTCCAAGCAGTCGCTGATGGTCCACCTGATTCCGCTTCTCGTATGGAAGGGGATCGATGAGCCGTCCGCCGCGCTGCTCCTCGGGCTGTTCGCGTTCTCTCAGGTGCCCATGCGGATCGTGTCGGCCACGATCGCCGATCGTTGGTCGATGACGAAAGTCTCCGCCCTGGCAGCTATGGCCGGTGTGGGAGCAGTCACCGTGCTGCTATTGCCCGAGAACGACCTGCTGGGCCTGCTCGGGACCGGCGTGCTGTTCGCGTTGCTCTTCGCGCTGGCGGAGACCGGCAACAGCCCCGGGTGGGCCGTCATCGGCCAGTTCTTCGGACGAAGGAGTTACGCGACCATCCGCGGGAGCGTCTCCTTCGTCCAGAGCGCCGTCTCGCTTCCGGCCCCCGTTCTCGCGGGTTGGGTCTACGACACCACCCAGAGCTACCAGCTCGCCCTGCTCCCTGTGGCGGGGGCCTACCTAACTGCGGCGCTTCTCTTCTGGGTCCTACGCAATCCAGAAGAGCGGGAGCATGGAGAGAGATGGGGGTAGAGTGGCGCGAAGCTCGATCGGGTCGCCGACGGCCGAGAGTTCAAGAGTCCCTCAGCCGCGGGGCCGGCGATTACCGAGATACGCATGACTCCCAGACGCTATGGACGCCGCCCTTCGCTCGCAACTCGACCGCCTCTACCTCTTCGGCCAAGAGAAGCGGAGATGGCGGCAGCGAACTTCCGCGACGCCGGGGTGGCGGCCTACGTGGATGCGCGCTTGACCGACATCGGCCAAGCGCCGCCCCGATTTGGGTGATTTCGACCTCGTGTTCCTTGACAGCGAGCGAGCCGACTACCCCGGCTGATGGGCGGACCTACAGCACACCGTCCGCTCTGACCCACTCAGGCGAGCCGGAACACTAGTAGCGTCGCCGCAAGGGCCATAGCGCTCCAAGAAAGCGCGCGAAGTGCCTGCTCAATGGGCTGCAGCAGCCATTGCTTGTCAATGGGTTGTGATCCGCTGTGTAGGGTCAGCTGGCCAGTGGCGGACGTCGCGCGCCGGCGTATCAGGCGAGCTCGGTTGCTGAGGCTGCGCTGCGCACATGTGAGGCCGAAGGCCACGGCGCTGGCAAGCACAGCCGCGACGCTGAGTTCGCTCGCTTGAGCCACATACGAGGTGAGGACTGGAAAGCTGCCCCAAGCCGCAGCGAAGCCCGCGTCCGTGTGGACGACGCCCCCAAGCCATTCGAGGTTATACGCCAGCACAAGAAAGACACCCAGCACGATGAAGGGCACCAGTGTCCACCCAACCTGGGTCACGCCGAGACCGCCGAGCACGACCGCGCCGCCCAAGCCGAGAGCCGAGGCCACCAGGAGGACGGGGCTGGGGATCGACGTCCTCAGCGGGCGCCCGTGCATCTCGTCCAGGGCGTGCGCCGCGATGCCGACCGCTAGGAAAAACGCTATCACCGTGGCCGCCAGGCGTTCCGTACTCACGCGGGGCGCAAGACACGCCCCAATCACCACATATGAGAGGTGCCAGGCAGTGAATGGCGGGTGAAGCAAGGTCCACACCTCGCGCAATCCACCTGGGCCGAGGGCATAGTAGGCGGGGCGGGTTTCGGTTTCAGACATCAGCCTTGCGCCCCCACATTACGAGCCCTCCCCCCAAGCTCAACACACGAAAATTCACTCCAGCGAGCCCCGCAGCACGCCAGGCGTCGAGTGTCCAGGCCAAAGGGTAGTATCGGTAATGGCGTGAGATGCTCGGTCCGAGAAAGCGGCCCACGTCATACCAGGCACGGCCGCCCAGCCAGCCTCCAATCGGCAAGATCAAACGGGTATAGAGCCACCATAAGCTGCGCCAAAAGGGATTGGGAGGAACAAAAAATTCCAGGCTCGCCATGACGCCGCCGGGCTTGACCACGCGAGCCATCTCCATGAGTGCAGCTGCCGGTTCGGACACGTAGCGCAACAGATACGTGAAGGTGAGAGCATCGAACACATTATCGGGAAAGGGGAGTTGCTCTCCCCGAGCCAGGACGAGGTGTACCTGGTGTGCGTAGCTCGAACGCATTACCTTGACCTGACTCTGGCGCAACATCGGTTCGCTTAGATCTAACCCAGTGATCTGCGCACCGCTGTTCTCGGCCAGCAGCAGAGCTACCCCAGCCGTACCGGTGGCGACGTCGAGGACTCGCGCCGGTTTGGCAGCAAGTACCGGCTCAACCATGGCATTCCGCCAACGATGGTTTTGCCCACAGGAAAGAATCTCGGCCAGGAGGTCATAGCGCTTGGGAAGGCCGCTGAACAGGTTGGGAGCGAAAGCACTTGGGTCGCTTACGGATGCCACGCCAAAGGTGCTCCAGCTTTCAGCTTCAGCGGAGAGGAGACCGGTCCTTTCTCTGGAGATCCGGGAGCTACCTACGTCCGCCGCATGCACCGGCATCATAGTTTAGGCCTTGGATTGGGCCAGCGGCCGTCGCTAGCACTGGCGGCGATATACTTCGCGGCGGCGCACCCCCGAGGCGCGCGGTTCAAGGCGAATCATGACGAGGTCAGGAGGCGTCGGTGAAAAAAATGCTGTCGGCAATGCCCTTCATGCTGGTCCTGGCGCTCATGGTGTCGGCGTGCGCCCCCGCGACGGGCCCAGGGGTATCGGATACCAGGAGCCAACCGCCCGCGGCCAGAAAGCAAATCGTGGCCTCGATCTTTAGCCAGCCCGCCGGGCTCCACCAGGAGCTGACCAATCCCACGCCCAGCTCAGGGAGCGTGCCCGGGCTGTCTGAGCTTTACACCTTGCTCAATGGGGCGATCAGCTACCTCGACACCGACAATGTTCGCCAGGCGTGGTTCGTGGAAGCGATCCCCACGGTGGAAAACGGGCTGTGGCAGGTCTTTCCGGACGGCCGCATGGAGACGGCCTGGCGCCTCAAGCCCGGCATCAAGTGGCATGACGGCATGCCAATGACCGCCGACGACTTGCGCTTCACCGTCGACGTGTACCGCGAACGTGAGATCGAAATCGTCGTCGTGCCAGCCCTGGCGCTGGTTACGGGGATCGACGTTCGAGACCCCCTGACGGTAGTCGTGCACTGGGACCGGCTATTCATCGGTGCGGACATCTTCTTCAGCTCGACTTCTCCTCGGGTGCCGACCATGTGGCCGCTGCCAAGGCACATCCTCGAGCAGCCCTTCCAAGAAAACAAGGCCGGCTTCTTCGGCCTGCCCTACTGGCGAGAGGGATTTGTGGGCGCCGGCCCGTTCAGGATGCTGGAGTGGGTTGAGGGAAGCCATGCCTTGCTGGACGCCTACGATGGGTACGTTTTGGCCCGGCCCCGCGTCGACCAGATCGAGGTGCGATTCTTCACCGATCGCGGTCCGCTGAAGGCGGCCCTGCTCGCCGGGGCAGTTCACGTCCACGCCGGGAGGGGGCTCAACGTGGAGGACGTGCTCCAGATCCAGAGCAACAGCCAGGATGTAAAGGTCCAGCTTGGCGGAACACTGGCCGGCGTCCTTCCGATCTACCCGCAATTCATCGACCCCGATCCCCCGATCCTGGCCAACGTGCAGTTCCGACGCGCGGCGCTGATGGCCATCGACCGCCAGGAGCTGACCGATGCCCTCAACAACGGGCTGGGGCCGGTCGCGCACTCCTGGGTCCAAGCGGACCAGCCCGACGGCCGAGCTACCGAGGGACGCATCGTTCGCTACCCGTATGACCCCCGGGCTGCAGTGCAAATGATCGAGGCTCTGGGATACAGCAGAGGGGCCGATGGCATCTTCCGCGCCGGGGACGGCACCAGGCTCTCCATCGGGCTGCTCACCCACGAGCAGAACTCGTTCCACGTGCCCACGGCTCTGTCGGTCCAGACCCACTGGCAGCGGCTCGGCTTCGACGTGCAGCTCGACATCCTGTCCGTGGCGCGGGCGACCGATCTGAGAGCCCGCGCCCTCTTCCCTTCCTTCATTCTGCTCAGCAAAGGGGTTATCGCGGGGCCAGATGGGTACTTTACCCGGAGCGCCATTCCGCTCCCGGAGAACAATTTCTTCGGCGGCAATGCTTCCCGATACGGGTCCGCGGAGCTGGATGGAATGATCGAGCGGTACGTGAGGGCCATCCCATTCCCGGAGCGCATGGGCGTTCTGGGCGATATGGTCCATCTGCAGACCGACCAGGTCCACATGCTCCCGCTGTTCTTCCAGGGAGGCGCCTTCGTCCTGGGCTCCCCTCGCCTCAAGAACGTGCTGGGCGGTCACGTGTGGAACGCTCACCTCTGGGAGCTGGACTAGGGGTCCCGGATCCGGATTGCACAGAACCCTCTAGCTGAACTCCCATTCGTGAATATTCCAGGCGGTGTTCGCTTCCGGCGCCGCCTTGCTGCTCGGGCCTTTCAGCTCGGTGACAACCGCGGCCTTCCCGACGTTGAAGACGAGCGAGATCAGCGGCAGCTCTTCGCTGACGATCCGGAGCATTTGCCGCACCTGCCCGACGCGCTCGCCGCGGTCCAGCGTCGTGTTGAACGCGGTGAGGAGTCGGTCATACTCTGCCGAGCTCCAGCCGCCCCGATTGCTGCCCACCCATCGGTTGTTTGGTCCCGGAATCGCGGCGCTCCCGAGGTTGGTAAGGGCCGTATCGCCGGCGGCGCCACCACTGTTGACCAGCATACCGGGATAGGTCGACCGCACTTCATTGTCCTGCGACTGGGCGCTAGGGATGGCCCGGCGCGAGGTGTCGAGCCCGGCCGCCTTAAACCAGTCGGCGAGAACGTCCGACAAGGGGGCGAGGGTCGGGATCCCCAGAGAGACCACTTCGAGGGGGGAGAGCCGACCCTCGGCCCCTTGGTAGAAGCCATCCGCGCCCTTGCTGAGCCCCGTCCGATTCATCAGGCCTTCGGCAGCCCGCAGGTCGTGCGGATAGACGGGGATGGAATTATCTACTGCGGGCCCCCACTGTGAGCCGCTCCAAACCGGGGTTTCGGTCACGATCACCTGCCCGCCGTAGATGGTATCGACGAGCGTCTGTTTGTCCACCATATGTGCGATTGCCCTGCGCACCAGGGGGTCGAGGGGCGCGCTCGGGGTCCCATACTCGGGTCGCAGCTGAAACGAGACGTAGTAAAACGAGGAGAGCGTGTCGATGAACCAGCCGCCGTTGGTCCGGGACCACTCCTCCCTTACGACCTCGCTGCTGTCGAGCGAGGGGGCGATGTGGACCGCACCGGAGAGCAGGCTGACCACCGCGACGTTGGCATCCTGGCCGAAGCGCATCTCGACGCGCCCGATCTTTGGAGCGCCCAGCGCATAGCCCTCGAAGCGCACGAAATCGATGAGCGAGCCTGACTGCCATCGCTCGATGCGGTAGGGCCCCAGCCCCACGTACCTCTGGGTCCAGTAGGGATTGCTGACGAACGACTCTCCTCCGCCGGTTGCTATCCCGTCGAAGGCGGGCCCGAGGATGTGCTGCGGCAGGGCGGGAAGCTCTCGGTTGAAATAGGAGAGGCTGGCGGCGTCCGGATAGGACCGCTTCCAGCTGATCATGAAGTGCTGACGGTCGATGGCTGCTACATCGGCGATATGAGTCATCGGTACCTGGTTGGCCTGGCCGAGATCCGGACTGGAGTAGACGCGCCAGGCGAAGACGAAGTCGTCGGAGGTGAGCGGCTGGCCGTCGTGCCAGCTGAGGTTGGGCCGCAGCGTGTACGTGGTCTGCATGGTCCCGTCTGGAAATACTTGCCAGCTAGTGGTGTTGAGCGCAGGCAGGTTCTCCAATAGCTCGGGCTTTGGCAACCCTTGTGCATCGATGACCGTCAGCAGTGCGTTGGGGAGACGCTGCTGGAAGCGAAGGGAGGTCCCCGCTGACGTGAGGGCCCGCGCGGCGATGCTGGCCGGCTCCTGCCCGACCAGGGCCACCAATGTCCGCGCTTCGCTACTCGGGGCTGTGGCCGGTGCGGTCGAAGTAGCCGGCCCGGCGACCCCGCAGCTGGTCAGTGCGAGGCTAACCAGCAGGATGCCGTGAAGCGCGCAGCGCGCGCCTCCCAATCTCGTTGCTGCCATTTTCCGCCTTAGGAACTCACGGCCGCGGTGGACGATTCTTTTTGCGCGAGCGTTGCGCCGGCGTCGAGATGGAAGTACTCGATCACGTTGCCGCTGATCATCTGCATGCGGTCGTCCTCGGGCACCCCATCAAACATCTCCGCGAGGACATCTTGCGACTCAGGCCAATCGCTCTCCACGTGCGGAAAATCCGAGCCCCACATGATTCGGTCCATTCCGATCTCGTGGCGCAAGCGGACGCCCAGAGGGCTGCGCAGAACACCCCACCAGAAATGCTCGCGGACGTACTCGCTTGGCAAGCGGTCCAGCTTGCGCACGCCCAGGATGCGAGCCGCCCAGGGGATGTGGCGACGGTACTGGTCGTCCAGGTCTTCGTAAAACTCGGGTAGCCAGCCCACCATCGTCTCGGCGAAATAGAAGCGCAACTTCGGGAAGCGGTCGAACAGGCCGTCGAAAATCATCTGGACAGCGTTGCCGGCTCCCCGGAATCCGTATCTGATGAACCTCGAGTACGGATCGACGCCCCCCGCGACTTCATTTACATCGTAGGGAAGGGGAAAGGGCGGGCGGCCATACAGGCTTCCAGCGAAACCCATGTGCGCCGTGAGCGGCATGTTCAGATCGAGAGAAGCCGCCCAGAAACGGTCGTCTTCGGGAGTAGGAAACTCCTTGCCGCTCGGATACCGGGTCAGGCAAACGCCCTTCAACCCTATGCGGGCGCAATACTCCATCTCGGCGATGCCGTCATCTACCCCGGTGTCTGGAATCAGGCCCATCCCCATGAGGCGATCAGGCGCCACCGGGCAGTATTCCTCACCCAGAAACTCGTTCCAGGCGTGGAGGACTGCCTTGTAAGCCGCTGGGTCCTTGTCCTTGACTGCCTTGTAAGTGTCAGCCCCACCGAAGAACGTGTACATGATCTCGGCGTCGACGCCGTCGAGGTCCTGCTCGCGCAGACGCTGTTCGGGGCCACCACCGCCGGGTGTGGTTTCGAAAAGACCCTGGTTGGGGGAGCGGTTCTCGTAAGGCAGGCCGGTGAACCCGCCATGGAAGATCTGCGGCTTACTGTCACCGATGACCGTCGCGTCCTGGCCATCCGCGATACGGACCGTACGAGGGGCGATGTACCGATATTGGGCAGGCACCCGGCCGGTCCAATGCTCGCTGGCCACCTGCAGGTGTGAGTCCGCGGAGATGAGAGGGTAACTTCGGGTCATAGCAATCTCCCCAACACCACGCCGTCCGAGGTGCTCACGCACATCTTCCGGTGCGTTCTCGTCTCGCTCCCTCCGCGTGAGCTTGGCGCGAGTATAGCAAGGGACGGGTTAGGGGCCAGCTAGCGGTGCGTCCTGTAGACTAGGTGGCTGGTGTTTTTTGTGCCGGCTGGTGGACTAGGGTTCGGGCTGGCCGGTCGGCGTGCGTGAGCCTGGGTGACGCTGTTCGGTCCCGAACCGCTCAATTCTATCGTGATGGAAGCGT
>Ga0184637_10001192_pt1 | contig 18075 bp, 19 predicted proteins | sample PLM3_127_b2_FD_133143 | JGI IMG/M metagenome (GOLD analysis project Ga0184637, IMG submission 133143) | Groundwater sediment microbial communities from an aquifer in East River, Colorado, USA - PLM3_127_b2 | ecosystem: Environmental > Terrestrial > Soil > Riparian zone | place: USA: East River...
ACGCGTACCGGTATCACGATCATGCAGATGGATGCCGGCCTCGATACCGGGGACATGCTGATGGCCGAAAGCCTCGCCATCGCTCCCGACGACACGACGGCGACGCTGCAGGACCGCCTGGCCTCGCTGGGCGCCGAGTTGATCGTGAAGGCGCTGCAAGCGGCGGCTGACGGTCGCCTGATTCGCACGCCGCAGCCAGGCGCTGGCATCACCTATGCGCGCAAAGTCGAGAAGGCGGAAGCGGCGATCGATTGGACGCTGCCCGCTGAGGTCATCGAACGCCGCGTTCGCGCATTCGACCCTTTCCCCGGCGCGACCTTCCAGTTCGACGGCGAACCGATCAAGCTGTGGAAGAGCGCAGTGCGACCCGAGATCAACGCAGCACCGGCCAGCGTGATCGCCGCCGACGGCGAGCGCCTGAGCATCGCGTGTGGCCACGGCGGGCTCGAATTGCTCGAGCTGCAGCGCCCGGGCGGCAAACGCATCAGCGCGCGCCAGTTCCTCCAGAGCCGGCCGCCGGGCGGTTGAACTGCCGCTTGGCGGCCGCATCTACCGCCAGCGAGGAAAGGAATCACGATGTTCAATCTATTGAAGACTGCCGTCCTGATGGCGGCCATCACCGCGCTGTTCATGGCGATCGGCTCGGTGCTCGGCGGCCAGCAGGGGATGATGATCGCGCTCGCCGTTGCGCTGGCGATGAACTTCTTCAGCTATTGGTTTTCCGACAAACTGGTCTTGAAGATGTACAACGCGCAGGAGGTCGACGAGACCTCGGCGCCGCAGCTGTACCGCATCGTGCGCGAGCTCGCGCAGAAGGCCCAGTTGCCGATGCCGCGCGTCTACGTGATTCGCGAAGACGCGCCCAATGCTTTCGCGACCGGACGCAACCCTGCGCACGCCGCGGTCGCGGCCACCACCGGCATCATGCAGGTGCTCAGCGAACGCGAACTGCGCGGCGTGATGGCGCACGAGCTTTCGCACGTGCGCCACCGCGACATCCTGATCTCGACCGTGTCCGCAACGATGGCCGGCGCAATCTCGATGCTCGCCAACTTCGCGATGTTCTTCGGCGGGCGTGACAGCGAGGGGCGCCCGCAAAACCCGATCGTCGGCCTGCTGGTGATGATCCTCGCGCCGATCGCCGCCAGCCTGATTCAGATGGCGATCAGCCGCGCGCGCGAATTCGAGGCCGACCGTGGCGGCGCCGCCTTGAGCGGCGACCCCGAGGGGCTCGCGAGCGCGCTGCAAAAGATCCATCGCTATGCGCAGGGCATCCCGATGCAGGCGGCAGAGCGGCACCCCGAGACGGCGCAGATGATGATCATGAATCCGTTGTCTGGCGGTGGCCTGCGCGGCCTGTTCTCGACGCACCCGTCGACCGAAGAGCGCGTCGAGCGCCTGCTCGCGATGGCGCGCAGCGGCTGACGCACGCGGCCGGGGCCCGTGCCGCCCTGCCGGCCGCACGATCGAAGACTGCCATGTGCTGAACAAGCGCGCCGACAAGGCCGCGGTGTTCGCGGGCTGGCGCGAGATGAACGACTACATGCGCGAAAACAAACTGGAGGCCGTCGCGACGCAGCTCGCGCCGAACAGCGTCAGGGTGCCGAAGTCGCCCGTCGAGGCCGTTGCGCCGTCGGAAGAAAAACGCGCGCAGAAGGCGGCTGCGGACAAAGCCAGGGAAGGCAAGCCCCAGGACTCCTGAGCGGACGGGTTGGCCTTGTGGTCCGGCGCGCGCTGCGCCGCTGCGCTCATAGGACAATCTCGTGCATGAGCGAGTTGTCCGCGCTGTGGCGCCACCCCGAGTTCCGCCGTGGCGCGCGCGACATGTCCGGCATCGGCCTGGGCCTCGCGGCGTGGGGACTCGTTACCGGTGTTGCGATGGTGAAAAGCGGTCTCGGCGTGCCGCTGTCGCTGTTCATGTCGCTGGTCGTCTTCTCGGGCAGTTCGCAGCTCGCGTCGTTGCCGCTGATCGCCGCCGGAGCGCCGATCTGGGTCGTGTGGGCGACGGCGTTTTGCGTCAACTTGCGATTCGTCATCTTCAGCGCGCAGTGGCGACCGTACTTCGGCCACCTTCCGCGGCGCCAGCGACTCGCGCTCGGCTACTTCACCGCCGACCTCAACTACGTCGTGTTCATGCGGCGCTTCCCGCGCCCGCAGCCCGAGCCCGGGCAGACGCAGTACTTCCTCGGCGGCGTTGTGACCAACTGGGGGGCATGGCAAGTTCCGGCGATCGCCGGCATCGTGCTTGCCGACGCTGTACCAACGCATTGGGGGCTCGGCTTCGCCGGCGTGCTGGCGTTGCTCGCGCTGATCTATTCGCTGCTGTCCGATCGCAAGACCTGGCTCGCGGCAGCCGTCGCGGGCAGTGCCGCGGTGGCTGCTTTCGCATTGCCGCTCAAGCTCAACATCGTTGTCGCGATCGCCGCCGCGGTGGCGGTCGGACTGCTGATCGACCATGGCACGCGACCGCCCCCGATGCGAGCCGCCGAGGAGCGGCCATGACGGCATGGGAAGCGGTGCTGACGATCTGCGGGCTCGCGCTCATCACACTGCTGACGCGCGCGTTCTTCCTGATTCCGGAGCGCGAAGTGCCGCTGCCCGGGTGGCTGCAGAAGGGATTGCGCTACGCCCCGCTCGCTGCGTTGACCGCAGTCGTCGTCCCGGAGGTGGTGCTGACGCAAGGCCACTTGATCGCGACGTGGCAGGATGCAAGGCTGTTCGCCGTCTCGGTGTCGACCGCGTATTTTTTCTGGCGCCGCGACATCCTCGGCACCATCCTGACGGGCACCGCGACGATGCTGGCACTGCGGCTTGGCCTCGGATGGTGAGCCGAATTCGCGCGGCCGGTCATGCGCTCTGGTTACATTGGCGCTACCCTCACAGCGTCCCATCATGAAAATTCTTCGCTTCACCGATCTGATCGCCGAAGGCCGCGTCGCGGGGCGGCGCGTGTTCATCCGTGCCGACCTCAACGTGCCGCAAGACGACGCCGGGAACATCACCGAGGACACGCGCATTCGTGCTTCGGCGCCGTGCATCGACATGGCGCTTCACGCCGGTGCCGCGGTCATGGTCACCTCGCACCTGGGCCGCCCCACCGAGGGCGAGTTCAAGCCAGAGGACTCGCTGGCGCCGGTCGCAGTGCGCCTTGGCGAGTTGCTCGGCCGGCCGGTTCCGCTCGTCTCGAACTGGGTCGACGGTGTCGATGTCAAGCCGGGCCAGGTCGTGCTGCTCGAGAACTGCCGCCTCAACAAAGGCGAGAAGAAGAACAGCGAAGAGCTGGCCCGCAAGATGGCGGCGCTGTGCGATATCTTCGTGCACGACGCGTTCGGCACCGCGCACCGGGCCGAAGCATCGACCTACGGCATTGCGCAGTACGCGCCGATCGCGTGCGCTGGGCCGCTGCTCGCCGCCGAGATCGATGCCATCACGAAGGCGTTGGCGAATCCCAAACGACCGCTGGTCGCGATCGTCGCCGGCAGCAAGGTCAGCACCAAGCTGACGATTCTGCGATCGCTGGCGAAGAAGGTCGACGGCCTCGTGGTCGGCGGAGGCATCGCCAACACGTTCATGCTGGCGGCCGGGTTGCCTATCGGCAAGTCGCTCGCCGAACCCGATTTGCTGCACGACGCAAAGTCAGTGATCGAGGCCATGAAGGTGCGCGGTGCCGAGGTGCCGATCCCCATCGACGTGGTGGTCGCGAAGGAATTCAAGGCCGACGCGCAAGCGACCGTCAAGGCTGCAGCCGACGTGGCTGCCGACGATCTGATCCTCGACATCGGCCCGAAGACCGCTGCGCTGCTCGCGGACAAGCTGAAGACCGCCGGCACAATCGTCTGGAACGGCCCCGTTGGCGTGTTCGAATTCGACGCGTTTTCCAAAGGCACCGAGGCCATTGCGCGCGCCATCGCGAGCAGCGACGCGTTCAGCATCGCGGGCGGCGGCGATACGCTCGCGGCCATCGCCAAGTACGGTATCGAGAAGGACATCAGCTACATCTCCACCGGCGGCGGCGCATTTCTCGAAGTGCTCGAGGGCAAGACCTTGCCGGCTTTCGAGATCCTGATGCGCAGATCGGCCGGCTGATGCGCCGCGGCATATCGGATATTCCGCGCGGAAGTCGCCGCGCCCGGTGCGCGCTTCGATAATCGGACCCACGCAAAGAACAGGAGACACCCATGTCCCGCGCCACCAAGATTGTCGCCACGCTCGGCCCGGCCTCGTCCTCGCCCGAGGTGCTGGAACGCATGATCCGCGCCGGTGTCGACGTGGTGCGACTGAACTTCTCGCACGGCACTGCCGAAGACCATATCGCTCGGGCCTCGCTGGTGCGCGAGGTGGCGAAAGCGGCGGGCAAGGAGGTCGCGATCATGGCCGACCTGCAAGGCCCGAAGATCCGCGTCGGCAAGTTCGAGGGCGGCAAGACGCTGCTGGAGGCCGGGCGCAGCTTCATCCTCGACGCGGGGACCACGGCGCTGGGCACCAACGAGCGCGTCGGCCTCGACTACAAGGAGCTGCCGCGCGACGTGAAGCCCGGCGACACCTTGCTGCTCAACGACGGCTTGCTCAAGCTCACCGTCGACGCGGTGCGCGGCGACGCAGTGCACACGACGGTCGTCGTGGGGGGTGACCTCTCGAACAACAAGGGCATCAACAAGGCGGGCGGCGGACTGACCGCGCCGGCGCTGACCGCCAAGGACATGGAGGACATCAAGACGGCGATGAGCTTCCAGTGCGAATACCTCGCCGTGAGTTTTCCGAAGAGCTCGACCGACATGGAGATGGCGCGCCAGCTCGCCAACGTCGCCGGCGAGGCGTGGAGACACAAGCCCGCGCTGATCGCGAAGATCGAGCGCAGCGAAGCCATTCCCGTGCTCGAGTCGATCCTGAAAGCGAGCGACGGCATCATGGTCGCGCGCGGCGACCTGGCCATCGAGGTCGGCAACGCCGCGGTGCCGGCGCTGCAAAAACGCATGATCAAGTTGGCGCGCGAGATGGACAAGGTCGTCATCACCGCGACGCAGATGATGGAATCGATGATCGTCAACCCGGTGCCCACGCGCGCCGAGGTCAGCGACGTGGCCAACGCGGTGCTCGACGGCACCGACGCGGTGATGCTGAGCGCCGAGACGGCGGCCGGCAAGTACCCGGTCGAGACCATCGAGCAGATGGCCGCCATCGCGCTCGAGGCCGAGCGCGCCGAAGATCCGACGATCGAGACCGATTTCACCAACAAACAGTTCGGTCGCATCGACCAATCGATCGCGATGGGCGCGCTGTTCACCGCGCACCACCTCGGCTGCAAGGCCATCCTCGCGTTGACCGAATCAGGCTCGACGGCGTTGTGGATGAGCCGTCACAAGATCAAGGTGCCGATCTACGGCTTGACCTCTCAGGTGCTGAGCCAGCGCAAGATGGCGCTGTACCGAAATGTGTGCCCGCTGTTGATGCCACCCTATACCGATCGCGACACGGCGCTCGCGAAAGCCGAGGCGCTGCTCGTCGAACGCGGTGTGCTGAAGCCCGGCGACACCTACGCCATCACCTGCGGCGAGCCGATGGGATACCCGGGCGGCACGAACATGCTGAAGGTCGGCCGGGTCGCTTGAAAAAGTCCCGCCTGCGCGACATTCCCTTCATTCGGGCGGGGATCGCGGGCGGGTCGCGCCGCTAGAATCGACGGACTTTTCGCCCCAGCGACCGCAGCGCCCATGCCGGCGCGCGCGAATTGCGGGATCGCACGGCCACCCCTTGCCAAGGAAACTCCATGCCCATCGTCTCCATGCGCCAGTTGCTCGACCATGCCGCCGAAAACGGCTATGGCATTCCGGCCTACAACGTGAACAACCTCGAGCAGGTGCAGGCGGTGATGGCCGCAGCCGACGAGGTGGGCGCGCCGGTCATCCTGCAAGCCAGCGCCGGCGCTCGCAAATACGCCGGCGAGGCGTTCATCAAGCACCTGATCTCGGCGGCCATCGAAAGCTATCCGCACATTCCGCTGGTCATGCACCAGGATCATGGCCAGAGCCCCGACGTGTGCAAGGGGGCGATCGAGTTGGGCTTCAGCTCGGTGATGATGGACGGCTCGCTGCAGGCCGACGGCAAGACGATCGCGAGCTACGACTACAACATCGACGTGACGAAGAAGGTCGTCGACATGGCGCACAAGATCGGCGTCACGGTCGAAGGCGAGCTTGGTTGCCTCGGTTCGCTGGAGACAATGAAGGGCGACAAGGAAGACGGGCATGGCACCGACTCGACGATGACGATGGAGCAGTTGCTCACCGACCCCGAGCAGGCCGCCGACTTCGTCAAGCGCACGCAGCTCGACGCGCTCGCGATCGCGATCGGCACCAGTCACGGCGCGTACAAGTTCAGCCGCAAACCGACCGGCGACATCCTCGCGATCGGACGCATCAAGGAAATTCATGCGCGCATCCCGAACACGCACCTGGTGATGCACGGCTCGAGCAGCGTGCCGCAGGACCTGCTCGCGGAGATCCGCAAGTACGGCGGCAACATGAAAGAGACCTACGGCGTGCCGGTCGAAGAGATCCAGGAAGCGATCAAGCACGGGGTGCGCAAGATCAACATCGACACCGACATCCGCCTTGCGATGACGGGGGCGATCCGCAAATTCTTCGCCGAGCATCCGGACAAGTTCGATCCGCGCGAGTACCTGAAGCCCGCGCGCGAAGCGGCCAAGGCGATCTGCAAGCAGCGTTATCTGCAGTTCGGCTGCGAGGGCCAGGCCGCGAAGATCAAGCCGCAGTCGCTTTCGCAAGTCACGCAGCGCTACGCGAACGGCGAGCTCGCGCAGGTCGTGACCTTCAAGCAAGCCGCCTGATCCCCGCCAGCCGATTCACGGGCCGCCTTTGCGCGGCCCGTGCGGTTGGCCTCGACACAATCACCACGTCCACTGCTCGCTCTCGCATGGCTGCCTTGCCGAACCCCTCGATCACGTCCGTGCCCTTGCTGGAAAGCCATCTGAAGTCTTTGCCGTTGCTCGCGCGAGGCAAGGTGCGTGACAACTATGCAGTCGGCGACGACCGCATCCTGATGGTCGCGAGCGACCGGCTCTCCGCATTCGACGTCGTGATGGGTGAGCCGATTCCGGGCAAGGGCGAACTGCTGACCCGCATGGCCTTGTTCTGGTTCGACAAGCTTGCCGACATCGTGCCGAACCACCTCACCGGCGACGATCCGTTGTCGGTCGTGGCGGCCGGCGAGCGCGCGCAGGTGCGCGGCCGCTCGATGCTCGTCAAGCGCCTGCAGCCGTTGCCCGTCGAGGCCGTGGTGCGCGGCTACCTGGCAGGCAGCGGCTGGAAGGAGTACCAGCACGGCGGCACCGTGTGCGGCGTCGCCTTGCCGAGCGGGCTGCGCAACGCGAGCAAGCTCGCGCAGCCCATCTTCACGCCGGCGACGAAGGCACAGCTCGGCGATCACGACGAAAACATCTCGTTCGAGCGCATGGGCGAGATCATCGGCGCGCCGCTGGCCGCTCGGGTGCGCGAGGCGTCGTTGCGGCTGTATGCGACCGCCGCCGCGTTCGCGCTGGCGAAGGGCATCATCATTGCCGATACGAAGTTCGAATTCGGCCTCGACAGCGACGGCACGTTGACGCTGATGGACGAAGTCCTGACGCCCGATTCGTCGCGTTTCTGGCCCGTCGAGGGCTACGCCGAGGGCATCAACCCGCCGAGCTACGACAAGCAGTTCGTGCGTGACTGGCTCGAGCAGGCGCGCACCGATGGCCGGCCCTGGAACAAGAAGGCGCCGGCGCCGAAGCTGCCGCTCGACGTGGTGCAACGCACGGCCGACAAGTACCGCGAGGCGCTGCAGCGCCTGATGAGCTCATGAGCGCCGCCTGCCTGGGGCGGGCCGAGCGCCGGGCCGCCATCGGCCAGAGGCCGATGGCCTTCGGCAGGCACAAGCAGTCCGCAGGGACTGTTTGTGTCCGGCCTCGGCTCGCCAAGCCGGTCCGCGCCAGCCGCGAGACGCGGCTGGCGTTCGTGCCGTCCCTGCCCGCGCAGGCGGGCATGGAGCCGCGGCACTCACTCCCCTTGGGGGAGCGGAGGCCGCGGCTCCAAGCCGACCTGCGTCGGCTTGGACGGCCGGAGCGCCTGCCGCGTCTCGCGGCAGGCCGGCCGACGTACTCGTCGGACGAGGGGTCGACATGAATCGCGCGCTGGCTCAGCTCGACAGCGCGCTGGCTGCGGAACGCGACCCGGTGCGCCTGGCGTGCCTGCGCGCCGAGCGCGCGGGGCTGTGGGCCCGTCATGGGCACCTCGAGCAGGCCCGAGCCGAGCTGGCAGACCTGCACGCGCGCCAGCAGCGCCACGCGAGCCCGACACTCGGCGCGTGGCTGTGCCTGGCCGAGGGCTTGGTCGATCATTTCCGCGACCTCGATCCCAAGGCGCGCGATCGCATGATGAGAGCGCATGCGCTGAGCAGCGCGGCGCGCGTGCGGCCGCTGATCGCTCTCAGCGCGGCCTGGCTCGCGCACATGGACTACGTGCAGCACGATTTGCCGGCGATGGGCCGGCATGTGGCCGAAGCGCTGCAAGAGGCAGCGCCGGACCACCACTCGGCACGGGCGCGCGCGTGCATCGTCGTCGCGCAGGCGTATCACTACGGAGGGCGGCTCGATCTCGCGCAGCCGTGGTACCAGCGCACGCGCGAGCACGCCACCGCGCTCGGCGACCAGGCGACGCTCAGTGCGCTGATGCACAACCGCGCCTGGCTGAGCGGCAACCAGGCGCGCATGGCGTCGATCTTCGAGCCGGCCGCATCGAGTGCCGATTCCGAGCACGTGCGGCACATCTTGCTGAGCGCCGAGTCGACGGGCTACTTCGACGCGCGCCTGGGCACCGCGTCGCTCGGTTCACTGGTGCCGACGCTGCGCGCGCAATTGCTGGTCGTGCAGGGCGAGCATGCAAAGGCGCTTGCGCTGTACGAGGAGCATCTCTCGGCAGCCATGCAGGAAGGGCTGGTGCGCATGAAGCCAGTGATCCTCGCCGATGTCGCGTGGTGCAAGGTGCGCCTGGGCCGCAGCGCCGATGCGCTTGTCGACGCGCGTGCGGCGTTGGCGAGCGTCGATCGGGCCTGCGACATCGACGATCTGGCGGTGGCACAAGGGCGCCTCGCGCAGGTGTTCGAAGCGCTGGGCGACGAGGCCAGGGCGCTCGAGCTCGACGCACAGGCACGCGCGGACTTGCAGGCTCATCGCGAGGAACAGGCATGCATCGTCGCCGTGCTCGACGCGGCGCTCGCGAAGGTTACGGGTCTGTAGATCGATAACGCCGCGCGTTAGAAAAGCGCCATGCTCAGTTTGCGCCGGTACTGATCGACCACAGGGTCAGTGCTCGCGACCACGTTCTTGCCCGCCACCTCGAGCGTTCCCTTGGCCTGCGTGGCGGCGGCCTTCGGCGCCGGCTTGGCCATCAATTCGAGAATCGCGACGTAGGTCTTGCGCGCGAGTTCGCCGTTCCAGCTCTTGTCGCGCATCACGATCTCCAGCAACTCGTCCATCGCCTGCGTGAAGCGTTGCGCAGCGAAATGCGCCTGCGCGAGCTCGAATCGCGCATCGAAGTCGCGCTTGTTGGCGGCGATCGCTGCAGCCAGCGTGTCGGCCGGCCTTGCCGACGCCGCCTTTTCGCAGGCTGCAAGCCAGTGCCCGGCAGCGGTGAGCCGCGCATCGAGAACGGCCTTTCCCGCGACGGCGTCGAAAGCCCGACGCGCGTCGGCAACGCGGCCCGCAAGCAACAGGGCACGCACATAGTCGTAGCGTGCACCTTCGTTCGCGGGGTCGATGGCGACCGCCTCCTGCAGTTTCTCCAACGCGCGCTCGGGGTCGCCCTCGGCGAGCAGCGTCTGCGCCTGGCTCACCTCCTCGTCGGCCGCGGCTTCTTCGGCGCTCGGCACATGCTTGTCGAGAAACTGGCGCACTTGCGCCTCGGGCAACGCCCCGACGAAGCCATCCAGGGGCTGGCCGTCCTTGAACAGCACGCAGAACGGAATGCTGCGCACGCCGAACATCTGGCTCAACTGCGCGGCGATTTCAGGTTGCTCGTCGGCGTTCAGCTTGCCGAGCCGAAAGCGCCCGGCGTAGGCCGTCTCGAGCTTCTCGAGCAGCGGTCCGAGCGTCTTGCACGGCCCGCACCACGGCGCCCAGATGTCGAGCAACACCGGTTGCTGCATCGACGCATTGATCAGTTCGGCTTCGAAATTCTGGGCGGTGATATCGATCATGTGTCGCGTCGTTGTTCGATCAAGGGGCAGGGGGTGCGCAGCAGCGAAGGTGACGCCACGCCACCTACAATTCAAGGCTTTTCATTCTTGGAGCGAGCCTTGGACAAGCCCGGCCCGGTCGTCGGTGTGGTGATGGGTTCCAGCAGCGACTGGGAGACCCTCAAGCACGCCACCGCGATTCTCGCCGAGTTCGGTATCGCGCACGAGGCGAGGGTCGTCTCGGCGCATCGCATGCCCGACGAGATGTTTGCCTACGCCGCTACGGCGGCGGGGCGCGGCCTGCGGGCGATCATCGCCGGCGCGGGAGGCGCGGCACATCTGCCCGGCATGCTGGCTGCGAAAACGACCGTGCCGGTGCTCGGCGTGCCGGTCCCGAGCCGCTACCTGCAGGGGGTCGATTCCTTGCACTCGATCGTGCAGATGCCCAAGGGCATCCCGGTCGCGACCTTCGCGATCGGTGCCGCGGGGGCCGCGAACGCCGCGCTGTTCGCCGTGGCGATGTTGGCCGCGACCGACTCCGCCTTGCTGGCCAAGCTCGATGCTTTCCGCACGCGGCAGACCGAAGCCGCGCGCGCGATGACGCAGGATCTGGGGTCGCCTGAATGATCGAGCCGATCCTGCCGGGCGCGACGCTCGGCGTCCTGGGGGGCGGTCAACTCGGGCGCATGTTCGTGCATGCGGCGCAGAGGATGGGCTACGAGACGGCCGTGCTCGACCCCGATCCGGCAAGCCCGGCAGGGCTCGTAGCGCACCATCACGTCCGGACGCCTTACCTGGACGAGCAAGGACTCGCGCAGTTGATGCAGCGCTGCGCGGCGATCACGACGGAGTTCGAGAACGTGCCGGCCGCGGCACTGAGGACGATCGGGGCGCAGCGGCCCGTCGCGCCGAGCGCCGACGCGGTGACGATCTGCCAGCATCGGGTGGCCGAGAAAGCGCAGTTCGCGCGCTGCGGCGTGCCGTGCGCGCCGCATGCCGTGATCGAAACGCTCGAGCAGCTGGCGAGCGTCGACGCGAAGCTGTTGCCCGGGCTCTTGAAGACCTCGAGACTCGGTTACGACGGCAAGGGCCAGCAGCGGGTCGCTGCGCACGACGAGCTCGACGCTGCCTGGAGCGCTTTGGATCGGGCGCCGTGCGTGCTCGAGAAGCTGCTGCCGTTGAAGTGCGAGTTGAGCGTCATCGTGGCGCGCAATGCCGCCGGCGAATGCGTGCACTTCCCGGTGCAGCTCAACTTGCATCGTGGCGGCATCCTCGCAGTGACAGAGGTTCCGGCGCGCGGCGTCGGCGACAAGCTGCAGCAGCAGGCCATCGCCGCTGCCGAACACATCGCGCAGGACATGCGCTATGTCGGCGTGATGTGTGTCGAATTCTTCGTGCTCGATGATGGCTCGCTGGTCGCCAACGAAATGGCGCCGCGCCCGCACAACTCGGGCCACTACACCATTGACGCCTGCGACGTGTCGCAGTTCGAGCTGCAAGTGCGCACGCTCGCCGGCTTGCCGCTGGCCGCACCCAGGCTGCACTCGCCGGCCGTGATGCTCAATCTGCTCGGCGACTTGTGGCTGCGCAAGCCCGCGCTCGACAGCACGCCGGCGTGGCGCGAGGTGTTGGCGCTGCCGGGCACGCACTTGCACCTGTACGGCAAACCGTCGGTGCGTCGTGGCCGCAAGATGGGACACCTGACGGTCACCGCCGCCACCGTCGAGCATGCGCGCGCCATCGCGCTCGAAGCCGCCGCGTTGCTCGGGATCGAAGCGTTCTGACGCATGACGATTCTCGGCAATGATTCCGCCGCCGTGGAGCGCGCCGCGCAACTGATTGCGGGGGGCGGGCTGGTCGCGTTTCCGACCGAAACGGTGTATGGGCTCGGCGCGCGCGCCGACGACGACAGCGCGGTCGCGAAAATCTTTGCCGCCAAGGGCCGGCCCGCCGACCACCCGCTGATCGTGCATGTGGAAAGTGCCGCGCAGGCGCGCGTGTTCGCGAGCGAGCTGCCCGCCGTCGCCGAGCGCCTGATGGCTGCGCACTGGCCGGGACCGCTGACCGTGATCGTGACGCGCGCGCCGCAAATCGCTGCCGCTGCGGCCGGCGGGCAGGGCACGATCGGCTTGCGCTGCCCGTCGCACCCGGTGGCACGGGCGCTGCTCGCGCAAACGCTGGCGCTCGGCGTGCCCGGTATCGCCGCACCGAGCGCCAACCGCTTCGGCCGCATCAGCGCGACGAGCGTCGCGCACGTGATCGACGAGTTCGGAGACGAGATGCCGGTGCTCGACGGCGGTGATTGCGAGATCGGCATCGAATCGAGCATCGTCGACTGCTCGCGTGGCCACCCGGTGCTGCTGCGCCCTGGTGTGCTCACGCGCGCACAGATCGAAGCGGTGGCCGGCGTGCGCCTGACGGAGCCGCAAGCGGACGCGCCGCGCGCATCGGGCACGCTGGAGGCGCACTATGCTCCGCGCGCCAAGCTGCGCGTGATGAGCACGGCGATGCTGCGCTCGGCGCTCGAGGTGCTGGGTGAGACCCCGCTGCCAAGCCGCAGGGCGAGCACGCTCAAGCTGGCGGTATATTCGCGCACGGTGCTGCCCAAGCCTCACCTGCGTCATCGTGCGATGCCCGAGAACCCGGCACAGGCGGCGCATGAATTGTTCGCCGCGCTGCGTGAGCTGGACAACGCCGGCGTCGATCTGATCTGGGTGGAAGCACCCCCCGATGGCCCCGAGTGGGAAGGTGTGCGCGACCGCCTGCAACGTGCGGCGGCGGTTTGAGCCGTTGCTGTGCGCAAATTTGTCTTGTTGGAGATTGCATGAAGTTCGAATTGCGTCGTGAGTGGTGCCGGCCGGCCCGCTTGCTGGCACCCTGGTGGTGGCTCGCCGTGCTCGCGCTGCTCGCCTCCTGCGGCGGCGGCGACCGTGTCACCACCTTCACACCGCAGAGATTGATCGCCTTCGGCGACGAGTCGAGTGTGATCACGACGGACGGCAAGAAGCACACGGTCAATGCCGTCGACGCTGCGGGCGCGATCGCCTGCGCCAGCAACCAGAACTGGGTGCTGTACCTGTCACAGGCCTTCGGGCTTGTTTTCGCGCAATGCAACCCGTCCGCCGCCACGGTCACGGCCATCGACTACGCGGCCGCCGGCGCGAAGGTCGCGGACATCTCGACGCAGATCGACCTGCACCTGGCGAGTGGCGGCTTTCGCAGCAAGGATCTGGTGACCGTGCTGGCCGGCGCCAATGATGTGATCGAGCAGTACCGGCTCTTCCCGGGCGTGAGCGAGGCGACGCTCATCGCGACGGTCGAGGCGCGCGGCACCGCGCTGGCAGCGCAAGTCAACCGCATCGCGCAGGCCGGCGGCAAAGTGCTGATCTCGACGGTGCCCGACCTGAGCCTTTCGCCCTTCGCGATCGCCGAAAACGCCGCGGACCCGACGACCGATCGGGCAGCGTTGATCAGGCGGCTCGTCGATCGATTCAACGCGAGGATGCGCATCAACCTCATCAACGACGGCACCATGATCGGCCTGGTGTTCGGCGACCAGGTGGTGCAGCTGATGGTGAGGATCCCGTCCAACTATTCCCTCGTCAATGTCGCCAATGTCGCGTGCACGACCGCACTGCCCGACTGCACGACGCAAACGCTCGTCACCGGCGCCAGCGCCGACACATGGCTGTGGGCAGATTCGTTGCAGTTGACCCCGGCGGGCCATCGCCAGCTCGGCGCTTCGGCCGAAGGGCGCGCTCGCAACAATCCGTTCTGAGCGACGAGCACCACGCGCTGACACCCGCGCGACACGGGTTTATCCGCGTCGTGCACGAGCACGGCCCACGGATAATTTCCGCTTCAAAAATAGAACGATCGTTCGTTCTATCCAATGTTGAACCGGCACGCCCCGCCGAACGCGGGCGCCAGCTTTGAAAGGTGGGCATGAAGAGCATCCGATCCCTGAGCCTCGCGGCGATCGTCTCGCTGATCGTCGCGTGCGGCGGCAACGACGACCAGCAGTATTCGACGCTGGTCTCCTTCGGCGACAGCCTGAGCGACGTCGGTAGTTATTCCGTCAGCACCATCGCGACGGTGGGGGGCGGCAAGTACACCGTCAATGGAAGCGGCAATCTCGTCTGGGTCGAGCTGCTGGCGGCGCGCGTCCGCACCGCCGCTCCATGCGCGGCGCAGACCGGGCTCGAAAGCCTCCCGCCGCTGAGCGCGAGCATTCCGCCGGCGCCGATCACCAACCGCGCTGGCTGCCACGCCTATGCGCAAGGCGGCGCAAGAGTCACGAACCCGATCGGCCCGGACAACAAGGCGATCAGTCAGCTCGGGCAGATCACCGATCCGGTCGTCAACCAGATCGATCGGCATCTCGCCACGGTGGGAGGCAAGTTCAGGGGCGATGAGCTTGTCACCGTGCTGGCCGGCGGCAACGACGTCTTCATGAACCTCGCGACCATCAATGCCGTCGTTGCAGCGGCGACGGCGGCGCCCGGGGCCACACCGGCAAGCATCGGGGCGGCGGCGCAGGCCGCGAGCGCGACCGCGCTGACGGCCATGGGCACCGCGGGCACCGAGCTGGCCACCTACGTGAAGACGCGCCTCGTCGCCAATGGCGCGGCGCGCGTGGTCGTGCTGAACCTGCCCGATGTCAGCGTGACGCCGTTTGCCTTGACTCTCGATGCGCCGACGCAGGCACTCATCAACCAGATGTCGACCACTTACAACGCACAGCTCGCCGCCGGTCTGAGCGGCGCGAGCAACGTGCTGCTGGTCGACGCCTACACGGTCTTTCGCGACCAGATCGCGAACCCGGCCAAGTACGGACTGAGCAACGTCACGACGCCGGCCTGCGATCTGACGAAGACGATCATCCCGACGTCTCTCGTGTGCACGGCGACGACGCTGATTGCCGGCGACACCTCGCGCTTCCAGTTCTCCGACCCCGTGCACCCCACGCCATACGGCCACCAGCTGATTTTCCACGGCGCCGTTTCCGAGATGATCAGGGTCGGCTGGCTGTAGCAGCGGGCGGCGCGCCGTCGAAGCTCGTCCACTGCACCAGCGCGTCGAGCACCGCACGCGCGGCGTTCGCGTTGGGATGGTTGATGACCGCGACCAGCACGTAGCGGCGGCCGCTGTTGGCCAGCACGTAGCCGGCGATGCCGGCGACGTCGCGCAGCGAGCCGGTCTTCAGGTGCGCGCGCCCTTGCTGCGCGCGCGAGCGGCGCAGCGTGCCGTCGAGTCCCGTCACCGGCAGCGAGCTCGCAAGCTCCGGCATCACCGGGCTCGACCACGCGTGCAGCAACAGCTTCGCGAGCGTGTGCGCGCTGATGCGCGAGTCGCGCGACAACCCCGAGCCGTTGTCGATCACGACGTCGCTCGGCGCTTCGCCGAGCCGCTGCTCGACCCATTGGTGCAGCACCGCGCGCGCGGCCTCAGGCGTGCCTTCATTGCGCACCACCAGTCCGAGCGTCAGGAACAGCTGTTGCGCCATCAGGTTGTTGCTGAACTTGTTGATGTCGCGCACGGTCTCGGCGAGCGTCGGTGACGTGAGCTCGAAGCTCGGCTTGAGGTGCGCGGGCGCCGTGCCGTCGCGCACGATGCCGCGCAGGCGCCCGCCCATCTCCGCCCACAGGCCGGCGATGGCGCGCGTGTTGTACGTCATCGGATCGACATACGCGAGCACCCAGCGCTTCTCGCCACACACCGACGGGTAGCCGCCGAGAAAGCGAATGCGCGACGGCTCGCTGAAATCGGCCCCCATCGCCGCCCGCCAGTCGTCGCAAGGCGCGCTCGACAGCGCGACGCTCGCGTCCACCATCACACCGCCCAGCGGCGGCTCCATCGACACGATGGCGCGGCCCAGCAGCATGTCGGGCGTGAAGGTCAACTGCACCGACTTGTAGTTGAGCAGCAGCGCGTCGGGCTGCACGTTGTAGGCCCGCAGCGGTTCGCCGTCGAAGTCGCCCGGCGCCAGATCGGGCACCGAGAAGGCGCTGCGATCGAGCACGATGTCGCCGCGGATCTCGCGCACGCCGAGCTGCTGCACGCGCCGCAGCAGCAACCACATGCGCTCCATCACGAGTTTCGGGTCGCCGCTGCCCTTGATCACGAGGTCGCCGTCGAGCACGCCGTCTTCGATGCGTCCTTGCAGCCACACCGGCGTGTTCCATGTCCACGAAGGACCGAGCAGATCGAGTGCGGCGTAGGTCGTCAGCAGCTTCATCAGCGAGGCCGGATTCACCGGCACGCGGGCCTGCCAGCTCAAGCGGGGTGTGAGCGCGCTCGCGTCCTGCACGACGACGACCAGCGCATCGGCGGGCACATGCGCGCGCTGCAGCGCCTGCTCGACGGCAGCAGGCAACGGGCCCGCGGCAGCGCCTTGCGCCAGCGCAATGGCGATGCAAAACGAAGCGAGGCCGCGGATGACGTTGCCGATCATGCGGCGATGATCGCACGGCTAAACTCGCTCGATGAGCTCCACCGCAGACTCGATTCCGACTCCGACGCGCAGCAGCGCGCTGCTGGCGCTCGACACCGCGACCGAGCGCATGAGCATTGCGCTTTGCGTCGGCGACAGCGAGTGGATGCATGAAGCGGCCGGCGGTGGCGGCGCCTCCGCCGCGTTGCTGCCGGCGATCCTTGCCTTGTTCGCGCGCGCTCGCATCACGGTGCACGAGCTCGACGCGATCGCTTTCGGGCGCGGCCCGGGCGCCTTCACCGGCGTGCGCACGGCGTGCTCGGTGGTGCAAGGCCTTGCCTTCGGAGCGAACAAGGCGGTGCTGCCGCTGGACACCTTGCTGGCGGTGGCCGAAGACGCCCGCGAGCAGTGTGCATTTACCGACGTCTGGGTCGCGATGGATGCGCGCATGGACGAGATCTACGCAGCGCACTACGCACATGCGGACGCACGCTGGCACATGCTCAGTGCGCCGGCGCTCTACACGATCGATCGGCTCAATGCGAGTTGGCAAGAGCAACCCCCGCCCGCGGTGGCGGGCAGCGCCGTGCCCGCCTTTGGCGAGCGGCTGCGATCGGGCACGGCGCTCGCCGCACCGCAGGCATGGCCGAGCGCCAAGGCCCTGCTGAGCCTCGCTCGTGCCGCGTGGGCGCAGGGCCAGGCGGTCGACGTTGCGCAGGCGCTGCCACTGTACTTGCGTGACAAGGTGGCGTTGACGACCATCGAGCGTGAGGCGCTGAAGTCCGCCAAGGCGGCGGACGGTCGACCATGAGCGCGGTGCCGCGCGAGGAGCGCTGGTTGCGGCCGATGCAGGCTGGCGGCCTGGACGCCGTGCTCGCGATCGAGAACGCAGCCTACGAGTTTCCATGGAGCCGCGGCAACTTCATCGATTCGCTGGCAGCGGGCTACTGGGCGCAGTGGCTGGTCGGCTCGTCGTCGCAGTTGCTCGGCTATGTCATCGCGATGCACGGCGTGCACGAGATGCACCTGCTGAACCTCACGGTGGCGCCCGCACACCAACATGCCGGCCATGCGCGTTTCATGCTCGATGCGTTGGTCGACCGCGCAGGGCAGCAAGGCGCCGAGCAGTTGTGGCTGGAGGTGCGCATCAGCAACCAGCGCGGCCGCGCGTTGTACCGGCGCTATGGCTTTCACGACGTCGGCGTGCGCAAGGGCTACTACCCCGCCGCGCGAGGTCAGCGCGAGGACGCGGTGGTGATGAGCCTGCCGATCGACGGAGGTGCGCGTGCGCTGGACTGAGCGGCAGCGGTCCATGCTGGACGAAATGGGAGTGCGGCTGTGGTTCCCACAGCCGCACTCCCTTCGGGAGAGTACTCGCTCCCTCCCCGGCCCTCCCTCCGAGAGGGAGGAGG
>Ga0184637_10001193_pt1 | contig 18071 bp, 15 predicted proteins | sample PLM3_127_b2_FD_133143 | JGI IMG/M metagenome (GOLD analysis project Ga0184637, IMG submission 133143) | Groundwater sediment microbial communities from an aquifer in East River, Colorado, USA - PLM3_127_b2 | ecosystem: Environmental > Terrestrial > Soil > Riparian zone | place: USA: East River...
CCTACACCCTTGCCCTCGAGCGCGATCGACGGGGCGGCGACCCCGAGGTCGGCGTCACCCGCCTCGGCCCCTATAGCGTGATCCCTTCTCCGGATCGCGAGCCGATGGTGGCCGTGCTCAGACCGGGTGAGGACACCGACCTACCGGCGGATCTCCACCTGTCTCTCGCCGTGCATGCCGCCGACGACTATGGGCTGTCGAGCCTGCATTTGAACTACTCCTACGAGGGCAGCGGGCCCCAGCGCCAGCGCCTCGTCCGCTTCACCGGCTATCCGCGAGAAGCCACCGAGACCTACGTCTGGGATCTCTCGGACTTGAAGCTGTTGCCTGGCGACGTCGTGAGCTACTACCTCGAGGTCTACGACAATGACACGGTGTCGGGCCCCAAGAGCGCCCGGAGCCGCGTCTACACCCTGCGCTTCCCGACCCTCACCGACCTCTACGCCGAGGTCGAGGAGGAGCACAAGGAGGCCAAGGCGGACCTCGAGCAAGTGCACGAGGAAGGGCTCGACCTCAAGCAGGAGCTCGAGCGCATCGCCCGCGAGATGGCCAAGTTTCCGGTTTCCCAATGGGAGGACAAGCAGGAGATCGCGCAGGCGTTCGAGCGCCAGCAGGAAATCCGGCAGCAGCTCGAGGCGCTGGCCCAGAACCTGGGTGAGTCACTCCAGCGGCTCGAGAACCAGAACGTGGTGGACGAGGAAGTGCTCCAGAAGGTCCTCGAAATCCAGAAGCTCATGGAGCAGATCAGCGACCCAGATCTGCGTGAAGCTTTCAAGCGCCTCGGGGAGCAACTCTCCCAACTCGATCAGAACGAGATCCAGAAGGCGCTCCAGGACCTCACCCTGACCCACGAGGAGCTGCTCAAGAACCTCGAGAAGACGATCGAGATGCTCCGCCAGGTGGAGCTCGAGGAGAAGATGGAGCGGGCGGTCAAGCAGGCCGAGGAGCTCCTGGCCAGACAGGACAAGATCAACGAGGACCTCGATCGCTTTGACCAGAAGAAGGACGCCGGCGAGGACTCGAGCAAGGATGAAAGCAAGGACGGCAGCAAGGACGACAACAAGAAGGACGGCAAGGAAGGCAAGCCGCAAGACCAGAAGAACCCAGCCGGCGAAGAGCGCGATCCCGAGGAGGAGCTCTCCCGCCTGTCCGAAGAGGAAGAGGAAGGGATCGAGAACGCGGAGGAGCTGGCCAAGTTGCTGGATGAGCTGGCGCGCCAGCTCGAGGAGATGAATCAGGAGGTGTCCAAGGAGCTCGAGCGCTTGGCGGACGAGTCGGACCAACAGGGTCCCATGCAGTCGAGCATGCAGTCGGCCAAGCAGCAGATGGCGGCAGGCAGCCCGAAGGGGGCCAAGAAATCGGGCCAGAAGGCCAGCCAGAGCATGGAATCGTTGCTGGAGCAGCTCCGCATGCAACAGCAGTCGATGATGAACGCGGAGATGGCCGAGCTCGGAGAAAAGCTGCGCGAAGCAGCCCACGAGCTACTCAAGGTCTCGGAGGAGGAGGAGACCCTGGTCGGGGCGACCGACGCAGCCGACGCCCAGCGGATGGCGGAGGATCAGCAACGGCTGCTCGAGGCGACTCGCCGGGTGAACGCGCTCATCGAGGAGATCGCCCGCACTTCGGTGATGGTGGGCACTGACTTCGCCGGCATCCTGGGACAACCGATGCGCCTGATGGAGAACGCCACTTCGAGCTACGAGCGCGGCAATGTGGGCAGCGGCCGCATGCACAGCTTCCAGGCCCTGGCTCAGGTGAACGAAGCCATCCTCGACCTCATGAGCACCGAACAGGCCTGCAACGGCGGCGGCGGAAGCTGCAACTCGATGAAGTCGGCCATGCAGAAGATGATGGGCCTGAGCCAATCTCAGCAGCAGGTGAACGAGGGAACGCGGCAGCTCATGCAGCAGGGTGGGCAGCGGCTGGGCGAGGGCTCGAGCCAGCGCCTGGCTCGTCTCGCCGCCCAGCAGGCAGCCATCCAGAAGGGGCTCGAAGAGGTGGCGCAGGATCTCGCCGGGCGGCGGGAAGTCCTCGGCCGCCTTGGCGATCTGGCGGGCGACATGGAGGAAGTCACCAAAGATATGCAGCGGTCCGAGGTCGACGAGCGTCTCTTGTCCAAACAGCACGAGATCCTGAGCCGACTTCTCGATGCCCAGCGCTCAGTGCGCAAGCGGGACCTCGGCCGGGAGCGGCTGTCGCGCACCGGTGACCAGGGGCTCGGCCAAGGACAGCTGCCGGCGGTGCCGGAGGAGCTCCTCTCCCGGCGCGAGCGCCTCGAAGCGGACATCTTGCGCGGGCGATCGGATCCCTATCCACCCAGCTTCCGGGAACTCGTCGAGCGTTACTTCCGCGCCCTGGTCAAGGTCCCGGCGAATGATGAGCCCGAGCCCAACTAGCACCGCTAGGAACGGTCGCCGCGCTCCATCCGCTGGCTGCGACCGGCCGCGACCCGCGGGGCTCGGCTCGCGCGTCTTCATCGTCGGCCTGATCCTGCTTGCCGCCGCGGCCTACGGCCAGGCCATGGCCGGGGAAGAGAAGATGCCGAGCGCGCCGCGCGATAGCTTGAAGCGCGCCCTCCGCTCTTTGCTGAGCGATTCGGCTCGCGCCGGCGCTCGGCCGGGTGAGCGCGGGCGCCCAGCCACCCTGCCTCGACCCGACTCCCGACGTCATTCGCTCGAGGTGGATGTCGAAGCGGTCCGGGCGGACACGGTGTTCGCTCCCTTCCGCGACCACCTCCGCGCCGGACGGTTCGACCCTGCCCGCCAGGCGCTGCGCGCGGTCAAGTCCCGCGCCCGGCAGCCGGCGGAGCGCGAGATCGCCGAGTTTGACCTGATCGAGCTCGACTTCTTCGAAGCGCGTTTCGACACTGCGCTCGCCGCCTATCGCACCTTCGCCACCAGCCACCCGCGAGGCTACTTGACCAATGACGCCATCGGGCGGGTGTTCTTGATCGACGAAAACTCGGATGCGGGACAGAGGCCGCTCACGCTCTATGCCGCGGCGGCCCGGGAGGGGCGGGCAGGTCGTCCGGACTCGGCGGTCACCCTGCTCAAGCAGGGGGTGGAGCTCTACCCGAGCTCGTCGCTCACCGACGACCTCGTTCTTGCCCTCGGCGACATGGCCCTGCGCTCAGCAACTCCGGCGGCTGCTCTCGGGCACTATCGGGTGGTGGCCGACTCGATGCCCGATTCACCGCTGGCGCCGGCCGCAATGATGAGGATCGGCCGCTACCGCTCGGAAATCGACCAGGACTTCGCGGCGGCGATTGGTACCTACGAGCGGGTGCTCGAACGGTTTCCGGAGAGTATCGAGGCCGACGAGGCCCGGAAGCTCATCGAGCGGCTCCGCCGGCGAACCTAGTCTCCATCACCATCAAACCACCACCGGATTCACCGATGCGCCATCGTCACTCAGCCTTCGCCCTAGGTCTCGGCGGCCTCCTCATATCGCTCCTCGCCGGAGCTCAGCCGGCCGCCGCCCGCTTGCTCGTGCCCATGGACCTGGCCCAAACCGACCACCTGAAGGCCTACGGGCTCGCCTACTGGACGCTGGCCCGCGGCGAGACCGTGGAGTGGCTGCTCAACTACCGGGGGGGATCCTTCATGCTTCCGGATGGGGAGCCGATCGAGCGTCAGGCCCGGATCATGGGAGTTCGCGCCGAGACGATCAGTGCGAACCAGGCGTCCGCTATCTACACCACCATCGAGGCCGAGAACATGGAGGTGGTCCTGCTCGAGACCGCGCCGCGGGTGGCGATCTATGCTCCTCCCGGCTTCGAGCCGTGGGACGACGCCGTCGCGCTGGCACTTGCCTACGCAGAGATCCGGTACAAGACCCTCTATGATGAGGAGGTCCTGGCCGGCGAGCTCGACCAATACGACTGGCTCCACTTGCATCACGAGGATTTCACCGGACAGTTCGGGAAGTTCTATGCCGGCTTCCGCACCCAAGAGTGGTACCGGGAGCAGAAGCGGATGGCCGAAGAGTTCGCCCGGCGAGCCGGATTCAACAAGGTCTCCAAGCACAAGCTGGCGGTGGCGCAGGCGATCAAGGACTACATTGCGCGCGGAGGCTTCGTCTTTGCCATGTGCTCGGCGACCGACACTTTCGACATTGCGCTTGCAGCTCACGCCACCGACATCTGCGCCGCCATGTTCGACAACGATCCGCCGGCCCCTGACTCCAAATCGAAGCTCGACTTCGAGGCTACCGTGGCGTTCCACAACTTCATTCTCGAGATGAACCCCCTGGTCTACGAGCACTCCAATATCGACACCTCCAACTACCGGCTGACCCGCGGGCCCGAAGCCGACTACTTCACCCTGTTCGAGTTCTCAGCCAAGCATGATCCGGTGCCGACCATGCTCACCCAGGACCACGTGGCCGTGATCAACGGCTTCTTCGGCCAGACGACCGGCTTCAAGCGGAACACGATCAAGGAGTCGATCACGATCCTCGCCGAGGCCGAAGGCACCAACGAGGTCAAGTATCTGCACGGCAACTACGGGCAGGGCACTTTTACCTTCTTCGGCGGCCACGACCCCGAGGACTACCAACATGCCGTCGGAGATCCCCCCACGAACCTGGCCCTGCACAAGAGCTCGCCCGGCTATCGACTGATCCTCAACAACATCCTGTTCCCTGCGGCGGAGAAGAAGGAGCAGAAGACCTAAGACCTGACCTAACCACATGAGGCGCTGGCGGTGGCGACTGCGGCGGTTGGGGCGGACTTCGTTTGCAGCTGTAACTTGCGATTGTGCCATGGGTTGACACCCCAAGGCAGGCTCTGTTAGGCTCCTTCACAGGAGATGGGTCACACGACCCATGGGAGGGGGGTTGATTGATGGACCAGCTCAAATTTCCGGAGTGCATGAAGTGCGGGACCGGAGTCCTGATCCCGCTCTCCGACTATGGCCGCGAGGGCGCGCCGATCACCTACAAAGCCTGGGTTTGCACGAATCCAAACTGCGGGTTCAACGTTCGTATCGACAACGGCGAAATCAGTCTCGGACGCATGATCGGCTCCTCATCCAAGTGAGAGGAGCGCGGTGATCAAGGCCGTCTTCTTCGATCTCGACAACACTCTCACCGACTTCATGCGGATGAAAGAGATGGCGGTAGACGCCGCCATCCATGGAATGGTCGATGCCGGCCTCAAGCTCGCGCCCGAAGAGGCCAGAAGCAAGATCTACGCTGTTTATGATCGAGAGGGCATCGAGTTCCAGCAGGTCTTTGACCACTTCCTCAAGGATGAGCTAGGAGAGATCGATCACAAGATCCTGGCGGCGGCGATCGTCGCTTACCGGCGGGTTCGCGAGTCCGCCCTGGTGCTCTATCCGCACGTCCAACTCACCCTGGTCGAGCTCGCCAAGCGCGGCCTCAAGCTGGCGGTCGTGACCGACGCACCCAAGACCCAGGCCTGGCTTCGTCTCTGCCACCTGAACCTCCATCACATCTTCGACCTCGTCATCACCTACGAAGACACCCTCGAACGGAAGCCCTCGCGGGCCCCGTTCGTGGCTGCTCTCGCCGGGCTCGGACTCCACCCGGAAGAGGTGCTCATGGTCGGCGACTGGCCCGAGCGCGACATGGTCGGAGCGCAGAACGTGGGCATTCGCACCGCGTTCGCCCGCTATGGCAACATTTTCAGGGCTGAGACATCGGGCGCCGACTTCGAGATCGACGACGTCTACGAGCTGGTCGACATCGTCGATCGTCTGAACGCAGTGGAGAAAGGCGAGGTAACCGCCGAAAAACGGGGTGACGGGGACTGATCGGCCGCCATCCACCCTATCGCAGCAGGAGAGAATCCATGCCCAGGATGCACGAAATCGACTACAAGATCTTCGGCGACGACATGCAGTTCGTCGAGGTCGAGCTCGATCCCGAAGAAGCGGCCCTCGCCGAAGCTGGCGGCATGATGTACATGGATGATGGGATCCAGATGGAGACCATCTTCGGCGACGGATCGCAGCAGAAGAGCGGCCTTTTGGGATCGCTGGCCGGTGCAGGCAAACGGCTGCTCACCGGCGAATCGCTGTTCATGACCATCTTCGCCAACAAGTCCAGGCAGAAGCGGCGAGTGGCCTTCGGCGCCCCTTACCCGGGGAAGATCCTTCCCATCCATCTTGCCGAGGTCGGCGGCGAGTTGATCACCCAGAAGGAGTCATTCCTGGCTGCAGCCAAGGGAGTGTCGATCGGCATCGCGTTCCAGAAACGGCTCGGCGTCGGCCTGTTTGGCGGCGAAGGATTCATCATGCAGCGGCTCACCGGCGACGGCCTGGCGTTCGTTCACGCCGGCGGCACGCTCTACGAGCGGACCCTCGCACCCGGCGAGATCTTGCGCGTGGACACCGGCTGCATCGTGGCGCTTTCGACTTCGGTGCACTACGACATCCAGTTCGTGGGCAACATCAAGTCCGCCATCTTCGGCGGCGAGGGACTCTTCTTCGCCATCCTCCGCGGCCCCGGCCGGATCTGGCTCCAGTCGCTGCCCTTGAGCCGGCTGGCGGGCAGAATCATAGCCGCCGCCCCTTCCACCGGCCGCGGGCGCGAGGAGGGCTCGGTCCTCGGGGGCATCGGGCGGATCCTCGACGGCGACAACCGTTGACGTGAGCGGCCTAGCCGACGCGAGCGGCCGAGCCGGCGGGGCGGGGGCACTACCGCAGGCCGCTAGCGACGAGCGCGAGAGCGAGCCCCTACTGGCAGTAGGTGACCTCGGCGACCTCGGCGTTGACCGAGTTGCGGCCCTCGAGATCGCCCACCGGTTCGTAGCAGGGGAACTCGCCGGTCGCCACGTGCCACATGACCACGTGGTAATTCCCCGGGGGAACGTCGACCTCGCCGGCGTCCACCCACGCGGTCGTCTCCTCGGTGAACCCCGGATCGGGCACGACCGGGCAGCTCTGGCCCGGGCGCATTGCCCAGACGATCGAGTTCCCGCGCGCGAGCCCGGCGGCAAAAGCTTCGTCCTCCTGCCCCGGGATATCACCCGAGTAGCTGTTGCGGAACCGAAGCGTCACCGGGCCCACGTGATCGGGGATGGTGATCAACTCCTCAGTCACGGTGACGCGCTGCCGTTCCGGCTGTGTCGTCGGCCCGAATTCGGGAAAGATCACGATCGTGGTGCAACCGGGTCCGCCCGGAGGAGTCCGGACCACCACCAGGGTGGTGTCCGACGCTACGCCGCCGGGGCCGAAGGCCAGGGCCGAGGAGACCCGGGTGCGGTCAGGCACCGTGGTGTAGGTCCACTCGCTCTCGTTCGAGGCGACGACCTCCTGCCCGAAGAAGATCGAGAAATCGGCGTTGATCGTGCGCACCGTGTAAGTGACCGGAGTGCCCGGATCGACCTCACGCGGCTCGACGGTGAGCTCGACCGTGGGAGGCAGCGGGGCCGAGCCGACCGGCAGCAGGTCGACGTTGACCTCCTTCACCTGGCCGGGGCCCAGGAGCACGGCCCGCGTCGTCTCCAGATAGCCGGGCTCGCGGAAGGTGAAGGCCACCGGCCCCGGCTCGCGCTCGAGGGTGAAGGGCGTGCGGATGGTCTGCCCGGTCGAGACCAAGTCCCCTTGGGGGGTGATGTCGAAGATTTCGACGTCGCTCCGAGGATTGGAGAAGACGAGCACCTGACCGTTCTCGGGATCGGCGGGCGGAGCTGGATGCACGAAGACCGAGTCGGCGACCGAGGCCACGAGGCCCCCGCGGAAGGCGGCAAAAGAGTAGATCACCGTGCCGGAACGTTCCGGGACATCGACGTACGTGCCGTTGGTGGTGAAGATCGCGAGGGGCAGGAGAATGCCGACGTCGCCATCGGAGCTGACGGTGATCGAGACGGACTCCCCTTCGGTGATTTCCTCCGGATTGACGTCAATCGAGACCGTGGGCGGCTGGGGATTGGTCCCGGTCGAGAGCGAGTCCAGGGTGACCGAGACTTCCTTGAACGAGCCTGGACCCAGGAGCACCCCTTCGAGGGCGTCTTCGTAGCCCTTGCGTGAGAAGTGGACGACGTAGTCGCCGCGGAATAGGACGAGGGTCTGCGGAGTCTGCACCTCGGTGACCGTAACCAGCTCCGAGTTTTCCTGGACCGCGAACACCTCGGCCGTGGCCGGCGGGTTGCTGTAGAGGAATACCTGGGCGCTGTCCCCCTGAACTTGGAGATTGGGGTTGAGCCCGCGGCTGGCGTCGTATTCCGAGCATCCGGACAAGACGACGACCAGCATCAATGTTCCAAGTGCCGCCGCCGCGGCGACCGCCGCTACGCCTGGCTCAGCTTGCTTGAGTGTCATCACCCTGGGTTTCATATCACCAACCATTCGATCGGATGCCGTTCTCATCTGCCCGCCCCTCCCCTCAGAAGACCTTGCCCACCTGGGCGCCCAGGACCAGCGCATTGGCCCAGCGCTCGTCTTGGTTGAGCTCATCGAGACTCACCCGCGCGTAGCCGGCGCGCAGGGCGCCGTCGAGCATCCGCCAGTGCCCGCGGGCGATCACACCCACGGTCGGGCCATGAGCGAAGAGGACGTACTCGGTCACCTCGCGCACGAACTGCGACCCCGAGGCCCAGCCGATGAAGGGACCGATGGCGCCGCCGTGGGGAAACCAGGCGAGAGTGACCTTGGCCGAGCCGTCCGCCAGATCCCCGATCTCATTTTCGCCGGCCGGCCACCAGCCAATCCCGACGTCGAGGCGCACCTCTTCCTTCTCGACCACGAGATCGACGGTCGGCGTGGTCATCGAGATTCCGCCGGTGCGTAGAAAACCGAGGCCACCCTCGAGGCCGATCCGGTAGGGGTTCTCGCGCTCCCGGATCACCACCGGGGCGGGTGGGGGCGCCGGTTGAGCGGGGAAGGGAATGATCTCTTCATCGTACGTGGCGACGTAGACCGCCAAGCCCCGCCGGGTGTCGGCGAGCTTGGGTGGAAGCAAGGTGATGTGCTTTCGCTTTAGATTGTCGAGTCCCCAGATGCTCCGGGCGAGAGCGACGCTGACGTCGAGCCGATGGTCCTCCTTCTGCTTGTAATCGTGCCAGCCAGTCGTGTCCGCCGTCGCCTGGAGAAAGAGCCACTGATTGGGGCCGAGATCCGCGACCACTCCGCGCAACCGCTCCGCCTCACCGGCAGGCAGGTCGTCCGAGCCGCCGATCGAGAAACCGTCGAATCGCAGCTCATCCAGGGCGACGCGGTTCCAGACATGAATGCCATCCGACCCGACCGAGCTGAGCCGCTCAGGCACCTCGTCGTCACCGACCAGCGGGAGTTCGGCGAGGGCGGGACAGGCGCATAGAAGCGCAGCCAATAGAAACAGACTGGGTGTTGACTTCATCATTGTTTTCTCTGGGGAGAGAATGCGGTCAGGTGCGCCGACCGCAACGATCATACCACTTCCACTGCGGGTCGCAACCGACACCCTGTCATCGATACCCAGAGCCAAGCCTGCAGCCCGAACAGGCGCTACGCGCAACTCTGCCCTGGCTGCAAACCGTTGGGCCAGTTCGCGATCTCGCCCTGGGCGAACCGGGGGTTGTGGCTCAACCCCCCGGCTCGGCGATGGTCAGCCTCGCCGTGGGTGCAATGATGATGATGGTGATCGCACGCCGATCGCGCGTGACCAGGGGTCAAAGCGGGTGAGAGTCCCCGCCGGTCAGGGCGACATGGCCCGCACACGGTGCTCGCGCTATCATCACCGCGATCATCAATGACAACCTTGGCTGGAGGGAGAGGGCAAGATGGAATCGAGAGCGAGGTCGGAGGTCACCACCCACGATCCCACCCAGGTCTTGACCGAGGCGCGCGCCCAGCTGGCCCACCTGCCGCGAGCGCTCATCACCCTCACCGCCGGACTCGATGACGCCGCCTGGCGTGCCCGGCCGGCGCCGGAGCGCTGGGCCCCGGTCGAGATCATCTGCCATCTGCGTGACGAGGAACAGGACGACTTCGGCGCTCGGGTTCGGGCGGTTCTGGAAGGCCGCCGGGAGTTCGCTCCCATCGATCCGGAGGGCTGGGTCGAGCAACGTCGCTATCGCGATCAGGATCCACGGCGCGCCCTGGCCGAGTTCGAGGTCCGGCGCGCCGCGAGCCTCGAGCTCCTGGCCCGAGCGGCGCCTGAGCGACTCCGGGAGTCGGGGGCAAGTGGCACGGTCCGCTTGTCCGGCCTCGATCTCCTCGCCGCCTGGGTGGCGCACGACTACTTGCACCTTCGGCAACTCGCCGGCACCCTGGCCCGCTTGTGGGCTACGAGATGGGCGCCCCTCCGCGCCGATTACGCCGGGTCCTTGCCCTACCCATGCGGAGAGAAGAGCGGCTGAGCGCGATCGCGATACCCGGCGGACGGCGGGGGCTGGGAAGCGCGCTCCTGGTCTTCGCCCTCGCGTTCGTGGTCTACGCCCTCCTGACCAGTCGCGATCTCGCCTGGGTCGACTCGGTCGAGTTCACTCTCGCCGGCGCCAGCCTCGGCATTCCGCATCCCCCCGGATATCCGCTGTACACTCTGCTGGTCCGTTTAGCCGGCGCGGCAGCGCTTGGTCCAGCCCTGGCCGCGAATCTCCTGTCGGCCCTTGCCGGGGCGGCGGCCTGCGGGGTCGGCGCCCTTCTGGGGGCGCAGCTCGGCCTCCGTCCTTCGGCTGCCGCTGCCGGCGGCCTGGCTCTCGCCTTTTCCCGCGAGCTTCTCGCCCAAGCCACGGTGGCCGAGGTATACACGCTCCACCTGCTCCTCATCGCCCTCCTCCTCTTCATCGGGTTTGCCCAGGCCACGGCGCAGGACGAAATCAGGCCTCGCCTCCTCGTCCTCATCGCGTTTCTGTTCGGGCTCGGGCTTGCACACCATCTGACGATCGTCCTCGCTCTGCCCGCGCTCCTCGTTCTCCTGGCGACACGCCGGAATCGCCAGCATCGCCGATCGAGCGCAATCGATCGAGCTCGCTTCCTGATCGTCGCTGCGGCGGCGTTCATCCTGCCCCTCACCCTCTACATCTTGCTGCCGCTCCGATCGCTGGCCGATCCGGTTCTCGATCAAGGCGACCCCGAAACGTTGCCGCGGCTGCTGGCCCACGCCACCGGCCGCCAGTTCGGCTATCGGCTCCTGACTTCAGAGACCGCCTATGTGTGGGGGGAGCTCGGTCGCTTCTTCCATCTCCTGGCGGAGCAGTGGACTCCCGCTCATCTCGCACTCGCCGCTCTGGGCGCAGTGGCGATCCTCCGCCGCCCCGGAGGCTGGCACCAGCTCCTCGCGCTCTTCTTGCTTGCATCCGCGTCGGTGGCGTACGCGGTCGAATACCGAATCCCGGACAAGGGCGGTTACTATCTCCCGGCCTACCTCGTGACCGCGCTCCTCTTCGCTGCCGGCGCGGATCTCTTATCCATGATCGCCCCGCCGCGTCGATGGGGGCGCGTGCTCGCCGGCCTGCTCCTGGTCGCCCTTCCGCTGGCGCCGGCGCTCGCCCATCTCAAGGCGGCTGATCGCCACGCGGATCACTCGCTTCGCGATCTGACCCTCGAAGTGACGCGGCGCACCACCCCTGGGAGCCTCATCGTGAGCGATGACACGAACTACGCTTTTGCCCTGCTCTACCTGCAAGCAATCGAAGGCAAGTTTGAAGACCGGGAGGTTGTGTCGCAGTATCTCCTACCGCTTCCCTGGTATGCCGATCGCATGGCGCATGTCGACGCGAGGCTACCGGCAGAGGTCGCTGCCGCGGCAGCGGACCGGCGGGGGCTCAGGGGCCGGGCCCTCGGCGATCGCCAGGCCGACGATGCGCGGCGACTCGCCGACCGCCTCGCCCGCCGTGCGCTCGCCGAGCGAGATGTCTTCTTCTATTTTCACCATTTCGAGGAAGACAAGCGCAGCTTCGAGTCCCTCGTGCTCGTCGATCGCGGCCTCGTGTACCAGGTGAAGGGAGTGGCAACCGAGGCAAGCTCTCCGTCCGGCGACCAGGAGGAAGGCGGCGTGCCGGATGCACGGTTCGAGCGCCGCGCAGCCTACGAAGCTGCTGCCCGCCGCCAAACGCCCGAGGAACGGGCCGTCGCTCGGCGCTTCGCCGCGGCGTCGAATCGGGCGGGAATCGCGCGGGTCCGGCGTGGTGATCTGGCCGGTGCCGAGGCGGAATTCAGCCAGGCGCTGGCATTCGATCCCCGCTACGCCCAGGCCTGGCTCAACCTTGGGCTCCTCACCGCCGATTACCTCGGACACAAGGACCTCGCCGTGCACGCCTGGCGCACCTATCTCGAGCTGACTCCGGACGCGCCCGAAGCCGCCAACGTGCGTGCGCGCCTCGCCGCCATCGAAGCCGGCGGGAACGCGGCAAAGCAAAAATGACCCCGCCCTGAGACATGACGCCGCTGTGAGACATGACACCGACGTGCGACATGACGCGACCGCGCCCCTCGACAGTCCGCGTCCGGGCCCCTAGACTCCGCCCGGCACGGAGGCAGCTGGGATTGGATCCAAAACTCGGCCTTGGCGTGGACGTGATCGAAATCGCGCGCGTGCGTCGCGCGCTCGGCCGCTGGGGAGATCGCCTGCTCGGGCGCGTGTTCACCGCGGGCGAGATCGCCTATTGCGCCGAACGCCGCGATCCTTCGGCATCGCTGGCCGCGCGCTTCGCTGCCAAGGAAGCGTTCGCCAAGGCCGTACCCGCCGGCGCCGACCCGGGCTGGCACGAGGTGGAGGTGGTGATCGGCACCGGCAACAAGCCATCGCTCAAGCTGTCGCCGCGCGTGGCCCAGCTGCTCGAAGGCCGCCGGGTGGCCCTGAGCCTGTCGCACTCGAACGAGGTGGCGATGGCGGCGGTGCTCATCGCTTGATGCGCCGGCGATTGAGACGCCGGCGTCGTCCAATGCCCCGGCGACCCATGGAGGAGGCCATCCTCTGATGCGACTCGTCACCCGCGACGAGATGCGAGAGCTCGACCGCGCCACCATCGAGGACTATGGCACCCCGAGCCTCGTCCTCATGGAGCGCGCCGGCCGCGGAGTGATGCAGGCGATCCATGCCCGCCATCCGGTCGTTGCCGGGCTCCGTTGCCTGGTGCTCGCCGGCCGCGGGAACAACGGGGGGGACGGCCTGGTGGTGGCTCGCAGCCTGCGCCAGCATGGCGGTGACGTGAGCGTCATCATGACTTCTGCACCCGCCGAGTTGACTGCGGACGCCCGGGTCAATCTCGAGCGTTACGAGGCGATGGGCGGGACGATCGGGCTGCTCGAGAGCGAAGCCGACTGGGAACGGCTGCGGGCGGAGGCGGCGCATGCCGACCTGATCATCGACGCGCTGCTGGGCACCGGCTTTCGCGGCCCTCTGCGCGGCACGCCCGTGGACGTGATCGAGATCGTCAACGCCGCCGGGGCCGAGGTGGTGGCGGTGGATGTCCCTTCCGGGCTCGATGCGGACACCGGAACCGTGGGCCACGCCTGTGTGGAAGCCGACCTCACCGTGACCTTCGGCTTTGCCAAGATCGGTTGCTATGTCGATCCCGGGCGGACCTACACCGGCGAGCTCGAGATTGTGGACATCGGCCTCGCTCGAGAAGCGATCGACCAGGTCGAAGAGCGGTTCCGCATCCTCGACCCCGACCTTGCCGCCGCCCTCCTGCCCGTCCGCCATCCCGCGGACCACAAGGGTCGATTCGGGCGGCTCTTGGTGGTGGGGGGATCGGCCGGGCTCACCGGCGCAGTGGCCTTGGCCGGCAGCGCAGCCGCGCGCGCCGGGGGCGGGCTGGTGACGGTGGCGGTGCCCTCGAGTCTGCAAGATTCGCTCGCGGCCAAGCTCACCGAGGTGATGACCTTGGGTCTCGCCGAGACCGGACGCCGCTCGATCTCGGTGCGGGCGGTGGACGAGATCCTCGGCGCGGCCAAGCGGGCGGACGCGGTGGCGCTGGGGCCGGGCATGTCGCGCGAGCCCGAGACCGCCGAGCTCGTCCGCCATCTCGTGCGCGAGTTCGAAGGTCCGGTGGTGCTCGACGCCGACGGGCTGAACGCCTTCGAGGGCCGGCTGGGCGAGATGGCCGACACGCGGGCCCGTCTCATCCTGACCCCGCACGTCGTGGAGATGGCGCGACTCACCGGCAGTGAGGCGCGGCAGGTTGAAGGCGAGCGACTTAGGTTGCCGGCCCGGGTCGCGGCATCGACGGGGCACGTCGTCCTCCTCAAGGGCTCGCCCTCGGTGGTCGCCGCGAGAGGAGAACCGACCGTTCTCGGTCATCTCGGCAACCCCGGAATGGCCACGGCCGGCGCCGGCGACGTGCTCACCGGAATCATCCTCGGCCTGCTCGGGCAGGGGGTCGCGCCCTATGATGCCGCGGCTCTCGGCATGCTGGTCCATGCCCGGGCCGGGGACCGCGCCGCCGAGCGGCTGGGAGTGCGCGGAATGCTGGCTGGAGATATCCTGTCAGAAGAGCCGGAGACTTTGCGGGAACTGGCGGCGCGCCGCATGCCGGCGCTGGCCGTTTACTGACTCGGGGATCTCGGGACGAGCTGAGGACATGGCGGCGATCCTCCAGCGACGAGCTTGAGGACATGGCGGCGATCCTCCGGCGCAAGACCGAGGATAGCCTGATAACGGTTCGCAGGCGGTGCCCGGACGCACGCGAGCCGGTGGAGGTCCGATGGGCAACACAGCAGCGGTGAAGCGTGACCTGGTGGAGGTCGCCTCACACCTGAGCAGGCTCGGCTTTCTGGTCGCGGATTGCGGAGTACTGAGCGCCCGCGTCGGGCAGGAGATCGTGGTGACGCCGGAAGGCGTACACCGTGCCCGGATCACCGAGCGCCAGCTCGAATCGGTGCGCCTCGATGGGAAGCGCGGGCGGGAGGTCAAGCCCTCGTCTGACTTGTGGACGCACCTCGTCATCTACCGGGAACGCGACGATCTGGGTGCCATCATCTTCGCCCAGCCGCCGCACGCCACCGGCTTCGCCGCCGCAGGCGAAGCGCTCGACGAGCATGTTCTCCCCGAGATCGTCCTGCGTCTCGGGCACGTGCCGACCATCCGCCAGGAAATTGGCGGAAGCGAAAGCGACTCACTCAAGCCGCACCTTCGTGACTCGCAGGCGTTCATCCTCATGAACCGGGGCGTCATCACCACCGGTAGTGATCCCTGGGAGGCAGCGGCCCGGCTCGAGTTGGTGGAGCACTACGCGCGAGTGCTCCATCTGGCCCGGGTCATCGGGCGAGTCCGGGGGCTTCCCGAGGCGCAGATGGCGCGTCTCGTGGCGGAGCGCTTTGCCGAGGAGGGCGGCCGAAACCGGTAAGGGCCTCGTCTACGGCTTGTTCTTCGGCCTATTCTTCGGCCTGCCTTTCGGCCCGCTCTTCGGGCTGTCCTTCGTCCTACTCTTCGTCCAACCCCTCGAGGATCCGGAGGTAGCTCTCGTACCGGCGGCGATCCATCTTCCCCGCCGTGCTTGCCGCTTTCACTGCGCAGTCCGGTTCGTGGCTGTGGGTGCAGTTGGCGAAACGGCAGCCTTTCTTGATGACGTTGATCTCGGGGAAGTGCCGGTCGAGATCGACGGGATCCACTTCCCAGAGGGTGTATTCGCGGATCCCCGGGGTGTCGATGACATAGCCGCCGCCGGGCAGGGGAAGAAGCGACGAGAACGTCGTAGTGTGACGCCCCTTTCCGGTCGCGGCCGACACTTCCCCCGAGCGCAGCTGGAGGCCCGGATCGACGGCGTTCAAGAGCGCCGATTTCCCCGCCCCTGACGCCCCCGCCATGACGCTGGTTCGTCCCGCAAGGCCGGCCTTGAGCTCGCCGATCCCATCGCCCGTGCGGGCGGATGTCCAGACCACCGGATAGCCCATCGTCTCATAGGGGACGAGAAAGGCTTCCGCGGGTCCGCGATCGCCAAGGTCGGTCTTGTTGATGCAGATCAATGCGCCCAGACCGCCGCTGTCAGCAGCCACCAGGTATCGGTCCACCAGGTTCAGATTGAGGGGAGGCTCCCCGAGAGAGGTGACGATGACCACCTGGTCGACATTGGCCGCCACGACTTGCTCCCGCCGGTCACGCCCGACCGCGCGCCGGGAGAGCTTGTTGCGCCGGGGAAGGATCTCCTCGATGGCTCCACTTCCGGCGCCCAGGAGACGGATCCGGACCTCGTCACCGACCGCGAGCAGCCGTTTGTCCTGGGTCCGGGTTTCGGTGAGCCGGCCGCGCACGACGCAGCGCACCACCCCCGACGGCGTGTCCACCTGGCTCGCCCCGGAGTCGACCCGGATGACCTTCCCGCTCAAGAGCTCTTCGCTTGCCGCCATACCGTCAAAGACCGAGCCGGTTAGAGACTTGGCCGCCCGGCGGCCTCGGCCTGGATCGCATGGTTTTTTGCACGGTTTCGGCAGCGCGATTCCCGCTGGTCGGCTCCAGCGGCCTTCCGGGCAAGGCGGTTGAAGGCTCCATCACATGGCATCCTACTTGCATCAACATTAGCGGTGTCCTCATGAGAGCCATGAGATGCTGAGATTGACTACCGAGTTACGACGCCGCCCCATCATGGACCACCCCAGGAACCACGTCACTGGCTTCACCTTGGTCGAGCTCGCCGTGGTGCTCGTGATCATCGGGATCCTGGTGGTGGCCGGCCTCCCGGTGTTCTCAGAAAGCCAGGTAGGGGCCAAACGCAACACCTGTCTCGATCGCCAGCGCACGATATATGAGGCTGCGCTCATCTTCTGCGCCGATAGCGTGATCGCGGATGGCGGCCTGAGCGTCTCCCGTTTGGAACCCGAGCTCATCCAGACCCCGGCCGCGGACTGTCCCGCCCAGATGGATGGATCCGCCGACGACTACACGATTGTGATCGTGGGTGGATCCCCCACGGACGTCGTTTGCGACATCGGGGGAAACGCGCACCCCTGGGCCCCGCATTAAGGCCTCCTCACTAGCGGGGGCTGGGAAAAGCCTCGCTCTCCTCCCTCCTGTCCGCCCCTGTCTCTTCCAGTCCCATCCAGTCCCTTCCATCAACCCGGCCATCCATCAAGAAAAGTCAAACAAGCCCGGCCCGACGCACGTCTACCAGAGTGCCAGAAACCCGGTGGTGGACGGGAGCCGTACGAAAAGCGCTGGGGGCAGCGTGGGGCTTCGCAAGAAGTCCCGCGGTGGCTCCCGTCCCCCCGGGCGATTTGACCGGGCCGGACTGGCCTGCCTCAGGCGCCCCCGCCTCACGGCACCGGTCGCCGCCCCGGGCTCGATTCGATTCCGCACTCACACGAGCCTTCCCCCCAGCCCTAGGAGTCCCCAAGTATGTTGCCGGCGTTTTCCTTGCGACGATGGTCTCTGCCTCGCCGCCGAGTGGCATCATACGCCGTCCCGGCGATCGCTCTCCTCCTTGCCACCGGTCTCCCCCACGCCCAGACCGCCCCTAAGGCCAGATCCGAGACCACCGACCCCCTCCCCGGCTCGAGCCCACACCCCAAGTTCAACCGCCAGCTCGACATCTTCGCCCGCGTCATCGATGACGTGCTCATCGACAGCGAGAATGCGTTGGTCTCGCACGGCCGCAATGCGAATGGGGCCTACCTCCCCGGCTATGGCGCCGTGTTCGCGCTCGAGTTCTCTCTCGTCGGACGGCGAGGGTGGAGCCGGGCCCTGGCGCTGGGGGACGGGCGGTATCACCTCCACTCGTCCGGTGACGACGACTTTGACGTCTTTTACTACGATGACGATGACGACGACGAAGACAAGGACAGTAGCAAGGACAAAGACAAGGACAAGGACGATGTGGACCAGAAGCGAGACCGGCGGCGGCACCTGGCCCGCATCGAGGGCCTCGACGACGACGTGCTGGCTGAACTCGGCGACGACAAGCTCAAGGAACGCCGGACTCGCCAGTACGGAAGGGTGAAGGAAGAGCTCATCGACACGCTCGGCGAATACGGGGATATGCTCGATGGCCTCCCGGCCGACGAATGGGTGAGCCTGGTCGCCCGTCCGAGCGAACTACCGTGGGGCGAGCGCAAGGTCAAGCGCCTGGTCCTCCGCGCTCGAATCCGCGACGTCATGGATCGGGCTGAGGATCGCGTCAGCGAGGCGGCCTTCCGCGAGCGCGTCGTCATCGAGGAATACAAGTAAGCCGAGTCGCCCGCGCTGCCCCG
>Ga0184637_10001194_pt1 | contig 18065 bp, 19 predicted proteins | sample PLM3_127_b2_FD_133143 | JGI IMG/M metagenome (GOLD analysis project Ga0184637, IMG submission 133143) | Groundwater sediment microbial communities from an aquifer in East River, Colorado, USA - PLM3_127_b2 | ecosystem: Environmental > Terrestrial > Soil > Riparian zone | place: USA: East River...
GTCGACGGGATGTTCGACTATCTCCTCTTCCGTCCCGCCCACTGGATCGGAAGCCACGAGCCGCTGAAGACGATTTTCGGTCACACCGACCACTGAGGCAGCCGCTCCCAGCTGCATCGCTCGAATTCTGATTGTTCCGAACGACCATCACTGGTATGGTATTTGCATATGCTCATTCAGGGACGCCGCCAGCGAATCGCCACCGGCGTGCTCGCGGCGTCGGCGCTCGCGCTGTTGGGCGCGGACACCCCGCCGCGGCGATTCAGCTCGAAGCTGCACGTCACCGGCATGACCTTCGTGAGCAGCCGCGGCTCGGCCAGCGAGCTGGTGTTGGTCGCGCAGCGTGCCGAGCTGCGTCCCGAGACGAATCTCGCGGTGCTGGACGTCGTCCACGTCAGCGCGATCGACCCGGACCAGGCGCGCAGCTTCGACATGCGCTGCGAACGCGGCGAGCTCGACGTCGAGACCAACGACTTCCTCGCCGAGGGCGACGTGCGCGGCACCACCGGGGAAGGCCAGCGCTACCAGACGACCTGGGTGCGCTATGACCACTCGCGCGGGCTGCTCTACACGGACGCTCCCGTCGCGATGGAGGACGACTCCGGGTCGTTCCGCGGCGACGGCTTCCGCTACGACACGCGGAAGAAGAGCTTTCGCCTGCTCGGCAACGTGAGCGTGGTGCAGAAGCCGTGAGCGGGGTCGACGTCGCATGGCAATGGCGCGTCGGGGTCGCCTGCCTGGCGCTCGCGCTGCCCGCCTCGGGCGCTGCCCTGCCCCCGGCGGCCGAACCGCCGCGCGTCGCGATCGGCGTCGCTGCGTTCGAATCGGTGGGCCCGGCGGGTGCGCCTGGGCCCGACGTCGCCCGCTTGCTGGCGGATCGGATCGGCACGCGCGGCGTCCACGCCGTCGTGGGCCCCGGCGAGCTGGGTGCGACCCGCAGCGCCGAGCCCACGCCGGCGCAAATTCAAGCCTGGGCCGCGGCGGCTGCGGTCTCGACCATCGCGGTCGGGCGGGCGACCTGGATCGGGGGGCGCCAGAGCATCGACGTCCGGCTGCGCACCGGCGACTCCGGCGGTTTGCTCGGCACCTACGTCGCGGAGGCCACCACCCCCGAAGAGCTCGCATCCGGGCTGGATCGGCTCGCGGGAGAGATCGTCGATGCGACGGTCGCGTGGCTGAAGTTGGACGATTCGGCCGCTCCGCCCTCGGGCGCGCAGGGACCGCCGCGCAACGCCAAGGAAAATCCCTTCGGGATCGGCGGCTTCCAGAGCGACCAGCCGCTCTCGATCCACTCCGACGAGCTCGAGGCCTCGCAGACCGGGGGCGCCCGCCGGCTCGTGTTCACGAAGGGCGTGCGGGTCGAACAGGCCGACATGACGTTGGAGTCGGCGCGTCTCGAGGCCTTCTACCCCGAGAAGGCCAGTCAGCCCGAGCGGCTGGTGGCGAGCGGAGGGGTGCGCGTGGTGCAGGGGACGCGCGAGGCGCGCTGTGACCAGGCGACCTACTACCGCAGCGAAGAGCGCCTGGTCTGTGAGGGGCATGCCGAGCTGCGCGACGGCGACGACCGCGTCGCGGGCGCCGTGATCGAATTCGACCTGGCGGCCGAGCGGGTGGTGGTGAAGGGCGGAGCCACGGTGCTCTTCCACCCGGAGCCGGATCAACCGGAACCGCCGCCGGCCCGCGACGCAAACGCCGCGCCCGGAGGGGCCACGCCGTGACCACGCTCTCCGGGATCGGGCTGACCAAGCGCTACGGCGATCACGAGGTCGTGCGCTCGATCGACCTCGAGGTCCACCCGGCGGAGGTGGTGGGACTGCTGGGTCCCAACGGCGCCGGGAAGACGACCACCTTCAACATGTTCGCCGGCGGCGTTCGCCCGTCGGGGGGGCAGGTTTTCCTCGGGGAGACCGAGATCACGGATCTTCCCATGTACCGCCGGGCGCGGCTCGGAATCACGTATCTCCCGCAGGAACCCTCGATATTCAGGAAGCTTTCCGTCGCGGACAACGTGAACGCCATCCTCGAGACCGTGGAGGCGAACCGCACCGTGCGGCGCGAGCGTCTGCGCGAGCTTTTGGCAGAGCTCGGTCTGACCGAAAAGGCGGGTCGACGGGGAGATAGTCTGTCCGGCGGGGAGCGACGTCGCGTGGAGATCACCCGGGCCCTGGTGCTCGACCCGAAGTTCATGCTGCTCGACGAGCCGTTCGCCGGGATCGACCCGATCGCCGTCTCCGACATCCAGAAGATCATCGAGCAGCTCAAGAGCCGCGGAATCGGGGTGGTCATCACCGACCACAGCGTGCGCGAGACGCTCTCGATCTGCGACCGGGCGTACATCATCAAGGACGGCGCGATCGTGCGCCAGGGGCCGCCGGAGGAGATTGCAGCCGACCCCAAGGTGCGTGAAATATATCTCGGAGAGAACTTCCGATTGGGATAGAAATAGAGCGATGGCACTGGAACTGAAACAACAGCTCCGCCTCAGCCAGCAGCTGGTGATGACGCCCCAGCTGCAGCAGGCCATCAAGCTGCTGCAGCTCTCGCGGCTGGAGCTGGTGGGGCTGGTTCAGCAGGAGCTCGAGGAGAACCCGGTCCTCGAGGAGGCCCTGGAAGGCGACGAGGAGCCCAGCCTGGCCTCCAGCGTGGAGGCCCAGGCGGAGGCGGCCTCCCAGCTACCGGTCGAGACGGAGCCCCCGCCGCCCGAGGTCGCGGCGGCGGAGCCGGCCGCCAGCGCCGACCGCGAGCCGACGGATGCCGAGAAGCTCGCCGACGTCGACTGGCAGAGCTACGCCGAGGACTACCCGCAGACGGGACCCCGTGAGACGCGGGACGACTCGGACCGGCCCTCCTTCGAGGCCTCCTTGACGCGGCGCGCCACGCTCGCCGAGCACCTGCACTGGCAGCTGCAGCTCTCGGGCTTCCCCGCCGACGAGGAGGCTGCGGCCCACTTCATCATCGGCAACATCGACGAGCGGGGCTATCTGCAGTCGAGCCTGGAGGAGATCGCGCGCCAGGCCGGCGTGCCCGAGCCGGTGGTGGCCTCGGCGCTGGCCCGCATCCAGGAGTTCGATCCGACGGGGGTCGGCGCGCGCGACCTCAAAGAGTGTCTGACGCTGCAGGTGCGCGCCCTCGGGATCGACGATCCGATCGTCCTGCGGATCCTCGCCGAGGCGCTCGATCCGCTGATCAAGCGCGACTTCCGCGGCGTCGCGCGTCAGCTCGGCATCAGCGTGGAGGAGGTCGCCGTGGCGGCGCGCATCGTGGGTCGGCTCGAGCCCCGGCCCGGGCGCGCCTTCGGCGGCGAAGACCCCATCTACATCGTCCCGGACATCTTCGTCCACAAGATCGGCGACGAGTTTCACGTCGTGCTGAACGACGACGGACTCCCGCGGCTGCGCATCAACGCGCTCTACCGCGAGGTGCTCGCGCGCGGGAGCCAGACGCCGAAGGACACCAAGACCTACGTCCACGAGAAGGTCCGCTCGGCGATGTGGTTGATCAAATCCATCCACCAGCGCCAGCGCACCATCTACCGCGTGATGCAGAGCATCATCAAGCACCAGCGCGAGTTCTTCGAGAAGGGCATCAACCACCTGAGGCCCCTCAACCTGCGCGACGTCGCAGACGACATCGAGATGCACGAGTCCACGGTCTCGCGCGTCACCACGAACAAGTACGCGAACACGCCGCAGGGCATCTTCGAGCTGAAGTACTTCTTCAATTCGAGCATCAATCGCGTGGATGGCGAGGCGATCGCGAGCGAGAGCGTGAAGGATCGCATCGGACGGTTGATCCACAGCGAGGATCCGCGGCGGCCGCTCTCGGACCAGAGAATCGCCGAGATGCTCAAGGTCGCCAACATCGACATCGCCCGCCGGACCGTGACCAAATACCGCGAAGCCCTGAATCTCCTGTCGTCGACGAAGAGGCGACAGGTCGGCTAGCCTTCCGCGCGCGCCCGGAGGCCGTTTCGATGAAGATCATGGATATCCTCGTGAAGGACGCCGTGATCCTCGATCTCGGCGTGCGCAACAAGCGCGACGTGCTCGCCGAGATGGCCCACGCCCTGGCCAAGGTCGAGCCGCAGATCGACGCGAATCGCCTGCTCGAGGTGTTGCTCGAGCGCGAGGCGCTGCAGAGCACGGGCATCGGCGAAGGCGTCGCGATCCCGCACGGGAAGATGGCGGGCCTGGATCGGCTGCTGGCGACCTTCGCCCGCAGCCGGCAGGGCATCGACTTCGAATCGATCGACGGACAGCCCACGCATCACTTCTTCCTCCTCGTCGTGCCGGAGCACTCCGGAGGCCAGTACCTGAAGGCGCTCGCGCGGATCTCCCGCTTCTTCCGGGACGCGACCTTCCGTCAGCGCCTCGCCGAGGGAGAGAGCCTCGAGGACGTGGTCGGCGCGATCGAGGAGGAGGACGCGAAGCTCTAGCGGTGGCCAGCGCGCCTGCCACGACCGTGCACGGTGCGCTGGTGGACGTGGACGGGGTGGGCGTCCTGCTGCTCGGGCGCAGCGGCATCGGCAAGAGTGAGTGCGCGCTCGAGCTGGTATCCCGCGGACACCGGCTGGTCGCAGACGACATCGTGGAGCTGCGACCGAGCGATGACGGCCGCGTGATCGGCTCGGCTCCGGAGCGCGTGCGGCACTACATGGAAATCCGCGGCCTCGGAATCGTCTTCATCCCCGACCTCTTCGGCCCGGAAGGGGTGCGGGAAGAGATGCCGATCGACCTGCTGTGTCAGCTCGAGAAGTGGACGGAGGGCGCGGAGTACGAGCGCGTCGGTCTGGAGCGGGCGACGCAGCTGATCGGCGGCGTGCAGATTCCGCGCGTGACGCTTCCGGCGCGCCCGGGCGGCAGCATGGCCACCGTGATCGAGGTGGCCGCGCGCGACCAGCGCCAGCGGTCCGCCGGGGTGAATGCCGCGCGCCGCCTGGATGCGAAGCTGCGCCGTGAGATGCAAGGCTCGTGACGGGAGCCTCCCCGCGCATCGTGTTCCTGAGCGGCCTCTCGGGCAGCGGCAAGAGCACCGCGATGGCCGCGCTGGAAGACCTGGCCTTCTACTGCGTCGACAATCTTCCTGTACAGCTGATCGACCAGTTCCTCGTGCTGTGCGCCAAGTCGGAACCGCCGATCGAGAAGATCGCGCTCGCCATCGACACCCGGGAGCCCAGGTTTTTGGCGGCCGTACCAGCGGTGATCAAGCAGCTCCGCGAGCGGGGTGCCGAGGTCGCAGTGCTCTTCCTCGACTGCGCGAACGAGGCGCTCGTGAACCGCTACCGCGAGACGCGGCGGGTCCATCCGCAGGCGCCGACCGGGACGGTGGAGGAGGGGATTGCGATCGAGCGCCAGCGGCTGGTCGAAATGGCGGGTCTGGCCGATCAGGTGATCGACACCTCCTCGCTCAACATCCACCAGCTCAAGGCCGCGGTCGTGCAGTACGTCTCGGGAGCGGCGCGCCAGACCGTGGTGAACCTGGTCTCCTTCGGCTACCGCTACGGCACGCCCCCGGCCGCCGAGCTCCTCTTCGACGTCCGCTTCCTGGCCAATCCGTACTTCGAAGAGCGCCTGCGTCCGCTCACGGGCCGGGACGCCGGGGTCAGCGAATACGTGCTCGAGACCCCGCGCGGCTCGGCGCTCCGGCAGCGGCTGCGCGACCTGCTCGGGTTCCTGCTGCCGCTCTACGACGCAGAAGCCAAGGCCTACGTGACGATCGGGATCGGCTGCACGGGCGGACGCCACCGCTCCGTGGTGGTCGTGGAGGCGCTCGCCGGCGAGCTGCGCGCCGCCGGTCGCGAGGTCAACGTCGAGCACCGGGACGTGGAGAGGGGCGCATGAGCGTCGGAGTCGTGATCGTGACGCATTACCGCCTGGGCGAGGAGTTCCTCCAGGCGCTGCGCCTGATCGTCCCGAGCGCGCCGGGATTCCTGGCGGTCGGCATCGAGCCGACGCAGTCGGTGGAGGAGATGCGCGGCGCGATCTCGCAGGCGCTCTCGAAGGCCGAGCAGGGGCAGGGTGTGCTGGTGCTCACCGACATGTTCGGCGGCACGCCTTCGAACATCAGCCTCTCCTTCCTCGCCGAGCACAAGGTCGAGGTGGTGACCGGCGTGAACCTTCCGATGCTGATCAAGCTCGCGACGCTTTCGGAGCCGAAGCCGCTCGCGGAGCTCGCCGTCTTCATCAAGAGCTACGGCCAGCGCAACATCTCGGTCGCGAGCGAAATCCTGCCCGACGAGGCGCTGTGAGCGGGCCGAACGCCTACGAAGCCGAGTTCACCGTGCAATCCGAGCTCGGCCTGCACGCGCGGCCGGCGGGGCAGTTCGTCGTGCTCGCGAGCCGCTTCGCATCCGAGATCTCGGTCGGACGGGGGGTCGACTGGGTCGATGGACGCAGCGTGCTCTCGCTGCTCTCGCTCGCCGCCAGCCGCGGCACCAAGCTGCGCATCCGCGCGGTGGGCCCGGATGCGCAGGCTGCCGTCGAAGCCCTCGGCCGGGTTCTCGAAGAGCAGCAGACCGCGCCTCCCAGGCCCGCGGCCGGCTGAGCGCGGCTCGGCGGCAGGGCGCCGCGCAGCGATTGAATCCGCCCGCGGCGTCCTCTATGGTGCGGATTCCCCGAGGGAATCCAGAGGAGCTTCGCCATGTCCGCCCGCTCGTTGTTCACGTCCGAGTCGGTCTCGATGGGTCACCCGGACAAGATGTGCGACCAGATCTCCGACGCGATCCTGGACGCCATGCTCGCCCAGGATCCGCACTCGCGGGTCGCTTGCGAGTCCCTCACCACCACCGGCCTGGTGATGGTGGCGGGCGAGATCACGTCGAGCGCGCGGGTCGAGATCACGCCGCTGGTGCGCTCCGTGATCGAGGAGATCGGCTACACCGACTCCTCCATGGGCTTCGACGCGGCGACCTGCGCGGTCACCATCTGCCTGGGCAAGCAGTCTCCGGACATCGCGCAGGGCGTGACCGAGGGCGACGGCCTGCACAAGGAGCAGGGAGCCGGAGATCAGGGGATGATGTTCGGCTATGCCTGCGACGAGACCCCGGAGCTGATGCCGGCCCCGATCCGCCTCGCGCACCGGCTGATCGAGACCCACCGCGAGCACTTCGAATCGGGCGAGCTCGAGTTCCTGCGTCCGGATGCGAAGTCGCAGGTGACGATCGAGTACGAGGGCGACCGGCCCCGGCGCGTCCAGGCCGTCGTGCTCTCGACCCAGCACTCGCCCGACGTCTCTTACGACCAGCTGCGCAAGGACGTGATCGCGAAGATCATCAAGCCCGCTCTCCCCCCGGAGCTGCTCGACGACCGCACGGTCTTCCACGTGAACCCGACCGGCCGCTTCGTGGTGGGCGGACCGATGGGCGACGCCGGCCTGACCGGCCGCAAGATCATCGTGGACACCTACGGCGGCATGGGACGCCACGGCGGAGGCGCCTTCTCGGGCAAGGACCCATCGAAGGTGGATCGCAGCGCCGCGTACGCGATGCGATGGGTCGCCAAGAATCTGGTGGCGGCGGGCCTCGCGCGCCGAGTCGAGGTGCAGGTGGCGTACGCGATCGGCGTGGCCGAGCCGATCTCCGTGCGCGTGGACAGCTTCGGCACCAGCCGTCTCGACGAGGAGCGCCTCGCGCGCCTGGTGCGCAAGCACTTCGACCTCACGCCCAAGGGCATCATCATGGGTCTCGACCTGCTGCGGCCGATCTACCGCGCCACCTCCTACCACGGCCACTTCGGCCGCGAGAACGAGGGCTTCCCCTGGGAGCGCACCGATCGCGCCGATGCCCTGCGCCAGGACGCGGAGCGCTAGCCTTCGGGTCCCGGCGCGGGGCGGCCCCGCGCCACCCGGCCTTCGCTCGGCTTCGCCTCGCTGCGCGGCCGCCTCGGAAGGCGGCCTTGCATTCAGCCTCGTGGGGCTCCGCGCTCGCGGAGAGTCCGGCAAGCGGGCGAAGCCCGCGCGCGCAAGCGAAGCGCGCAGCGAGCCGGAGGCGAGCGGAGTTCACTCAGGCCGGCCGAAGGCGAGCGAAGTTCACCCGGACCGGCGAAGTCCACCAAAGCCTGGTATCTCCGCGCGCCATGGGGGGTAGGCTCCGGCGAGCGCGGGCCGGTCTCCTCGTTCTCTGCGGTTGGCTGGGAGCCATGGCGCCCACCGTCGCGGGCTCCGCGGCCGAGCCTTCGGTCCGCGTGCTGCTGGCCGACTCCGCGGGGGCCGTGGAGGTGCGGCGCGGTGTCGAGCTGACGTCGCTGCGGCCGGCAGTGGGAGGGGTGCGCGCGAATGGGCAGCTCTCCGGCGGTGTGTGGCGTGCCGAAGGCGACCAGCTGGTCGTGGTCGACGGGGTGCGGGTGCGGGGCGCCGTGGAGGTCGATCGCGTCGCGGGCGGCCTGCGGGTCGTGAACGAAGTCCCGCTGGAGGCCTACGTGGCCGGCACCGTAGGCCGCGAGGTCTACGCGTTCTGGAGCTCGGAGACGCTCAAGGCCCAGGCCGTCGTGAGCCGCACCTACGCCCTGCACGAGCGCGCGCTCCGGGCGCGCCGGGCCTTCCACGTCGTCGGCGGCACGCGGGGTCAGGTCTACGGCGGCGTGGATGCCGAGAGCCCTGCGGTTCTGGCGGCGACCCAGGCCACGCGCGGCGAGTACCTCGCCTGGCGATCGAAGCCGATCCTCGCGGTATTCCACTCGGCTTCGGGCGGGCAGACCGCGAGCGCCGAGGAGGTGTGGGGGCGTGCCGCCCCCTATCTCGTGAGCCTGCCGGTCGAGAACGAGGAGGATTCCCCGGACAGCTACTGGCGAGCTTCGATCTCAGGCACCACACTGGGGCGCGCTCTCGCGAGGCTCGGGCTCCAGATCGGCACGGTTCGAGAGGTCCGGGTCGTCCAGCGATCGTCCAGTGGGCGCGCGCTGCGGGTCGAGGTGCGCGGTGATGGCGGCGATTCGAAGCTCGGAGCGCGGGAACTTCGTAGCGCCCTCGGAGAGAACGTGATTCGCAGCACGCTGTTCGAGATCCGCCCGGCCGAGGGCGGCTTCACCTTCGTCGGTGCGGGCCACGGCCACGGCGTCGGCATGAGCCAGTGGGGGGCGGAGGCGATGGCGCGCCGGGGCGCCGACTACCGCCGGATCCTGGCAAGCTTCTTTCCCGGCACCGAGCTCTCCCAGGGCCTGACGCGATGAAGAGCCTCGCCGCGGTCTTCTGGCTCCAGGCGGGGCCCGCCGATGCCTCGCCCTTCGGCATGCTGGTGCCGATGCTGCTGATCTTCCTGATCTTCTATTTCCTGCTGATCCGACCGCAGCAGCGCCGCCAGCGCGATCAGGAGACGATGCTCAAGGGCCTCGAGAAGGGCGACGACGTCGTGACCGCGGGCGGTCTGCACGGCAAGGTCGTCGGTGTCAGCGATGACGTGCTGACGCTCGAGATCGCGGCGCTCAAGGGCGAGCGCGTGCGGGTGAAGGTGAGCCGCTCGAAGATCGAGAGCGCCAGCAAGCCCAAGAAGGAAGAGCCCGCGTGAGCAATCGCCTGCGGCTGCGCCTGGCGGCGGTGGCCGGGACCGTCCTCTTCCTCAGCTACTTCGCCGCGGCGAACTGCTTCTCCGAGCAGACCCGCCTGGCGAGCCCGCTGATTCCGGACGCCGGCATCCGTCTGGGGCTCGATCTGCGCGGCGGCATCCACTGGGTGGTGGGTGTGAAGCTCGACGCCGCCGTCCAGCACGAGCTCGAGTTCCAACGCGCCTCGCTCGTCGATCAGCTCAAAGAGGATGGCGTGACGATCGGGGCCAGCAGCATCGAAGACGGGCGGCTGCGCGTCGAGGTGTCGGCCGGCGCCGACGCCGACAAGGTGCGCAGCTGGGTGCAGGAGCGCGGCGTGCTCACGCCCGTGGCCGGCTCCGACGGCGCGCTCCAGTTCTCGCTGTCCGAGGCCTGGAAGACGGAGGTTCGAGAGCGCGGGATGATGCAGGTGCTCGAGGTCCTGCGCCGCCGCATCGAAGACCCGATCGAGGGCATTCCCGACTCGGTCGTGACGCGCCAGGGCGAGGACCGCGTCCTGGTCCAGATCCCGGGCGGCGGCGTCGACCGCGCGCGTGCGCGCGAGATGCTGAAGGTCACCGGCTTCCTCGAGTTCAAGATGGTTCGGGATTCGGCGCAGACCGAGGAGCTGCTGCGCGCCAAGCATCCGGACGGTCTGCCGCCCGAGACCGAGATCGCCTTCGAACGAGACAAGGAGTCGCAGCGCGTCCTGATGGCCTACCTGGTCCCGGAGACGGCCGACCTGACGGGCGACTATCTGGAGGACGCGCGCGTCGGCTTCGACAACCGACAGCGCCCGATCGTCCAGTTCCAGTTCAATCCGGAGGGCGGCGAGCTGTTCCAGAAGCTCACCGGCGAGCACATCGGCGCCCAGCTCGCGATCGTGCTCGACGAGCGCGTCTACAGCGCGCCCGTGGTCCGCTCACGGATCGGCTCGCGCGGCCAGATCGAGGGCCGCTTCAGCTCGGCGGAGGCGGCCGACCTCGCCGTCGTGCTGCGCTCGGGCTCGCTCTCGCTGCCGGTGACGATCGAGGAGGAGCGCACGATCGGCCCCGGGCTGGGGGCGGATTCGATCGTGAGCGGACGCAACGCGACGATCGCGAGCTTCGTGCTGACGGTTGGCTTCATGCTGGTGTACTACCGCCTCGCGGGCGTCTATGCGGGGATCGCCCTGGTGGCCAACCTCGCCATGATGATCGGTCTGATGACCCTCTTCGGGGCGACCCTGACGCTGCCGGGGATCGCCGGCTTCGTGCTGACGATCGGCATGGCCGTCGATGCGAACGTGCTGATCTTCGAGCGCATGCGCGAGGAGCTGCGCGCCGGCAAGACGCCGCGCGGCGCGATCGGTGCGGGCTTCGACAAGGCCTTCTGGGCGATCATGGACTCGAACATCACGACGATCGGCACCGCGCTCGTGCTCTACGAGTACGGCACCGGGCCGGTGAAGGGCTTCGCCGTGGCGCTCTCGATCGGGATCCTCACGAACGTGTTCGCCGCGCTGGCGGTCACGCGCGTGCTCTACGAGATCTACCCCGGTGATCGCCACGTCGAGACGCTCTCGATCTGAGGGAAGGAAGGGCATGCCGTTCGAGCTGATCCGGCCCGGGACGAACATCGACTTCATCGGCAAGCGCTACCTGTGCGCGGGGATCTCGGTCGCCATCCTGCTCGCCGGGCTGCTCGCGATTCCGCTGCGCGGCGTCCGTCTCGGGATCGACTTCGCCGGTGGGACGGAGGTGCAGATCCAGTTCGTCGAGGGCAGCGAGATCGACGCCGGCGCGATCCGGCGGGTGGCCGACGACTGTGGAATCGTCGACGCGAGCGTGGTCCGCTTCGGCGAGCTGGGCTCCAGGGACTATCTGATCCGCTTTCGCGCGGGCGCCGCGGGCGACGAGACCGAGGCGAAGCAGGGCTGCCCGCTCGAGGCCGAGGACGTCCAGAAGCTGGCGGCGGCGCGTGCGGTCCTGGAGGGCAGCGACGACGGCTCGAACCTCCAGGTGCAGCGTTTGGGCCTCGCGCTGACGAACGCCGTCGGACCGCTCGAGATCCAGCGCGTCGAGTTCGTGGGCCCGCGCGTGGGGAGCGACCTCCGGCGTGCCGCCGTCTACTCGCTCGGCGTCGCGTCGCTTCTGATCCTCGTCTACATCGGCTTCCGCTTTAGTGCGCGCTTCGCGCCCGGTGCCGTCGTCGCGCTGTTCCACGACATGCTGATCACGGCGGGGATCTTCGTGATCATGGGCTGGCAGTTCGATCTGACGGTGCTGGCCGCCCTGCTCACCATCATGGGCTACAGCCTGAACGACACGATCGTGATCTACGACCGGATTCGCGAGAACCTGTCGCTGCACACCAAGTACGACCTGATCGACGTGCTCAATCGCAGCGTGAACCAGACGCTCTCGCGCACGGTCCTGACCGGCGGGACGACGTTCTTCTCGTGTATCGGGCTGATGATCCTGGGCGGGCCGGTGGTGCAACCGTTCGCGATCGCGATGGCGATCGGAATCGTGATCGGAACCTTCTCGTCGATCTACGTGGCCGCGCCGATCCTGCTCTACCTCGAGCGGCGCACGGGAACGGCTAGAGCCTGAGCCTCAGCCGACCTTGCGCACCTCGGCGGCGGGAGCCGAGGCCGCGCCCGCGGCGCCCGTCTGCTTGCCCATCTGGATCGAGCCGTTCACGACGGCGCCCTCGGCCACCACCAGACGCGGCGCGGCGACGTCGCCCTCCACGATCCCGGTGGCCTGGATCTCGATCCGCTCGCTGCCCTTCACGTTGCCGGCCACGCGCCCGATCACCACCACGGACTTGGCGCTGACCTCGGCCTTGACGATGCCGTTCGCGCCCACCGTGACCTGGTCGTTGGGAAGCTCGACCTTGCCCTCGACCTTGCCCTCGATCACGAGGTCCTCGTTGCCCGTCAGGTCCCCCTTGATCGAGATCGACTTTCCGATGTTCGCCATCTCTTCCCCCTTGCCGATCGGTGCGGGTTGATTGCGCTCGCTGCCCCGGTCGGGGCGGGTTGCATACGGGGCGGGGGGAAAGCCCGGCGGAGCCGACGCCTTGGGCTCGTCTTCCTTGCCCTTGCCGCTGAACAAGCTCATGTCCCCCCCTCCCCGAAACTTGGACGGCGCAGCTTAACGCAGTCGCCCCACCGCATCGATGGCGATGTTGCGGGTCTGGAGGATCGTCCCCTGGAAGCGATCCAGGTCGGTCACCGAGGTCCGGTAGACCCGGAAGGCGAAGATCTTCTCGGTCTCGGCGCCCACCAGGTCTCGCTCGCGCAGGAGCACGTCGAAGGGCGTCGACTCGCCGTACTCGAGGCGGATCTTCTCGGCCCGCAGCTGCTCCTCGGCGGCGAGGACGCGGCGTTGGGAGGCCTCGATCCCCTCCTGGGCGGAGCTCAGGTTGCGTGCCGCCAGGCGCACCTCGAGCACGATCTGCTGCTCGACGCGCCGCTTCGAGACCAGCGCGCGGCGCAGCTCGAGCTCCGACATCGAGACCCCGTGTCGCCCGGCGGTGTTGGGAATCGGGATCGAGAAGATGCCCCCGGCGACGATCCGGTCGGCCGCATCCCCCGTGAAGAAGTTGTCGTAGCTGTCCCGGTAGTTGCGGCCGACCGTGACGCCGGTGCGCGGAAAGACCGTGGGCGGGATGTCGGGAGTCCCCGGTCCGCCGGGATCGTCGACGCCCGGGAGGTCGGCGCACTCCGGAAGCCGCGAGGCCCCGAAGACGCACGAGAGGTCCGGATTCTCGCGCCCGGAGAGGCCCTCGTTGCCATAGCTCGCCACCAGGTCGAGCTGCGGGAGCCGCTGATTCTTCGCGAACTTGAGCGCGACCTCCTGGCGCTCGATCTCGCGCTGCGCCACCGCCAGCTCCGGGCGGTACTCGAGCGCCTTGCGCACCGCCTCCTCCACGTCGATGTCGTAGGCGACATAGTCCTCGGGCCGATCGGTGGGCTCGATCACCAACTTCGATTCCGCCGTCAGGTTCGGACCGAGCACCAGATTGATCAGGCGGTCCTGGGCGGAGAGGTAGGTGTTCTCCGCCGTGATCCGCGAGAACTCGCGCGCGGCGACGCCGGCTTCGGCCTCCGTCACTTCCACCTTCGAGACCACCCCCACCTCGTACTGCGTCTTCGTCTGCTCCAGCAGGGCCTTCGCCGTCTCCAGGCTCTTCTCCTCGACGTGCAGCTGCTCCTCGTTCGCGATCAGGCCCCAGTAGGCGCCCTCGATGTCGCGCACCGTGTCCATCACCTCGCGGCGGAAGTTCTCGAGCTCGGCGTCGCGCAGGATGCGCGTGGTCTTCACGCGGGTCCACGGCTCGTTCCAGATCAATCCGCGCAGCAGCGGGACGTTGAGCCCAATGCTGACGATCGAGCGCATGGCCGGGGAGACCGACTGGATCGTGCTGTTGGTCTCGAGGCGGCTGCTGTACAGAGACAGCTGGTAGCTCGCGCCGAGCCACGGGACGAGGCCGCGAAAACCACCCTCGCCCTCGACACCCTTGAGCGACGTCGTCGTCTGCTGGTTGAGGGCCACCGCGTTCGGTGTCTTGCTGTCGAGGTACGTGGTCTCGCCGTAGAACTCGGGGTCGTAGGAGCCCCAGGCGATCTGCGCCTCCTCGTCGGCGATCAGCGGCGCGTGACGCTGCACCTCGAGGTTCAGGTTGTTCTCGAGACCCATCGCGATCGCCTCTTGGAGCGAGAGGGCGAGGTTCCCGTGCAGGGTGGGGGGGGCGATGGGCGAGGGCACCGCCGGCGCCGGGGGCACGTCCTCGGCGCGGGCGCTGGGTGCCGGGAGCACCAGCCATGCGAGAGCGAGGGCGGTCGAGATCGCGCGCAACACTGAGATCCTCCTGACGGGCGTGGTCCGGACTCTACCAGCAGTTCGTCGGTTCGCTGAAGGGGTGGGCCCGGGGCGCCGCCGCTATTCTCGCAGGTCATGAGCGTCGCGGCTCTCGTCCTGGCTGCGGGCCGCGGCGAGCGCCTCGGCTTGCGGGTGCCCAAGGCGTTCGTCCCGCTGGCGGGTCGGCCCCTGCTCTTGCACGCGCTTGCCGCGATCGCGGCGGTGCCGGCGATCGAGCGGGTGGTGCCGGTGATCGCCCGCGCCGACCTCGAGCGCTGGGAGCGCCTGGGACCCGAGCTCGCCGCCATTCCGAAGCTCGCCGCGCCCGCGTTTGGCGGCGCCGAGCGCCAGGACTCGGTACGGGCGGGGCTCGGGGTGCTGGGACCGAACACCCAGTGGGTGGCGGTGCACGACGCCGCCCGCCCGTTCGTGCGGCCGCCCGCCGTGACGCGCGTTCTGGAGGCCGCCCGCGCCAGCGGGGCGGCGATCCTGGCGGTGCCGGTTTCCGACACCATCAAGCGGGTCCGCGCCGGCCGAGTGGTCGAGACTCCCCCGCGCCCCGAGTGCTGGGCCGCGCAGACTCCGCAGGTGTTTCGCATCGAGCTGCTGCGCGAGGCGCTCGCCAAGGCCAGCGCGGAGGGTCGGACGGCGACCGACGACGCGCAGCTGGTCGAGTGGCTGGGCGTCGCGGTCGCGGTGGTGGAGGGCGACCCCGACAACTGGAAGCTCACGCTTCCGGAAGACCTGGCGGCGGCCGAGCGATGGCTCCTGCTGCGAGGTCAGCCGGGAGGCCGCGGCCCGTGAGGATCGGTCACGGCTACGATGCGCACCGGCTGGTGGCCGGGCGCCCGCTTAGGCTCGGCGGCGTCGACGTCCCGTACCCCCGCGGCCTCGAGGGCCACTCCGACGGCGATGTGCTGCTGCACGCGATCGCCAGCGCGCTGCTCGGGGCCCTGGGCGAGGGGGATCTCGGCCGTCACTTTCCGTCGTCGGACCCGGCGCTGGCGGGGATCGCGAGCGGCGAGCTGCTTGCGCGCGTGGGGGTGCGCGTGCGCGCGGCGGGGCTGCGGCTGGCCCACCTCGACAGCACGATCGTCGCGCAGGAGCCGCGGCTGGCCGGCTTTCTCGAGACGATGCGCGGCGTGATCGCGGCGGTGCTCGAGACGGGCGCGGAGCGGGTCAACGTGAAGGTCACCAGCCCCGACGGGCTGGGCGCGATCGGCCGCGGCGAGGGCATCGCCGCCCACGCCGTGGTGCTGCTGGAAGGCGCGCTGTGAGCGGCGAGGCGCTCGTCCTCTACGACACGCGCACCCGGCGCAAGCGGCCGTTCCTGCCGCTCGAGCCGGGGCGCGTGCGCATCTACACCTGCGGCCCCACGGTCTACGCGCCGCCGCACCTGGGGAACCTGCGCTCGTACCTCTTCGCAGACCTGCTCAAGCGCGCGCTGCTCTTCGAGGGGTACGCGGTGCAGCACGTGATCAACATCACCGACGTGGGTCACCTGACCGACGACGGCGACGCCGGGGAGGACAAGCTCGAGCGGGCGGCCGCGCAGTCGGGCCGGCGCGCCGCGGAGATCGCGGAGCAGTACACCGCACAGTGGCTGCGGGACTGCGAACGCCTCGGCTGTTTGCCGCCCGAGGTGCTCTGCAAGGCGACCGACCACATCCCCGAGCAGGTCGAGCTGGTGCGCCTGCTGGAGGCGAAGGGTTACACCTACCGGATCGCGGACGGGATCTACTTCGACACCTCGAAGTTCCCGCGCTACGGGGAGTTCGCTCGGCTCGACCTGGCGGGCCAAGCCGCGGGCGCCCGGATCGGGGACGTCGCCGGCAAGCGCCAGCCGGCCGACTTCGCGCTCTGGAAGTTTGCGCCCCCGGGTGCGCATCGACAGCAGGAGTGGGATTCACCCTGGGGCCGCGGCTTCCCCGGCTGGCACGTCGAATGCTCCGCGATGGCCGAGAAGTACCTGGGGCGCCGCTTCGACATCCATACCGGCGGCGTCGACCACATCGCGGTGCACCACAGCAACGAGGTCGCGCAGAGCGAGTGCGCCTGGGACGTGCACCCTTGGGTGGGCTGCTGGCTGCACAACGAGTTCCTCGACCTGCGCGGCGAGAAGATGGCGAAGTCAACCGGAAACCTCGCCGTGCTCGACGATCTGGTGGCGCGCGGGGTGCCGCCGCTCGCCTTCCGGTATTTCTTCCTGCAAGCGCACTACCGCCAGCAGCAGACCTACACGGATGAGGCGGTGGACGCGGCCGCGACCGGCTACGACCGCCTGCTCGGAGCCTGCACGGAGCTGCGCGAGGCGGCGGGCGAGGTCGACGCGGAGCGCACGCTGCCGCTGCGAGAGCGATTCCGCTCCGCCGTCCGCGACGATCTGAACGCCCCTCGCGCGCTCGCGGTGGCCTGGGAGGTGGTGCGCGCCTCCGGGCTCGGCGCAGCCGAGCGCTGGACGGTGTTGCGCGAGGCCGATGCGGTGCTGGGGCTCGATCTGGCAGGTGGAGTCCCGCGCGCGGCGAAGGTCGAGAGCGATCCCCGGATCGACGCGCTGGTGGCCGAACGCGAGGCGGCGCGGGAGCGCCGGGACTTCGCGACGGCGGACCGGATCCGCCGGCAGCTCGTGGAAGAGGGCGTCGTGCTCGAGGATACGCCGCAGGGATCGCGCTGGAGGCGCTCGTGAGCCCGCGGGCCACCAGACCGAAGACCGGGAAGCGGGGGAAGCCCGAGCGGCGCGAGAAGCGGGAAGCCGCGCCGGCCCCCGAGCCGGGCGCGCCGCCGCGCGCCTTCCGGCTGGTCTCGCCGTTCGAGCCCAAGGGCGACCAGCCGCGCGCGATCGAGCAGCTCGCCATCGGCGTCCGGCGCGGGGATCCCCAGCAGACGCTGCTCGGCGTCACCGGCAGCGGGAAGACCTACACGATCGCCTGCGTGGTGGAGCAGGTGAACCGCCCGACGCTGGTGATGGCCCCGAACAAGACGCTGGCCGCGCAGCTCTACGCCGAGCTCAAGGATCTCTTCCCGGACAACGCCATCGAGTACTTCGTCTCCTATTACGACTACTACCAGCCCGAGGCGTACCTGCCGGCGACCGATACCTACATCGAGAAGGACTCGTCGGTGAACGACGAGATCGACAAGCTGCGCCATTCGGCGACCCACGCGCTGCTCACCCGCCGCGACGTGATCGTGGTGGCGAGCGTGTCGGCGATCTACGGCCTCGGCGCTCCCGAGACCTACGGCGCGATGCACGCCTACGTCGAGACGGGGATGTCGCTGTCGCGCGACCGCTTCCTGCGACGGCTGGTCGACATGCTCTATGCGCGCAACGACATCGACTTCCACCGCGGCACCTTTCGCGTGCGGGGCGACGTGGTGGAGGTGTTCCCGCAGTACGAAGCCGACCGCGCGCTGCGCGTGGAGTTCTTCGGCGACCAGGTGGAATCGATCGCGGAGATCGATCCTTTGCGCGGAAAGGTGGTGGCGCGTCCGAAGCGCGCGATGCTGTATCCGGCGAGCCACTACGTCGGCACCGAGCAGACGCTCTCGCGCGCGAGGGACGGCATCCGGGAAGAGTTGCAGGAGCGCTTGTCGGCGCTGCGTGCGCAGAACAAGCTGCTAGAGGCGCAGCGGCTCGAGCAGCGCACGCTCTATGATCTCGAGATGCTCGAGCAGATGGGCTTCTGCCACGGGGTCGAGA
>Ga0184637_10001195_pt1 | contig 18063 bp, 17 predicted proteins | sample PLM3_127_b2_FD_133143 | JGI IMG/M metagenome (GOLD analysis project Ga0184637, IMG submission 133143) | Groundwater sediment microbial communities from an aquifer in East River, Colorado, USA - PLM3_127_b2 | ecosystem: Environmental > Terrestrial > Soil > Riparian zone | place: USA: East River...
CCGCTGGCCGGCTTTGGCCTCCGGGGGCTCGGATGCGGCAACCGCGCCGGATTTCTGGCGGTCGATCACCGCGTAGACGCCGATCGGCCGGTTGACGTTCTTGAGCTGATGCTCGCCCAGATAGCGGGTGTCGATCAGCTTTCGATTGCGCAGCTCGTCGTAGACGCGGTCGGAGATGCAGATCCCGCCCACCTCGCTGACGCCCTGCACGCGCGCCGCGACGTTCACGCCGTCGCCGAAGACGTCGTAGCCGGTCTCGGTCTTGCGGAAGACGATGTCGCCGACGTGGATGCCGATGCGCAGCTTGAAGCTGGGGTCGCCCTCGAAGGCGCGCTGGATCTCGACCGCGCAGGAGACCGCCTCGACGGCGCTCGCGAAGGTGCAGAGCGCCCCGTCGCCCACCTCCTGCACCCAGTCGCCGTGGAACTTCCGGACCAGCTCCTTCTGCACGGCCCGGCTGCGCGAGACCGCGCGGATCGCGAGCTCCTCGTCCTGCCCCATCGCGGCGGTGTAGCCGGCGATGTCGCTGAACAGGATGGCGACGATCTTGCGGGTGGTCTCTTCCATTGGATGGCGCGCCAGACTGTAGGCGAGCCCGCGCGCCCGGCACCTGCTGCCGCCCCAGGCGGCGGCAAGCTGCCGTCGCTGGCCCAGCGGTCACGTCCTAAGTCCATGCCCATGCGAGATTTTTCGTGACTTTTAGAGGCGAGCCCGCGGATAATACGCGGCCTCGGAGACGTTCCACGATGGCCCTTACCCCCCACCTGCTCCGGTCGCTCCGGTCGTTCCTGGGCGTGCTCGCGGCCTGCCTGGTCGCGGCGCTGGTTGCGCCGGGTAGCGCCAGCGCTCAAGCACCCGCTCGCAAGGCACTGATCAACGGCGCGACCGTCATGGGCTCACCCGGCTTTCCGAGCCTGGAGGAGCAGGCCGCGACGGCGCAGGGCTATGCGGTCACGGTCGTCACCCAAGCGGTCTGGGGCGCGATGACGCAGGCCGAGTTCGGGGCGTACGATCTGCTGATCATCGGCGACTTGTGCGGTAGCAACGCGCCCCAGGATGCCGCAGCGAACGCAGCCACCTGGGCGCCGGTGGTGATGGGGACGGCCGGCGGCAGGACGCAGGCCGGCAACCGGATCGTAATCGGAACGGATCCGGCGCTTCACAACATCGGCGGCCTCGCGGGTGAGCGGGCGGCCATCATCCGCGACGGCATCGCCTTCGCCGGCAAGCAGACGGGCAGGACGGGCCTCTATTTCTGCGCCTCCTGCGCTGGCGGCGGCGGCAACGTGCTGACTGCCCTCGGCTTGCTCAGCACCGGGTCGGGAGCCTGGACGGATAACTCGGAACCGCCGTGCGGCGGCAACGTCTCTCTGATCGCGTCGGAGCCGTCGTTCGCGACACTGACGACCGCTTCCCTCGCGGATTGGGGCTGCTCGGTGCATGAATCGTGGCCAACCTTCGCGACCGACTGGAACGCGCTGGCGGTCGCAACCGACACGCTCACCACCCCGACCTGCGGCATAGATCCTAACACAACATTGAGCGCCTGCGGCCAGGCGTACATCCTGATCGCCGGATCCTCGATCGTCGTCTTCTCGGACAGCATCGCCGTCACGCCGGCGGATGCCACGAACCCGGCCGGCACCAACCACACCGTGACGGCCCATGTGACGAACGACGACACTCCGGTGGTGGGCCAGGTCGTCACCTTCACCGTGACCGGGCAGAACGCCGGCGCAGCGGGCACGTGCCTGCCCGCCGGCTGCGTCACGAATGCAGACGGCGACGTCTCCTTCACCTACCTCGGCGCCAACGGCGCTGGCGACGACACCATCAAGGCCAGCTTCACCGACAACGCTGGCTCGCTGCAGGCGGCCACGGCCCAGAAGCATTGGGAGGGAACGGAATCCCCCTTCATGGCCTTCGGGGACTGGGCCGAGGACGTCGAGATCGACGTCGACTTCACTCCCCAGGAAACCGAGGTTCGCACGGCCTACCTGGCGCTCCAGGAGGAGGGCGTGAAGATCCTCGACGTGAGCGATCCCGGGGCGATCACGACCCTCGGCAGCTTCGATCCCGGCACCTGCAAGAACGGCAGCTCGACGGTGAGCTTCTTTGCCGACGACGTCGAGTTCGTGGAGGAGCTCGACGCGCTCTTCGTCGCGGTCGGGCGCTGCGGGGTGCTGGCGCTGAACGTCGCAGACCCGGCGCATCCCGTCGTGCTCGGGTACTACAACACGCCGGTGTGGGCGGAAGCGGTCGAGGTCGAATTCTACGGCGAAGCCCCGATCGGCTTCATCGCCGACCACAACGGCGGCCTGCGGATCGTCGACTTCGCGAACTTCTTCGACGGCTCGCCGTCGACGCCCGTGCTCCGCGGAGCGATCGGCTCCAGCACGACGGGCTGGGGCACCGGCGCGGCGATCGACGTGGCGTTCCTCGACAACGATCACGACCTGCTCCTCTTCGTCGCCGCCAGCCAGGGGCTGCGCGTGGTGAACGTGAACTCGCCCGCATCGCCGCAGCTGATCGGCGGCTACAACACGAGCCCGAACGGAACCCCGCCCGAGGTTCCCCAGGACATCACGCTCAGCGACGACGGGAACATCGCGTACCTGGCCGGCTGGCAGGCGGGGCTGCTCGCGATCGACGTTTCGGACCCCACCGAACCGACGCTGGCGGATCAGGTCTCCACCACACCCGGGCTCGCGTACTACGAATCCGAGGTCGTCGGCAACCTCGTGTATGCGACCGAGGGCAAGGGCGGGCTGCGAAAATTCGTGCGCGGAGACGGCCCGCTCGACCCCTCGGGCGCCGAGCCGATACCGATCGCGGGCGGGAACGGCTGGGCCTGGGACGTGCAGGTGGTGGATGGCGTCGCCTACGTGACCTTCGGGATTCTCGAGGATGGGACCGGCGGCCTCGCGGTGATCGAGCTTCCGTCCTCGGATTTCGGGATCGATTTATCGAGCGAGCCAACGCCCGACGGCGATGGCGACGGGCGCCCCGACAGCGAGGACAACTGCCTCGACGTCGCCAATCCCGGGCAGGCCGATGTGAATCTCGACGGCTTCGGCGACGCCTGCGACGCCGACTACGACGACGACGGCGCCGTCAATGCTATGGACTTCGCGACCCTGGCCGCCGCGTACCTGAGTCAGGCGGGGGGACCCCGCTGGAACCCCGCGGTCGATCACGACGGCAACGGCACGATCAACGCCATCGACTTCGGCGTGTTCGGCGCGCGCTACCTGACCACGGCGGGCCCCTCCGGGCTCTCCTGCGCCGGCGTCGTGCCATGCCCGTCGCTGTGAGCCTCGTGTAGACTCTCGGTCAGAGGACCGGGCATGGCCGCGGCTGCGATCGTTTTTTTCTGGCTTGCATTCGCCGCCACCCACATGGGGCTCTCCAGCGCCCCGGTGCGGACACGGCTGATCGCGGCGCTCGGCGAGCGCGCCTTTCTCGGGGGCTACTCGCTGGTCGCGCTGGCGACCTTCGTCCCGCTGGTGTGGTTCTACTTCGGGCACAAGCACCAGGGCCCGTTCCTCTGGTATTTCGGCTCGGCTCCCGCCCTGCGCTGGATCATGTACGCGGGCATGGCGCTCGCCCTGTCACTGCTGGTGGCCGGACTCGTGCGACCGAGCCCGGCGGCGATCGCGCCCGGGAAGGCCGAGGTCGGGGGCGCCTACCACATCACCCGGCACCCGCTGTTCATGGCGGTCGGGCTGTACGGCGTGCTGCACCTGCTGGTCGCGCGCGTGAACGCGACGGAGCTCGCCTTCTTCGCGGGTTTCCCGCTCTTCGCCTGGGCGGGCTGCCGGCACCAGGACCGGCGCAAGCTCGCGTCGGGGGACGAGAAGTTCCGCCGCTTCCACGACGAGACCGCGTTCTTCCCGTTCACGGGGCCGGGCGCGCTTCGCGGCCTACGCGAAATCCGGCTTCCCCTTGCGCTCGGCGCGGGTCTCGCAATCGGCTTGCGGGTCTTCCATGCGCGGCTCTTCGGTTGATGCGCAGGCCTGGGGAGGATCGAGCCATGGCTGAGCCGCGACGAGCCGAAGCCAGGGCTTGGCGTGACGCGCTCACGCCCGCGGAGATCGAGCGTCTGCTAACCCGCAACGACTGGCGGGGCGCGCTCTCGATCGCGCTCGACTGGGGCATGGTGTTCGCCTCGCTGGCGCTGGTGGCGGCGGCTCCCGGTCTGCTGGCCTCGCAGCAGGCCTCGCCGCTGATCTTCGCGCTGACCCTGCTGGTGGCGATCTTCGTGATCGGCGGTCGCCAGCTCGGCTTCGCGGTGCTGATGCACGAGGCCGCCCACCGCACGCTGTTCGCGAGTCGCAGGCTCAACGACTTCGCGGGCAACTGGCTGTGCGCCTACCCGATCTGGGCGGACCTCGCCCCCTACCGCAATTACCATTTGAAGCACCACGCGAAGAACTGGACGGCCGAGGACCCCGACCTCGGCCTCGCCACCAAGTTTCCGGTGACGCGCGCGAGCCTGCGCCGCAAGATCGTGCGCGATCTCTCGGGTCGGGTCGGCTGGAAGCGGGTGAAGGCCGTGCTCGCGCGCGACTTCGGCCCTTCCGGGTCGGGTTGGAAGAGCCTGCGCGGCGTGGTGATCACGAACGCGGTGCTGCTCGGCATCCTCGTGCTGGCGGGGCATCCCGAGCTATTTCTCGTCTGGGTCGCGGCCTGGTTCACCAGCAACAGCCTGGCCACCCGCATCCGCTCGATCGCCGAGCACAACATGGTGCCCGACCCGACCGACGAGCTGCGCAACACGCGCACCACGCTCGCGAGCTGGTGGGAACGCCTGCTGCTCGCGCCCAACCGCGTGAACTTCCACCTCGAGCACCACCTGTTGATGACGGTTCCGTTCTATAACCTTCCGCGCCTGCACCGTCTGCTGCGCGACCGCGGGGCGCTCGACGGAGCCTTGATCGAGCACGGCTACCTGGGCCTGCTGCGCCGTGCCGGCGGGAAGGCCGCATGATCGCCCGGGGCCTCCACCACGTTTCGTTCGCCGTGAGCGACCTCGAAAAATCGCGTCGGTTCTATGAGGACGTCCTCGAGCTCGAGCCGATCCCGCGCCCCGAGATGGGAATCGCAGGGGCCTGGTATCGCGCGGGCGCTTGCGAGGTGCACCTGATCGCGACGCCTGCGGGCGCCGACGTCGGCACGGCGCCGGGACGGCTGACGCCGCTCGCGAACCACAGCGCCTTCGCCATCGACGATTACGCAAAGGCGCTCGAGCGGCTCAAGGCCCGCGGCGCCGAGCTGCTCGAGACGGACGCGCGGCGCGGCCAGATGTGGGTCCGCGATCCCGACGGCAACGTGCTCGAGCTGATCGTCAGTCCGGCTCGTGCTGGCCTTGCTGGTGGCGCGTGAGATAGAGGTTGCGCGCGTAGATGAATCCGTTCGGCAGATAGGCGAGCACGAAGATCGGGTCGCGGCGGTGGACCGCATAACAGAGCAGGACCGCCGCGCCGACCAGGCTCAGGTACCAGAACGAGACGGGCACGACGCTGCGCCGGGCGCGTTCCGAAGCGATCCACTGCACGAGGAAGCGCAGCGCGAAGGCGGCGTTTCCAACCAGACCCACGCCGATCCAGAAAGCTGATTCGCCCCAGTCCACGCTGGTCCCTCCAGATCGAGAAAAGAGAACGAGACCGAGACGGACGCGATGGTGACACGGGCCAGGAGCCAGCGCATGGCGAGAGGGACCCCGTGGGCTAAGCTCGAGTTCTCCGCGCGCTTCCAGGAGAGTCTTCCAGGAGAGTCTTCCAGGAGAGAAATGGCCGCGCCCCTCACCGACGCCCGCGTGCTCGACGCGCTGAGGCCGATCGTCGATCCCGATTTCGGCAAGAGCATCGTCGACCTCGGCTTCGTGAAAGACCTCAGGATCGACGGAGGGAGCGTCGCCTTCTCGATCGAGCTCACGACGCCGGCCTGCCCCGTGAAGGCGGAGTTCGAGAAGGCCGCCCGCGAACGGGTGGCGGCGCTGCCCGGCGTCTCTTCCGTCTCGGTGACGATGACGGCGAACACGCGAGGGCGCGCGGCTTCCCCGAACGCCGAGGCGACCCCCGTGCTGCCGGGCGTTCGCAACACCATCGCCGTCGCCTCCGGCAAGGGCGGCGTGGGCAAGAGCACGATCGCGGTGAACCTCGCGATCGCCTTGCGGGAGACGGGCGCCCGCGTCGGGCTGATGGACGCCGACGTCTACGGTCCGTCGCTCCCCCTGCTCACGGGCGTCCGCGGCAGACCGCACGCCGAGCAGAAGCGGATCTTCCCGCAGCAGGGGCACGGCCTCTCGCTGATGTCGATGGGCTTCTTCGTTACCGAGAATTCCCCCGTGATCTGGCGCGGGCCGATGGTGCACGGCCTGATCCGTCAGTTCCTGACGGACGTCGAGTGGGGCGAGCTCGATTATCTGGTGGTCGACATGCCGCCGGGAACCGGCGATGCCGCGCTCACGCTGACCCAGCAGGCGCCGCTCGCCGGCGCCGTGATCGTGACGACCGCGAACGATCTGTCGCTGATCGACGCGCGCAAGGGCCTCAAGATGTTCGAGAAGGTGCAGGTCCCCGTGCTCGGGATCGTCGAGAACATGTCGTACTTCACGCCGCCGGACCTCCCGGACCGCAAGTATTACCTGTTCGGAAAGGGCGGCGGCCAGCGCGTCGCGGAAGAGCTCGGAGTTCCGTTCCTCGGCGACGTCCCGATCGACCCGCGCGTGGTGGAGGGCGGCGATCAGGGGCGTCCGATCCTGGTGCACGCTCCGGATTCCGAGGCAGCGCGCGCGATCCGAGAGATCGCGGGGAAGATCGCGCGGCGCCTCGCCGTGCTCGCCGATTCCACGCCGCCGCTGGCGGACGCCAACATCACCTGGGTGTCTTCGCCTTAGCGCCCCACCAGAAGGTCCGTGTAGAGCACCGGCACGGGGCCGATCGGCTCTCCCGTGGAGCTGCGCTGGATGTAGGTTTCGAAGTCCAGGCGCTGGAACGCGATGCTGGATTCGGGCTCGAAGAAGCCGTCGGCGATCGAGAGCCCGGTGAGCCAGTTGACGAAGTCGGTGGTCGTCGTCTTCTGGGTGTCACGGCGGTAGACGACGACCCGCACCGGAAGCCGGAGCTTGTCCTGGGTCACCCACAGCTCGCGGCGCCCGAGCTGGTCGGTCAGGCGGAAGACCTCGCAGGCGCGCCCCATCACCTGCTCGGCGCGGATCCGCTCTGCACCCTGGGACAGCAGGTTCTCGAACTCGCGCCCGAACGGCCGCTCGCCTCGTGCATCCGTCGCGATCGCCTTGGGACTCCGGCTGACCGCAACACCATTCTGCGAAACCGCGTCGTAGGCGTAGTAGGTGCTCCCGCTCACGATGGTCGTGACCCGGCGGCCGGCGATCACCGTCTCGGCGCGGAGCTTGGCGCCCTTGGACCAGAAGTAGGTGACGTTGAGCCCCGCGTCGGAGTGCGAGAGGACCTGGCTGAACCAGGTCGAGGTGCCGGGAGCCGGCGCCGGATCTGCGGCGTTCGCGGCAGTCGCGCAGAGAGCCGCGAGCGTCACGGTCGCGATCCGGATGCGGATCCGCACGAACATCAATGCGCCTCCTCCTGCGCAGCCGGGACGAGGCGAGCGATCGGCTGTCCCTGCATGCTGTCGGGAACCTCGAGGCCGAGCAGCCGCATCACGGTCGGCGCGACGTCCAGGCTGCGCAGCTCCCCGAGCTCCGCGCCCGGCGGCGCCCCGCGCCCGACGGCCAGGAACAAGGCTCCCATCCAGCGGTCCTCCGGCCGGTAGCCGTGGACGGCGTACATCGGCGTGGTCCGGGCGGATTGGAGCGCCACACCGCCGGGCGCGATCACCACCACGTCGCCGAAGCGCGGGTGGCGCGCGTGCAGCTCGCGGGGCGCCAGCTCGCGCGGCCAGGCCTCGAGCCCGAGCCCCCGCGCGACCGCGACCGCGCGCTCGACGAATCCCTCGCCCTTACCCTTCTCGACGCGGATCGTCACCATCCCGCCCGCGCCGGAGACCTCGCCCTTCACCCCCGCGGAGCGCAAGGCGGCGGCCAGATCGATGCGGCGTCCCACCGGCGCCATGCCGTGATCGGAGACGATCAGGAGCGTCGTGTGGGCGAAGGCGCCGCGCGCGTCGAGTCCCGCGACCAGGCGCCCGAGCGCCGCGTCCTGCGCGAGCAGCGCGTTGTGCACCGCGGGCGTCTGCATCCCCGCGCGGTGGGCCGCCGCGTCCGCCCCCCGAAGCCAGACGGTGATCAGCCGCGGGCGCGCCTCCGGCCCCGCGAGCCAGGCGAGGACCTGATCGAATTTCAGCTTCGCGGGGACCTTCTCGTCGAAGGGCTTCCAGTAGCGGGGACCGCGGCCGCTGCTCCACGGGCCCTCGGAGCCCACCCAATGGAAGGAAGCGGAGATGACGCCGTGCTGCCCGACCAGCGACCAGAGCGGCTCCGCCAGCAACCAGGTCGGATCGTCGCTCTTGTCGAACTCGCCCCGCTCGGGGTCGAAGAAGCTGTTGTTCACGATGCCGTGCACGTCCGGATATACGCCGGTCACCAGCGTGGCGTGGTTCGGAAAGGTGTTGGTGGGGAAGACCGGGCTCATGCGCGAGGCCCAGGCGCCGCGACGGCGCAGTTCCGCGAAGGTGGTGAGCTCCGGATCTCTCTCGATGTCGGCCGGCCGGGTGCCGTCGAGCGAGATCAGGATCACCGTGGAGGGGGGCTCCGCCAAGCCCGGCGCCGGCGTCGCCGCAAGACACACGAGCAGCAGCGCGACACCCGCCAGCAGCCTGGAGGCGCACACCTGCATCAGGATGCGTCCATGAATTAGAATGCGTCCATGCGCATCGCCCTCAGCATCGCCGGCTCGGATCCGACCGGCGGCGCCGGGCTGCAGGCGGATCTCCAGGTCTTTCGCGCCTTTGGTGTGCATGGCGCGGGTGTGATCACCGCGCTGACCGTGCAGGATACCGCCAAGGTGCACCAGGTGCTGCCGGCGTTTCCGAACGTCGTGCTGGCACAACTCCGGGTGCTGCTTCGCGACCTGCGTCCGGATGCCGTGAAGATCGGGATGCTGGCGACCGACGACGTGGCTCGCAACGTCGAGCTCGGCCTGCGCGAGCTGGACGGTCGCCCGGAGGGTCGCCCGCCGCTCGTGATCGACCCCGTGCTGGCCGCCAGCGACGGAACCCCGCTGCTCGAGCGACGCGCCTGGGGGGTCCTCCAGGACCTGATCGGGCACGCCACGCTGGTGACCCCCAACCTGGCCGAGGCGGCCTCCCTCACGGGCTGCGACGTCTCCACGGACGAGGGGGTCGAGGCCGCCGCCTGCGCGCTGGTCTCGAACCTCGGCGCCGGCGCAGCGCTCGTGAAGGGGGGGCACCGCGAGGGCGCGCCGCGCGACCTGCTCGCGCTGCGCGAGGGCGGCTCCGTCTCTCTGCACTGGCTCGACGCGGTGCGCATCGACGCCGGGCCGCTGCACGGCACCGGCTGCGCCCTCGCGTCCGCGATCGCCGCGGGCCTCGCGAAGGGCGAGACGCTGGTGTCGGCGGTGGAGCACGCGCGCCGCTTCGTGGCGGACGCCATCCACCGCTCGGTCGAGAAGGGCCGGCACGCGCGGCTGCTCGAGTACTGAGGCTTCCACCGGGCGCAGGACCGCAAGCAGCCTTGCATTTCCCGCTTGCCGGTTTGCTGGTACTCAACGGTTGGGTACCCGGATCGAGGGGGACTGTGCATGGTCGCCGCGCACCGCCCGGAGAGCGCGCCCTCGGCGGTCCTGGTCGCCAGCGCGTCGCCGGTTTTCCGCGATCTGCTCCGGCGCGTCTTCCTCACGCACCGGTACCAGGTCCTCACCGCGGCCGAGTGCGGCGAGGCGATCGACGTGATCGGCCGGCATCCCGAGGTGGTGGTGGCGATCTGCGATGCGGCCCTGGTGGGCGCGAGCGGGCTGGAGCTGGTCCGCGCGCTGCACGCCCGCGGCGACAGCGGGCCGGCGACGATCTTCGTGGCTTCTCACCTGACGAATTCGGCGATCCGCCAGGCACGCGAGCTGGGCGCCATCGGCTGCCTCGGCAAGCCCGTCCACTTCAGCGACATCTCGCGCCTACTGCGGCAGCACGCCGGCGAGGTCGCGCCGCGCGAGCCCAGACGACGCCACGCTGGGCGCGCGAGCCTGGTCGACGCCGACCTGCAGGATGTGCACGGCGGAAGTCGATTGCCACAGGTCTCCTGGTTCGCGCGCGACATCAGCGCGAGCGGTGCGTTCTTCGAGACCGACTCGCCTCTCCCGCTCGGGACCACGCTCGACCTCGACATCGAGATCGGCATCGCCAGGATCCGCGTGCGCGCGCGGGTGGCGCGGGTGCAGGAGCCCGCGTGGGGCCGCAGCGGCGGCGTCGGCGTGTCGTTCTTCGAGGTGAGCCCCAGCGGGCGGGAGCTGCTGGAGGCGTACGTCGCCACGGCCGGTGCCGAGGTCTACTGAGCCCACCGCCTCGCGTCGCGTGTGCTTCTTCTCCCGCAAGCCTTCTTGCACCCCCCGATCACCCTCAAGTCCACGCGCACCCGGGCGATACACGGCTCGGCATGTGGAACTGCTCGCTCGTCCTCGATGCCGACGGTCACAAGTGCGAGAACCCCCTCGTCTTCTGCGATTACATCGCTCCTCCGTTTCGCGGGCGATTCTCCTTGCTGCGCGACCGATGGGGCGAGCAGCGCTTCCGGATCCTCGATCGCGATCCGGGGACCGGGCGAAACGAGCTGCCTCGCGTGTTCCTGCAGCCCGAGGGATACGGGAAGGGGACCTTTCGCCCCTACCATCGCGAGACCACCCTCGGCGGTCTCTTCAACCGGGTCCGGCTCGTACACCTCGACCGCGAGCGCATCGACCACCAGGTCGTGTACGGCTCGATGGCGCTGGCCTTCGGGTCGGTGCTCGATCCGGAGCTCGCCGTCGCGCTCTGCCGCGCCTACAACGATTACATCTACGACGATTGCCTCGCGTATGCGCACCGCCTGCACCCGGTCGGGGTGCTGCCGATCCAGGATCCGGCGGAGGCCGTGCGCGAGATGCGGCGCTGCGTCGTCGAGCTGGGGATGCCGTGCGTCAGCATTCCGCCGGGTCTCCCGCAGCCGCATCCGAAGGCGCCCGAGCGATTCCCGGAGATCCGGGTTCCCAAGCCCCTCTCGCACCCGGACTTCCTGCCCATCTACGCCGCGGCGCAGGAGCTTCAGGTGGCGCTCGCGATCCACGGCGCGCCCGGAGTGCAGCTCGCCGCGGGAACCGCGGACCAGCTCGACAGCTTCACGCTGGTTCACGTGTTCGCCAACCGCAGCCTGCAGCAGATGGCGATCGCGAAGCTGATCTTCGACGGTGTCATGGAGGCCTTTCCGCGGCTGCGCTTCGGCTTTCTGGAAGCCGGCGTCGGTTGGCTGCCCGATCTCTTCTACAGCCTGCGCGAGCACTGGGAGAAGCGGATCGCAGGGTTCGATCCAGGCCTCGAGCCGGGCGTCGCGGAATTCATGCTCGAGTTCGCCCGGGAGCGCCGAGGCGCAGGGGGCCCCGGATTCCTGCGCCGGGCGCGTCGGCTGCTGGGGGCCCTGTTCCTGCCGGCCGAGGACGAGGCCAGCCCGCACGAGCTCGCCGCGTTCCGACACGAGCACCCGAACCTGACTCGAGATCCCTTCGAGTACCTCGCGCGGGGACAGCTCTTCCTGACCGCCGCACCCGACGACCCCGCACCGGCCTGGCTGCCGCACGCGCTCGGGGAGGCGGGCACCCGCGTGTGCGGCATGGCGACCGATTACGGCCACTGGGACGCCGTGATCGAGGGCTGCGTGAGCCTGGTGGCAGAGCGACCCGGCGTCGACCCCGACCTCGCGGTACGCCTGCTCTCGACCAACGCCCTGGATTTTTACGGCGAGCGACTGCGCGCGCGCATCGAGACGCCCGCCGGGCTGGCTGCGCGCGCCGCCGCGGGCGAAGCATGAGCCAGCCGCTGACCGCTGGCGACGACGCCCGGCGCCGCTTCGACCCGTTCCGGGTGCTCTCCGACGTCGAGCGGCACCGGCATCTGGACGCCTACCGGAGCTACCTCGAAGCCCGCAACGGCAGGCTCGACCTGCGCGCCCGAACGCTGTCGCGGCGGGAGCGGGAGTTTCGCGACCTGGAGGCGCTTCCGGTGACCTGGAGCGGCGCGGTCGACCGCGAGGGCTTCGCCGAACGCTTCCTCGGCACCGGCCGCCGTGCGATCGACGCCCGGACGCTGTGGCTGGTGGCGATTGCCAAGGCCAATCAGGGCGAGAGCTACGGCGTGGAGCTCGAGCTCGCGCGCTACCTCGCTCGCGGCGTTCCCGCCGGCGAGGACCTGATCCAGCCTTATCTGTTTCTGGAGGAGCAATATCACAGCCGGATCCTGGTGGAGGCGTGTCGCACCTGCGGAGTCGAGATGACGCTGCGCCCGCCCCCGCGCATGATGCGCGTCATCATCCACGCGATCTACGCGCTTCCCGACCGGATCCGCTGGACCCTGGTCCTGTGCGGCGAGGTGCTCGGCAGCACCGTCTTCAAGCTGATTCTCGACCACTGCTCGCTGTTCTCGGAGCAGCCTGCGGTCGAGAGGCGGCTCCGATCCCTGATCGGCGAGATCTGGCGCGACGAGGTGCTGCACGTCGCCTGGCTGCGTGCGCGGCTCGGTCCCTGGGCCCTGGCTACCGCCCGCAGGTTGATGCCCTCGGTCGTCGCAGGGCTGATGCGCGACGTGCCGCAGCTGGTCGAGCTCGGCTGCGACGGCGCGGAGCTGATGCGCCGACTCACGGGCGGCATCGAGCTTCCTCCGGGAATCGGCTGGATCGAGCCCCAGTTGGCGAAAGCCGACTGAGGATTTTCCCGTCGCGCGACCTCCGCGGCGCGTAGAATGCGCGCTCGGGGGATGGGCGATGGCCGCCCGCGGCGAGTTACCGGTTCACGGCAAGGCGACCGAGCCGGCGCGCCTGCGCAGGGCGCTGGTCGTCCCGGCGGTCGTCTACCCCTTCTGGCACCTCGCCGCGCCCGCCCACGCGACCGATCCGTGGATCGCATGGTGGGCGGTCGCCGCGTCCTTTCTCGGGGTCGCGGTCGCGGCCGGCCACAGCGCGTTCGTGAAGCGGAATCTGCTCGGATGCAGCCACGTCTGCTCGTCGCTGGTGACCTTGCAGCTTTACCTACTCGCGTTCGCGAACGACATGCATCCCTTCTATGCGGTCGGCTCGGCGATGGCCGTGCTCACCACGGTCGCCTTCATCCGCTCGCGAGCGAATCTGCTCAGGTACGCAGCCTTCGTGGCGCTGCTGGGCGCCGGGCTCTTCGCGCTGGCACCCGACGCGCGCAAGCTGGCGTACTGGGGTGGAATGCTCACCGTGGTGGCTGTCTGGTACCACCGCATTTCGCTCCAGGAGACCGGCGTGATCGCGGAACGCGCGTACCAGGATGCCCTGGAGCGCAGGGTCGAGGAGCGCACACACGAGCTGGCCCACGCCAACCGCCGCCTGCGACGCGAGATGGAGGAGCGGGAGCGACTCGAGGACGAGCTGCGCTTCTCCCAGAAGATGGAGGCGCTCGGCCAGCTCGCGGGCGGAGTCGCCCATGACTTCAATAACCTGCTCACCACGATCCAGCTCTACGCGGACCTGCTCGCCGACGGACTGCCCGGCGAGAGCCCGCTCCAGGACGAGGTCCGTCGGATCGAGAAGGCCGGTCGCCAGGCGGCGGAGCTGACCCAACAGCTGCTGGCCTTCAGCCGGCGCGGGGAGGTGCAGACCGAGGTGCTGGACCTCGGGGCCGTGGTGGCGGAGTCGGCGTCGATGCTGCGCCATCTGCTCGGGGAAGACGTCGAGCTCGTCTGCCAGCTCGGAAAAGACGGAGACGAAGCGGCGTGTGTCCGCGCGAACGCCAGCGAGCTGCAGCAGGTGCTCGTCAACCTGGCGCTGAACGCGCGGGACGCCATGCCTTCAGGGGGGCGATTCACGCTCGAGGTCTGCGGCGTCCACCGCGGCGAGCTTCGGACCCGTGGCCTCCCGGACACGCTCTCCGAGGACGAGTACGTCCGTCTCTGCGCCAGCGACACCGGCGTCGGAATGGATGCCGAGACCCGCTCCCGGGCCTTCGATCCGTTTTTCACGCGCAAGGAAGTGCGCAAGGGGACGGGGCTCGGGCTCTCGATCGTGTACGGGATCGTGACCGGAGGCGGCGGCCACGTGCGCCTGCTGAGCGATCCGGGCGAGGGGGCGCGCTTCGAGCTGCTCTGGCCGCGGACCCGCGAGGCTCCGGCAGCGCGGAGCGCGCCGGATGCCTACCGCCGCCCGCCGAAAGGCCGCGAGAGCATTTTGCTGGTCGAGGACGAGCCGGACCTGCGCCACGCGCTGGGACGGATGTTGCGCGGCAGCGGCTATCGGGTGACCGAGGCCGAGGACGGGGAGGCGGCCCTGGGTCTCGCATCGCTCCCCGAGGTGGAGCTCGATCTCGTGCTCACCGATCTCGTGATGCCGCGCATGAGCGGGCTGGAGCTGGTGGACCGGTTGGCGGCGCTGCGCCCGGACCTGCGCGTGCTGCTGGTCTCGGGACACCTGAATCACCCTTCGCTGCGCGACCGGAGACTGCGCGAGGGAACGGCGCTGCTGCGCAAGCCCTTCGAGGCGGACGAGCTGACCGCAAAGCTCCGGGAGATCCTCGGAGGGCCCTGCCCGGCCTCGAGCGCGGGAGGCGACGGTACCGCGAGCTAGTTGGCGGGACGGTCGCCGCCCAGCGACCTCGCCACGTCGCGCACGATCTGCTGGACCGCCTGCCGCGTCACCCAGAGCAGGCGGGCGGCTCCCGAACGACTCCCCTCGGTACGGGCGAGCGCCTCCCGCACCATCAGGCGCCGCACCTCCTGCTGGAGCTCGCGCATGGGAACGTGGCCGACCCACGCCGCGATCACCGGCTCGAGCGGCGGCATCTCGCGGAAGGCAGCGTCCAGGCTCGCGACCAGCTGTTGCGACGAGAACGGCTTCGGGAGGTACCCCCGCACGCCGCGCTGTGCGAGCCGGAACGCCTCGTCCGCCGACGCTTTTCCGCTCATCGCGAGGATGATCGGCGCGGGCGAGAGACGCGCTGCCTCGTCCAGCACGGCGAAGGCGCTGTCGTCGGGAAGGCGTACGTCGATGATCACCAGCTCCGGAGGCGGCGCGGCACCGAGCAGGGCCTTCGCCTCGGCGACCGACCCGGCCTCGCCGACGTCGGAGCACTGGCGACGGACGATGCGCGCCACCGCGGCGCGCAGGTGCGCCTCGTCTTCGATCACGACGGCCCGCGTAAAGCGTCTCAGCATCCAGACGCCCCCCCCCGAACTCCCCACAGATCCAGACATATCACCTTTTTCAGCAGGAGACTACGACCATTTCTGTAGAGCAACCCTCTAGAGCAGCCGTTCGAGAGACCCCGCTCAAGAGCCCCCGCCGCCCGTCCGAAACGCACGGGTCATGGAGCGCCGCAAGAGCCCTCGCTTCAAGGCCCGTTTCGACGCCCTGTACTCTTCAGGAGCCCAGGAGGGCGCGGGGGTGCTGGCCGAGATTTCGTATGCCGGGGTACGCCTGGAGGAGAGCTCCATCCGGCCGGAGATCGGGACCCGTGTCCTGCTCTACATCTTCGTGCGTCCGGTGCAGCCGTTCGAGCTGGTGGGGCAGGTCGTGCGTCATACCGAGCATGGGTTCGCGCTCACGATCGACCCTCCGAGCCTCGAGGTCTGCCGCCTGGTCGACGACGTGGCGGCGCTGGTGACGGTGACCGCGGCCTGATCGCGGCCTAATCGCAGCCTGAGCGCACCGGCCGTGATAGCCTCGCCGCGATGCTCGCGATCTTCGGCCCGCTGGCCGTGTACGGGATCGTGCTCGGGTTGCACCTGGTGCTGCCCGGGCGCTGGATCGACGGATACGTCCTCGATCCCGCGACGGGGAGGCCCCTCCGTTACCGGTTGAACGGCCTGCGGGTCTTGTTCGTCACGGTGGCCGCCTGGGCCCTCGCGTGCGAGCTGGGCTGGATTCCCCGGGAGTTCTTTTACGTACATCGCTGGGAGATGACGGCGGGCGCCTGCGGGCTCGGCCTGCTCTTCACGCTCGGCATGGTACTGCCCGCGCGTCCAAACAAGGATCTGCCGAAGAAGAGCCTGCTCGCGGATCTATACCTGGGGCGGCTCGCGAATCCCCAGTGGGGCGGCGGCCGCGTCGACGCCAAGATGTTTCTTTATCTGGTCGGCGCCGTCATGCTCGAGCTGAATTTGTTGTCGTTCACCGCCTACCATGTGCAGGCGCACCCGTCGGATCTCTCGAATGGCGTGATCCTGTATACGCTGCTCTTCAGCTTCTTCGTCGTCGAATACCTGAACTTCGAGGAGGTGCACCTCTACACCTACGACATCATGGCCGAGCGGGTGGGCTTCAAGCTCGGCTGGGGATGCCTGGTGTTTTATCCGTTCTTCTATCCGATCGGCCTGTGGGCGGTGGCCGATCTCCCGGATCCGCATGCGCCGGCGCCCCTGCTCGTGGGCTACGGCCTGCTTTTTTTTGCGGGCTGGACGCTGGCGCGGGGCGCAAACCTCCAGAAGTTCTGGTTCAAGCGCGATCCCAAGGCGAAGGCCTTCGGCCTGCTCGAGCCGCGCGCGATCTCGGGCGACGGCAAGCACGTGCTGGCGGGCGGCTTCTGGGGGCTCTCGCGGCACATCAATTATCTGGGCGAGATTTTGATGGCGACGGCGCTCACGCTATGCCTGGGATATCCGCTCGAATTCGCGCCGTGGCTATACCCGCTCTACTACGTGGCGCTGCTCTTCCCGCGCCAGTACTTCGACGATCGGCGCTGCGCGGAGAGATACGGTCCGCTCTGGGACGAATATCGCCGACGCGTGCCGAGCCGGATCATTCCTGGGATCTATTGACGGTGGATTGACGGTGGACGCGTTCCTGAAGCGGTACGGGCCGTGGGCGCTGGTCGCCGGCGCCTCCGAAGGAATCGGGGAGGCGTTCGCGCGGGAGCTGGCGCGGCGCGGGCTGAATCTCGTGCTGGTGGCGAGGCGGAGCGAGCCGCTGGAGGCGGCAGCGCGGGAGATTGCGGGCGTGGCGAAGGTGCAGGTGCGCTGCGTACCGCTCGACCTCGGGCGCGAGGATGCGGCCGCGCTGCTCGAGAAGGAGCTCGCGGATCTCGAGGTCGGGCTCGTCGTCTACAACGCAGCGCTCGCGCCCGCCGGCTGGTTCCTCGAGATCCCGCTCGAAGAGCAGCTCGCGTCGATCGACGTGAACGTGCGCGGGCCGCTGGCGGTGGCGCACCGCTTCGGCCAGCGGATGGCGGCGCGCGGCTCGGGTGGGATCGTCCTGCTCTCGTCACTGACCGCCTTCCAGGGCTCCCCGTTCGTGGCGACCTACGGCGCCTCGAAATCATTTTTGCTCACGCTCGCCGAGGGGATGTGGTTCGAGCTCGCACCCCGCGGCGTCGACGTGCTCGCGGTCTGCGCGGGCGCCACGCGCACCGCGCGCTACCTGAAGCGCGCGAAGGGGCGCGCTCCTGGGGAGCTGGAGCCGGACCAGGTGGTGCGCGAAGCCCTCGCGAGCCTCGGCCGGGGGCCCCTCATGATCCCCGGCCGCTTCAACCGGCTCGCGTCCCAGCTGATGCGCCGCCTGCTCCCGCGCCGCCTGACGATCCGGATCATGGGCGGGCAGACGCGACACCTGACGACGAGGCCCGACTGAGCAGCTCGCCGGGGGCATAACGCAGAAGCGGCTCCCGCCCCGCGCGGAGTCCCAGCTCGAACACGAGCCCGCCCGGCGCCGTGCCACGGCAGCTCACCCGAGCTGCATGGACGCCGCGCAGATGGTGCCAGGCGCAGAGCGTCGTGCGGTTGCCGAGATCGTCCGAGCCGCGAGCCGCCCGGAACACGATGTGGTGGTCGTGCAGGTTCCGGTAGGACGAGCAGCCCGGGACCGTGCAGCGCCAGCCGTCGCGCTCGAAGACCCGGTGCTCGCGGGGAACCCGGCGATCCTTCGCGCCCCAGGCC
>Ga0184637_10001196_pt1 | contig 18058 bp, 13 predicted proteins | sample PLM3_127_b2_FD_133143 | JGI IMG/M metagenome (GOLD analysis project Ga0184637, IMG submission 133143) | Groundwater sediment microbial communities from an aquifer in East River, Colorado, USA - PLM3_127_b2 | ecosystem: Environmental > Terrestrial > Soil > Riparian zone | place: USA: East River...
CTGTTGTTCACGCCGGTCTTCTACGTCGTCGTCCGCCGCACCGCTATTTGGCTCAGCGGTCGGCATGGACCTGCCACGGCAAAGTCGCCACGCAGCGCGGAATGACCGGTCGCGGCGCCGGCCTTCAGTTGGCGCCGCACATCAGCGAGCCCCGCGCTAGGCTCCAATCCGGATGCGCGAAATAGCGGTCGGGTCCGGCGACGCGCACCGGAACAGCTACGCGATGGCCGTTCGGCTTTGCGTCGGTGATCTGTGATTGGCGTACAATGATCGAGATCGTCGCGACTTCGCCGCTCAACAACGTCGGAAAGTTGTCGACCGGCTTAACCCGTTCGATTTTCACCAATAGGGCGACCTGATCGGACTTGCCTTTTGCCTGGGCTGAGGGGCGCTCGACCTTCTCCACGATTCCCGTCACGCAGCACCAGTTTTCGATCGCTTGTACCATGCGTATTGCGGATCTCCTCTCCGGCAATATTCTGCCGACCTCTAGCGCCGACGCGCCACTTTTTTCCGCGACTTGATCGTCTTGCGCGTGGGCTTTTTGGTCTTGGATTTGGGTTTGCCGTCGCCGGCCTTTCGATTCTTTCCCGTCGCCGCCTTTCTGCCGGCTCCTTTGCGCTTGGCGGTCTTGGGTTTTGAGCGACGGTTGCCCCCGGACGACGTCGGCGGCTGTCGCCGGTTCGTTGTGCCGCGCCTCGACCCGGTTGACGTGCCCGCGGCCGACACGGTTACCGTTGCGGTGATGATCCCGGCGGATTCCTGGATGTTGGTGACGGAGACATTGGTCGCAAGGTCGCCATACGAGTTCGAGCTGGGGTTGGATTGCGCGTTGAATTGCCGCTTGCTGCCGCTGCCCGGATAGGGATCGGCGGCATCGCCGCGATTGCGCGCATCTTCCAGATCTTCGGCCCCGTCCGCCTGAAGCAAGGCCACCTTCGGATGCAGCTCGTTGGTATTGGAATCGATGGTATCGTCGATGTGCCAGATGAGCAGGCCTTCGCCCGGCAGCAGTTTGTCGAAGCCAGACCGGCGACGATGCTCGACCAGGAAGTATTCCTTGCTGGCCTTGCCGCCGTTCCACAGACGCAGCACCTGCTTATTCTGTTTTACATCAGGAATGCTGCGCTGGCCGTTGGCCGTCAGGTTCGTGATCTGCACCCAATTCTGCTGGCACTTGCACCAGGCCGACGGATGCGCCGGCGTGTTGCCCCCGCCAAGCCAGCTTCCGCCTCCCATCAGGCACCAATTCCCCACGCCCTCCGAGCTGCTGTCCGTGTCGTAGAGATCCGGAAATCCGAACAGTAAATGGCCGAGTTCGTGTGCGCAGACGCCCAGCTTCGCATCCTCCGGCACCGTCAAATAGGCGAAGACCTTGCTGCCGTCGGCCATGAGGGCGCCGTTCTCCAGCACCCACTTATGTGACCAGATGTCTGACCGCCGGCCGGTCTCCTCGGCGCCGCGTCCGGCATGGACGATCACGAAGGCGTCGACGAATCCATCGCCGTCATTGTCGTATTTCTTGAAATTCACGATCGGATTTGCAGCCAGCGCCGTATCTCGCGCCAAAGTGCGTGCACTGGGCGACGCGCCGCCCGTGCCCGATGCGCCGTTGGCGTAGGCCGACATGCTGCGCGGCATCAGAAATGGCCCCACGACCTCGCCCGAGATCGTCACCTTGCCGTCCGAAACCTCGGTGAAATACTCGCGCACGCTGCCGGTGGCGACGACGTTTGTCGAAAAGAACAGATCCTCGAAGAGCTTCTTGGTCGCGGTCAGTTTTTGATCCGCGAATTCGACCAGCACAACCAGCACATTGAGCGTTTTCTTCATTGCCGGAGCGCGGTCCAGCGCCACAGCGCGCGCGACGGATGGCGGCGTTCCCAAGGGAAGTTCCGATCCCGGCACAATCAGCCCGTCGTTGAAACCCACGCGCTTTTTTGACTTGATTCCGAGCATATCGCTGATCAGAGCAGGCGCGTTGGCTTTCAGCGTCTCAAGCTCGTGCCGGATGCGATCCTGCAGGTCCGGTGCTGGAGCAACGCAGCATCTCTGACCGTCATCGCTGATATGGGCTTCGCGATATATCGCGGCGATTTCGTGCAATAAGATGGATTCCGACATCGTGACCTCCCTTGCCTTTGCGGCCGTGTATCTGGTCGCATCGCAGTCCGTGACAGCCAGAATTCTGAAATCGAGGCTTCGCGCGCATGGTCCGCCGAAGCCGTCAGTGTCTTGCAATGTGTCTTCGGGGATTGGTCGAGCGCCAGCGTGATCGTTGCAGCATCATCCAAGATGCCGAGCGCGTCAAGAGTCGAACCCTGTCGCCGCGACGGCGTGCGCATTGTGCGTCGCGTCTATTCGTTGCGCGACCATCTGTTGCAGTCGCCAGAGGTAAGGGTCGTGAATGCCGCGTTCTTCGAGATGCGCCACCGTGTGCAACAGATATTCGGCGCCGCTACCCCAATGGCCGCAGGCCTTCGCAAGAATCTCCGCCGTCTCTTCCAACGTGTGCCGGCAATAGGTCGGTCCTTTGCGGTTTATCGTAAAGGTGATTGCATGCTGAGAACCATGCGGACTTTCGACATTCACCCATCGCGGTGTGTTGCTTGCCGGCTTCACGCTCGTCTCACGTCGCAGAAGCAGGTCAAGCCGGTCTTCCACATGTCGCGCCGGAATGCGTTGCAAGACTCCGCGGCAAGACCCGCCGGCATCCAGCGCCATCATCAGGCCCGGATATTCCGGCGTACCACGAAATCGCTTTAGGCGAAGGCAGAATTGCCGATGCCAGCCGCGCAGGAAGGCCAGGCCAAGATCCTCGACCTCGCAAGCCGGTTTCCAAATCAAGGAACCATAGGCGAAAAGCCATAGATCGCTTCCTTTGGGGTACTGCGCCAGGAGCGTAATTCTGGTTTGGTCGTAATCCTGGTCGGTCAGCGGAACAAAGCCGGTGGTCGGGCCGGCATCGGCAATGTCCTTATGCACCCGTCTAATCAGATCGGCCGTCAAAGACATCTTATCGCGGCGAGACATGGGTAAATCCGTGAGACATGCCGGAACTCCCCGCAATCTACCATGATCCATGCCGACGGCATCAAGCCGGCAACCGACATATGCACCGACAAGGCGGCGATCGTTGACGCTGCGATGGGTGCGATGCGATCATCCGCCGATCATGATTGAGCCTGTCGCGGAGGCTGGGCGCATATGGCGATTGAGTCGGTCATCGATGCGAAGGCCAAGGATATCGGCGGCTTTTCCGTCCGGCGCGCTTTGCCGGCAATCGGGCGCCGCATGGTCGGTCCATTCATATTCCTGGACCAGATCGGGCCGGCGCGGATTCCGGCCGGCCAGGGTCTGGATGTGCGCCCGCACCCGCATATCGGCCTCAGCACGATGACCTATTTGTATGAGGGCGAGATCATGCATCGCGACTCCCTGGGGTCGATCCAGAAGATCAGCCCCGGCGCGGTCAATTGGATGACGGCGGGCCGCGGCATCGCTCATTCGGAACGCACGCCGGACGAGCTGCGGCAGGTCGAGCACGCCTTGTCCGGCATCCAGTTCTGGGTCGCGTTGCCGAAGCCGCAGGAAGAGATTGAGCCATCCTTCCTGCATCTCGGCCGTGATCGCCTGCCGGCTTGGGAATCCGGCGGCGCCAAGATCAGGCTGATTGCCGGCGCGATGGATGGTCGGGAATCGCCCCTGGCCGCTCCGCATCCGATGATCTGCGCCGATCTTCAGCTTAGCCGTGCCGCAACCCTGCGCATTCCGGCCGACTGGCCGGAGCACGCGATCTATATTTCGAGCGGCGCGATCGAGGTTGACGGCAAGCGCTTTGCCGAGGGTCAATTGCTTGTGCTTCAGGCCGGGCACGACGCGCTGCTCATGGCACCGAGTTCCGCGCGGCTGATGCTGCTGGGTGGAGATTCGATGGACGGCCCACGGCACATCTGGTGGAATTTCGTCTCCAGTTCCTTGGATCGGATCGAGCGGGCAAAGGCCGACTGGAAGCAGCGGCAATTCCCGCCGGTACCGGAGGAAACGGAGTTTGTCCCCCTGCCGGAATGAGCTTCGGCCCGGCGCCGGGATAGCTTCATTTAACTGCATTTTCGAAGAACTTTTCGACCGGCCGTCAGGCATCCGTCGCACGATCCGCGACGTAACAAGTGCATGAAACAACCGGTTAATTCCCGCCGCCATACGCGCGCCGTGATCCTCTTGCTGGCTCTTGCGCTGGTCCTGTCGGCTTGCAGCCCGGAAGCTTTTCTGGAGCCGCTCAATTGGTCGATGTCGGATGCAGGTATCGCTCGCACGGCCGATCTGCCTTTCGGCGATGAACAACGCCAACGGCTTGATATCTACGCCCCGGCTCAGGCGCGCGGCGCACCGGTCATCCTATTCTGGCACGGCGGGTCGTGGAAAAGCGGCGACAAGGACCAATATCGCTTTGTCGGCTCAAGCTTGGCCGAACAGGGGTTCGTCGCTGTCGTTCCCAACTACCGCCTGGCGCCAGCCGATCCATTCCCCACGTTCGTGCAGGATGCCGCTTTGGCCGTCAGATGGGTATCGGATCACGCGCGCGATTTTGGCGGTGACCCAGCAGGCATCTTCCTGTCCGGCCACTCGGCGGGTGGCCACATCGCTCTCATTCTAGCATTTGATGATAGGTATCTGCGGATGGTCGGATCGAGCCCAGATCGACTTGCAGGCATTGTCTCAATTGCCGGGCCAACCGGCCTCGAGAATCTGCGCGGAGAGAGTCTGAAAGGTGTGTTTCCAGCCAGCGTCCCGGACAGGGATTTTTCGCCGATCGCCCTGGCGCCGCGCTCGGCGAAGTCGGCGCCGCCGGTCTTGCTGATCTCGGGAACCGATGACGACGTCGTCTATGCGTCGAGCGCGGCTCGCTTGGCAGACGCCATCCGTGCCGGCGGCGGACGCGCAACAGTGAAAGCCTACCCGCAAACCGGCCATCTGGGCTTGCTGCTGGCATTCTCAGATATATTTGCTTCGGACAGCATCATTGCCCACGACATTGCCGCGTTCGCCGGCCTTGAGCCGGCACCTCAACCTTGAGCCGTGCCGTCCGGATTGGCCAGGAGCCAATTGATCAGCACGGCAACGCCGAACGAGCCGACGTTGGCGACCGCAGACAGTCCCAACGACAGGCGCCAATGGCCGCGCAATACGGCCGCATAGAACATCCCCTCCACCAGGATCGCCAGGCAAAGTCCCGACAGCGCGCCTCCCCACCAGGATCCTGTGATTTCCACCCATCGTGAGAACCAGAGCCAAAGAGCCGGATACGTAACTCCGGTCCCGATCACGCTGGCAGCACTGCACCTGACGCTTGCCGCAAAGCGTGACAGTTCGAGACGCGGGCCGAGCCACCAGCCCAGCGCCGCGGCAAGCGCGCCTTCGAGCAGCATTGCCAGCAGGAATCCGAGACCTTGGGTCATGCTTCGCCTTCGCTGTGATGAAAGCGGCGGCCGCCGCTGCAGCACTTACCAGGCCGTATGGCCGCCATCCACGGGCAGCATGATTCCGGTGATGAACGCAGCCGCGTCCGAAGCCAGGAAGGCGACGGCGGCCGCGATCTCCGCCGGTTGAGCGACCCGGCCAAGCGGAATCGACTGACCAAGCCGCGCCAACACCAGGCCCCGCGCCTCGTCGCCGCGCTCCGACAGCAGCATGTCGGTCTCGGTGTCGCCCGGGCAAACGGCATTGACCCGAATGCCATCCTTGGCGTGGTCGATGGCCATGGACCGCGTCAATTGGGCGATGGCACCCTTGCTGGCACCATAGGCGACGGCGTTCTGGGCCGCGACCAAGGCCCAATCGGATGCGATATTGACGATCGACCCGCGCTGTCCCGTCTCGCCGAACTGCTTGCGCATGATCGGCACGATGGCCCGACACATCCGGAACACCGCCGTCACATTCGTTTCCATGACGGACTCCCACTCGGCGTCGGTGCAGTCGGTCGCGTCGCCGCGCGACAGGATGCCGGCATTGTTGACCAGAATATCGATACGGCCTTCATGGCCGATGACCTCGTCCACCAACCGATCCGGAAAGCCGGGCGCTGTTATATCGCCCTGCAGGTAGCGGGCCTGTCCGCTCGTCGCGGTGATATCGGCCAGGACCGCTGCGCCAGCGGCTTCGTCACGCCCGGTAAAAACCACTTGCGCGCCCAATCCGGCGCACATGCCCACGATGGCGGCGCCGATGCCGCGCGTGCCGCCGGTGACGATGGTCACTTTGTCCGAAAGATCGATCATATGCCGGTTCCTGTTGCGCGCAGGGATGTTGCCCCGAGGGCCCGACGATTGGCAAGCTGCCGTGATCCTGGCAGATTGCGTGAACATAAGGGCTGGGACGAGGGGAAATATGTCGACGAACAAGCGTGGCGGATATGTGGTCCAGGAAGGCGATTTCCCGTGGCAAGAGCTGACCGAGCCGGAGCTGCGCGCGAAGTCCTCGATCCGCTGGAAGACCCTGCTGGGTGAGGGCGGCACGCCGACGTCACGTGTGACCTTTGGTCTGGCCGAGATTCCGGTCGGGGGCACCTGGGTGCTACACCATCACGCGCCGCCGGAAGTCTATTATATCCTCTCGGGTCAGGGCCGGACCGAGATCGACGGTCTCGGCCATCCGATCCGCGCCGGCTCAGTCATCTATATCCCTGGAAACGCACGGCATCTGACGGTCAACACGGGCGACGAGCCGCTGCGCTTCGCCTACACCTTTCCGACGGACACGATCGAGGAGATCGAATACCACTTCGCCGATCGCGACGAGGGGCCGATCCGGATCTGATTGCTATTTCGCCTTCTTGCCGTCTTTCTTCGGCTCCGGTCGGTACGGAATGCGCGCACGACGGTCGGTGTCATAGAGCTCGGCGCCGTAGTTCCGGTTGTACTGCTTGGAGGCGTCCTGGAACGGCTGGAAGTCCCAGGGCGTGATCTTGCCCTTGAGCAGCGCCTCCTGGACCAGGATGCGCTGGCATTGGCTCTCCACCACCTGTTCGCGGATGGCGGCACTGTCCCACTTCTCGGCGACCTCTTTGGCAAAGGCGGCGGCGAGTCTTGCGCGCTTCGGATCTGCGGCGAGGTTGGTCAGTTCCCGCGGGTCGTCCTTCAGATTGAACAATTGCGGCGGATCGCCGGCGCAGGAGACGTATTTCCACTGGTCGCGGCGGATCATGAAAGCCGGTTGGAAGGTGCCTTCGGCCATGTATTCGGCATAAACCGTATTGTCGTCACTCTTGCCCGAGCCGCCAGCCAGACCCAGCAGGCTCTTGCCGTCGATCGGCGCCGCATACTCGACGCCTTTTCCCCCGGTCGCGATGTCGCAGAAGGTCGGCAGCAGATCGGCGAGCGAAACATGCTCCGCCACGCGGCGCGGCTTCCAGTTCTTGGGCGCGTGCACGACCATCGGCACCCGGCTGGAATGCTCGAAGTAATTCATCTTGTACCAGAGACCGCGCTCGCCCAGCATGTCGCCGTGATCGGCGGAGACAACGATGATGGTGTCGTCCGCCTGGCCGGTCTGGCGCAGCGCATCCAGCACTTGGCCCATCAGGCGATCGGTATAAGTGATCATCGCGTAATAGCCGTGCCGTGCCGCGCGGACATGCGCCTCCGTCACGCGATACTCGTCGCGGTCGTAGAGATCGTACAGGCGCTTGCTGACGGCATCGCGCTTCGCCGGCGCAATGTAGGGAACCACCGGCATGTCGATGTCACCGTCGCGGTAGCTCTCCCAATCGGCGCGCGGACCCAGATAGGGATCGTGCGGCTGCATGAAGGAGACGCACATCATGAAGGGCCGCTCGTCATTGCCGCGCGCATGTTCGTGCAGCCAGCGCACGGAGGTATAGGCGACCTCGTCGTCGTGTTCCATTTCCAGCGAGCGGTCGTACGGCCCGGCCTCGGTCACGCTCAGCATGTTGTGGAACCACCAATGGATCTTCTTCGGCTCGTCCCAGGTCGGGGTCCAGCCGAAATCGCCGGGGTACATGTCGGTGGTGACGCGATCCTCGAAGCCGTGCAATTGGTCGGGCCCGACGAAATGCATCTTGCCGGAGAGGCAGGTGCGATAGCCGGCCAGGCGGAGATAATGCGCGAAAGTCGGAATATCGGAGCGGAACTCGGCAGCGTTGTCCCAGGCGCCGATCCTGCTGGGGAGCTGCCCCGCCATCATGGAAAAGCGGCCCGGTGCGCAGAGCGGCGAATTGGTGTAGGCGCTGTCGAACTGCACGCCCTCGGCGGCCAGGCAGGACAAGTTCGGCGCCTTCACCACCTTGTGCCCGTAGCTCGGCAGGAACTGCGGCGCCAACTGGTCGAACATGACATAGAGGATATTGGGGCGCTTGCCGCGCGAGATCGCCGGCCCCGCGGAATGGCTTTTGGCAGGCTTCTTGGACATGCGGTTTTGGACCCCTCGGCAGGCGGATGCCGGAGCTTACCGGCACTCGAGTGGCCTGTAATATAGCGATCCCGGCCTGGCCTTGCGGAACCGCGACACGTGGCTCCATCCGCTGGTATTGGGCGGAAATCCCCGTATTTGAAGGATTTCCCAGCCGTTTGACCCTGCCATTCGTCAGGGCATGGCTGCCCTGCGTCTGGATTCATTGACTTTTAACCGGCCTGACCGCATGTTCCGCCCGCTGAGGCCGTCAGGGTCTCCTCTCTCGCGACAGCGCGCAGGATTGTTTCGGTCCTAACGACCGGTCCCTCCGTCCCGAGACACCTTTCTCCAACACCTCCCTGCACTAGCGCGCATGCCGGGTACAAACCCGGGCCCTTCCCAGGAAGCGCCTTTACCTTGTCCGTGCTCGCGCTTGGCCTCTTTCGGTCGGTGCGGCGGGTGCGGCCGCACATGAACTGAAAGAACACTCAACATATGACGACCTTTACCGAACTGAAGCTGAGCGCCCCCTTGCTGCAGGCGCTCGCCACCGAAGGCTATGAAACCCCGACCCCGATTCAGGCGCAGGCCATTCCGCCGCTGCTGGAGGGTCGCGACCTGCTCGGTATCGCCCAGACCGGCACCGGCAAGACCGCGGCCTTCGCGCTTCCGCTGCTCCAGCGCCTGACCAGCACCGACCGCCGCGCCGCCCCGCGCAATGTCCGCGCGCTGATCCTGACGCCGACCCGCGAACTCTGCGTCCAAATCCTCGATTCCTTCCGCTCCTATGGCCGCCACCTGCGGCTCAGCCGCGTCGCGATCTACGGCGGCGTCAGCCAGGGCCCGCAGGTCCAGGCGATGTCGCGCGGCGTCGACGTTCTGGTGGCGACACCCGGCCGCCTGCTCGACCTGATGAACCAGGGTCAGGTCAAGTTCGACGGCCTCGAGGCCTTCGTGCTCGACGAGGCCGATCGCATGCTCGACATGGGCTTCATCGTCCCGGTGAAGCGCATCGTCGCCAAGCTGCCCAAGGACCGGCAGACGCTGATGTTCTCCGCCACCATGCCCCAGGCGGTGCATGGCTTGGTCGCCAGCCTGCTGAAGGAGCCGGTGCGCGTTGAAGTGACGCCGGCGGCGACAACCGTGGAACGCATCGCGCAGCGCGTGCATTTCGTCGAGAAGGCGAACAAGCGAGCGCTGCTCGAGAGCCTGCTCGGCGACAAGGCGATCTCGCGCGCGCTGGTCTTCACCCGGACCAAGCACGGCGCCAATAAAGTCGCCGAGAGCCTTGCCAGGGCCGGCGTGCGCGCCGATGCCATCCACGGCAACAAGTCGCAGAACGCCCGCCAGAAGGCCCTGAACGACTTTCGCAATGGCAAGGTGCGTGTCCTGGTGGCGACCGATATCGCTGCCCGCGGCATCGATGTCGACGGTGTCACCCACGTCATCAACTTTGATCTGCCGAACGAGCCGGAGAGCTATGTCCACCGCATCGGCCGCACCGCGCGTGCCGGCAGCGACGGCATCGCTATTTCGTTCTGCGATTCAGAAGAGCGCGCGTTTTTGCGCGATATCGAGCGGACCATTCGCCAGCCGGTTGCGGTCGACGTCGATCATCCCTTCCACGCTGCCCACATTGCCGACGGCAAGCGGGGCGCTGGTTCCGGCGCCGCGCCGGCGCGTGGCGGTCGTGGCTACAATGGCAACGGCGCGCATGGCAAGCCGCCCCATGGCGGTCGCACCTCGGATGGCGGTCGCCCCGATGGCAGTCGTTCGGCACATGGTCATCACCGGAGCGCCGAGTCCCGCGCCGATGGCGAGGGCCACCGTGGCCGCCGGCCGGACCGGGATCACCGCCGCGACGATCAACCGCGCCAATCCCGCGATGGTCAATCGCACCCGCGCGCGGAAACCCGCCCCAGCCACGCCAGCGGCGACAACGGGCATCGTGCCGCCACGCGGCACAACCAACCCGCCGGCGAACGCCTCGGTGAGCGTCAGCCGCGCCAGGAACAGAACGGCCGCGGGCACGCGCCGCAGGCCGCCGGGGCCCGCGTCGACGGTCGCGGTGGCGACGCGGCGCCGCGTCGCTCGAACGGGCAGCAGCCGGCGAAGCATCATGGCCATCACGGCCCGAAGGACCGGAACCAGCAGCAGGCGCGTCGCGGCAATGGCGGCCAGCAACGCTCGCAGCGTTTCGAACCGGTGCGCATGGGCTGATGCCCCTAACCGGATCGAGATAGGGACTGGATCGAGAAACGCCGCCGGGAAACCGGCGGCGTCTTGATTCTAGCTTCGCTCCGCGTGCGGCAGGACGATGCGAACGCGGGTGCCCTTGCCCAGTTCGCTGCTGATCTCGAGTTTCCCGCCCATGCCGCCGACCAGAGCCCGACAGATGGCCAAGCCAAGGCCCAGCCCACCGGCATCGCGACGATAGGTATTGGCAATCTGCATAAAGGGTGTGCCGAGATCCTTCAGGCGCTCCGCCGGAATGCCGCGGCCGTTGTCGACCACGATGATCGACACTTCGTCGTTCGCTGGACCGCGATCGACGGACAGGATCACCTCGCCACCGGAATCGGTGAACTTGATGGCGTTGGAGACCAGGTTCATCAGCGCTTTCCGCAAGCCGCGCGCATCGGCCATCACCATCGGCGCGGGTATCGATTCCGGGTTGGTGAGCGAGATGCCCTTCACGGCAGCGGGCGGCGCCATGCCGCGCATGGCTTCCTGAACAATGCCGCCCGCCGACAGCGGCTCGATTTGGAATTCGTACTGGCCGTATTCGATCCGCGACATATCCAGGATGTCATTGATCAATCCCAACAAGTGCTCGCCGCTACCGTGTATGTCGTCGATATAGGATTTGTAGCGTTCGTTGGCGATCGGCCCGAAGGCTTCGTCCCGCAGCAATCCGGAGAAGCCGATGATGGCGTTGAGCGGCGTGCGCAGCTCATGGCTCATGATCGCCAGAAACTCCGATTTGGCGCGGCTGGCGGTGTCGGCGTGCTGGAAAGCGGCTTCCTTCTCGGCTGCGATCCGCAGCAGCTCGGCCTCTTTCTCCTGGATGTCGGTCATGTCGCGGAACACGGCGGTCATGGTCGCACGTCCGGCGACCTCCACGCGCGAGATGACCGCCATCAGCGGCACTTCGCCGCCGTCGCGGCGAATGCCCCGGACCACGCGCCAGTCGGACATCTTCCGGCTGCCCTCGGCGCCGTCGCGAAAGTCTCGTATCAAGTGTCGATGATTGTTCCGGACGGCGGCGGGCAGCAGCCGGTCGAGCGGCTGACCCAGCATATCGGCGGCGCTATAGCCGAAAATCGCCTCGGCCTCATGGTTGAAGGTGGAAATCCGCCCATCCTCTTCGATGGAAATGATGCCGACCAAGGTGCTGTCGAGGAGCGCCTTCAACCTGGCCTCGCTCTCGGCGACGGTCTGCTGCTGCAGGACCACCTGGGTGATGTCGGTATGGACGCTGACCGTTCCGCCTTCCGCGGTTTTGTGGTCATTGACCAGGAATACGCGACCATCGGGCAAGTGCTGGACCTGGCTTTCTCCGGTCTTCCGGAACGAGCCGAGGCGTTCCTCGATCCATGCGGTGCGACCGTCGGCATCGAGTGGAACGCCGTCATGCTCGCTGACCAGCGCCACGACATCATCGACGGTCAAGCCGGGTCGCAGGAACGGCGCCGTGCCCGGTCTCTTGCGCTCGAAGGCCTTGTTCCACAGGACCAGCCGGTTGGCCCGGTCATAGAGCTCCAAGCCGGATTCCAGGCTGTCGATCCCGTCGCGCAGCCGCTGCTCGGCGAGGGCTCGGTCGGTGACGTTGCAGTTGATGCCGACAACACGCTTTGGCGTGCCATCGGCCGCGAACTTCACGATGCCGTGCTCCTCGAGATAGCGGGTCGATCCGTCGGACAGGCGAATGCGAAAGGCGGCGTGGTACGGCGTGCGTTGGGCGACCGCCTGATCATAAGCCTTGCGGATGCCCGGCAGATCATCAGGATGAATCAGGCGCTCCCAGGCTTGCAGCGAAACCTTGAAGTCGGCCTTGCTCACGCCGACCACTTCATACATGTGGTCGTCCCAGTTCAGCCGATCGATGTCTGCGTGCCAATCCCAGACGCCAAAATTGGCCGCCCGCTCGGCCAATTCGATGCGCTCCTTGGCCTGCCGGATTTGGCGACCGGCTTCGAGCTGGGAGGTGACGTCGACCTCGACGCCGACCAGGCGGCCGGACGCGCCGTCTCCCGCCTCCAGTTGCGCGCAGAGCGAGTGAAGGTGGCGCAACTCGCCGTTCGGGCGGACGATTCGAAACGTCATGTTGGCGCGCTGCCCGCCATAGGCCCGCTCCAGGCCGGCGCGCAGCCCGGCCAGGTCGTCCGGGTGGATCATGCGCTCCCACGATGCGAGATCGGGCGGAAATTCGGCCGGCGACTGGCCATAAATCTCAAACATCCGATCGTCCCGGTCGATCTTTCCGCTGGCCGGGTCAAGTTCCCAGATACCGGCACCCGCCGCGTCAGCCGCGAGCCGCAGCGCGGCACGCGTTGTCCGCCGTTCCTCGCCATCCCGCCCTGGCGCATTCGCCGCGCGAAAGATCATCAGCAGATGCGGCACGTTGGCGAAGTCGTCCGGGATCGGTGTGATCGATACGGCGCTCCGGAACGGCGTGCCGTCCCTGCGATAGCCGAGCAGTTCCGTCTGGAGCGCGACACCGGCCGTGACCGCCGCACCGATGCGGAGAATCGCGTCACGATCCGTATCCGCGCCGTAGAGGAAGCGGCCGTTGCGGCCGATCACCTCGTCGCGCTCATAGCCGGCCAATCGAAGGAACGCCTTGTTGGCAAGGCAGATCGCGTAGCGCGGATCGACCACGATCGCCGCGTCCGGTAGGGCCGCAAGGATGCGGCCGTCGCGCTCGGAAAGCTGCGCATTGATGAATGGGCTGATCCGATTCATCTCGCCGCCTCGTTCAGGCGATGCCGGCGCGGTGTCATGGAGGCCTTCCTCCGGCCCTATTCCGCGTGGGCGCGGCTCGGCGCCGCCGGCACAATTCGCGCGGCCGGCAGGTGAATGGTTGTCGTCGTGCCGCGGCCAGACTCGCTGCTGATCCGCAGCGACCCGTCATGCAGCTCGCAGAACGCCTTCACGATCGACAGACCGAGACCGGTGCCCTCGTATTTGCGCACCAGCCAGTTTTCGAGTTGCACGAACGGCCGCGCCACCTGCTCCAGCTCGGCCGGAGTCATGCCGATGCCGGAATCGATCACCGATATGTCCAGGCCGTCGCCGGTCAGCGCTGCCTTGACCCGGACCGAGCCGCCACGCGGCGTGAACTTGACCGCGTTCGACAACAGGTTGAGCAGCGCCTGTTTCAGAAGCCGCTCGTCACCGATGATGGCGGGCAGTCGCGGCGCGATGTCGGTCGATACCGTCAAGGCGCCGGCATTCGCCTTGCCGCGAATAAGGATCAAGCAAGCGTCGATCATGTGCGGCACTTCGATCTCGCCTTCATTAAGCGTGGCCTGTCCGGACTCCACGCGGCTGAGATCGAGGATGTCGTTGATGATCGCCAGAAGATGCCGGCCGCTCTCGTGGATGTCGCCGCTATACTCCTTGTAGATCGTGGCGCCAAGCGGCCCCATCAGTTCGTCCTTCATCACCTCGGAGAAACCGATGATGGCGTTGAGCGGCGTACGCAATTCGTGGCTGACATTGGCGAGGAACTGCGACTTCGCGCGATTCGCCATTTCGGCGTCCATCTGGGCGCGGCGCAGGGCGTTCTCGGCCGCCTTGCGATCGGTGATGTCCTGGATCGTGCCGAACGCGCTTAACACACGGCCGTTGGTGTCATAGCGATGCTGCCCGAGTTCGGACACTGCGGCGATCGAACCGTTCTTGCGAACGATCCGATACTCGATACTGTAGTCGGCCTTTCGGTTGGCGGTCACCTGCCTCAGTTGTTCGATCACGCGCTCCCGATCGTCCAGATGGACGAACGTGTGATAAAATTGATCATTCGTTAGATCGAGTTCGCCAGGGGCCACGCCCAGAAAGGGCGCGGATGTTTCGGAGAATGTGATGCGGGCTTCCTTCCACGCATCCGAATCGGCAACCGCAGACCAGTGAAGAATGCCGGCGACCCGCTCGGCTTGCCGATATCGCTGCTCGCTCTCTCGCAGAGCCTGTTCGCGCTGCTTGCCCTCGGTAACATCGACCATGACGCCGTAGAGCCATCTCTGCCCGTCGTCGCTCTTGATGACACTGACCATGTCGCGGATCCAGACCACGCGGCCGTCTGCAGCGATCAACCGGTATTCCAGATTGTGATCGACGCCTTCATTGGCGAGGATCTCGACTTCTTTGTTGGCCCGGTCGCGGTCGTCCGGATGCAGGCGCTGCGGCCACAGATCCTTATCGACCCAATCGGCCGGAGAATAACCGGTGATGTGCTCGATCTGCGGTCCGACATAGGTGATCCTGAACGAGGCGATGTCGGCTTCCCATGGCACGGCACGCGAGGTTTCCGCCAGGGCGCGGAATCGCTCCTCGCTGCGGCGCAGGGCGATCTCGGTCTTCTTCACGTCGGTGATGTCGAGGTGGGTCCCGATGATGCGGGTCGGATGACCGGTCTGGCTGCGCTGAATAACGCGACCGCGCGTGAGCAGCCAGCGCCAGCCGCCTTGCTTCATGCGCACGCGATACACGGCCTCGAACGATTCGGCCGTCGGCTCCGTTGCGTTGCCAAACCTCGCCTGGACGATCTTGAGGTCATCCGGGTGCATCAGCGCATCCCAGGCGTCCAAGGTGGTAGCGACCTCTTCCGGCTCATAACCGAGCTTGCGGACGGTGCCCGGATCAATTCTGAATTCGCCGGTGATCAGATCCCAGTCCCACGGGCCGACGCCGGTGCTCTCCAGGGTCAGCTGCAGGCGTTCGTCGCTGCGCTGCAATTCGGTGGCGACGCGCGCCTGCTCGACGTCGGCTTGGATGGCCGCCAGCACGGCGCCGCAGGCGCCGGTGAAAGGTTCCAGGAATTCCACGATCTCATTGTCGTAACCGTCGGCGCGATTGGCCATACCCAACATGCCGATCATGGCCTTGCCCGAAAACAGCGGCAGACCGAGGAACGAACTCATTGGCGGATGATTGTGCGGCAGGCTGCCACGGCGCGGATCGTTCGTCGGATCGTTGGCGATCACCGGCTGTTCGGTGCGTATCACGGCGCCGAGCAAGGTGTTGGGATTCCGGAATTCGATACCGCTCAGCGCGCTGTCGGCATAGAGCTTACGCGTCGCGTCATCCCACGCGATGTTCGTCAGCGCGTGCACCTTTAAATAGCGCCGCCCGTCCGGATCCGTCGGCACCTCGCCGACAAAGCCGAAGGCGCTGCCGGCGAGCTCGAGCATGATGCTCAGCATTTGCTCGCATGTGGCTTTCATCTGTGCGCCGGCGATATAGCTGCCCTGAATCTCTCGCACCGCATTCAGCAGCGCATTGGCGCGGTCTATCTTGGCCTTGGCATCGACTTGGGCCGTGATGTCGCGACCGGTGCCGCGATAGCCGAGGAACGCTTCGTCGGGCGCGAACAGCGGGTGTCCGCTGATGCTGGCGTAGAAGCGTCGGCCGGTCTCGCCGAGATAGGAGATCTGAAACTCGCGAAAGGTTTCCCGCGCGTCCAACAAGGCGCGATAGCGATCCCATACGGGGTCGTTCGGTTCCGCGCCTGGCATTTCCCAGCGCGCCAGGCCGATCAAGTCCGACCCGACGACGCCGCCGAGGGGGCCGCGGCCGGTATCCATGGTGAAGCGATAATTGTCATCGATTTCCCAGAGCCAGTCGGCGGCTGCCTCGCTGAATTCGCGCAGCCGATCCTCGTTGGCCTTTGACGCCGCTTGGATTGCGGAATGCTCGGCCGCCTTTGCGTCGGTTTCCGCCCTGACGCGCGCCAACGTTAGCTCGCGACGCCACAGATGGAACATCCAGGCGCCGAGAACGCCACCGCCGAGCAGCAGCAGGAGTGTGGTCAGAAACACTGGCACGTTGCCGTCATCCATTGGGTGTAAGGCACACGACCGCAAAGCTCGCGCCATGCGGCGGACGGCGTCCACGCGGCCGCCGACGTGCGGGCTTTCGAAACAATCATCTGGCTATGCCTGACCTCGCCGATTCCGGGTCCCAGATCATGCGCCAAACACGATTAATACAATGTTGCCGAAACGGCCATACCCGCGAACGTCGCCAGCCCCCATATCCCTTTGTTATAGGCCAACTATCTTAGATGGCGACCTAGCCGCCGGGCGGCGCCGCGGCGGCCTGCGGCAACCCGACCCGGCCGATGCCCGGCAAGCGCAAGCCAGGCTGCTGCAGATCGACGCCGAAGGACAGGCTGAGCAGGTTGATCTCGATCCCTTCCTCGAGCCCGACCGTGAGGCCGGCAAGGCCGAGCAGCGAGACCTGAAATCCCGTCCCGCTCGGCGCTCGGGAGAACGGCTCATACCAGCGCCGATAATCCTTGCCGATGGCGTTTGCCGGAATATCCAGACGCATTTCCGGCACATTGCGGGCGATATGGGCGAGGAACGTGTTGCTGTTCGGGCCGGGCCAGGTGCGGTAGGTATCCTTAAACGGGTAGCTCGCGACGGCGACCTCGATCCGGTCGATCATCGCTTCGGCCTCGGGCCCGCGGAAATCCGCCAGCAATTCCGGTTCTGCCCCGTACCAGAGTCCGTCAGCCGGGCCGTAATTCTCCCGCACTTTCGCGCCGCCACCCCAGCCGACCACGTCGTAGCGCGTGAAGGCTGGGCCATTCTGGCGCTTGACGGAAATCCAGGGGTGGATGGCGAAGATGCCACGCCAACTGAAGGCGCGCGCGACATAGACCAGGACAATCGCCTCGCTGTGCTTGGCCGGGTCCGGCGCCAGGCCGGCGGAATGCCGCGGCGCCTGGCTCCAGGACCATTGCGGTGGGGTATAGCGCAGATAGCTGATGGCGAGCGGGACCAGAACCCACACGGCCAGGATCACCAGGAATAGCTTCACGCTTCGTCTCTTCACGCTCGACCTCGTTGGGCGGCCACCGGATCGCTCCGATGGCCATTCGGTGAGATACTAGCGTTGCTTGGCGGTGCCTGTGAATTCCCGAGCGCCGCCGTCGGTTCAACTTCCGGAGAGCTACTGCCCGGGAATCTGTTTCAGAAAGCGCTGGAATTCTGGGTCCGGGATATCGACCATGTGCCCGGCGGCTGGATAGGCGCCGGATCCGACATCTGCCGCATATTCTTTGAAGGCGGCGATCCGCTCCTGCTGCAGCCGGGCATATTCCTTGGCGAAATCGCGGTATTTCTTGGAATGGCGCGGATAATGGCCGCGATTGCTGCCGAGCACATCCTTGGCGAACAGGTATTGCGCATCGCATCCGGCGCCCGAGCCCATCGAGATCATGAACAACGAGGTGCGCTTGGAGATTTCCGCGGCGACCCGCGCCGGAACGACCTCGATCTCGGCGCTGAAGGCGCCGGCTTCTTCCAGCGCCTTGGTCTGCTGCCAGACCAGCAGCGCCGTGCCGGTGGTCTTGCCGACCGCGCGGAAACCGCCGGTCCAGGTCGCCTTTGCGGGGATAAGGCCGACATGGCCGCAA
>Ga0184637_10001197_pt1 | contig 18055 bp, 19 predicted proteins | sample PLM3_127_b2_FD_133143 | JGI IMG/M metagenome (GOLD analysis project Ga0184637, IMG submission 133143) | Groundwater sediment microbial communities from an aquifer in East River, Colorado, USA - PLM3_127_b2 | ecosystem: Environmental > Terrestrial > Soil > Riparian zone | place: USA: East River...
ACGATCGCCTGAGGCGCTGCGCACCGCAGTTGAAGCCGTACCATATGTCGGCAAACCAGCTGGCGAACGCGCCGACGCACCGCAGCCGTCGCCTACAAGCAGCAGCGCAGATGCCACGCGCTCGCCGAGCACGCGATCTGCAATTCGCTACGGCGGCCAAAGCCGCGGTCGCGAACACGCCACACCCCCCGAAATGCTGTGAGACAGAACCTTTCGGTATCTGATACACAGGCACACACAATTTGGATGACGGTAGAGTTGGGAGCCGTGGTGGCTGGTCCGACTCGAGAGCGCCCGCAGTTGAATTGAACGCTCCCATATCATCGAATCCTGCGAACAATCCGCAGCCTTCAGCGGCTCCGCCTCAAGTGCACGATCGGCGGACGCGGCTGGTTCCATCCGAGTTCGCCTTCCTTCGCTTCGTCGCGGGAATGCGGGCCCTGCTTGCCGTGCTTGTCGGCACGGGCTTGCTCGCGCAGTCGGGCTTGCAACTGCCTCTCCTTGCGTTGTTGCTGCTGCCCTATCTGATCTGGGCAGCCGTGCTGTTATGGAAAACGCTGCAGGGCTGGCCACGTGCGGCGTCGAAGGTGTGGCTTTGGCTGGACGCGGGCGTGTTGCTGGTCCTGTCGCAGGCAATGGTCCAACCAGACCCACTGCGTGGAGCACTCACCGTCTTGCCGGTGGTCGCATTGGCGCTGTTGGCAGGCGCGATGCACGCCACGGCTCTGGCCTTGGCTTGTGCCGTGGCATTGCTGCTGGCGGGTTGGCAACACACCGGCGGCTCATGGCCACCGTTGCCGCTTGGCATGCCCATCATCCTGCTGGCGTGTGGCCCCGCGGTGGCTCTGTTGGCACGCCCCAGCCGCGAGTTGCGCCAGCGCCTGCAATTGCTCGATGCATTCAACGCGCGCTCTGATCCGCGACAAGGCCTTCGACATCACGTCGACGTGCTGCTCGAGTTGCTGGCCACGCACTTCGACTTGACCGTCGCGACGATCAGCCTGCAGGGGCCGGAGCCTCGCATCTTGCAATGGCGGTCCGACACCGGCGTGCAGGTGCTGGGTGAACCCGGGATACAGGTTTGGCGAGAGCGCCTGGCTGCGCTACCCCATGACCTCGGTTGTCTGTGCACGCCGGACGCACCCGGCGGCAAGCAGGTGGTCGCGTTGCACCCCGTCTCGGGCGCTCGCGGCACGCTGAGCGATGGCGCGCGGCGCGCAATGTTGGCGATCGGGCCCCACACGCTCACGCTGCCGCTGATGAGTTACGGTCAACCGCTCGGCCATCTTTGCCTGCACCGCACGGAGACTGCATTCGACGACGCCGATCTGCGTTGGCAGCACGATGTGATGCGTGAGGCGCTGCCCTTGCTCGAGCGCAGCGATCTGCTCGAGCAACTTCAGCGCGAAACCGCGTCGCGCGAGCGTGAGCGCATCGGGCGCGATCTTCACGACAGCGCCGTCCAGCCCTACCTCGGCTTGAAGTACGGCCTCGAGGCCCTGTCTCGGCAAGCAGGCCTGCAAAACCCGGTCGCCCCACACATCAAGCAGTTGCTTCACCTGGCGACCGAAGAGCTGCAGAGTCTGCGCGACGTCGTGAGCGGCTTGCGCAGCGGGGAGAATCCGGCGAATGGCAACGCCTCGCTGGTGGCGCTGCACCGGCAGGTGCAACGGTTCGAGGATCTCTATGGCCTGAAGGTGCACATCTTCGCGCCGCAGGCCCCGCACTTGCGGGGCTCGGCGGCCAAGGCGGTGCTGCACATGGTCAACGAGGCGCTCACCAACGTACGCCGGCACACCTCGGCCACCGCTGTCACCGTCCTGCTGGACGTGCAGCAGAACGACGTGGTGATGCGCCTGCGTAACGATCATGGCCCTGGTGAGCTTCTTGCTCGTAACTTTGTACCGCGTTCGCTCACCGAGAGGGCCGCGGAGTTCGGGGGTACCGTCGCTGTGAACCATGAGTCAAACTTCACCGAGATCGCAATCACGCTGCCCAGGCTAGGAGCCATCGGATGAGTTCCAATGTTTATCTCCAACCGCAGAGCGTCACGCCGGCAACGCGACCCATCCGCGTGTTGCTCGTCGATGATCATGCGTTGCTGCTGTGGGGCCTGCGCCAATTGGTCGAAAGCACGCGCCCGCTGATGGTCGTCTCGGGCAGTGCCGCGACCTGCAGCGAGTTGCTCGCTCACTCCGCCCTCGCGCATACCGACGTGGTCGTGCTCGACCTCGGCTTGCGCGACGCCTGCGCGCTCGACTGTGTGCCGCAGTTGGTTTCGCAAGCCGGCGTGAAGGTCATCGTGCTGACTGGGGATCTCAATCCGAGCCATCACCGCGACGCCGTCATGCGCGGCGCGCGCGGCGTGGTCCTCAAGTCGCACCCGACCGAGCACATTCTGCAGGCCATCGAACGGGTGCACGCCGGCGAGGTCTGGCTCGATGGGGCGCTGATGTCGATGGTGCTGGGCGGCATGCCGGGTCTCGCGCCGGCGCGGGGCTCGGGCGAGGACGAGCACTCGCGCCGCAACCACTCCCTCACCGCAAAGGAGCGGCAGGTCGTGCAGGCCATGGTGAAACACCGCGGCGCCAAGAGCCTGGTGGTCGCCGACGCGCTGGGGATGAGCGAGCACACCTTGCGCAACCACCTCACTGTCATTTACAGCAAGTTGGGTGTTCAGGGGAAGCTCAACCTCTACGTGTATGCCCTCGAGAACGGGCTTGCGCACCTGCCCGTCGATGCGAACAGGCCCGCCAACTCGCCGTCAGTTTGGGGCGTCCTCGGCGGCGACGGCGCTCTCGCTTGAGGATGCCTATGTCCGTGCCCAACGCGCCCCGCGACAGCGTTCTGACAGAAGCACTGTTGCGCGCCTTCGCGCTTCTCACGTATGGCGTGTTCGTGTGGAACGTGGCCCTGCACTGGTGGGCCGACACCAGCCGCTACACCCTGCTCCTGCTGGTGCTGACCGAAAGCTTCACGCTCATGCTGGTGCTCTTCGCGCGCCGCGCCGTTGTGCGTGACTTGTCGCCCGTCGCGATGGGCGCCACGATCTACGCCGCGTTCTTCTTCGTCTTGTTCGGATACACCGACACGGTGCGCCTGGTGCCGGAATGGGCGGGAGCGACGCTGCAGTTCATCGGTCTCGCCTGGCAGGTGACGGCCAAGGCCACGCTGGGCCGCTCGTTCGGCCTGCTGCCGGCGCAGCGGGGTCTGGTCACCGGCGGTCCGTACCGGGTCGTGCGACACCCGATCTACCTCGGATACTTCATCTCGCACATCGGCTTCCTGCTCAGCAACTTCTCTCTGCACAACCTGCTGGTGCTGGTGCTGCTCTACGTTGCGCAGGCAGTGCGCATGTGGCGCGAGGAGTCCATGCTGAAGGCCGGTGAACAGCAGGCGGCCTATACCGCCTACTGCGCTGCGGTGCGCTACCGCATCGTCCCCTTCGTCTACTGACCTCGTCGTCCCTTTCGCTCGGGACAAAGTTCCTGCCGCAACTAGGCGCATCCGCCCTCGTACTGCGACGCCGCCCACTCTAGGCTTTGCCTAACGGTTCGCCGCGGGGGTGGGCCGGTTCCACGTGGGTTGCTGCTATGCCGATTGAAGGCCCTGTCAGGGTGCTCGTTGTCGACGATCACGTCGGCATTCGCAAGGGCATCACCAGCCTGATCGACGCGGAGCGACCAAGCATGTACAGCGTCGGCTCAGCGGCGACCGCTGAGGAAGCGATCGCGCAGACGCGAGAACTGCAGCCTCATGTGGTGGTGCTCGACGTCAACCTGGGCGGGGAAGACGGGCTTGCGCTCATTCCGGCGCTGCAACGTGCGGCGCCTTGCGAGATCGTGGTGCTCACGAGCCTGGCGGACCCGCACGTCGCAGCACACGCTCGCCACCTGGGCGCGCGCACATGCCTGCACAAGACGGCGCCTGCGGTCGAACTGCTGGCCAGCATCCTCGCCGCGTGTCGCGCGTGTGACGTGGCCTTGCCAACCGCCCCCACGAACGCGGGAGTCGCTTTGTCCCATGTCAACGGGAGCAACAACCCATAGCCAAAGGGAAACACCGCCGATGCCGACCGCTGCACGGCTGCCTACAGTGAATCGCATGGACCGCATCGGACAACACCTAGCAACGAGGACTGCCCATGTTGAACGCCTGCAACGCTTCCATCCGTCGGATTGTCCGTTTGCTATGCGAGGAACATGGCGTCACCGCCATCGAATACGGTCTGCTGGCGGCGCTGATTGCGTTGGCGTGCATAGGCGCCTTTCAGGCCACCGGCACGAATCTCGCCGCGTTGTACATCGCGTGGAGCGCGGCCGTTGTGGCGGCGCTGTGACGAAGGACGAAAAAGGATCTGAAGATTTCAGCCCGGCTCCGGGCTGATGTGTGGAGCCGGCAACGGCATCTTTTTTAACCGGAGAGGAAACATCATGAAGCTCGTTCAATTCATCAAGAACTTTGCCCGCGAAGACGATGGCGTGACCGCCATCGAATACGGCCTGATCGCAGCGCTGCTGTCGGTGGTGATCATCGGCAGCGTGACGTTGGTCGGCAACAACCTTGACCTCGTGTTCGCGGCGGTCGCTGCAGCCCTCGCGCTGTAATGCGGGCACGCACGCTGCAGAACCACGGTGGATCGAGCAAAGCATCCGAGGCACGCATGGAACTCCAAGCTCCTCTGACCCTGCTGGCTTTGGTTACGCTCGTGCTCACCGCAGTGGTGTGCGACTTGCGCTCCCGGCGCATTCCCAACGTCCTTGTTGGCGTCGGAATTGCGCTGGGGCTTTTATTGCAGACCGTGGCTCCGACGGGCGGCGGTCCTTTCGCGAGCTCAGGCGGTGCGCTGGGACTCGGCCCGGCGCTGCTCGGTGGCGCCGTCGGGCTCGCCTTGTTTCTGCCCCTCTACGCCTTGCGCACATTGGGCGCGGGCGACGTGAAACTACTGGCAATGGTGGGTGTGTGGCTCGGCGCACCGAGTGTGGCGCGGGCCGCGTTGTGGACCCTGCTGGCCGGCGGCGTACTTGCACTCGCCGTGGCGCTTGGCACCGGCGTGCTGCGCCAGGTGCTCGGCAACCTGCGCGTCATGCTCACCACCTCGCTGATCCAGGCGCAAACCGGCGGGGGTCTGTCGACGACGCCCCCGGCACGCACCACCGGCCGGCTGCCCTATGCAGTGGCCATCGCCTGCGGAACGGCAGTAGAGCTTGCACGGCTGCTGATGCGCGCCGGGACATGACCCCATGACTTGCCGGCAAACCTCATGACCCTGCACGTGATCCCCCTTCCCACCCTCAGCGAGGCGCTGGCCGAAACCAGCGAGGTGAACGCGGCAGAGTCGGAGCGTGCGATCAGCGGCGGTTCCGCACGGCGCCGCCTGCATTCCGCCAACTCGGCCGGCCTGCCCGCCGCCCCGCGCACGCCGGAAGAAACGGGCCTGCCACTGCTGCTGATCAGCGAGCTGGTGCTCAAGGTGATGCAACAACACGGCCTCACCCACCTGCAGGACCTTTCGGCCCACCTCAAGCTCAGCCCCGGCTTGCTCGAGATCGTGTTCGTGCACCTGCGCAAGGAGTTGCTGCTGGATGTGCGCCGCCGTGGCGCCCTCGACGGCGACGTGCAGTACGAGCTGACGCAAGCCGGTCGCGCCCGCGCTTCCGAGGCGCTTTCGCGCAACCTCTACAGCGGCGCCGCGCCGGTGCCTCTCGAAGCGTACACGGCACAGGTCAGCGCACAGAGCGTGGCCGGCATGGGCGTGACGCAGGCGGAGCTCGAGCAGGCGCTGGCCGGCCTGGTGATCCGCCCCGAGGTGCGCGACCAGCTCGGCGCCGCGATGAACTCGCAGCGCGCGATCATGCTGTACGGGCCGCCCGGTGCCGGCAAGACCTATCTGTGCGCGCAGATGGCACGCCTGCTCACCGGCCAAGTGGCGGTGCCCCATGCCGTCGAGGTCGGTGGCGAGATCGTCCGCGTGTTCGATCCCCTCGTGCATCGGCCGGTGCCGGTCATCGATGGCCCTCACCTGACGATCGACAATCGCAGCCGGGCCGACGCACGCTGGGTGTTGTGCGAGCGCCCGATGGTGATCACCGCCGGCGAGTTGACGCTCGAGATGCTCGACCTGGTGTTCGATGCGCGCGCGGGCTACTACCAGGCGCCGCCGCACTTCAAGGCCAACAACGGCATCTTCCTGGTCGATGACCTGGGCCGACAGCTCGTCACGCCGCGCCAGTTGCTGAATCGCTGGATCCTGCCGATGGAACACCGGCACGATTACCTGATGCTGCGCAACGGTAGCAAGTTCCAGATCCCGTTCGACACGCTGCTGTTCTTCTCGACCAACATGCAGCCGGCCGAGGTGGCCGACGAGGCTTTCCTGCGGCGCATCGGCTACAAGATTTTCGTCGGCGAGGTGACGGTGGAGGACTACCGCCAGATCCTGCGCGAGGTGTGCGCCGAGTATGACGTGCCCTACACCGACGAGGCATTCGACATGCTGGTGCAGCAACACCACGTGCGCCATGGGCGCCCCTTGCTGGCGTGTTATCCGCGCGACCTGGTCCGCCAGTTGGCCGACTACGCCACCTACCACGGTCGCGCTCCCGAGCTGACACCCGACCTGCTGCATTGGGCGTGGCACAACTATTTTGCAACCGAGCCGGCGCGCCCCTCAGCCGCTGGCGTGGAGACGACATCATGAAAGGCACCCGTGGATTGTTCATGCTGCTCATCGCAGTGCTGGCCGGCGGCGCAGCCGTGATGTTCGCGTCGCGCTGGATGCAGGCGCAGGCCAAGGGCGGCGGGCAGATCGCTGTGGCCGCGGTCGACGTGGAGATCGGCGCGAAGCTGGTGCCTGAAATGCTGCGCATGGTCACCTGGCCCGCAGGCAACGAGCCGCCCGGCGCGTTTGCGGAACTGGCCCCGCTCGACGGCCGGGTCGTCAAGACCTCGGTGACGCGCGGCGAGCCCATTCTCGAAGGCAAGCTCGCCCCGGCCGGCACCAAGGGCGGCATGTCGGCTGTGGTGGCCGAAGGCAAGCGCGCGATGACCGTGCGCGTGAACGACGTGGTGGGAGTGGCCGGCTTTGCGCTGCCGGGCAACTACGTCGACATCATGGTCAACACGCAGAACGAAGGCAGCAAGCGCGGCGACCAGGACAAAGCCATCAGCAAGATCGTGCTGGAGCGCATCCTCGTGCTGGCGATCGCGCAGGAATCCAGCCGCGACGAGACGAAGCCCAAGGTGGTGAATGCGGTGACGCTCGAAGTCACCCCGACGCAGGCCGAGAACCTGGATCTCGCGCGCAGCGTCGGCACGCTGTCGCTCGTGCTGCGCAACCAGGTGGACCCGAAGCCCGGCGCCACCGACGGCGCCACCAAGGCCACGATGCTCAAGGAAGAGCACCTGCCGCCTGCCGCCCCTGCACCGAAGCCGGTGGTGGTGGTCAAGCGCGCACCGGCGCCACGCGTGGTGGCGGCTGTCGCCGAAGCGCCGAAGAGCACGAACTGCGTCGAGGTGATTCGCGGCATGGTCAAGTCCAGCGAGTGCTTCTGACATCGATGACAAACACGGGAGAACCCATGCGCACCCAACGCCGCCCCTCATCGCCTGCCTGGCACCCAGCATCGCGGCGCGCCCTGCTCATGCTCGGCGCAATCGTGGTGCTGACACCCGCAGGGTTTGCGCAGACCGGGGTGGCCGTCAAGGTCGCCACCGTCACTGCACAGACACCGGCGCGCAGCGCGCCACCGGCCGGCACGATGCGCACCGTGACCACCACCGTGCAACCGATGGCGCCCTGCGGCCGGGTGGAGATCGCGCCGGTGGTGCAGGTCAGCGTGGGCAAGTCCACCGTCCTCAAGCCGGGCAGCCCGATCAAGCGCGTGCTGCTGGGCAACCCCGAGGGATCGCGGGCGGCGCGGCCCACCGAGGTCAAGGCAAAGGGCAAGGACGATCGCGAGGCCGACAACGGCAGCACGACCGAGGACAAGATGCGCCCGGGTGTCGCCGAAATCGAGGTATTGCTGCTCAGCCCTACCGAGGTCTACCTGCTCGGCAAGAGGATCGGCTCCACCAACGTCGTGCTCCTCGACGAGGCCGGCCAATGCACCGCCTTCGACGTGGTGGTGAACATGGACACCGCCTCCTTGCAGACGGTGATCGGCCAGTTGCTGCCCGAGGAGAAAGGCGTGCGTATCTCCTCGGCCTTCGACTCCATCGTCTTGACGGGTTCGGTAACCGACTCCGGGGCCGTGACTCGGGTCATGGATCTGGCCAATGCCTACGTGCGCGGCGCGGGTGGTGGCGCCGGTGGCAGCGTGTTGGGAGCCAACCCGCGCATCGTCAACATGCTTTCCACTGGCGCGCCGCAACAGGTCATGCTCGAAGTGAAAGTGGCCGAGGTCTCGAAGGCCTTGCTCGACCGCTGGGGCATCAACTTCACGCGCGCGTTCATGTCGGCCGACGGTACGACGATGAAACTGCTCAGCGGACTGTTGGGCGGTGTAGGGGCCATGGCCGGACAGGTCAGCGGCGTCGACAGTGGCCTGATCAACGGCACGATCGCCGGTTCCGTCGGCACCAACGGGCAAGCCGTCAGCAGCTTCGCCGGCCCCGTCAGGCTCATCAACGGCGAAGTCAAGCCGGCCCTCGGAAGGGGCGCCACTCAATTCAGCGTCGATGCCCAGAAGACCGATGGCCTGGTGAAGATCCTGGCCGAGCCGACCGTGATGGCCATCAGCGGACAGAAGGGAAGCTTCCTGGCCGGCGGCAAGATCTTTATCCCGGTGGCGCAGGAAACCAGCGCCGGCGGGCGCACCGTCACGCTGGAGGAAAAGCCTTTCGGCGTTTCGGTGGGCTTCCAGCCGACGGTCCTCGACGGCGGACGCATCAACCTCGAGGTCGCCACGGAGGTCTCAGAACTCAATCGCGACGGCGTAGGCATTTCCGTGCCCGGCGTCAGCGGGCTGGCGGTGCTGCCCGCCTTCACGTCACGCAGTGCGAAGACGACGGTGCAGTTGATGGACGGGCAGAGCTTCGCGATCGGCGGCCTGATCAAGAACAACACGACGACGAACATCAAGGCGTTCCCGTTCCTCGGTGAGTTGCCGATCGTCGGCGCCTTGTTTCGCAGCACCGAGTTCCAGACAGACAAATCGGAACTCGTATTCGTGATCACGCCGCGGCTGGTCAAGCCGCTTCCGCCGAGCTACGCGCTGCCCACCGACAACTATGTGCCGCCCACGAGGACCGACCTGCATTTGCACGGCAAGCTCGAAGGACGGCGGCCCGATGCCCCGCCCGCTGCACCAGCAGCGGCCGCCAGCGCACCCGCCAGCGGTTTTCAGGTGAAGTAAGGAGATCCCCGTCATGAAGCGAACCCTACTGATACTCGCCGCGGCCGCTCCCTGGCTCGCAGGCTGCGTCGCCACAGCTCCCGAATGGGAAAGCAATTTCGGTGACGCCGCGCGACAGGCGCGCGCGGCGCAGGTCATCGACCCCAACGCGCCGACGCGCAACACCGGACTCGGCAGCACCGATGGCAAGGCGGTCGCGGGCGCGCAGAAAGCGTATGCCGATTCGTACGGCTATGCCGTCAAGGAAACCAAGCAACCCGCACTGTCGATCAGTACGACGGTTGGCAGGTAGAGCTGGGCGGTTGCAAGAACAGGAACAGTGTGATGAAGCGGCTCATGCACATGTCGTCTCGGCGCGGTCAACGTGGTGTCGTGGCCATCATCGTGGGCCTGACGATCGTCGTGCTCGTCGGCTTTGCCGGGCTGGCACTCGACGGAGGTCGGCTCTATGTCAACAAGACCGAACTGCAGAATGCGGCCGACGCCTGCGCGCTCGCGGCGTCGTATGAACTGACCGGTGCGCCCGCCATTCCGGCGGCGAACTTCACCCAGGCGCACAACGCGGGCGTGCTGGTGGCCACACGCAACCGGGTCGGCTTCCAGGGCGCCACGATCGATGCGCAGGACGTCACCATTCAGTTCGGCACATCGCTCAGCGGCGGCGGATGGCTGACGGCCGCCTCGAACCCGCCGGCAACATCGGTTTACGTGCGGTGCACGATCCAGGAAACCGGCATCACGCCCTGGTTCATGCAGGTGCTGGGCTTCGGCGATCAGACGGTCGCGGCGGCAGCCACCGCGACCCTCGCGAACGCGCAGACCAATTGCGGCATTCCGCTTGCGATGTGCTCGCAGGGTGCTGCCCCGACCTTCGGGTTTGTGGCGGGCCAGTGGTACAACGGACGCTTCAACGCAGGAGGCGGCCTCACCGGGAGCTTCAACTGGATCGACTTCTCGCCGCCCGCTGGCGGGGCGAACGAGCTGACGGACCTCCTGCTCGGCAGTGGCGTGTGCAACCTGAACGTTCCCAACCCGGTCGGCCAAACCGGCGTGGTGCAATCCACGGCCAGGGCGTGGAACTCGCGATTCGGCCTGTACACCGGTCCGACCAATGTGAACAACGCCCCGCCCGACCGCACCGGATACGCCTACACCCCAACGAACTGGCCGTCCCAGGCCAATGCCTTGAGTGACTTCTTGGCGCGCCGAGGTACCGGCGATAACTATGGCGCGACCGTAGCTGCGGGCAATGTCATCACTGGACTGAGCATCAATAACAACTACAACCCGACGACTCCGCCGGCACAACACCTGCAATTTGGCGCAGATCGGCGGCTCGCCGTGGCACCGATCGTCAACTGTGGCGAGTGGGAGGGGAGCCAGACAGTCCCGATTCGCGGATGGGCCTGCATCCTGATGCTGAATCCGATCGACAGTCCGGGAGACATTGTGTACATGGAGTACGAAGGTTTGGCGAGCGATCCCGCCAGCCCTTGTGCCACCTCGGGTGTCGTGGGCGCTGGCGGCAGCATCGGGCCGCTCGTGCCTGGTCTGGTTCAGTAGAGGCGCACCATGAGCCACTCCATGAGTCAGAGCATGAGCCGCCACATGAGTCGCACTCGCAAGCTCGCGCGCGGGGTCGCTGCGGTCGAGCTGGGCATCACGATGGTGCCCCTGTTGGTGCTGACCTTCGGCGTGACGGAGTACGGCCGTGCGATCTACACCTACAACGCGATCGAGAAGGCATCGCGTGACGCGGCGCGGCACCTGACCTCCGTCGTTTCGACCAATCCCGACCCGAAGGGAGAGGCCCGCAATCTTGCCGTCTACGGCAACATCGCAGGCACAGGCACGCCCCTTGCACCCGGCCTGACGACCGCGATGGTGAACATCTGCGACGCGACGGACTGCCCGGGCACTCACGCCGGCGTTGCTACAGGCACGGGCGTGATCAACCTCGTGACGGTGAACATCACCGGCTACGTCTACAACTCCATCGTCACCTACGTGGCGCCTGCAACGCTGAACTTCAACGACATCAGCACCACCATGAGGGCGCACCTGTGAACAACGATCGCGCACCTTGCCGTGGCAGGCAGCGGGGCGCAGCCGCGGTGGAATTTGCGGTGGTCGCAGCGTTGTTCTTCACCATCCTGTTGGGCGCCATGGAAATGGCACGCCTGCTGTGGACGTGGAATGCCGCGAGCGAAGCGACCCGCCTCGGGGCGCGACTGGCCGTCGTGTGCGACATCAACGACCCGACCATCATCGCGCGCATGCAAGAGATGCTGCCATACCTGCAGCCGGCGAACGTGACGATCGACTACCTCAACCCGGGCAACGCCCCCAACACCTGCAACGCAGCGACCTGCAAGTCTGTTCGCGTCACCCTGGCCGGCTACACCCACGTGCCCATCATCCCTTTCGTGCCGCTGTCGCTTCCGATTCCACCGTTCCAGACGACATTGCCCAAAGAGTTCATGCAGAGCACAGGCAACCCCGTGTGCAGTTGATCAGGCCACCGCGAGCAGCAACGCCCCATGAAGATCAAAGTCGTTTCGCCCAACGCCGAGCGCGCCGAACAGGTCGCGCAAATGGTGCGCAACAGCGGCCCGGGGCTGGAGGTCCATGCCACCACGGCCACGCTCTCGGGGCTGCCTGCGGTCATCAACGGCAGCCGCCCCGCGCTGCTCGTTCTCGATGGCGTCGATGCGCAGGGGCTGGATGCCATCGGCCGGCTCACGCAGGTGCACCCCGACGTGGAGACCATCGTCATCTCGGCGGAACAGTCGCCGGCGTTCCTCCTCAAGGCGATGCAGGCCGGCGTGCGCGAGGTGCTGCCGCCGCCGGTGGAAGCGCCCGCGCTGCAGGCCGCCGTGCAACGGGTGACCCGCAAGCGCAAACCCGCTGCACCGGCGCGCCAGGGCGAGGTGCTGGCCTTCATGGCATGCAAAGGGGGCAGCGGCGCGAGTTTCCTGGCCGCCAATCTGGCGCACATCCTTTCGGCGCGTGACGGGCGCAGCGTGGCCGTGGTGGACCTGGACCTGCAGTTCGGCGACGCGCTGATGATGCTCAGCGACCAGCGCGCGGTCAGCGACGTGTCTGAAGTGGCGCGCAACGTCAACCGGCTCGACGCCGAATTGCTGCGCTCGGCCATGGTGCAGGTGAGCGACACGCTCAGCGTGCTGCCCGCACCTGAGGAACTGTCGCAAGCCCTGACAGTGAAGGCCGCACATGTGGAGGCCATCATCAAGCAGGCGCGACAGATGTTCGATTTCGTCGTGCTCGACGTAGGCCGCTCCATCGACGCGGTGAGCCTGCAGGCGCTGGACCTGTCCACGCGCATCTTTCCGATCGTGCAACTCAGCCTGCCCCAGGTGCGAGACGCCAAGCGGCTGCGCGGCCTGTTCCGATCCCTCGAGTACCCGCCGCAGAAGATCCACTGGCTGGTCAACCGCTATCAAAAGGGCAGCGAAATCACGCTGGACTCGCTGGAGCAGACGCTGGGCACGAAGGGCATGACGACGATACCGAATCACTTCAGCGGCGTGAGCGCCTCGGTGAACCAGGGCGTGCCGATCGATCGGCTGTCGCACAGCAACCCGGTTGCCAAGGCTCTGCTCGAGCTGGCGCAATCCATCGCACCGGTCGAAAGAGGCAAGAAGGACACCTGGTTGTCCAGCCTCTTCGGCGGCAACTGACACGAGATCGGCAGGACACCATGAGACTCAGGGACCAACTCGCTACCCAGCCCGTGATCGAGGCGCCACGCATGGAGGTGCGCGCCAGCGACACCCCGGCGCAAGCCTCGCATGCCTACCAGCAAATGAAGTCGCGCGTGCACCAGTTGCTGCTGGGCCGGCTCGACCTCGAAGCGATGGAAGGCATGACGCCAGAGCGGCTGCGCGAAGAGTTGATCGTGATGGTGGAGCGGCTGCTCAACGAGGAAAACGTCGTCGTCAATGCCATCGAACGCCGAAGCCTGGTGCGCGACATCCAGCACGAGATGCTGGGGCTGGGGCCGCTGGAGCCGCTGCTGGCCGACCCAACGATTTCCGACATCCTCGTCAACGGGGCGCGTCAGGTGTACGTGGAGCGGCGCGGCCAGCTCAGCCTCACCGAGGTGAGCTTCGCCGACGACGACCACCTGATGAAGATCATCGACAAGATCGTCTCGCGGGTGGGACGCCGCGTCGACGAGTCGAGCCCGATGGCCGACGCAAGGCTGCCCGACGGCTCGCGCGTCAACGTGATCATCCCGCCGTTGGCGCTCGACGGCCCGGTGCTGTCGATCCGTCGCTTCTCGGCGGTGCCGCTGACGATGGACAACCTGATCGAGTTCAAGACGCTCACGCCGGAGATGGCAACAGTGCTGAAGGCGCTCGCGACCGCGGAGCTGAATCTGATGATTTCGGGCGGCACCGGCAGCGGCAAGACGACGCTGCTGAACATCATGTCGGGCTACATCGACGCCGGTGAACGCGTCGTGACGATCGAGGACGCGGCCGAGTTGCAGTTGCGCCAGCCGCATGTGGTGCGGCTGGAAACGCGCCCGCCCAACATCGAGGGGCGCGGAGAAGTCACGCAACGCTCGCTGGTGCGCAACGCGCTTCGCATGCGGCCCGACCGCATCATCCTCGGCGAGGTGCGCGGGCCCGAGGCGCTGGACATGCTGCAGGCCATGAACACCGGCCACGACGGCTCGATGACCACCGTGCACGCCAACACCGCGCGCGACGCACTCGGCCGCATGGAAAACATGCTGGCGATGGGTGGCCTGAACCTGCCGTCGAAAGTGGCGCGTGCGCAGATCGCCTCTGCCATCAACGTGATCATCCAGGTCAGCCGGCAGACCGATGGCAAGCGCAAGGTGACGAGCGTGCTCGAGCTCACCGGCATGGAAGGTGATGTGATCACCATGCAGGAGATCTTCACCTACCGCCAGACGGGTGTGGAGAGCGACGGTACCGTCAAGGGCTTCTTCCAGGCCACCGGCGTGCGGCCCCGCTTTGTCGAGCGGCTAAAGGCCTACGGTGTCGCGGTCCCTGAATCCTTGTTCGACCCGTCGCGTCGCATGGAGTGAAGCATGGACACCAGTTATGTGCTTTTCATCGTGCTGCTGTTCGTCGCGGTGGTGCTCGCCCTCGAAGGCGGGTACCAGGTGTGGGCCTCGAAGAACAGTGCCGAGGCCAAACGCGTGGCGGGGCGGCTGCGTCAGCTCGAAGGCGCAAGCGACGAAATCCCTTTGAGCATCGAGCGGCGCACGCCCCCGCGGCGCTGGAATTGGCTCGACGACAGCGTGGTGGCCGGCCTGCCGAAAGGCCCCGAGCTGCTGAGCTACCTGGAGACCTCCGGCACCGGTCGCGGTGCCGGCGAGATGATCCTCTACAGCGTCGTGCTCGGCGCGGCAGGCGCCGCCTTGCCCTACGTGTTTGCGAAGCCCTGGACCTTCTCGCTGCTGCTCGGGGGCATCCTCGCCAGCGCGCCGTGGTTCTGGCTCGGCAATCAGCGCACGAAGCGCATGCGCCTGTTCGAACGTCAGATTCCGGAGGCGCTCGACCTGATGGGCCGCGCGCTGCGCGCCGGCCATGCATTCCCCACCGCGGTCAAGATGGTGGGCGACGAGATGCCGGAGCCGATCGCGAAGGAGTTCCGCACTCTGTTCGACGAGACGAACTTCGGGGTGCCGCAGAACGACGCGCTGATGCGGCTGGCCGATCGGGTGCCGGTCGATGACCTGCGCTACTTCGTTATCGCGGTGATGATCCAGCGCGAGTCGGGCGGCAACCTGGCCGAACTGCTCGACAACATCGCGGCCATCGTGCGCGCCCGGCTGAAGCTGCTCGGCGAGGTGCGCACGCTGTCGGCCGAGGGGCGCCTGTCGGCGTGGATCCTGGGCCTGCTGCCCTTCGGTGTGGCGGCGATGATCAATATCCTGAACCCCAAATACATGACCTTGCTGTGGACGGACCCCGTGGGTTTGCGCTTGGTGGGCGGCGCGCTGGTGATGATGGCGCTCGCCGTGTGGTGGATGCGCAAGATCATCCAGATCCGAGTCTGAGGAGTTCGACATGTCCCTGATGCAGATCGGTTTCCTCGCGCTGGTGTTCATCGGCACCTTTGGGCTCGCCTACTGGCTCGTGCAGTTCGCCGGTGCCAACACGACAGCGCAGCGCATGCGCCGGATGCTCGGCGAGCCCTCGGTCATCGAGTCGCCGGCAGAACGTTTCGTGAACCGGGTGGCGAAGGCGACCCAGCCGATCGCGCGGCTGTCCATGCCCGAAGAGGGGTTCGAGAATTCGGCCTTGCGCCGGCGCTTCGTCACCGCGGGCATCCGCAGCGCCACGGCGCCGGCCGCCTACTTCGGCGCCAAGACGGTGCTGGCGATCGCCCTGCCGATGGTGGCGTTCGTCGTGCTCGCGCTGCTGAAGCAACCGCCGGTGAAAGGCAATGCGCTGCTCTTCTGGCTGCTGCTGTCCGCCGCCTTGGGTTACTACCTGCCGAACTTCCTGCTGTCGCGCATGGTGTTCCTGCGCCAGCGCGAGATCTTCGAAAACTTCCCTGACGCGCTCGACCTGATGACGGTGTGCATGGAAGCGGGCCTGGGCACCGAGGCGGCGCTGAACAAGGTGGCCGAGGACATGGTGCACAAGAGCGAGGTGCTGAGCGACGAACTGCGGCTCGTGAACCTGGAGTTGCGCGCCGGCGCGCCGCGCGATCGGGCTCTGCGCAACCTGGCCATCCGCACCGGCGTCGAGGAAGTGGACGGCTTCGTGTCGATGATCATCCAGGCTGAACGCTTCGGCACCAGCATTGCGCAGGCGCTGCGGGTGCATGCCGACATGCTGCGCACGCGCCGCCGTCAGCGGGCCGAGGAGGCCGCCGCGAAAATCGCGCTGAAGCTGCTGTTCCCGCTCATCTTCGGCATCTTCCCATCGTTGATGCTGGTGCTGATGGGCCCCGCCATGATCCAGATCTATCGCGTGCTGCTGCCGACCATGGCCGGCGGCCGGTGAGTCGAGGCAAATTACAAAGGAGACCCGCCATGCGTGTCCGATGCCAAGTGGGAATCAGCAGCGACGTGAAGAGTGCGGTGAGGTCGACTCAGCGTCCGATGCGTGTCAAGTTCCAGGTCGGCGGGGCAGCGCCGGGGCCGCACGAAGGCGAGGCCCGCGTCACTCATGGAGCGGCGGCCGAAGCGCCGCGTCACGCGATTTCACCTTTGGCGTCGCCGCGTGCGCCACGTTCGCGGCTCCCGGTCAAGGCGAAGGCGGATGTCGCGCATGCCTCTCTGTTCAAAAAGGGTGCGATCACCGCTGCGGTGCTGATCACGGCGGCCGGTTGCGCCTCGCTGGATCCGATCCAGGGGCTGGCCTGGAAGGTTCAGCCGGTGATGAACGTGAGTCATGCCCTGCAGTCGAGTGAGGACTACTACCGGCTGGGCCGCTATTACGACGGGTCGCAGTTGTGGGACAAGTCGATCGAGGCGTACCGCAAGGCGATCACCATCGACTCGCGCAACGTCGAGGCCTACAACGCGCTCGGGGTGGCGCTCGCGCGGCTCCAGCGGTACGACGAGGCCGAGGCCGTGTTGCGCACGGCGGTGAGCATCGATCCGAACAGCGCGCATGTGCGGAGCAACCTGGGCTATGTGCTCCTGCTGGCCGGCAAGCCGCGTCAGGCCATCACGGAACTCAAGACCGCACTGAAGCTGGACCGTGACAACGCGACCGCGCGCGCCAACCTGCGCGAGGCCGTTGCGCAGTGGGAATCCGCGCAGATGACTCGCCTTGACGGTGCGGCGGGGTCGTCGACTTCGACGGCCCGCAACGCCCCGACCCCTGCCGCGCCGGCATCCACAGGCGCCACGCCGCAGATCGAGAGTCCTGCGGTTGTATCGGTGCCGGCTCCGATCACTGCGGTCGAAGTGCCAGCGCCACTGGGTACGCGGATCAATGTGCCGGCCCCGTTCGTCACCGCCGGCGTGCCGACACCCGTGGGCGTGCGCGTGATCGACCAGCCGACGGTGGCCGCATTGACCACCGGTGCCTCACCCGAGGCGGGCGCAGTCCAAGCGAGGGTACCCAACCAGATCGTTCCGGTCGGCTTCGTCGCTTCAGCAACATTGCGTGCCAACGGGAACGCCAGCCAGCTTGAGTTGAGCAATGGCAATGGCGTTACCGGCGCGGCCGGCCGCTTGCGCCAATGGCTTTCCAATCGGGGCGTGCGCACGAGTCGCCTGACCAACGAGCGACCCTACGTCCAGCAACACACGGTGATCCAATACCGCAGCGGGCAGGAGGAGGCAGCACATCGCGTGGCCCGCACGCTGCGAATGACCGTGCAGCCCGACCCCGCGCCGAACGCGACACTGCGCACGGATGTGCGTGTAGTTCTCGGACACGACTGGGCGCGCAGTGCGTCTTGCCTCGAGCGCGACACTTGCCAAGTCCTGGAGAAAGTTGCCGGCGCATTGCCACATGCACGTTGATTTCGGCAAACAGATCGCGCAGTCCTAGACCGAACTTTGACGACCCGGCTGGCGTAACTACGCGATCCCACTGAGCTTCTTGAAGTGGCTCTGTTGAATTTCAAGTGGGTTGCCGGGCATGAGGGTTGATGGCTTGGAAGTTCAACTTGCCGGCTATCAAGAAGACGACGGTCTTGATGGTGGAAAGGCGAGTGAATCCGCGGGCGCG
>Ga0184637_10001198_pt1 | contig 18041 bp, 13 predicted proteins | sample PLM3_127_b2_FD_133143 | JGI IMG/M metagenome (GOLD analysis project Ga0184637, IMG submission 133143) | Groundwater sediment microbial communities from an aquifer in East River, Colorado, USA - PLM3_127_b2 | ecosystem: Environmental > Terrestrial > Soil > Riparian zone | place: USA: East River...
CCAGTATCGAATGACCCCTCCCAGTTGAGCCGGGAGATTTCACATCCGACTTGGCGTGGCCACCTACAAGCCTTTTACGCCCAATAAATCCGGACAACGCTCGCCCCCTACGTATTACCGCGGCTGCTGGCACGTAGTTAGCCGGGGCTTATTCGCACGGTACCGTCATTATCTTCCCGTGCAAAAGGGCTTTACGACCCGAAGGCCTTCATCACCCACGCGGCGTTGCTGGGTCAGGCTTTCGCCCATTGCCCAAGATTCCTAACTGCTGCCTCCCGTAGGAGTCTGGGCCGTGTCGCAGTCCCAGTCTGGCTGATCATCCTCTCAGACCAGCTACCGATCGTCGCCTTGGTGAGCCTTTACCTCACCAACAAGCTAATCGGACGCAGGCCCATCCTCGAGCGCCTTACGACTTTCCTCGCATGCCCGTGGGCACACGATCGCATGCGGTATTAGCTCCGCTTTCGCGGAGTTATTCCCCACTCAAGGGTAGGTTACCTACGTGTTACTCAGCCGTCCGCCACTATCCCGAAGGATCGTTCGACTTGCATGTTTTAGGCACGCCGCCAGCGTTTGTCCTGAGCCAGGATCAAACTCTCCATCAAAAAAAGGCCTGCCGAAGCAGACCTTCTCATTCGACGGGTCTGTTTCTCTCCTCACCACTCTTCAGTTGTTAAGGTGACGCGCTCTCTGTGCGCAAAGGATAGAGTACCAAACGCCCCTGCGGGGCGTCAAGGCCGGATTTTCAAGACCGCTCATCCGACGACGGTAATCTCGCCGATCATCCAGTCGTGCGGCAGGCAGAAGTAGAAATACACGCCCGGCTGGCTGAACGTGTAACTCCAGCTCTCGCCAGGCCAGATCTCCTGGTCGAACATTCCCAGGTCGTTCGTCACGGTGTGGCTCTCGTCGTCGCCGTTCGTCCAGGTCACGGTCGACCCGACCACAACCGTCTCATAGGTTGGCTCGAACCAGTAGTCCTTCACGGCAACCCTGAGCTCCTGATTCTGGGCCGCTCCCTGCGAGGCGACCGCGACTCCGCTGAGGGTGACCGCCGTGAACACGGCGAGGCTGAGCATCCGGATCGGCTGTCTCATTGAACTACTATGACGCCTCTATTCGTGATGTGGAACCGACAGAAGTAATCGTAGCGCCCGGGCGCGCTGAACGTATACGTGAAATAGTCACCTCCGCGCAGCACGCCTGACTCAAAGAAGCCAAGCAGGCTCGATACGCTGTGCTCCACCCGGCCCTGGTGCTCCCAGACCACCGTCGTCCCGGCACTCACCGTCATCGAGTTCGGCGTGTAGAAGTTGTCGCGCACGAAGACCCGTGGCCCCTCGGGGACGGTCTGTTGCAGGCGCGTCGCAGGCGTGCCGGGGATCGCGCCAGTGCTGACCATGGTGTGCATGCCGCCGAGCCAGATGCCGTCGTTGGTGTTCGCGGTCTCGAAGTGGTCGTGGAACGGGAAGATGCCGCCCTGGTCGGCGACGAACAGCAGGTCGTAGCTTTCGCCCGGCGCGATCAGGAGCGTGTCCTTTAATGGCCCATTGGGCCACGCCCGCCCGCTCCTGGCGACCGGCTTGAAGTGGTAGCCGTGCAGGTGCATGGCGTGCGGCGCCCAGCCAGCGTTGATCGCACGAATGAGGATACGCTCCGCGGACGCAGCGTGGATCATGCTCGCCGTGTCGCCGATGGTGTCTGGATAGGCCAACCCGTTGATCAAGAAGTAGTTCGGGCGGTAGCGCTGCCATTGAGAACCGCTCTGATCGCCGCTTCGTGTCGCCTCGTGCCCAGCGCTGTCCATCTCGCTCAGCACCATCGTGTACGCCTGATCGAAAGCGGGCCCGCCCGCGTGAGCGGTCTTGCTGCCGTCGGCTGGGGTCACGACGACGGCTCCGTACATCCCCATCTGCTGATGAAAGCCGTTCATGCTCGAATAGAAGTAGGATCCGGCGCTATTCGCGACAAAGCCGTAGATGCCCGACTCGCCCGGCGCCACCTCAATCGGGCCTTCCGGCACCGCATCGCCCCAGAGCCGCAGCCCGTGGCCCGTGCCGCTCGGATCCCGGTCGTTCACCAGCGTGATCTCGACCCAATCACCTTCGGTGGCCATCACGATCGGTCCAGGGACGCGCGCCGGGCCGTCAGGGTCGTCCGTGAAGCCGTAGACGTAAACCTCGGCGCCATCCGGCATAGTGAGTACGCCGTCCCGGACGTACAACGTGTACGCGCGCGCTTCTCCCGACGCCTGTTCTCCTGCCGAAGCGGGGAGCCCTTCGGCGCCGATCGACGGGCCTGTGTAGGCGGCGTCCACGGCATCCCGAAAGTCGATCGCTCCTCCCCCCGTGAACATGAGGTCGTACTTCTCGCCGGGTCCAAGCCACACCGTGTCGGTGTTCGGCCCCTCGGGCCAGGGCCGACCATCACTCGCGACCACCTGAAAGGACCTGCCCTGCGTGTGGAGCGCGTGTGCAATGTACCCCGCGTTGATTGCGCGGACGAGCAGCCTCTCCCCGCCCGAATCCAACGACGTCGCCACGTTGCTCGGGCCCGAGAACGCCCTGTCATTGATCAAGAAGTGGGTTGGGCTGTACCGGAGCCAGTTGTACGGCGCGCCGCTCTCCTGGACGGCGCGCCGCGCCTGCTCGTGGCCTTCAGCGCCCATCTCGGCTAGCACGAGCGTCTGCTCGCTATCGAATGCAGGGCCTCCCGTGTACGCGGCCTTCACTCCACCCGCGGCGCGCACGACGAGTGGGCCATACATGCCCATCTGCTGGTGCTCAACGTTGTTCTGGTGGCAGTGATAGAAGTACGTGCCCGCGTGGCTCGCCGTGAACCGATAGGTGTACGAACCGCCCTGGCGCACGAGCCCGGGAGCGAAAGTCTCCGGCACGCCATCGTGCTCCATGGTCGTGTCCAGTCCATGCAGGTGGATTGTGTGGCCCTCACCGCTCAGGACGAAGGCGGTCGCGGTCGGGTCCCGATCGTTCACCAGGGTTACCTCGACCGAGTCTCCCTCGTTCACGACGATCGGCGGGCCCGGCACTCTGGGTGGGCCGTTGGGATCCTGGGTAAACGCCCACACGTACATCTGGGAGCCGTCGAGCATCGGGATGTATCCGTCGCGGACGTAGAGCGTGAACCGTCGGGTTTGGGGCGGCTGTTCCTGGCTTGCAGTCATACCCGTGAGGGCGACCGCTTCGAGGCTGAGGAAGAACGCGGCCGCGAAGAGGAAGATCCAGCGCAACGCGCGCTCCCAAGATGGAGAGTGCCCGCGTGCGGTCGATTTGAGGGCGGACGAGGAAGTGTACCGGTCGTCTAGACCTGGCGGCCACTCGTTACGGGTTGGAGAACGGTGACGCCAGCGGCCCGGAGGTAGCGGGCTCATAGGCCACCGAGCGCGTCGGACGCGCGAGCAGAGGCTGGGCCGCGGCGGTAGCCGCGCGTGGATTGGCCCAGGCATTGGTGACCCGCTGCGGCCGATGGCCCAGGCCGTCGAGCCCCAACACGCGGCCGGCCGACGTTACGAAGCAGACGAGGCAGACCAGGAAGAAGAGGCGATCGATCGAGGCGGAAACGTCGGACGGCCCACGCATAAGCATGAAGTTCACCATCAGCCACATGGCGAGGAGAGCGCCAGCTCGTGTGAACAGGCCCAGGACGAGCGCTCCAGCAGCGGTCCACTCCGCGAGTGTGACGAGCTTTGCGAAGAGGTCGACGTTAGGGAGCACGAACGACTCAAGGAATCGAGCGTACTCCGTCTGGGATTGGGGGAGATAGCCGGCGAGCACCTCCGCGAGCGCAGAGCCGTCTTCGAGCCAACCTTCGCTGGTCTTCGCCCAGGCCCAGATCGCGAGCTCCACTCCCAGGCCGATTCTGAGTAGGGCCAATCCACGAGCGGCGCTCATGACCGGAAGTGTCCTCCTGACGACCGCGTTCTCAGGTCCGCGTAGCCCGCGCGACCCAAAGCAGTCTAGGGAGGAGCGGCTCGTGGGCGCTGTGAACCCGCCTACACTGCCAGTGTCAACGCCGTCCGATTTATCGGTAAAGCAGAGACCCCGTCCCCCCTGTGGGGGGACGGGGTCTCTCGTCCGCGGTCAACCTGCTATGAACGCGGCAGAACTATGACCTTGCCGACCATGCCAATACCGGCGTGCAGGACGCACACGTACTCGTACTCGCCGGGTGTGTCGAATGTGAGCGCCCACGTCTTCGGTAGCGGCGGGATGAGGAGATGTTCGCCGATCAGACCGGAGTTGTAATAGCTCACGCCGTCATGAGCTGGGCTTGGCCGCGCCTGGGTCCCCGCGGGGCCGACGATGAGCCGGGGCAGCAGCGCAGGGTCGGGTGGACCGGCGGGCGGGCCACCGGGGGGCGGACCGAGCATGTCCGGCGGCACCACGGTGCCATCCGGCAGCTGAACGAGTACGAAGTCCGGCGGCGCGGCGCCGGCCACGGGGAAGGTCACCGTATGCGGCACTGCGTGGTCGACGTACCAGACGACCGTATCGCCCTGTCGGATCTCAAGCTCGCCGGGCAGGAAGGCAACGAGATCCAGGTGCCCATTCCGCCAGTCGGTCCCGGCGCGGACGAACCAGGTCGTCGAGCCCGCCGGGCCTGCGATCATGTCGGGGTTAGTCCGAGTCGCGAGCATCTGGTCGATCTGGGGCTGGTGCACGGTTGGTGTATGGGTCGCGATTGACCGATCGACGTCGGCCTGGGTCGTTATGCCAGTCCCCCCGGGGGCGACGACCTCGACGGTGCCCGTCATGCTGTGGGGATGGAAGAGGCACAGGTAGGGGAACCTGCCCTCAGTGCTGAAGGTCACCGTGAAGTCCTGCCCCCGCCCAATGGGCGAGGAGTTGAGGTAGGAGCGGCCGTCCCACGGCCCGATCGCTGGCGTGGGGAAGAAGGCCTCGGGCGAGAACATGAGGGGGCGACCGGTCGGATCCTCTGGCTGGGGGAGGATGAGCTGGGGCGTTGGACTCCCTGCTAAGAATGTGATGGTGTGGTCTTCGTCGGACGCCACCGTCCAGATAATCGTCGTTCCGCGGGCGACACGGACGTCGGGAAGGTTGAACCCGTTCATCGAGACGACGCCGTCCCCCTCTCCAGCGTTGAGGCGCAGGACAGGACCGGCCGGCTGCTCCGCGGGGGCGGCTGATGCCACGAGGGCGATGGCGAGGAGCCCGATGGTCGCCAGGAAGATGCCAGTGAGCGCGGCGAGTCTTCGCAAGATTCTCCTCCTTTTTGTGGGGTCGGCCCGCAAACCATAGGGTACGAAGAGCTGGGCTGCGCGCTGGGGACGACGTCATCCTAGCGTTTCGAAATGAAGTGAAGCAAATCCCTAAACAGTTCCAGTGCGTATACCAGCGCGTGATTTTCCGCTCCAGTGCGTATATCAGCGCGTGATTTTCCGCCGCAGGTTGGGCACGCTGGCTTACCGGCGGCGACGAAGGAGGGATGCCGCGCGTCGAGCGTCGTCGACGCCCAACGCTAGCGACAGGCCTGCGTACACGAAGCCAGCGCTCAGCGCCACGATCGCGAGGACCGTTGCCTGTCCCGTCCAGTGAACGAGATCGACTCGGACAGAGACCACGGTGTGCAGGAGCAGAGCGACTCCACCCATCGCGGCCGCCGCGAGAGCCACCCGCCAGGCGAAGGGGATAAATTCGCGCGGGCTGATCCAGTCCAACCGTCGCCGCAGAACGGCGGTCAACAGCGCCGCCTCGGTGAGTGCGGCGAGGGAGTTCGCCAGGGCGAGCCCGCCGAAAGACAGTGCGGTCCCCATGAGGATGACGCTCAGGACAACGTTGATAATCGCTCCAAGAGCGGCTACGCGTAGCGGGGTTGCGGTGTCGTGCTGCGCATAGAAGACGCGGTTGACGATCTCGATCGTTGCGTGGGCCGGTAGGCCGACGGCATACCAGGCGAGTGCGAACGAGGTCGCCCGTGTCGCCTCCAGGTCGAAGGCTCCTCGCTGTAGCAGAAGTCCCACGATCGGGTAGCCCAGCACGATGAGCCCAACCGCGGCTGGGATCGTGAGATACAGGATGAGCCGCAGCGCGAACAGGAACGTCTGGCGTTGCTCGTCCGTCCGCTTCTGCGCTCCTTGCTCGGCAAGGGTGGGGAACGCGGCGGTAGACATCCCCATCCCGACCACGCCGAGCGGCACCATGAGGATGAGCCAGGCATAGCTGAGATAGGCCACGCTGCCCGGAATGGAAAGGGAGGCCAGCGCGACGTTCACCAGCAGATTCAGCTGGCTGACGCCGAGGCTGAGCACGCGCGGAATCATCAGTCGGGCGACTTCACGGGTTCCACGGAGATCCAGAGCTAACGTGGGCGTATAGCGGGCGCCGATGCGGGCGAGACCCGGCAGCTGAACTGCCAGGTGAAGGAGCGCGCCTATCACGGCGGCATAGGCCAGGCCCTCCGCTCCCCAGGGACGCAGGAAGACGGCGCCTGCGATGAGCGACAGGTTGTAGGCCAGCGGGGCGGCCGTGGCAAGGGCGAACCGCTTGGCGCCGTTCAAGACGCTGGTGACCAGGGCGCTGATCGCGAAGATGACCGGGGAGATCATCATGATGCGGGCGAGCCTCGCGACTTCCTGCTGCTCGGGTGGGCTCCAGCCGGGCACGAGGATGCCGGTGAGCCCAGGCGCCGCGATGGCAAGGACCAGCGCGACCGTGCCAATGCCCAGAAGAGCGAGATTGATGAGCCCACTCATCAGACGCCACGCGTTACCGTCCCGGCGGTCGGCAAGGTACCCGGTGAAGACGGGAATGAACGCAGCGCTCACGGTGCCGCCGGCGAGCACCTGGAATACCGTGTCTGGCACGCTGATGGCGGCGAGGAATTCCTCGTATTCGCGGGTGGCGCCGTACTGGTGGCTGATGACAATGTTGCGGATCAGACCAAGAAGCTTGCTGGCGACGAACCCACCCATAACGATCAACGCGGCGCCCAGTACGGCACGCAGCCGCCCGCTGGGCACGACACGCACGCGCGACCCGGAGGAAGCCGGGCCGACCGCTATGCCATCCGCGCCCTGGGGTCCGGGCTCAGCACGTTCCACGACGAATCGTTTACCGGATGCTCGTGCGGACGTTGCCCTCGCGCCGGACGCGATCGGCGGCAGCGGCGTGGGCTGCGACCTCGCGGCTGTCGTCAAGCGCTGGAAGCGCAGCGCCCTCGCCGAGGTGGCGGTGGAGCGCGGCCAGGACCAGCCAGTCGCTGAGCCAGGGGTTCTTGGGCAGGGCCGGCCCATGGAGATATGTACCGATCGCCGCGCGGTAGCAGGCTCCCTCGAGACGGTCCTGGCCATTGTTGCCGCTCCCTACGACGACGCGTCCCAGCGGGGCGGCCCCCTCGCCCAGATACGTCCGCCCGCTGTGGTTCTCGAACCCGACGAGCGAGCGCCGCTCGCCGCCCACATCTCCTTCGATCAGCAGATTGCCAACCATTCGTGAGCTTCCAGCCACGGTGTAGGCGTCAAAAAGGCCGGTTCCTGGAATCTCCACGCCTTCGCCAGTGCGGAAAAAGCGGCCGAGCAATTGGTAGCCACCACAGACGGCGAGCAAGGCGGCTCCGTCGTCCACGGCTTCATGGATCGCTTCCCCGTTGCCGGCCGCCAGGTCCCGGCTAACCGTCTCCTGTTCGCGGTCCTGCCCGCCCCCGAAAAAGAAGATGTCGCTGGCCGCGGGATCCACGCGGTCGCCGACGGTGACCTGGGTGACTTCGAGCTCGATATGCCGCCACGCGCACCGGCGCTGCAGGGACATGATGTTTCCACGGTCGCCGTAGAGGTTCATCAGATCGCCGTAAAGGTGGACGAGCCGCAGGCGCATCAGTCCTCCCAGAAGGGGGCCACCGCGCCACGACGCTGCAGCTCCGAGCGGACGGCGAGCATAGCGGTATACGTAGGACAGATGACTATCTGCGCTCCGCCCTGTGCGGCGTGAATAGCGCGGTCTATGGCGGCTTCGATCCGCGGCTCGACGTCCACGACCTCGTTTTGGATTTCGGCGTATTTCAAACGGAGCGCCATGTCGTGGGCGCGCAGACCCGAGCAGACGATCTTCAGGGGACGCCCCGCTAGCATCTCGAAGTCGACGTCCCAGAGCCAGCTCACATCCGTGCCGTCGGCGAAGAGGTCGTTGATTGCGATCACCAGCAGAGTTTCGGGTTTCGAGTCGCGAGTTCCAAGTTCGGGGATCTTCGACTCTCCACCGCGAGCTTCTGACTCGGAACTCGGAGCTCGGAACTCGGAACCAAAGAGTGCCTGCAGCACCTGGTTGAAGCCCACGGGGTTCTTCACCAGGCTCAGGATGATCGAGCCGTCCCCGATTGCGATGCGCTCCTGGCGACCGAACACCGCCTCGAACTCGGCCAGGCCGCCGACAATGTGCTCGTCGGCGATGCCCACCGAGCGGCATATCGTCACCGCGGCCGCCGCGTTGCAGGCGTTGTAGAGGCCGGCGAGCCGGAGCGGCACCTCCAACCGTGTACCCTCCGCATCGATCACGAGATCGCTGCCGCCATCTCTACGCGTGCTGGCGGAAATGATTCGGACGGCCGGTTCGGGGCGGCGCCACCCGCAACTGTCACACCGATAGTGGCCCACATGGCCATAGTACGACCACGTGTACTGGATTCGAGCGCCGCACCGATGGCACAAGCGCTTGTCCGCCTCGTGGGGGACCTGCGCGGAGCCAATCGAGGTGTCCTCCACGCCAAAGTAGATGACCCGGCAGCGCGCATCCTCGCCCAGTTGAGCGACGATCGGGTCGTCCGCGTTCAGGACCAGCGTTGCGTCACCGCGTAGCGACTGGATCGCGTGTCTCCAGGTCCGGGCGACGAGGTCGACCTCGCCGTAGCGGTCGAGCTGGTCGCGGAAGATGTTGGTCAAAGCCAGAACCCGTGGCTGGAGCGCCGCGGTCGCAACCGGCACGTGCGCCTCGTCGACCTCGAATATCCCGAGATCGCCCTGGGGCTTGCCGCTCAGGTCGGAGTGGGCCGCGAGGGCCGCGACGATGCCCGTCATTAAGTTCGCGCCAGATCGGTTGTGGATCGGGGCGAGGGCGGCGCGGCTCGCGATCTGGGCCACCATCCGCGTCGTTGTGGTCTTGCCGTTGGTGCCCGAAACGAGCAGGGAGCCAGCGGAAAGTCGCGACGCGATGGTGTGAAGAGCGCCCGGGTCGATGCGGGGGACTACGTGGCCGGGCAACACCGTTCCGCCGCCTCGCCCGAAGCGGCGGCTGATCCACGACGCGCCTCTGCCCGCGAGGAGCGCGAGCGTCAGCCTTGGGTCCATGGTGTCGCCTCGATGGCGGCGATTAGCGCTCAGCTGAAGCGTACTTGGGTGGGGAAAGCTACTTGGCGCGCTCGATGCGCTCGATGCGGTAGGCGTGGGCGCCCGCCGGGGTCTGCACCTCGACGACTTCACCGGGCCGACGCTCCACTAGCGCCTTGCCCACCGGCGACTGCACGGAGATGCGTCCTTCTCTGGCGCTTATTTCCCCCGGCCCAACGATTGTGTAGACGACCAGCTCGTCGTCCACGAGGTTGTGCAGCGTGACCGTCGTCCCCAGGTCGACGGTCTCGGTGGAATCGGACGTGTAGATGCTGGCTGCGGAAAGCGTGTTCCGGATGTCATTGATCCGGCCCTGCACTTCCGAGAGGCGCTGCTTCGCCGCGTCGTACGGTGCGTTCTCCCGGAAGTCCTTGTCGGCGAACGCATTCTTGAGCGACTCGGTTACTTCCGGTCTGACCGTTCTCTCGAGATGCTCGAGCTCCTGCTGCAGGCGGCTGAATCCTTCTTCGGTGATGCGGAGGGGCTCGGCCTCCGCTTGCTGTTGGCGATTCGCGGCCCGACCGCGAGATGCAGTGCGACGGAGCCGGATGTGGGCTCCGAGGTTCGCGGCGGTCAGTTTCTGGCTCTTCAAGCTCATGAGGAAAGACTTGACCGGCTGGAGCCGTCCGTTTACATCGACGCTGGACTCAGGAAACTGCTCCTGGTACCGGCTCACTTCGCCCGGGGTGATCTGGCTAACCATCGTGTCGGCACCAAGCCAGCGGGCGAAACGGCCCAACTCGCGGGCCGTGCCCTCGCGCTCGGGAAGGGGAAGGGTGGAGAGGTAGCTACTGATTGCCTGGCCGAGTTTCGGCGTGCCGTTGGTGAACGGGTCGCTTCGCTCCAAGCTGCTGCGGACCCTCCGGATCGCTATAGCATGTCGGGCGTGAGCAACGGTGGGCCGGTAACCCGCCCAGAAGTGCTCTGAGAACTCTCGGTGAAATTATAGGTATTGGCCGGTGTCCGAACAATCGCCAGTTCTTCCCATACTCGAGCGGGGCGCGGCGGCTCTGGGGCTGCAGTTGCATCCCGACCAGCTTCGCTGCTTCGCACTCCTCTCCCAGGAGCTGATCTCATGGAATCAGCGGGTCAACCTGACGTCGGTGACGAACCCGGACGACGTGCAGTTACGGCACTTTGTAGATTCTCTCACGATCGTTCCGGTCGTTCAGGGCGAGCTATCCAGCGGCAGCGGACGACTGATAGATGTCGGCTCCGGTGCGGGTCTCCCAGGACTAGCCGTCGCAATCGCACTCCCCTGGCTCGACGTCGCACTGCTCGAGGCGACCGCGAAGAAAGTGCGGTTCCTGGAGCACGCGGTGGAGACGCTTCGCGCCCGTAACGCCCGGGTCCTTCACGGCCGAGCGGAGTCCCTGGCGCGCCAGGCGGAACACCGTGAGGCGTACGACGTTGCAGTCGCGCGAGCGGTCGGGAGCACGGCGACGCTCGTCGAGTTGCTAACGCCGTTTCTCACGGTAGGCGGGATCGCTGTACTGATGACGACGCGCGCCGCGCTCGACGCGGAGCTCGATCGGGCCGCGGGCGCGCTCGAAAAGCTGCACGCCGATGTCGAGGCCGTGCGCGGAACGCACGTCGCCGGCCTCGATAACCACGCGCTCCTCTTGATCCGGAAGCACGGATCGACCCCTACGGAATTTCCGCGGCGGCCTGGTGTACCTGAACGCCATCCGCTCGCTGCGACGGGTTCGTGACGCGGCCTGGGCGCAGTACGCACTCGGATGGTGCCCGGATGTCACAATTTTGTTGCAGTTGCCCTTTTCTTTCGCTATACTGCGCGCCGGCCTGCGGAAGAACCGGCTAAGCGTAGTTCTGCTCGGCTCTCGCCAACCTGAGTCCGGCTGTGAACGTTCGCTGTATACGACGCTTCCCCGTGGCCACCAGTTCAACGTTGAGGGGGTGAGCCACGTGGTTTACAGCGATAAGACTCTGCAGTGTCGAGAATGCGGCGCGGATTTCATCTTTACGGCTGGCGAGCAGGAGTTCTACGCGGCCAAAGGCTTGATGAACGAGCCCGCTCGATGTCCTGAGTGCCGGGCTGCCCGCCGGGCACGGCTGTCGGGGTCCGGGCTGGAAATGGGCGTTCGCCGAGAGCTGCACCCGGCGATCTGCGCCTCCTGCGGCGTGGAAACCCAGGTCCCGTTCCTCCCACGCGGCGATCGGCCCGTCTACTGCAGCAGTTGCTTCGATCGTGTTCGGGCAGGGGCCTCGATCTAGAAAAAGAACGCTCAACGGGCTCCGTTCGATTTAAGCTCGCAAATCTTCGCCCTCGGCTTTCAGCCTCGCGGCTCAGAATTGCGGATGGCTGGGCTACGTTTCCTGCGACTGCAGGTCCTGTACGAGCTCGCGCAGGAAGCTTCCAACATCCGCGACGACGCTGATGTTCTGGAAGGTTCCGCGGTCCGACAGCTTGGTGACGACCGCCGGCTCGATGTCGACGCAGACGGTAGTCACCTCGGCGGGCAGCAGGTTCCCTGTCGCGATGCCGTGCAGCATTGACGCGAGGATCAGCGTCAGCTTCACGCCGCTCCGCACGATACGCCGCATCTCGGACTGTGCCACCTGCGTGTCCGTGAGGACATCCGGCAGCGGGCCGTCGTCGCGGATCGAGCCCGCCAGCACCACCTCCACGCCACGCGTGACGCACGCGTGCATGATGCCCGCCTTCAGAATGCCCTGCTCTACCGCCTGCCGAATGCCGCCCGCGCGTCGGACGACGTTGATCGCTCGCAGGTGATGCTCATGACCTCCCTCCATCGGAATGCCGTCCTGCAGCGAGATGCCGAGCGACGTTCCGTAGAGCGTTGACTCGATATCGTGGGTTGCGAGCCCGTTTCCCGCGAAGAGCGCCTGGACGTAGCCGTGCTCGATGAGCCAGGTGACCTGGGCCTGAGTTCCCGTGTGGACCAGGACGGGCCCGCCCACGATCAGGATCTTGTCGCCGGCCTGCCGCAAGTCGTGCATTCGCCTGGCAATCTCGTGGATCAAGCGCGGATTCGGCTTCTCGGGTGAGACGTTGCTGCCCATGAAGGCGAACACCGGCGGCTGGTGGCGTGGCCGCTCCAGTGGGATGACTCGGACGCCGTCATGGCCAACAACGATCGGGTCGCCCGCCCGCACCTCGTTGATGGGGACACACCGCGCGGTGCGCGATGCCGCGTCGATCAGGATGCCGCAGTCCATCTCAGGAAAGGCCACCGGCCTCCACGTGCCGTCCAGATTGACCTGGGTGTGCAGGTTGGTGGTCGAGTAGAACTCCTCGGGAAAGACGCCGTCCGTGGGCGCCTGCTCGGTTCGCACCGGGCTGGCCTGAACGGCGCTCGCACCGAGCCGGCCGACCCGATCGATGAGGGCTTCGAGCTCCTCGCGCGAGCCCGCGCGAATCTCGATGCGGGCGTAGCTTGGCTCATCTTTGCGCCGGCCGATCTCGAACACCTGCACGTCGAAGTCGCCGCCGCGGTCCATAATCTCGTCCATGATCGTGGGGAGGATCATGGAATCGATGATGTGGCCGCGGATCTCGACGACTTCGCTAAAGGGCCGCTCTATCATCTGGCTACGAAATCCTCGGGGGAGCACGCGAAACGGACTCGGGATTATGGCATGACGCTGGAGCTGCCTGATGGGCTTGATGCAAACGAAACTCCCGCGGGCGCGTGCGTTCGAGCGGAGATCGAGGAGCACGGCCGGATCACCTTCGCCCGGTTCATGGAGATCGCCCTCTATGGCCCTCAGGTCGGCTACTACGAAGCTCGGGCTGCGGAGGATTTTCGCCGCGACTACGTGACCAGCCCGGAGGTGCACCCCGCGTTCGGCGCGCTGCTGTGCGGGCAGCTCGAAGAGATGTGGCGGCGCCTGGGTCGGCCCGGAGAGTTCTGGCTGGTGGAAGGCGGCCCGGGCACGGGTGCGCTCGCCGGCGATGTGCTGGCAATGGCCGAGGAGGCCTTCCCCGCTTTCTTCAGGGCGCTACGGTTCGCACTGGTCGAGCGGAGCGCGCCGCTCCGCGAGGTGCAGCGAACGACGCTGGCTCCCTGGGGCGGTTCGATCGCCTGGCTAGACGTCGAGGAAAGCCCGGTGGCGCTCGGGCCAGGGTGCGTCTTCGCCAACGAGCTGCTCGACGCCTTCCCCGTGCACCGAGTCGCGATGCGGCCGAAGGGTTTACAGGAGATCTATGTCTCGCTCTCCGGGGAGGGATTCGGAGAGGTCGAGGACGTGCCGTCGACCCCGGCCCTGGAGCAACAGATTCAGGCGGGACGCGGCCAACTCCGCATCGGCGACCGCGTCGACGTGAACCTCGCTTCACCCTTGGGGGTGAAATCCGCTGCCCGACTGTTGGAGCGGGGCTACCTGCTTCTCCTGGACTACGGAGAGCCAGCCGATCTGCTGTATGGCGAGCGGCATCCCCGCGGCACGTTGCGCTGTTACTCGCGGCACACGATGAACGAGAAGCCCTACGCCCGCGTCGGCCTGCAGGACATCACCGCGCACGTCGACCTATCGGCGGTTGCCAGGGCGGGCGTCGAGTCGGGCTTCGAGCTTGTCGCCGCGACCCACCAGGCCCACCTGCTCAACCGCCTTGGCCTCGACTCGATCCGCTGCGCAATCAACCAGGGGGTCGCAGCCCGCGTCGAGGAGCGCGCACATCACGCGGCGCTCGATCTACTCAGCGACGCTCGCCATCTCGGCCGAATCTCGGCGCTGCTGCTGGGGAAGGGCATTCCCGCTGAGCCGTTGACCGGCTTTCGCGAGGGCGGTCGGCTTGCCCCGCCGAGGACCGACCGGGTGCTCGATCTTCGCCTGAGCGACGCGGTTCGGCTCGCCGAGGGCCTACGTGGCTGAGCGCCTAGCCGACCGGCGGCGCGTCGGCCGTCGCGGGGACCTGCTCGCCTCCCCTGGCGAGGAATCCCTGGCCTTCCACCCGGAGCACTGCCACGAACGCCTGGACCACCGCGGGGTCAAACTGCGTGCCAGCGCCCCGGATCACTTCCTGTAGCGCATCCGTCGGAGAGATCGCCTCACCGCCATCGGTTGCTCGCAGCATTGTCACGATCGCATCGGCAAGGCCGACGATGCGCGCCTCCAGCGGAATGTCCTCTTTGGCGAGCTCGGAGGGGTATCCCTTGCCGTCCCAGCGCTCGCGATGCGAGTACACGGCGTTCAGCACGACTTCGGAGCGGTTGAAGGAATCGATCATGCGAGCCGCGACAAGAGGATGCTGCCTTCGGTTGGTCGTCTCCTCAGTAGAGAGTCCGTCGGTCTTTTCCATGAGCGCGTCCGACAGGCCGAGCTGACCGACGTTGTGGAGCAGCGCCGCCAGTCGGATCTCATCGATTCCAGGCTCGGCCCACCCCATCTGGCGGGCGATCGCCACCGCTATCCGCGCGCATTCCTCCCCGTCCTCGCGGCTCCCCGGGCGTCGTGCCTCCAGCGCAACGAGCAGGGCTTCCGTGGCGGCCGAGCGCATCTCGCGGCTCGTTTGGCTCAGCGAGGCTGCCAACGTAATGCGGGCTGCTTCTCGGGCGATAGCCGCCGCCAGCAGCCGGTCGTTCGGCGTGTAGGCTCCGCGCTCCGGGTTCGCGGCGAAGAGAACCGCGCCCGCCGAAGATATGTCGGGCATCGGGGACGAGATGATGCCGCTCAGCTGCTGTGGATATTGATCCGACAGCCCGCGCGTGCTCAGGTTGTCTGCCCGCGTGAGGATGCGCGGTTCTTCCAGCGCCAGTAGCCGCACGGCGAGCTGGTCCGGCGATTGGGGCGGCAGGCGGTCAGCCGAGCGACTGCTTCCCACCACGGTGAGAGCGTGGACGGTATCGTCGGCGTTCCGGATGAGGACGCCCGCGAGCTGCGAACGGGTATGCGCCGCGAGGGCCTCGGCGGCCTCGTAGCATACGATGTCGCGATCGGTGGCCTTCGTCTCCGACAGCCTGGCGAGGGTCCCTAGCGAACGATCGGCGAGGCGATCCATCGCCTCCTCAGCGAGTCCCAGCTGCGGCGCCAGCGTGCTGGCGCGTGCCAGGACAGGCAGCAGGGCCGCACTCACGATGACCGCGAAGTCGATGGGCGTTGCCGGAATGGTCATCGTCAACGCGAACCGAGCGCCTGGGATACCCACGGCTATCAGGAAAGAGAAGATGAAGGTCTCGAACAGTGGGAACCGCCGCACGCCGGCAGCGATGCCACTAGCCGCGACCGCCGCCAGCCCCGGGTTCAGCGGCCCGTCCTGCCAGATGCTGGTGACGATAATCGCGACGATCAGGTCGATGGTGGCGGTGGCATACGCAAACGGGGCCGGCCAGGTGCGACGGACGGCGACCCCGAAGACGACGATCAGGGCATACACGCCGAAACCGATGAGCAGCAGGCTCTGGCGGGTGCCAAGAATCCGGCCAAGATCCGGCTCGAGCTGCGCCTGGAAGAGAAACGCCTCGATCAGCAGCAGCCGCAGGAGCGCGAACCAGCGCTCCTGCGTCAGGCGTGCACGCGCGATGTCTACCACGGGCCGCCGATCCTAATGAGCGAGCGTCCGGGCCGCCACGTCGTGGATTCCGAAGAAGAACCCCGAGAGAATGCCCAGCAGCGCAAGCGCCACGACCGAGATTCCCAGCGAGACGGCCAGGGAGGGCGCACGCTCAGGCCGGGTCTCCGCTGACGCTGGCACCATGTACATGTCGTGGATCACCTGCGCGTAGTAGTAGAGAGATACGGCGGAGTTTACAACGGCAAGCAGCACCAACCATGTGAGCCCGCTCTCAATTGCAGCCCAAAAAACGTACAGTTTTGCGAAGAAGCCCGCGAATGGTGGAAGACCTGCCAGTGAGAGCAGGCTGAGCGCGAATGCGAGGGCCAGCCAGGGCGCGCGCTGGTGCAGGCCACGGAAATCCGAGAGCTGCTCGGAGCCGGTGAGCTGTGAGATCGCGATCACGGAGATGAAAGCGGCGAGGTTCGTGGCCGTGTACGCGAGTAGATAGAAGAGCACGGCGGCGATCCCCGACTCCGACGCGGCAGCGACCCCCACGAGAATGTAGCCCGCCTGCGCGATGCTGGAATAGGCCAGCATCCGCTTGACGTTCGTCTGAACCAGGGCGACGACGTTTCCAACGGTCATCGTGGCGGCGGCTACGGCCACGAAGAGCGTGGCCCAGTCGGCTTCAGCGGCCGGCAGAGCCGTCTGAAAGACGCGAATCGCGGCGGCAAAGCCCGCGGCCTTGGAGGCCACGGACAGGTACGCCGTGACCGGCGTCGGCGCCCCTTCGTAAACGTCCGGAGTCCACATCTGGAATGGCACGGCTGAGACTTTGAAGCCGAAGCCCGCCAGCAGGAACGCGAGCGAAAGCAAGAGCGGGGCGCTCGGACCAGCGGAGAGCTGGCGCGCGATTCCATCGAGGCGCGTTTCGCCCGTGAGCCCGTATAGCAGCGCCATTCCATAGAGCAGCACGGCGGAAGACATCGCGCTGAGCAGGAAGTACTTCAGCCCGGCCTCAGTAGCCGTGCGGCTCCGCTTGGCCCACGCTGACAGGAACGCGATGGAGAGGCTCGACATCTCCAGCGCGATATAGAGCGTGATCAGCTCCGCGGCCGACGCGAGAAACATGAGGGCCATCGTGGCGAAGAGCAGAAGCCCGACGAACTCGGCTCGGTAGCGGGGCAAAGAGTCCACAAACGTCGTCGATGCCATGAGGACGAGGGCAGTCGCTACGAGGAACAGCAGCTTGAAGTAGATCGCGTAGGTGTCTACTGCGAGCGCGCCGCTGAACGACGTTGTAGTCGTCCCCAGGAGGCCCACGGCAAACACCGCGGAAACGAGGATTCCGGCACCAGCGACGCCGAAGATCCAGGCGCGTGGCAGGCCGCCACGCGCGAAGGCATCGCCCAGGATCACGCACACCGCTGCCGTAGCGAGAGCCAGCTCGGGACCCAGAAGTCGCAGGTTGATATCCAGGGTCTGCTCCTACACGACGTATCGGGCAGCTATGGCCGATACGCTGGGAATGATGATGCCGCCGAGCAATGCGGGAAACACTCCGACGAGGACGATGACCGCCAGGAGGGCGCTCACCGTCGCTACTTCCAGTCGCGACGCGTCGCCAAGCCTTCCCCATTGCGGGCGTTCCGGCCCGAAGAAGACGCGCTCCAGCAGCCAGAGCATGTAGCCGGCCGTCACCACGATCGTGAATACCGCGAGGACCGTGGCCCAGCGCCACACCGGGAATGAGCCGACGAAGACGAGAAATTCAGCCACGAACCCCGATAACCCGGGTAGACCCAGGGATGCCAGCGCCGCGACGACAAAGGTCACAGCGATGAACGGCATGCGGCCGGCGAGACCTCCGAGGTCGGAGATCTCGCGGGTGTGCGTTCGGTCGTACACGAGGCCGACCATGATGAACAGCAAGCCGGTGATCGTGCCGTGGGCGAACATCTGGAACACCGCTCCCTCGAGCGCCATCGGGGTCAATGCCGACGCGCCGAGCACCACGTAGCCCATGTGCGAGATGCTGGAGTTCGCGATCACCCGCTTGAGATCCGACTGCATCATCGCGACGAGCGCGCCATACAGGACGTTGATGACGGCGAGCACCGCCAGGGCCATCGCGAACTGACGGGTCGCCTCGGGCAGCATCCCGACGTTCGCTCGCAGCAATCCGTACGCCCCCATCTTCAAGAG
>Ga0184637_10001200_pt1 | contig 18017 bp, 12 predicted proteins | sample PLM3_127_b2_FD_133143 | JGI IMG/M metagenome (GOLD analysis project Ga0184637, IMG submission 133143) | Groundwater sediment microbial communities from an aquifer in East River, Colorado, USA - PLM3_127_b2 | ecosystem: Environmental > Terrestrial > Soil > Riparian zone | place: USA: East River...
CTTCGACGATCCGGGCGTCAGTCAGGAAAGGGTACGCGATGTCTTGGCCGGCCTCGGGCACGACGAGGCGCGCGTGCAGAAGACCTCCGGAGGCAGCTTCATCATCCGCCTGGGCGAGCTGGAAGGGCCGGTCGGCCCGCCGGTCGGCGCCGCGCCGCCGTCGGAACGCGATTTGATCGAGGCCGGTCTGGAGGAAGAGCTGGGGCCCTTCCGTACGACGAACTTCAACCAGGTGTCCGAGATCGTCTCGAGGGAGATCGCCCGCAACGCCGCTGTCGCCGTCGGCGTCGCCTCGATCGCCATCCTCCTCTACATCTCCTGGACGTTCCGTAATGTGCCCAAGGCCTACCGTTACGGCATCGCTGCCGTAGTCGCCGCGCTACACGACGCCGTCTTCATCCTCGGCGCTTTCTCGATCTTCGGCAAGCTCTTCGGCACGGAGATCAACAGCATGTTCATCACCGGCATCCTCACCGTCATCGGCTTCAGCGTTCACGACACGATCGTCGTCTTCGACCGCATCCGCGAAAATGTCTCCGCGAACCCCGGTGTGCCCTTCGACGAGGTGGTGAACACCAGCCTTACCGAGACCGTCGCCCGATCCATAAACACCTCGACGACCGTAGTCCTGACGATCGTGGCGCTGCTGCTGCTGGGCGGCGGCAGCATCGACGTCCTGCTGCTGACGCTGCTGCTCGGCATCATCGCCGGCACTTACAGCAGCATCTTCATCGCCAGCCAGATACTCGTCGCCTGGGAAGACGGAGACTTCGCGCGGGTCTGGCGCCGCTTCGCGCCGAAGCGGCTGCAGCCGGCGCCGGAACCGTCTTAGGTGTGGGTTTCAACCCGCAGAGACTACTCACGACGTAGGGACAGAGCTTCAGCTCTGTCCGCCCAGGCCGCTCAGACGAACGATCGTCAGCGGTGAGCGAACACCTCGCAGTTCGGGGGTTGGCGGACAGGCCTGAAGGCCTATCCGTACGGCTAGGGCTTTCGCAGTATCCGCGCGTCCCCTACGCGCCGCGTGATGCGCTCCGCGTCCATGTGCTCCAGCAGTGCCTGCGCGTACTTGCGGCTCGTCGCCAGCATGTCCCGCACCTCCGCCAGCGTCACGCTCCCCCTCTCGCGGATGTGCGACGATACGCGCTCCACCATCTCGCCGTACGCCTCTGACGCGAACGCGACGCCGTCAGCCACGCGCACGATGTCGCCCTTCGCCTCCAGGTACGCCAGTAGCTCCTCCTCCAGTGACGCGTCTGCCGGCGGCGAGAACGGGCTCGCCCGCAGCGCTTCGACGAACGCCCGCGCCCGCACCTCTTGCTCGCGGCCGGCGCGCGCCTCGTGCTCCGGCAGCGCCACCGCCGCGCCGGCCTCCTTCGCGTCGCCAGCGCCGAGCCAATGGCCCAGCAGCTGCTCGAACGCGCGCGGCGCCAGCCCCAGCCGGCCGCGTAGCTCTTCCCGCGGCATGCCCGCCCTCAGCGGCGCGTGCTTGTGGTACGCCGCCAGCGTTTCGTTCAGACGCTGTGTCATCGCGCGCAACCCCTCGGCACTATAGACTAGCGGCACGCCGGTCAGCGGCGCGCCGGTCAGCGCGATCACGTCGCCCGATGCTATCAGCGTGTCGATCGCCTCCCGCGCTGAGCCCAGGTCTAGGCCCGAGTCCCGAATCACTGCCGCCGCCTCGGCCGGTTCGAGCCTGCGCAGCGCAATCAGCACCAACTCCTCCGGCGACCCCTTCTCCAGCGCCTCGAGCGCGCTGAGGGTCGCCACGTGATGCCGCCGGTGGCGCCGTGCATTCACATCGACGATGCGCCCACCGCCGAGCGTGTCGTTCGGGTCGCGGATGACGAAGCGGTCGCCCTTCAGCGCGGCGACCGGGTCGGAGAGGCGTATCTGCGCCCAGGCTGTCTCGCCCGGCGGGATCTGCTCGCGGTCCAGCAGCAGCACCCGTCCTGCCACCTCCGCGGGCCCGGTGTGGAACGTCACCGATAGGTTGTGCTTGATCGGCCGGCCCGTATAGCGCGCCGCTTGCAGCCGCACATCCACGGCCGTGACCGGCTTCAGCCATCCCGGCGTCGCGACCACCATTCCGCGCTCGAGCTGGTCGACAGCAATGCCCGCCAGGTTCACCGCTGTCCGCCGTCCGGGCGCCGCGACCTCCACCTTCCGTCCGTGCGTCTGGAGTCCGCGGATACGTGATCGCAGTCCGCCCGGCACAACCTCCACGTCCTCCCCGAGCTGCAGCGAGCCGCCGATCAGCGTCCCGGTCACTACCGTCCCGAAGCCCGTCATCGTGAAGGCGCGGTCGATCGGCAGCCGCGGGCGCCCCGCGTCGAGTCGCGGCGGCGTCTTCGCCAGCTCGCGCTCGATCGTCGCCGCCAGCTCCTCGAGACCCAGCCGCCTGATGGCGGAGCAGGCGACGACCGGCGCGCCCTCAATGCTGGTACCCGCGATCATCTCTTCCGCCTCCGCCTGCACAAGCTCGAGGAACTCCCGCTCCACGAGATCGGCCTTCGTGACGGCGACAACGCCGTTCGCGATGCCCAGCAGGTCGATGATCGCGAGATGCTCGCGCGTCTGCGGCATCACGCCCTCGTCTGCCGCGATGACGAGCAGCGCGAGGTCGATCCCCCCGACGCCGGCGAGCATGTTCTTGATGAACCGCTCGTGCCCCGGCACGTCGACGATGCTCACCTCCTCGCCCCCGGGTAGCGTGAACCACGCGAACCCGAGGTCGATCGTCAGCCCGCGCTCCTTCTCCTCGCGCAGGCGATCGGGGTCGATGCCGGTCAGCGCTTGAACGAGCGCAGACTTACCGTGGTCGACATGCCCGGCGGTGCCTATCGTGTACATGGCGGGTCGATTCTAGCAGTCGCCGCTCGCGCTCTGATACGATGCGTCCCGCCATGCCCCGCGTCGGCTACGTCTACGACCCGCTCTACCTCGAGCACGAGTTGCCCGGCCACCCCGAACGCCCCGACCGCCTGCGCGCGATCATGTCGCACCTCGAGGAGTCCGGCCTGCTCGCGCAGATGGCACGCATCGAGACCCGAGACGCCTCCTGGGAAGAGCTGCGCTTCGTCCACACCGAGGGGCTGATCGAGGCCGTCGCCGCCACTCAGGGCGTCGTTCGCCACCGGTTCGACGCCGATACCTACGCCTCCGCCCGCTCGTACGAGGCCGCACTACGGGCCGCCGGCGGCACCCTCGCCGCGACGGAGGCCATCCTGCGCGGCGATCTCGACTCCGCCTTCTGCTTCGTCCGCCCACCCGGCCACCACGCGACGCCGGACCGGGCGATGGGCTTCTGTCTCTTCAACAACGTCGCCGTCGCGGTCGCCCGGGCACTCGAAGAGCCCGGAATCGACCGCGTCGCGATCATCGACATCGACGTGCACCACGGTAACGGTACACAGGACATCTTCTACGACGACCCGCGCGTTCTATACTTCTCGACCCACCAGTTCCCGCACTACCCCGGCACCGGCCACTGGACCGAGACGGGCTCCGGCGATGGCGATGGCACGACCGTCAACGTCCCGCTCCCCGCCGGCTCCGGCGACGACATCTACCGCCGCTGCTACGCCGAGATCTGCTCGCCCGCCGTCCGTCGCTTCCGCCCGCAGCTCATCTTCGTCTCCGCCGGCTTCGACGCCCACTTCGCCGACCCGCTCGCCCAGATCCTGCTCAGCACCCGCGGCTACTACGAGATCGCCTCGCTGATCCGCGAGTTTGCAGACGAACTGTGCGACGGCCGTATCGTCTGCACCCTCGAAGGCGGCTACGACCTGACCGCCATCTCCTGGTCCGCCCGCGCCTGCATCGACACCCTCCTTTGCAACCCCTTCGCCAAGGACCCGCTCGGCCCCGGTCCCGCCGTCCCCGGCCCGGACATCGAGCCGCTACTGGCGGAGGTCAAACGCCTGCACACGCTGTAGGGGCGCAGCAACGATGAGGTCCGTGAGTGAACGATGATCCGATGATCAGCCTGCATGGCGCTATGTGAACTCCTCGTTGCTGCGCCCCTTCGCCGGCATCGCATCTATGTCCCGCGCGGTTATCGTCCCGGCCGGGCGAGGTACCAGCCACGAATGCGCGGTGCTACAATCGCCGCGCAATGACCGAACAGCGGGCGAGCGCGCTCACGACGATCCTCTTTACCGACCTCGTTAACTCGACGCAGCTCATGCAGCGCGCCGGTGACGAGGACGCGCAGCGCATCTTCAAGGCGCATTACCAACTGCTGCGCGACGCTGTCAGCGCGAACGGCGGCTCCGAGGTGAAGTCCCTCGGCGACGGCCTGATGGTTGCGTTTGCCTCGGCGGCGGACGCCGTGCGCTGTGCCATCATGGTGCAGCAGACGTCGCGCCGCCGCGCCGGCGGCGAGCGGCTCGCCGTGAAGGTGGGGATCAACGCCGGCGAGGCGATGAGCGTGGGTGCGGACTACTTCGGCACGCCCGTGGTGGTCGCGCGCAGGCTCTGCGACCGCGCCGGGCCCGGCCAGATCCTCTGCAGCGCCGTCATCGAGTCGCTCCTCGCCGGACGCCAGGCGTTCTCCTTCCGCGATCTCGGCGCGCTTGAGCTCAAGGGCATCGCTGCGCCGGTCGAAGTGCGCGAGGTGACTTACGAGACTGACCGCGCCGCTATCTTGCTAACGCGCACGCCGTTTGTCGGGCGCGACAGGGAGATGGCGCGCCTTCAGGCCAAGCTCGATGAGGCGCGTGCTGGGCACGGCGGCCTCGTGATGCTGGTAGGGGAGCCGGGCATCGGCAAGTCCCGTACGATCGAGGAGTTCGCCGAGCAGGCGCGGGCCGCGGGCGCCCTTGTGCTTGCGGGCCGCTGTTTCGAGGGGGAATGGGCGCCGCCCTACGCCCCCTTCGCCGAGGCGATCGCGGGCTACGTCAAAGACGCCGACCCCGACGCTCTTCGCGCCGACCTGGGATACGGCGCGCCGCCTGTTGCCCGCCTTGTCCCCTCGTTGCGCGAACGGCTGCCTGACATCGGCGAGCCTGTCCCGCTCAACCCGGACGAAGAGCGCTTTCGCCTGCTCGATGCCGTATCGCAGTTCATCATCGCCACGTCGGTGCGCGCGCCCGTCGTGCTCGTGCTCGACGACCTGCACTGGGCCGACGGCGGAACGATCGCCATGCTGCGCCACGTGGCGCGCTTCCTGCCCGGGCAGCGGACGCTCGTGCTGGGGGCCTACCGCGACGTCGAGCTGGACCGGCAGCACCCGCTGGCCGACGCCCTCGCCGCGCTGCGCCGCGAGGCCGAATACGAGCGCATCCTCATAAAGGGCCTGGACGAAGGCGATATCCGCGCCCTCCTCACGGACATGGCCGAGCGCGACGTGCCGGACGCCTTCGTGCAGGCGATCAGCGCGGAGACGGACGGCAACCCCTTCTTCATCCGCGAGGTGCTGAATCACCTTGCGGAGGAGGGCAAGATCTACCAGCAGGACGGACGTTGGACGGCGAACGTCTCTATCGCCGAGATGGGGATTCCGGAGGGCGTGCGGCAGGTGATCGGCAGGCGCCTGTCACGGCTCTCGGAGAACGCCAACCGCCTTCTCACCGCTGCTTCCGGCTTCAACGGTCCGTTCCGCGTCGGTCTCGCCGCCGGCGCGGCAGGCGTCGACGAGGCGGAGGCGCTCGATGCGATAGACGCCGCGCTCGAGGCGCAGCTCGTGCAGCCCGCATCAGGCGACGCCGAGAGCTACGACTTCGCGCACGCTTTGATCCGGCACACCCTCTACGGCGAGCTGAGCCCGTCCCGGCAGGTGCGCCTCCACCGCCAGATCGCCGAGGCCATGGAGCGGCTCTACGGCGAGCGGGCCGTGGAACACGCGCCTGAACTGGCGTACCAGTACCACCGCAGCGCCGGTCTCCCGGGGACGGAGCGCGGCGCGGACTACGCCGTCGCGGCCGCGGATTCCGCTGAACGTCTGCCAGCCTGGGACGAGGTCGCCGTGTTCTCGCGGATGGCGCTGGACCTGCTCCCCGAAGCGGCCGACGACCGGAAGGCTCGCGTGGCCGGTCGACTGGGCCTCGCGCTGGCGTTCTCGACGGGCTCGGACGAAGCGGTCCGTGCTTGCGCCGACGCCGCTGATATGCTCGCGAACACGGAGGGGGCCGGCGCGGCCGCCGACTACCTCGCCGAAGTGGTCTCTGCGCTCTCGGTTGCGAACGCGCGCGGGGCGTGGGATCTGGCGGCCCGCGGCCTGGCGCTCATCGGCGAGCGTCGCGACGCGACCTGGGCTACGCTCGCCTGGGTGGATGCGTTTCGCCGCGACGCTGAGGACCCGGATGATGTCGGCATACCGCTCTTGACCGAGGAGCGGCGGCAGATCATCCGTGTGCTTGAACAGTCGCCGGACAGCCGCGTCGCGATAGGCGCACAGGTCACCTTCCAGGACGTTCGAAACCGCGAAGATGCGATTGAGCAGGCGGGTGAAATCCGGGCCGGCAGGCTGGACGACGTGCGGCGCGGCCGCCTGCTCGCTTTCTGGGCCGGCGACTACCGCTCGGCGAGGGAGATCGGTCAGCAATTGGCAGAGCGCTCGCAGAGGGAAGGCGACATCGCCGGTGCCGTGATCAATTGGGGGCAAGCCGCGTTCTGCTGCTACGCGCTCGGCGAGCTCAGGGAAGGTGACGCGGCGCTCGCGCGTTGCGAGGCGCTGGCGTCGCACCTCATGGCTACGTCCGCGGCCGGGTTAACTGCGGCGGGTGCGCGGGCCGTCGGCGGGGTTGCCCGCGGCGAATTTGAGATCCTGCTGGCGGAAATGGGGGCACGGTACACGGAACCGCGGCCGGAGGAGCGCTGGGCGACTGCCCCGCTCCGCGCGGCAGTCGCCCGCCTCACGGCGATGACCGGCTCCAGCGACGCTGCGATTCCGTTGCTCACGACCGTGATCCCGGCGCTGGAGCGCGGCGAAGGAGCGTTCCTCTTCTATACGTTCATGGCGTGCCTGGCAGCCGACGCGCTCTGGGCCGCCGACCGCACCGATCACCTCGACGTCATCGAGTGCAACCTGCGCGAGAAAGTCATCGAGCCGGACTTCCGCTACGTCGAAGTGGATGGCCGCCTCAGCCTCGCCCGCCTCTGTGCGCTGTCCGGGCGCTTCGAGGAGGCGAGCGAGTGGTTCGCCCGCGCCCGGGCCGTCCTCGAGGAGCAGGGCGCGCGGCCGCTCCGGGCCGTCGCCGACTACGACGAAGCGCTCATGTACGCCCGCCGCGCCGGCGACGGCGACCGCGAGCGGGCCCTCCCGCTGCTCGACGCCGCGCTCGCGCAGTTCCGCGAGATCGGCATGACCGGCTGGCTGCGGCGTGGCGAAGAGCTGCGGGACCGGCTGGGGTAGCCGCGGCCGCGCGCGTTAATCCGGCAACAGCCGGACGAACACCTCGTTCGCCAGCAGCCGCCCTCGCTCAGTCAGGCGCACGCGCCCATTCTCGCGTTCCAGGAGCCCGAATGCCGCCGTCTCAGTGAGCACCGGCCCGTACACTTCATTCAATCCCCGCCCGAAGCGCAGCTCGAAGCCACCCACGTCCAGCCCCTCGTTGAGCCGCAGCCCCAGGATCGCCGTATCCGCCATCTCCATCTCCGCCGTCTGCTCCTCCACGAACGTCACCTGCCCCATCGATTCGAGCACTGCCTGCAGGTCGCCCGACCCGTTGGCTGGCAGCTTGACCGTCTCGTTGACCCGCGCGATGTACTGCTTCGGCGAATACACATCCGCGAAGCGCGCACTGACCCCGCCCGGCCCCGCCGGCAGGCCTGAAGGCCTGCAGCTACGGAGGTCGAGCAGGTGCGAATGCGCCCCCGGCCCCAGCCCTAGCCATTCCCCGTTCCGCCAGTACACCAGGTTGTGCCGGCACTCCTCGCCCGGGCGGCACCAGTTCGAAATCTCGTACTGCGCGTAGCCCGCCGCCGCCAGCCGCTCGCTCGACCACTCGTACATCGCCGCCTGCATGTCTCCGTCAGGGGCCGGCGCGCGCCCGCGCTCGATGTCGTGCGCCAGCTTCGTCCCCTCCTCCACCGTCAGCGCGTACAACGACAGGTGCTCCGGTCCCAGCGCGATCGCCTGCTCCAACGTCGCCTGCCAGCGCTCCATGGACTCGCGAGACGCCTCTTCCCGCTCATCCTGAGGTATCGAAGGAATGAGCGGGGCACCAGGATTCGGCAGCCCGTATATCAGGTCGAGGTTGATGCGCTCGAAACCCGCTTCCCGCGCCCAGCGGTACGCGTCCTTCGCCTCCTCCGCCGAGTGGATGCGGTCCAGCGCCGCCAGCTCGTCGTCGTGGAACGACTGCACCCCGAAGCTGATGCGGTTCACGCCCGCACCGAGCAGTCCTCGAAAGTAATCGTGGTCGATGGTCCCTGGGTTCGCCTCGAACGAGACCTCCGCGCCCGGCGCGAGGTCGAACGCTTCCTGCATCGCCGCCATGATCCCCCCGACCTCCTCGAGTGGCAGGAGCGAGGGCGTCCCGCCGCCGAAGAACACCGTCTCGACGCGCCGCCCTCGCAGCACGCCGCCCCACAGCCGCATCTCGTCGCACAGCGCGTCCACAAACGGCCGCATCAGCGCCTCGATGCCGGCGTAGGAGTTGAAATCGCAGTAGGAGCACTTCAGCGTGCAGAAGGGTATGTGAATGTAGAGCGACAGGCGATCGTCAGCCAGCATAGACGTATGGTAGCAGGTACATCCGCGGAGTGCCTTTAGGCCTCCACGCGGCTTGGCAGTGCCACATTCCCCTTAGACTTCCTGCGCTCTTTCGGTATCCTGAACCCATACCTCGCACCTTAACAACCTGCTCGTGCCGGTCGCCCACGCTCGCTGATATCCGCTCGTACCAGGGCAGTCTGATTGCAATTCCGTATTCATGAATCGGACTCAATCAAAGAAAACGCGGGTCGGCACCCGCCTCCCAAACGTGAGCAAGCCCCGCAACCGAAATTTCGCCGACGGATCAATCGAACTTCCAACGTCAAACCGGAAAAAGAAATCAGATTCTCAATACGGAAAGACCATTGATTGACCCTCGAAATCGTTTGATCGTCCCGCCCATTTCCCATTTCCCATTTCCCATTGCTACACTCTTGCCATGCTCAAGACTCACTGCTGCGGCGAACTACGCGCCTCGAACGAGGGCGAGAGCGTGGCGCTCGCCGGGTGGGTGCACCGGCGGCGGGACCACGGAGGCCTTATCTTCATCGACCTGCGCGACCACGACGGCCTCGTCCAGGCCGTCTTCAACCCGAAGGAGAACGCGGACGCCTACACCGTCGCCGACTCCTGTCGCGGCGAGTACGTGCTGCTAGCCAAGGGCACCGTCGCGCGCCGGCCGAAGGGGACCGAGAACGCACAGCTGCCGACGGGCGACATCGAAGTGCGCGTGAGCGAGGCGCAGGTGCTCAACCCGTCGAAGACGCCGCCCTTCTACATCACCGAAGAGACCGATGTCGAAGAGCTCCTGCGTCTCAAGTACCGCTACCTGGACCTGCGCCGCGAGACGATGCACCAGAACATCGTGACGCGACACCGCGTCGTCAAGTTCATCCGCGACTTCCTCAGCGAGCGCGGCTTCACTGAGATCGAGACGCCGCTGCTCACCGCGCCGACGCCGGAGGGCGCGCGCGACTACCTCGTGCCCAGTCGCGTCCACGCGGGCCGCTTCTACGCGCTGCCGCAGTCGCCGCAGCAGTTCAAGCAGCTGCTGATGGTGGCGGGGTTCGAGCGCTACTTCCAGATCGCCCGCTGCCTGCGCGACGAGGACCTGCGCGCCGATCGCCAGCCCGAGCACACGCAGCTCGACCTGGAGATGAGCTTCATTTCCGACGAGGAGGACATCTTCCGCCTAGCGGAGGAGCTGTACTACAGCATGGCGCAGACGCTCTTTCCTCAGCGGCCGGTGCAGGCGCACCCGTTCCCGCGGATGACCTACGAGGAGTCCGTCCGCCGCTATGGCAGCGACAAGCCGGACGTGCGCTATGGTCTCGAACTGAGCGACTTCAGCGAGGCGCTGCGCGACACAGAGTTCACGGTCTTCCGCCAGGTGCTGGCGAGTGGAGGGATGGTGCGCGGGCTCTGCGTCCCCGGCGGCGCGACATTTAGCCGCAAGCAGACCGACGACCTGACGACCTTGGTCCAGCAGTACGGCGCCAAGGGCCTCGTCTCGATGGCTTTTCTTGGCGAAGGGAGCATCGACTCGCTGGCGGAAGAAGACATTCGCTCTCCGGTCGCGAAGTACTTCAGCGTCGAGCAGGCGAAGGAGATGGCGCGCGCCGCGGGGGCCAACCGCGGCGACATGCTCCTGATGGTCGCGGACCGCCTGTCCGTCGCCAACCGCGCGCTGGACGGACTGCGCCGCGAGCTCGCCGACCGGCTCGAGCTGTACGACCCGAACGTCCTCGCCTTCGCCTTTGTCAACGAGTACCCGCTGCTCGAGTGGAGCGACACGGAGGAGCGCTGGATGTCAGTTCACCACCCGTTCACGTCGCCGTACCTGGAAGACCTCGAGTTCATCGAGAGCGACCCGGGGCGCGTCCGCTCGCACGCCTACGATCTCGTCTGCAACGGTTGGGAGCTCTTCAGCGGCAGCATCCGGATCCACCGCCGCGATGTCCAGGAGCGGATGTTCACCGCTCTCGGCATCTCGCCGGAAGAGGCGAAGCGCAAGTTCGGGCACATGCTCGAGGCATTCGAGTACGGTGCGCCGCCGCACGCCGGCATCGGCGCCGGCATCGACCGCCTGCTGGCCGTCCTCACCGGCCAGCCCGACATCCGCGAGGTGATCGCCTTCCCGAAGACGAAGAGCGCGGGAGAGCCGCTCACCGGCGCACCAACCACCGTCTCCCAGCAACAGCTGGACGAATTGCACATCGCGGTGACGGGGGTGGAGGAAGAGGTGGAGCGGACAGGGGGCCAGTGAGGGCGGGCGGTTATGATCTAAGGCGACGCCGCTTCCCGCTCATCCTGAGGCTTGCTCGAAGGATGAGTGGAGCCACCACGCTCCGCTAGCCAGCGGCGTGGAGTGCGCCGGACCGACAGTTCCTTTAACACCTGCCAGTCGCGCCGCGCGAGCGCCCACTTCTTCTCCCACGACCATCCCTTGATTTCACGCTCCGCTGCGAATGCCTCTTCTCGCGTGGCGAAAGCTTCGTGAAATATCAGACGGACGGGTCGCCGCTTGTATGTGTATCCGCGAAATCGCCCATCATCGTGAGCGGCCAGCCGGGCTTCTAGATTGTCGCTGTGACCCGTGTAGATCGACTTTGTCCGAGCATTCGGCCATGTAGACATAGAAAGCCATCGAAAATCCTCGCACCTGTATGGTCCTTCTACCAAGCGGCGACCTTTGCTCGCAGCGGCGGATGTCACTCCGCTCGTGGTTCGAGCGAACCTCACCACGAGCGGGAAGAGACGTCCTCGAAATAGGAGTGGCGTGCCTAACGCATGCACACCGGCCGAGCCTCCTAGCTCCTTGCTCCCGCCTCCTGTAACATAACTCGGGGCAAACCAAACCCTCACCACCCGCGTTCTCTAATTTAGGCACGCATGGAAACCCGCAGACTCGTACTCACGCTTACCGGCATAGCCGTCGCCCTCATTGTCGTCCTCGGCGGGCTTACGATTGCCCTGCTGGCTACCGGTGGCGGTGACGACGATGCCACGTCGGGCGACGGCGCCACAGAAGATGGAGACGCTGAGCCCACCCCGCAACTGCCCGAGCGCGTCGAGGGCGAGCTCCGCCTCTTCGGTGCAGACCCCATCACCCTCGACCCCGCCTGCGCCTCCGATGCGGACTCAGCCGAGTATATCGTCGAGATCTTCTCCGGCCTCGTGTCCTTCGACCGCAATCTGAAGGTTATCCCCGACATCGCCCAGAGCTACGACGTGAGCCCGGACGGGAAAGTGTACACGTTCCACCTGCGCAACAACGTGATCTTTCACGACGGCTCCCGGCGCGTCGTCGCCGACGACTTCAAGTTCTCGATAGAGCGCGCCCTCAACCCCGACACGCAGTCCACGGTCGGCGAGGTCTATCTCGATGACATCGCCGGCGCCGACGAGTTCATCGCCGGCAGCGCGACTGAGGTGAGCGGTATCAAGGCGCTCAACGACGATACGCTCGAGATCACGATCAAGGAGCCCATCGTTTACTTCCTCGACAAGCTGACCTATCCCACCTCCTACGTGGTGGACCGCCGCGAAGTGGGCGATGCCACCTGCTTCGAGGGCGCGGACTGGACGCTCAGCCCGAACGGCACCGGGCCCTTCAAGATGAAGGACTGGGTCCTCGGCGAACGCATCGAGCTCGAGGCGAACCCCGGCTTCCACCTGGACCCCAAGCCGTCCCTCCAGCAGGTCACTTACCTCCTCGCCGGCGGCTCCGCGCTCGTCATGTACGAAAACGACGAGATCGATATCACCGGCGTGGGCGTCAACGATATCGACCGTATTCGCGACTCGAACGAACCGCTGAACGCCGAATATCAGACCGGCGGCACGATGGACACGTCCTACATCGGCTTTAACACCGTTGAGCCGCCGTTCGACGACGTTCGCGTGCGTCAGGCCCTCGCGATGGCGACGGACAGGCAGCTGGTCAGCGAGACCGTCCTCAAGGATCTGGCGATACCCGCGACGGGTGTTCTGCCGCCGGGCATCCCCGGCTACAACGAGAACCTGGAGGGGCTGCCCTTTGACCCGGAGGCAGCGCGCGCCCTGCTCGATGAGGCAGGCGGGCCTGCGTTGTTCGAGGACGTCACTCTGTTGACCTCCGGGCAGGGCGCGGCCCCCAGCGAGGCGCTGGCCGCTATCACGGCCCTGTGGGAAGAGAATCTGGGAGTATCGATCCCCATCGAACAGGAGGAGTTCGGCATCTTCCTCCGCGACATCGATCAGGGAAACTTTACCATGTTCTCGTTGGGCTGGATAGCGGACTATCCCGACCCGCAGAACTTTCTCGAGATCAAGCTTCATTCAGAGAGCGCCGACAACGAGACGTTCTACTCGAATCCGGAGGTGGATAACCTCCTCAATCAGGCGCGCACGTCCGCCGATGAGGCGGAGCGCATCCGTTTGTACCAGGAGGCCGAAGAGCTCATCATCGAGGATGCCCCCTGGGTGCCTCTTTTCCACGGTCAATACAATGCGCTGGTCAAACCCTACGTGAACGACTTCCTTCTACCGCCGTTCGTCATTCCCAGGCTTCGCTACGTCAGCATAGAGCGCTGACGGAGACGCTACCCTGATGCAGGGCCTCGCGTCGTACGTCCTGCGGCGACTGCTCCTCGTCCCGCTCGTCCTCTTCGTCGTCTCTGTTGTGACATTCGCGCTTGGCCGTTACGCGCCGAGTGACTACGTGGAGATACAGGCCGGGCCCAGGGCCAGGCCGGAGACGATTGAGCGCATCCGCGAGGAGCGCGGCCTCAACGACCCGATCTACGAGCAGTACGCGCGCTACGTCTCGAACTTCGTTCAGGGAGACTTCGGCGAGAGTGTGCGCTATCGGGGTGTGGATGTGGAGGACGTGATCCTCCCACGCTTGTGGGTGACGCTCCAGTACAACGCCGTCGTGCTCGTTCTCACGTTTGCAATCGGCATTCCGGTGGGCACTTGGGCGGCCCTGAGGCGCGGCACCTGGATGGACCCGTTTTCAATCGGCACACTTGTGCTGTTTGCGTCTGTGCCAGTGCTGGTTTCTGTACCGCTGCTTCAATGGCTGTTTGCCGTGAAGCTCGGATGGCTCCCGACGGGCGGCTGGCACGAACGGAACATACTAGGCGTCGAGATAGGCATTCTGTCGAAGCAAGCAATATTGCCCATCGGGGCTCTTACGCTAGTGGGCGTGGCCGGTATTGCTCGATACATGCGATCGCAGGTCCTGGACGTGCTTGACCAGGACTACGTGCGCACCGCTCGTGCGAAGGGGCTTAACGAGGCGCCTGTCGTGATCCGTCACGTCGTGCGGAACGCGTTGTTGCCGATTGCCACACTTGTTGCCTTCGATCTTGCCGGCCTGTTTACAGGAGCGCTCATTCTCGAGACGCTGCTAGGAATACCCGGTATCGGCCTCTATGCCTTCGAGTCGATTAGCAGCCGTGACTACGACAGCATCATGGCGATCGTGTTGCTGGGTGCGCTCGTGTTTCAGCTGGCGATGCTCGCCGTCGACATCGCCTACGGCTTCATCGACCCGCGCATCCGCCTGTCTGCGGAGGCGAGAAGATGAACCAGGCGGAGCTCTCAGTAGGGACGCGAGAGACTGATCAGTTCCGACCGGCCCGTTCATTGCGATTCTTGCGGCGCCTGCTCCGGCGACCGGTGGCTGTGGCAGCCATCGTCGTCATCATTACTATTTACGGCGCCGGCGTCCTGGCGCCCTTCATCGCCCCATTCGACTTCGACAAGACGGATCTCAGGAACACGTTCGCGGGACCAAGTGGCGAACACTGGCTGGGCACTGACAGGCTGGGTCGGGACGTGCTCTCGCGCTTGATTTGGTCCGCACAGACAACGGTGATAATATCTGCGCTCGTCGTCGTCGGAGGTAGTCTCATTCTCGGCGTGTCCCTTGGTCTGACCTCGGGCTACCTGGGGGGCAGCGTAGACAACGTGATCATGCGATTGGCTGACGCGCTCTACTCGGTCCCTACGTTCCTCTTGATCCTCATCATCAATGCTACCATGGGAGACCGGGTCGATAGCTTGTTCCGCGACCTGGAAGACTTGACGGGTATCGGCGGTCTGGAACGGTCCGGGGCGCCGAACTTCTTCCTGCTCTCCGTCGCGCTCTCGATTTTCGGATGGGTGGGTATGGCGCGCCTTGTTCGCTCGCAGGTCTTATCATTGCGCGAAGCCAATTTCGTGCTGGCGGCTCGCGCGATGGGCGGCTCGACACCCCGGATTCTTTTCCGCCATCTGTTCCCGCAACTGACCAATCTGATGGTGGTTGCTATCACCCTGTCGCTCGGGGCCGTGGCTCTTGCTGAGGTCTCCCTGACCTTCCTGGGTCTTGGGGTCGAGGATCATGCGAGCTTCGGTATTATGATCGCCCAGTATGCCGGCCCAACGAGTGTCCGTGCGCACCCCTTGCTCATCTTCGCACCAACGGTGATCGTCGCGCTCCTCATGTTATCGTTCAACCTCCTCGGCGACGCGCTGACGGATATCCTCTCGCCGCGCCGGAGGTAACGGTGCGCGAGCCCGAAGTCCGTCCCGCCACCGAAGCTGAAATCGAGGCCGACTGGCGCGAGTTCACCGGCGGTCCGCCCGTTATCGGCGTCCTCCGCGAGTATCTGCCGTCCGACGTCGAGGGCCTCGTCTGGCGCGAGGCGCAGACCGGCAGGCGCGGGCTCGTTTCGTGGTGGGTCGACGGCGAGCGGGCGGAGATCACGTCTGTCCACGCGGAGCCGCCGGGCAGCGGCACAGGCACGCGGATCATGGATGCGGCGGAGGAGGACCTACGCAGGCGCAGAGTAAAGACGGCAGTCCTCGCCACGACGAACGATAACGCGCGCGCTCTCAACTTCTACCAGAAGCGCGGCTACCGCCTCGTTCGCGTGCACCTGGACGCAATGGACCGCGTCCGCGCCGCCAAGCCCGGCGTACCCCTCACCGGCCGCGACGGCATCCCCCTCCGCGACATGTGGGAGCTGGAGAAACGCCTCTAATGCGACCAGCTGGGTCGCATCTACGCCGGTAGCTGATGACCTTCGACCCCGCGCTCATCTCCTTCCGCCGCCTGACGGTGGACGATCTCCCTCTCATGCACCGCTGGCTGAACACGGACCACGTCGCCCGCTGGTACGATGCCAACGGCGGGCGTTGGCCCTCGCACCAACAGGTTGCAGAAAAGTATGCCGCTCGCATGCGGGGCGAAGCGAAGACGGAACCGTTCCTGATCCTTCACAACGATGAGCCTGTCGGCTACATCCAGAGCTATCTCATCGCGGATCATCCCGAATACGCGCGGGCCGTGCAGGTTGAGGCAGGCGCTGCGGGCGTCGATCTCTTCATCGGCGAGGCCGATCTCGTCTACCGCGGCCTCGGTCCGCACATCCTCCGCCGCTTTCTCAATGAGATCGTGTTCGCGGACCCCGGTGTCACTTCCTGCGTCATTGGCCCCTCAGTCAGCAATGCCGCAGCCATCCGTGCTTATGAGAAGGCCGGTTTCAAGCACCTGAAGACAGTCCACGTCGCCGGCGAACCGGAGCAAGAGTATCTGATGCGAATTGCCCTCGAGGACGTAATCGACGTTTCCAGTGACAGTTCGCCTCGTTAGTGGAGAGGGGCGCTGCTATAATCGAATTGTGAAAGTCTCCACCAAGCGCCTCCCCGAGAGCCAGGTCCTCCTCGAGGTAGAGGCGGACCCGGAGCAGATGGAACGCTCGCTGGACAAGGCCTATCGCAGGCTCGCCCAGCGTGTCGAAGTTCCCGGCTTCCGCAAAGGTAAGGCGCCCCGCAACATGCTGGAACGCCACCTCGGGCGCCCGCGCCTCGTCCAGGAAGCGCTCGATATCCTCATCCCCGAGGCCTACAATCAGGCCATCGAAGAGCAGGACGTCGACGCCATCGACCAGCCGTCCATTGAGCTGGTGAATGATGAGCCCCTGGCGTTCAAGGCGACCGTGCCCATTCGCCCCACGATAGACCTGGGCGACTACGCGACCGTGCGCGTGGGACGCGAGCCGGTCGCGGTCGATGCGGCTGAGGTTGATAAGGCACTTGATGAGCTGCGGCACCGCTACGCGATCCACGAGCCTGTTGACAGGCCCGTTCAGACCGGGGACATCATCCGCGCGGACGTTCGGGGCGTGATCGACGGGCGCGAGGTCTACAGCGAGGACGACGCCGAATTCCGGCTTCGCGAAGGCGCGACGGTCCTCTTGCCGGGCATCGCCGAGGGCATCGCGGACGCGGAAAAGGGACTACCGAAGGAGATCCCGATCACGGTGCCGGAAGGGGAGCGGCCATTATCAGGCAAAAGCGGTATCTTTACCGTCACGGTGAAGGAAGTCAAGCAGGAGCGCCTGCCGGACTTAAACGATGACTTCGCCCGTGAGGTCGGCGAAGGGTTCGCCTCGCTCGAAGTCCTTCGCGAGCGGTTGCGGAACGACATCCGCGAGCGGCTGGAGGCGCAGGCGGAGGAAGAGTATCGCGACAAGGCTGTGGGCGCGCTCGTTGAGCAGGCGAAGACGATCGAGTTTCCGCCCATTATGATCGAGCGAGAGATCGACCGGCTGATCCAGGACCAGGCGCGCCACCTTGGCCTGGAGGTAGAGCAGTACCTCGCGAACACCAGGCGGACGCGAGAGCAGCTGCGCGAAGAGCTTCTGCCGGTAGCTACGGAGCGCGTCCGGCGGTCGCTGGCGCTTACCCGCCTGGCCGAGGCCGAAGAGATCAAGGCAGAGAACGAAGAGGTGGACTCTGAGGTCGAGAAGATGGCCGGCTCGTCGGGCCAGCAGGCTGACCAGCTCCGCAGGCTGTTCGGCAGCCCGGACGGCCGGGCCGCCATTGCCCGCTCGCTCATCACCCGCAAGACGATGGACCGGCTGGCGGAGATAGCGGCGCGCGACGGCGTTGCGGCGAAAGCCATTGCACCGAAAGCGAAGAAGAAAGCCCCAAGCAAAGTCGGAACCAAATGAGCAACGGAGGAAACATCGTGAGACCGGAAGCATTAGTCCCTTACGTCGTTGAGCAGAGTCCGCGCGGCGAGCGCGCGTTCGACATATTTTCCCTTCTCCTGAAGGAGCGCATCGTCTTTCTCGGAACTCCCATCGATGACATGGTTGCGAACCTGATCATCGCCCAGCTCCTGTACCTGGAGCGCGAGGACCCCGAAAAAGACGTAAACATGTACATCCACTCTCCCGGCGGCGTGGTCAGTGCGGGACTGGCGATCTACGACACCATGAACCTCATGCGCTGCGACGTCGCCACCATCTGTGTCGGCGCCTGTGCCAGCATGGGCACCGTCCTGCTGGCGGCGGGCGCCAAGGGCAAGCGCTACGCC
>Ga0184637_10001201_pt1 | contig 18014 bp, 11 predicted proteins | sample PLM3_127_b2_FD_133143 | JGI IMG/M metagenome (GOLD analysis project Ga0184637, IMG submission 133143) | Groundwater sediment microbial communities from an aquifer in East River, Colorado, USA - PLM3_127_b2 | ecosystem: Environmental > Terrestrial > Soil > Riparian zone | place: USA: East River...
CCTTCGAGCCTGCGTAAGCTTCTGCCCGGCCTCACCAGGGCCATGACCTCGTGCCCTTCCTCGATCGCGAGCCGGGCCACGTGCGAGCCGATGAACCCGGCGGCGCCCGTCAGGAGAACTCGCATGCCCCCTCGTCGAATGGAGTGAACAAAAGGTCCCTGGACCCGACCACGACGGGCGCGAACGGCCAATGGATCGCGAACGCGGGATCGTCGTACCGCAGCCCGCGGGCGCTCTCGGGCCGGTAGGGCGTCGACATTTGATACGCGACCTCGGAGTGATCCTCGAGGGTGAGGAATCCATGGGCGAATCCTTCGGGGATGTAGAGCATATTCCTGTTGTCCGCGGACAGCTCCGCCGCCCACCAGCGCTTGAACGTCGGCCCGCCTCGCCGGAGATCGACGATCACGTCATGGATGCGCCCACGGGTGCATCGCACGAGCTTGGTCTCGGAGGCAGGAGGCGCCTGGTAGTGGAGCCCGCGCAGAGTGCCGCTTCGATGGTTGTACGAGAGGCTGCATTGGAGGAGATCGCCGTTCAGGCCGTGAGCGAGGTACTCCTCGCGACACCAGGTGCGGGCGAAAAATCCCCGTTCGTCGTGGCGGGGCTCGAGCCGTATCAGGAACGCGCCCGCGAGGGGTGCCGGTTCGAAGATCATCGGGCGACTCTCACACCACCAGCGGCGCGGGGATGGGCACGATGAACTTGCCGCCGAGGGCTCGATACTCGGCTTGCTGAGCCATGATCTCGGAGGCGAAGTTCCAGGTCAGGAGCAGCACGTAGTCTGGCCGATCCACGAGGAGCCTCGAAGGCGCGTGGATCGGGAGGTGGTTTCCGGGCATGAAGCGCCCCTGCTTGTGAGGGCTGCGATCGACCACGAAGTCGATGAGAGCGCCGTCGATTCCGGCGTAGTGCAGAAGCGTGCTTCCTTTGGCGGCGGCCCCGTAGGCTGCGATGCGCTTCCCCTGCGCCTTGAGCCCGCAAAGAAGCTCCCGGAGCTCACCTCTCAACTCCGCCGCGCGGCGGGCGAAGCGCCGATAGGGCTCCGTCTCGGCGACGCCCCACTCCCTCTCTTCCTCGAGCATCGCGCGCACCGCCGGGGCTTCTCCCTCTTGACCCTCGCGAACCACGGTGACCCGGAGCGAGCCGCCATGGATCGGGATCCGCTCGACCGACGCGGCCGCGAGCCCGTGACGCCGATAGAGAATCTCGAGTGCCGTGAGCGAGTAGTAGAACAGGTGCTCGTGGTAAATGGTGTCGAGCTCGCGATGCGCGAGCAGGTCCTGGATGTACGGCGTCTCCATCACGAACGCGCCCCCGGGGGCGAGGAGAACGCCGATGCCCTCGGCCACTCCGTTGATATCGGGGACGTGGGCCATCACGTTGTTCGCCAAGATGACGTCGGCCTTCGTCCCCTCGCCGGCGAGGCGCCGGGCGAGATCGGGGCCGAAGAACTCGCACACCGTGGGAATCCCTCGCTCCTCGGCCACTGCGGCGACGTTCCGGGCAGGCTCGATGCCCAGTACCGGAATGCCCTCCCGCTGGAAATACTGCAGAAGGTATCCGTCGTTACTCGCAATCTCCACCACCTTGCTGCCGCGGCTGAGCCCTCGGGACACGATCAGCGCCCGCGCGCTCGCCTCGGCGTGCCGGAGCATCGTCTCGGACGTGGACGAGAAGTAGACGTAGTTCCGGAACATCCACTCGGGCGGCACGCTTTCCAGGATCTGGGCCAGCGAGCAAGCGGTGCAGACGCCGAGCTCGAGCGGGAACGCGGGCTCCGGTTCGTCGAGCTGATCCGACGTGAGAAGAGCGTTCGCGAGCGGGGTGGTGCCGAGATCGAGCACGGACTCGAGCGGCGCGGCGCCGCAGGAGCGGCAGCCGGCCATCAGCCGAGCCCCAGAAAGTCGCGGTACCAGGGGAGCGTCGCGGTAAGCCCCTGCGCGAGATCGTAGCGGGCCTTCCATCCCAGGACCGAGCGGGCCCGAGCCGCGCTCAGGTGCTGGCCCGGAATCTCATGGCGCGCCTGGTTCAGCACCTTCGGTTCCAGCGCGGTTCCGGTAAGCGCCTGGATCTGGGCCACGACCTCGAGCACGTTCACCGGCGATTCGGTCGAGAAGTTGAACGCCCGGCCCGAGACCTCGGGCTCGGTGACGCGCTCCGCGAGCGCGAGGTAGGCGCTCACCGCGTCGAGGACATGGAGGTAATCGCGCACGAACTTTCCGTCGCTGCGGATGACGGGCCGCTCGCCCCGGAGCACCGAGCGAAGGGTGCCGGGCACGATGCGGCTCCAGTTGAGATCGCCGCCGCCGTAGATGTTGCCGCAGCGGGCGATCGCGACGGGCACCCCATAGGTGTGGTGGTAGCACTGGGCGATCGCCTCCCCGCAGCTCTTCGAGACGTCGTAGGGATGGCGCGCCAGAAGGGGCATGTCTTCGGTATAGGGAAGCTCCGGCTGCTCGCCGTAGGCTTTGTCCGACGACGCGAATACCACGCGCTTGACGAGCGCTCGATGGTGGCGGCACGCGTCCAGCAAGAGGTAACTCCCTCGCAGGTTCGCTTCGAACGTCGGGACGGGACTGCGCACCGCGGTCCCGACGATGGTCTGCGCGCCGAGATGGAAGACGGTGTCGGCCTCGTGCTCGTTGATGGCGCGCTCTACCGACCCTGGCTCCTCGAGGGCACCGTTCACGACACTCACCCGCGTCGCATCGCCGCTTCGGAAAAGCTCCGACTGGGGATCGGCATCGTGGACGAGCGCCACCACCCGGGTGCCGCGGGCCAGAAGCTCGCGGACCAGCCAGGAGCCGACCATCCCGGTGGCGCCCGTGACCAGCGCCGTGGACCCAGCCCAGGACAACGGCTCGCTCATCGTTCCTTCATCCGGCCCTCTTCCCGTCAAAGCTCAGATTCAGTGTCGCACAGGCTCGGGACCGTTGTCCGGCGCCGGTGGATCCCGTCGGCCACGAACAGGAAATAGAACATCATCACTTGAGTCCGCTGCCGGTACGCCGTCCCGGCGTTGCCGAGGAAGGCGCTGTAGGCGAGCGTCAGCGCCGTGGTGAAGACGAGAATGGGCATGGTCTCGCGGAGCCTGCGATAAGCGTAGAAGATCCCGCGGATGAGAGCCGGGACCAGGGCGTACCACATCAGCACGTCGGGAAGAGCCAGAGCCTGGCGCAGGTTCACGATCGTCCAGGGAAACGGGGCGAAGAGGATGTAGGCCAAGCCCACCGGAAGCACGGTCAAGATCCCTCCGACGCTGGAAACATCCGCGGTGGCGGCGAAACCGCTCCCCGCCCGCGCCAGGTCCACGCGCGACTGGTTGAGGAGCTGGAGGTCGAGGAATTGGCTGTTCATGAGGATTTCCTGACCCACGGGGGTGTACAGGAAGAGAGTGATCAAGCCGACCAAAAGCGCGACCTGGGTAGCGAGCCCGAGCACCATTCCGCGGCGATGCCGCATCAACATTCCCGCCAGGGTAGCGGCGGCAATGGCGTAGAAGATGTAGAACCGGAGAAACACCAGCGCCGTGGCGGTGGCGAGATAGACGACCACCCAATAGGCGCTCATGCGAAGCCGGAGGCGAAAGACCGCAAGAATGTTGGCGGCGATGGCGAGCATCACCACCGGGTCCTTGTAAAGAGCCGCGGACCAGAAAATCATCTGCGGGAAGAAGGCGGTCAAAAGCATCGCGGTGGTCGCGACGCGGCGATTGTAGAGCAGGAGCCCCAGCTCCAGGATCACGACGGGCGTCAGAGCGCCGATGATGCCGTTCAGGAACTGAACGAGAATCACGTTCCTTCCGAAGAGGTAGTAGACCGCGGCGACGAAGTAGATGAACCCGCGGTTCACCTTGCCCTCGACCGTCAAGGTCCAGGACGTCATCGAGTTTCCGTGGGACCAGCTCTCGGCGATCGCCGCACCGAAGACGTCGTAGGTCTCCGAATCGCCCCACAGGGCGAGCGTGAAGTGGCCCTCCGCGTGGTTGAGCCACATGTACATCGCGAGCGCGTAACGCAGCAGAACCGTCCCCGTGTAGGTGAAGGCGACGGTACGATAGAGCTCACGGTCGTAGCGCTTCTGAAGGAAGAGAAGGATCAGCAGATTTAGGATGATCGCGACCGCGATGGCGACGATCAGTGACATGGGAATCGGTCGGGAAAGCGAGAGCGCGGCGTCGGACTCATGTCGGGGAAGCGCAAACGGGGTACGAGAGCAACGAGCGTGCCAGCGCTGGGTGTGGTGGGATTCCTCGCGCAGGCGTAGGAGGCCGCAGGCTTTTCCCTCGTCGAGCCATGAATCGCGCCCCAAGAACGTGAGTTGTTTTGGACACATCTCCGTGGGCGTTTCCCAACGGTCGCAGCCTTCTCCGTACGATCGTCACACTTCGCTGGCGCGAACGTGAATCGAGCCGCCGCGGGCGCTATTCGAGCCCGGCTCGGTCGTCGGAGGCCAGGACTCTCCGGTGGCACGGCGGTTGCTTGAAGGAATCCGATGCGCGGTGTTCGTCCCGAGCGGATCCATGTGCTCTACGTGACTTACGACGGACTCCTCGAACCGCTCGGCCGCTCGCAGGTGGTGAGCTACCTCTTGGAGTCGCCGCGAGGGGATCTCGACATCAGCGTCGTCTCGTTCGAGAGGCGCGAGGATCTCAGAGACGAACGGAAGAGGAGCCTGCTCCAGGCGGAGCTCAGCCGGTGCGGAGTGTCGTGGGCTCCGCTCGTCCGGCATCGCACGCTCCCTGTTGCCGGAGTGGCGTGGGACGTGCTGCGCGGGATACGGGCGTCGCTTTCCGTCGCGCACGCACGGCAAACCAGGATCGTGCACGCCAGGAGCTACGTCGCCGGTCTCATGGGGCTAGCGGTCAAGACGCTCACCCGAGCCCGATTGGTCTTCGACATGCGCGGGTTCTGGCCGGAGGAGCGTGTGGAGTTGGGTCGCTTCCAACCGCAGGGCCTTTGTTACAGCGCGGCGAAGCTCCTGGAGAAACGCCTCCTCGCAGCCGCCGATCACGTCGTGGTGCTGACCGAGAGCGCCAAGGCCATACTTCGCGAGCAGGAGGCGAAAGACCGACTTCTCTCCCCCGACGTCCGCGAGGCTCCAATCAGTGTCGTCCCCTGCTCGGTCGACCTCGACCGCTACCGCCCGCTTCCACGCGACCAGGAGCTCGCGCGAAGCCACGGTCTCGAATCCTCCGTGGTCATCGGCAACATCGGCGCGTTCAATCGTCGCTACCTCGCGCTCGAGATGTTCCGCTTCGCTTTCCACGTGAAGGCCCACCGGCCCGACGTCCGGTTCGTCTACCTCACGGACGAGAGTCCCGATGCCGTCCGGAGAGTCGCAGGCGACGCCGGGTTCGACCAAGGGGACCTTCTCATCCTTCGCGCCGAGCCGGAGGACGTTCCTCGATGGCTCTCGCTCTTCCGCCTCGGGGTCTTCTTTCTCCGCCCGAGCTACGCCGCCAAGGCCTCGAGCTTCGCCAAGCTCGGAGAGTTCCTCGCCGCCGGGGTTCCCGTGGTCACCAACACCGGTGTGGGCGACGTCGATCGGATCCTCGCCTCCGACCGCTGCGGGCTCGTGCTTCCGGGGCTCACCGATCGCGATCTGTCGGCCTTCGCCAAGAAAGCGCTGCCCCTTCTCGAAGGGGAGGGCGTGCCCGAACAGGTGCGCCTCCAATGTCGCGGCGTCGCGGCGGAGAACTTCGCGCTCACCGATGGCGCGCGGCGCTACCGGGCCATATACGAGTCGCTCGCCTCGAGGCCCAGGCCCGGGGAAGAGGCGGAGATCGCCGCCGAGGCGGGTTAAAGCGCGATGTGCGGCATCGTGGGCGCGCTCGACTTCGGCGGCTCGGTGACCGACCGCGAGACCCTCCAGTCGATGACGAACGCCCTCTCCCATCGAGGCCCCGACGGCGGGAGAATCGAGGTTTCGGAAGAAGTCGGCCTCGGGCACCGAAGACTTCGTATCATCGACCTGTCGACGAAAGCGGATCAGCCGCTGTGGAACCAGGGCCGGGATCTCGCCATCGTCTTCAACGGCGAGATCTACAACTTTCGCGAGCTCCGGCGCGAGCTCGTTGCCGAAGGCGCGAAGTTTCGTACCTGGAGCGATACCGAGGTCGTTCTGGAGCTCTACGCCCGTGAAGGCGAAAGCGCCGTTCGCCGCCTCGACGGCATGTTCGCGTTCGCGATATGGGACAAGCGCCGCAAGCGATTGTTCCTAGCCCGTGACCGGAGCGGGAAAAAGCCGCTCTACTATTACGACGACGGTCGGCGCTTCCTTTTCTCTTCCGAGATCAAAGCCATCCTGCGGCATCCGGCCGTCTCTCTCGAGCCGAACTTCGAGGCACTTCCGTTCTATCTGACCTACGGGTACTTCCCTCAGCCGCTCACCGCCTACAAGAACGTGACCGCTCTCGCTCCCGCTTCATGGATGGTCATCGACTCCTCGGGGGGCCGAAGTGCAGCGCAGCGGTACTGGACACCGCCCTCGGAAGTCAACGGCATACGGCGCCTCCCCGAGGCGGTAGAGCGGCTTTCGCCCCTCGTCCGCGACGCCGTTCGGAAACGGCTCATCTCCGACGTCCCCTTGGGAGCGTTCCTGAGCGGCGGGCTGGACTCGACGATCGTGGTCGGGCTCATGAGCGAGCTCACGTCGCGGCCGGTGAAGACCTTCAGCATCGGCTTCGAGGGCGAGCCCGCGTACGACGAGCTCGGTTTCGCCGAAGAAGCGGCGCGCCATTTCGAATGCGATCACACGAGCTTCCGGGTTCAGCCGCCCGGGCCGGAGCTGATGGAGACTCTGGTCCGGCACCATGATGGCCCCTTCGGCGATTCGTCCGCCATTCCCACATACGTCGTCTCCGGGCTGGCGCGCGCCGAGGTCACCGTGGTTCTCAACGGGGACGGAGGCGATGAGCTCTTCTGCGGCTATTCCCGGCTCGCTGCCGCCGCCATCAGCGAGCGCGTCCCGGAGCCGCTGCGGCGATTGGCCGCCTTCGGGGGGCGTCTTCTTCCCGCGCCCCGTTCCCATGCTGGAGCTCTCCGGCGGGTGCGACAGTTCCTTCTGACCTCGGCGCATCCTCTAAGGGAACGCATCCAGACCTGGTGCAGTTTTTTCCGCTCCGAGGAAATCCAGAAGCTGTTGCTGCTCCCGGCCGCCGCGAACCCCGGGGCGCACTTCGAAGACATTCTGAAAGAGGTCGAAGGCGCGAGTCCCCTCGCGCGGCTCCTCTATCTGAACTACCGCACGTACCTTCCCGAGGACCTGCTGGTGAAGATGGACCGGATGACGATGGCTCACGGGCTCGAGGCGCGCTCACCGCTCCTCGACACCGCGCTCACCGAGTTCGCGGGATCGCTCCCCGATTCACTCAAGCTCCGCGGGCTCACCACGAAGCGGGTGCTCCGCGAGACCTTTCGCCACCTGGTGCCGCCGTCGATCTTGAGCCGGAAAAAGATGGGCTTCGGGGTGCCGCTCGGCCGCTGGTTCCGGACCCAGATGAGGCCGCTCGTCGAAGATCACCTCGTCTCCCGAGACTCTCCCCTGTTCGAGCACGTTCGCCGCGACCCCGTGGAGCGGTTGGTGCGCGAGCACCTGGAAGGCACACGCGACCACGGACAGAAGCTCTTCTGCCTGGTCACGCTCTCGATATGGCTCCGGGGCTTGTCCCGGAGCTAATCAGAAGGACACCCGCACCATGTACGTGCTCGGTCTCACTACCATGGGTGAAGCGGCCGCTGCTTTGTTCTGGAACGGCGAGCTGGTCCATGCCGTCGAGGAAGAGCGCTTCTCCCGGAAGAAGCACCACGTCGGCTTTCCGTTCGCGGCGGTCTCGTCCTGCCTTGCGAGCGCCGGAATCACGCTCGCCGACGTCGATCATTTCGCCCACTACTGGCGGCCCTGGATGCTGGGGCATCGGATCGGGCACACCATTCCGATTCTCCTGAAGAGCCCGCAGCTCTTTCACGCCCGAGCCAAGCGGGGGGCGCAGCAGCTCGGCGGCCATTACCGCCGCATGTTCCAGCTTCGCTCGATCCTCACCGAGGCTTTTGGAAAGAACTCGGGGGCGCTGCACTACGTGGAGCATCACCTGGGCCATGCCGCGAGCGCCTACTACGCGTCTCCCTTCGAGCGGGCGGCGATCCTCACCCTCGACGGCGCGGGAGAGAGCACCACCACGATGTTGAGCCTGGGAGAGGGCAACCGCATCCGCGTTCTCGAACGGATCAAGCTCCCTCACTCCCTCGGGCAGTTCTACTCCGCGGCGACGAACTTCCTCGGGTTCGACATGTTCGAAGGGGATGAGTACAAGGTGATGGGAATGGCCGCCTATGGCGAGCCCCGGTTCTGCGATTTCCTCCGGGAGAACGTGCTTCGGACGAACGGCGGCGCGGGCTTCAAGCTCGACATCACCTACCTCGACCATCACCTGGCGAAGCATCACATCTATACCGAAAAGATCCAGGAAGTATTCGGGCCGCCGCGGCGTCCGGACGAGGAGATCGAGGAGCGCCACTACGACGTCGCCGCGAGCGTTCAACGGGCGCTCGAGGAGACGGTGCTCCATCTCGTGCGGGAGCTCGCGCGGGTGACGGGCGAGAAACGCCTCTGTCTCGCGGGCGGGGTCGCTCTCAACTCGGTGATGAACGGCCGAATCCTGCGGGAGAGCCCGTTCGAGGAGGTCTTCATCCAGCCGGCGGCGAACGACGCCGGAGGCGCTCTCGGCTCGGCGCTCTACGTGCAGCACCATCGTTTCAACGAGCCCCGGCGCTACCACATGTCGAACGCCTACCTCGGCCCGAGCTTCAGCCCGGAGCGGTGCCGGAGCGCCGCGCGAGCGGCCGGCCTCGAGTTCGAGGAGAGCGACAATAAGAGGCTTCCCTCACGGGCGGCGAAAGCTCTCGCGTCCGGAAAGATCCTCGCCTGGTTCCAGGGTCGGATGGAATGGGGCCCGAGAGCTCTTGGCCACCGGAGCTTTCTCGCCGACCCGAGGAACCCGAAGATGAAGGAGATCCTGAACGAACGCATCAAGCTCCGCGAGCCGTTTCGTCCCTTCGCGCCCTCGATGCTGGAGGAAGCGACCCCGAGGTACTTCGGCTCCTCTCTCTCTTCCCCCTACATGCTCCTCGTTCTGCCCGTCACCCCGGAAAGGCGCGGGGAGATTCCCGCCGTGGTGCACGTCGACGGAACTGCTCGGCCCCAAACGGTATCGCGAACCGAGGAGCCGCTCTACTGGGAGCTCATCCACGAGTTCGAGACCGCGACTGGCGTTCCCGTCGTCCTGAACACGTCCTTCAATATCCAGGAACCCATCGTCTGCACTCCGGAAGAGGCGGTGGCGACGTTTCTTCGCAGCAGTGTCGACAGTCTCATCCTCGAAGACATCTGGGTCGACAATCCAAGAAACCCAAGTCCCTAGAACGATTTACGCCCCTGGAACGGTTTCTGCTTAGGGACCTCCATGTACAGGACAGTAGCGTCTAGAAGAAACCGATGCACGGCCAATCCCCGACGTCGATCGAGCTTGCCGGCGCCGCCGACAACCTCGCTAAACCCTTGTCTACACAAGCGAAACCCACCTTGGGAATGGACTTGGCAAAACTTCCCTTCGACTTCGGCGCGCTCGTCGGCGACGCGGACCGGAGGCTCCTCGTGGGTGGGAAAGACTACGGCGCTTGTGTCGATTGCCCGAAGCCCTTCGAGAATCCATCGGCGAGGCAGGATAAAAGAGCCGAAGCCCTTTTTCCATCACTAGTTGAGGTCATGAGCCTCGTCGGGGATCGTGCCTATCGGACGGGTGTGGGGAAGTGTCTTGAAGCTGTCGGCGTTTCCCCTCGAAACCGGCAACCCATCACAGGGAACCGCTGACGATGGGGACTGCCGCGCTCTACGCTCTCGTGGTTGCCCTGCCCTTCGCAGGGACGACCCTCCTCCTGCCTCTGGTCACGCGGTTCTGCCGCACCCGCGGCTGGCTCGACCATCCCGGCGGCCGGAAGCAGCATCAGTCGCCCATTCCCCGGCTCGGGGGGATCGCGTTCTTCGTTTCGTTCGCTTCTACGGTGCTTGTGGGAGTCGCCCTCGCGCCGGCGCTCACCGCAATGCCTCAGGTGCGCGCGCTCGTACCGGAAATCGCGGGGGCTCTCGCCGAGGCGTACCGGGTGAGGCCGCAACTTCTGGGCCTTCTCGCCGGCGCCCTCGTGATTTTTATCGTGGGCCTCCTCGACGACGTCCTGGGCGAGAAGTTCCCCGTCGGCCTCAAGCTCTTCGGCCAGAGCGCCGCGGTGCTCATCGCCGTCGGCTCCGGAATCCAGGTGGATTTCACCGGTGTTCCGCTCCTCAACGCAGCGGTGAGCTTCCTCTGGATCCTCGGCATTTCGAACGCGTTCAACCTCCTCGACAACATGGACGGCCTCGCGGTCGGGGTAGCGATAAGCTCCGCTTTCATCTTCTTCCTCAACGCCCTCGCCCTCGAGGAGATCTTTCTCTGCCTCATCCTCGCCGCTTTCGTGGGTGCTCTCGGCGGTTTCATGCGGCAGAACCTCCACCCGGCCCGGATCTTCATGGGGGACTCGGGCGCTCTCTTCATCGGGTTCATGCTCTCGTCGCTCACGATCCTCGAGCACTATGTGAGCTCCGCCTCGTCGTCGCTCTTTCCGGTGCTCATGCCGGCTCTGGTCCTCGCGGTGCCCCTGATCGACACCTTCTCGGTGATCGCGATCCGGATATCCGAGGGCCGGCCGATTTATCGCGGCGACCGCTGCCATTTGTCGCATCGGCTCGTGGCCGCGGGCATTCCCGAGCCCCAGGCGGTGAAGTTCCTCCTTCTTCTCACACTCGCTCTCGGCATGGGCGCGCTCCAGCTCGCGAACGCCTCGGTCGCCAGAAGCCTCTGGACGATCGCCTACACCACCGCTCTCGCTGCGCTCGTCCTGGGTGGAATGGGCGTCCGCGGTCCCGTCAATCGCGTCCTGCCAAGAACGAAATCCGAAAACCCGGCGGAGGGTATATGAAGACCGTTACCTCGACTTTCTTCCTTTCGGCGCTCGCGCTCGCCGCGATCCTGCCGGCAGCGCCCAGGTTGCCGTCGGCTCGTCTGCTCGATATGTACGCGGTCCGCGAGGGCGACCAATACGTCGTGCACGTCGTCGCGAGCGGAGACATCTCCCAGTTCTTGAGCGATCGGAAATCGGGAGAAGGAAGCTACCACCTGACACTGGACGTTCCCGCCGTCTCCCCCTCGGCGGCGAAGTTCGACGTGGAGACTCCCTTCAGCCGGCGCTTCCAGGTCTGGCCCATGCAGCTGGGCAAGAAGATCTACTCCCGGATCGAGATCGAGCTCGACGTCGAGGCAAGCTCCGTCGTAGGCCTCGAGAACCCGTCCCATCTGTTCGTTCGCATCCACCGCGAGCTGCCGCCGGGAATGCAAGTCGCGGCTACCAAGCCTGCTGCCCCCCCGAGCGTGGTCGAGGCCGAGCCCGCGACCGACGAGGACCCAGGGTCGGCACCGCCATCGCCGCCGGAGACCGCGGTTGCCGGGACCGAGCCGGCGCCGCCAGTGGCTTCGATCGAAGCTCCGGAAGAAGCGAAAGGCAACGACCTGTTCTTCAGCCTCTTCCCCGCCCCGGCACGCAAACAGCAAACGCTCTTCAACGTCGCCGCCGAGGAGCCGCTCTACTCGGACGAGGCTCCCATCGGAATACGGCTGGGCCGGTTCGCGGTGCAGCCTTCGATCGACGCGAGCTGGATCCGCGGGGACAACCTGCTGCAGACGACTGAAGCGCCCTTCATCGACCACGCCTACATGGTGCGAGGCCGGGTGACGGCGACTCTTCTCGAGACGGTCCACGACTTGAAGCTCGCCTACGAGGCGCGCTATCGGGATTTCAAGAATTTCGGCCTCGAGGACAAGCTCACGCACCTGGTGGATTTGCGCTCGGAGCTCGAGCTCACACCCAACACCAGGGCCCGTGTGGGAAACCACTTCGTCCACGGAAGCTTCGAGTCCCAGGAGTTCGATCCAGGTGGAGAGGTCGTTGCCTCCACCGATCCTTTCTATCGCAACTACACCGATGCCGTCCTGGCGCTCGACTTTTCGGAAAGGTTCGGCGCTGAGATCTCCGCCAACTACAACCTCGTGAAGTTTACAGACACCTCGACGGAGTTCTTCGACTACCGCACCCAGGCGTTCGGAGGGACGTTTCTCTACGATCTCTCACCGCTGACGAGCCTCTTGGGAGAGTACATCCATACCGTCACCCCCGAGCCTCTGGAACGTCCCCAGGCGAGCTCGGTGGGCGACATGTTCCTCGCCGGGCTCCGGGGTGAGATCACGCCCATGCTCCGGGGCCAGATTCGCGCCGGCTATGCCACCCAGCGCTTCGAGCTCGCAGCCGTTCCCCAGGACTTCAGCGGATTCGTCGCCGACTTGTCCTTGACGCGGGACTTCGGGGAAATGGCCGCGCTCACCGCCCTCGCGGGACGGAGGACCAGCCCCTCCGCGTTCGACGAGAACGGGCACTACGTCTCGAACTACGGCCGAGTCCAGTTCATCACTCCTTTCGCCCGAAACTTCCGGCTGACTGTCACCGGCGCTCTATTCCTCAACGACTATCCCGTTGCCAACGCCGACGACGTCTTCCGCAGCGACGACATCTACAGCGGCGGGGCGGGGCTCGCTTATTTCTTCACGCCGCTCACGTACTTGAGCATGGATTACCGCCACGATCGAAGAAACTCCAATATCGAGCTCTTCTCTTACCGGTCGAACGCCATACAGCTGATGCTGGGTTTCGGTTTCCTGAATCGCTGAGAGGGGTTAGACGTCCATGAGAATGACCAGACTCGCGCTGGCCGTCGCCTTGGGGCTCGGACTTTCGGGTCCACCCGGAGTCCGGGCGCAAGAAAACGGCGGCAACGTCTCGGTAGATGCGGACTATCGTGTGGGGCCCGGAGACGTCCTCGAGGTCGAGGTCTACGACGACCCCGACCTGTCCGGGCTCGTGACCGTCCAGCACGGGGGCGAGATCTCGTTTCCGCTGCTGGGCGACCTCGGGGTAAACGGACTCACGGTGAGAGAGGTGCGAGAGACGCTGACCCGCCTCCTCGCGAAGGACTACCTCGTCGATCCTCAGATCGCGGTGAGGGTGAAAGAGCACCGTTCCCAGTGGATCACCCTCGTGGGCGAGGTCATGCGCCCCGGAAAGTATTATCTACAGGGGTCGAAGACCCTCCTCGAGCTTCTGACCGAGGCGGGCGGCTTCACCGGCCAGGCCAGCGGCGAGGTCGTCATCACCCGGTCGGACGCGTCCGAGATTCCGGCCGGAGGCGACAACGGCGGAAACGAGCCCGTGCGCATCTCCGTCTCTCCCGATCAGCCGCCCGCCCAGCAGAAAGCGGCGCTGTCGCTTCAGCTGGGAAACGGCGACATCGTCACCGCCACTTCGACGCAGTTCTTCTACGTTTCCGGGGAAGTGAAGAACCCCGGGTCCTATCCGATCACCCCCGGCCTGACCATCCTCAAGGCGGTGTCCGTCGCCGGCGGGCTCACCAAGTTCGGGAGCAAAGGCAAGGTCGAGATCCTCCGCAAGCTGAGCCAGAGCGACACCGAGCGCATCAAGGTGGATCTGGGCGACATCGAAGGCGGCAAAAAACCCGACGTGCCGCTCGAGGCCGAGGACATCATCAAAGTCGGAAAAAGGGTTTTCTAGGGCACATGGACAAAGCCCCTCCGGCTCAAGACCGCCACGATCTCATCTCCGGAATCTCGGGAGACTTCGACCTCAAGTACGGCCTCAAGCTCCTGTGGGGAGGCAAGGGCTGGATCCTCGTCCTGGCACTTCTCGGCGTTGGGCTCGGCTTTCTCGCGACCTACCTCCAGACGCCCATTTATCGGGCGCAAGCTCTGGTGCAGATCGACCCTCCGGGCCAGAACATCTCGGCCCTGTCCAATCCTTATCCCGCGACCGCGTTCAACTGGTTCGACTATCAGAACTACTACAATACGCAATACCGGATCATCACCAGCAAGGCTCTCGCCCGCAAGTCGATCGAAAAGCTCGGGCTCCTGGAGGCGTCGCCTTTCAAGGGGTCTAGCGAGCCGGCGCTCCTCTTCGTCGCCCGCGTCGAAGTCGTGCCGGTGCCCGACACGCGGCTCGCCTCCGTCGCGGTGAACCACGAGGACCCCCAGGAAGCGGCCCGCTGGGCAAATACCCTTGCCGAGGCCTATCTGGAGCAGAATATCGAGTCGAAGATCGAGACCACGCGCAACGTCTACTCCTGGCTCCAGGAGAGGCTCACCGCCGCCGAAGGCGACGTGGAGAGCTCGGAGCAAGTTCTCTACGAGTACACCAAGGAGCAGGGGCTGTTCGTTCCCAAGGAAGGCGCGAGCATTGGCGCCGAGACTCTGGGGAAGCTGAACGACGAAGCGACCGGCGCCAAGACGAAGCGGATCGAGCTCGAGAGCATTCTCGCCCAGGTGGAAAAGGTGCGGAAGGCGCGCGGCTCTCTCGATTCACTCCCTCAAATAGCCTCCGACCCTCTCGTGCAGCGTCTCAATATGAGCAAGGCGGACCTGGACGTGGAGCTCGTCCAGCTCAAGAACCGCTACAAGGAAGGCCACCCCAAGGTAAAGCAGGTCTTGACCCAGATCGAGCAGATCCAGGACGCGATCGACGCCCAGTCGGAGAAGATCGTCGACGGCATGCTAGCCGACTACCAGCAGCACCGGCGTCGGGAGCGGGAGCTCCTCGCGACGATCGACACCGAGCGCCAGGAGACGGTCGAGGAAAGCCGGAAGACGGTCCAGCTCGAGATGCTGCAGCGCGACGCGGTCTCCGACAAGAGCCTCTACGAAGCGATCCTCCAGAAGATCAAAGAGACGGACGTCGCCTCGAGCCTTCGGGAGAACAACGTCTCCATCGTCGAGAGGGCGAGCGTTCCCGTAACACCGGTGAAGCCGCAGCCGGTGAAGAACCTCGTCGTAGCCCTGGTTCTTGGCCTCGTCGGCGGTTGCGCCTTCGTGCTCCTCCGCGACTACCTCGACAATACCCTCAAGGAGCAGGAGGACATCGAGAAATACCTCAAGGCGGACTGCCTCGCCATCATCCCCAAGCACGACGCCGCCGGCGATGGGGTGGTCACCGAGGCCTATCGCACCCTACGGGCCAGCCTCCACTTCAACCGCGAGCGGGACCACGGCAACGTCATCCTCCTCACGAGCTCGATTCCCCAGGAAGGCAAGTCCACGACCGCGATCAATCTGGCGAAAGCGCTGGCGGAGTCCGGCGAGCCCACTCTGGTGGTGGACTTCGACCTGCGCCGCTCGAGCGTCCACAACCACCTGCGGCTCTATCGCGAGCCGGGCCTCTCCGACTACTGCTCGAAAGAGATGAAGCTCGACCTGGTCATGCAGTCGACCAAAGAGCCGAACCTGTCGGCGGTCACCTCGGGAAAGCTTCCCCCGAACCCACCCGCGCTCATTGGAAGCACCTCGGTCAAAAGGTTCCTGGAGGAGTGCCGCGAGCGGTTCACCTGGATCATTCTCGACGCCCCCCCGATCGTCTCCGTCACCGACCCGCTTCTCCTCGCGAAGCTCGCGGACATGGTCCTCATGGTGGTGAGGTACAACCAGGTGGATCGGAAGCTCGCCCGCCGATCGATCACAGCACTCCGAAGGACCGACGCGCGGGTCGTGGGAGTGGTGCTCAACGGGATCGACCCCAAGTCGGATTCCTATCACTACTACTACAGCTACTATCAGGACCGCCGCGAGCCCGAGGGAAAGGTCACCCGGATGCGGCGTCCGTCTGCATCACCGTCCTCACAGCGAGGCACTGGAACCGGGTAATCCAAGAAAAGGCAAAGGGGGAAGATTACGGGTCTTCTTCTTCCGCCTCTTCGTCGGCCTGCTCCCGCAGGTAGCGTGCTTCCTCCAGAAACTGGGACGTCGTCTCCGGCAGGATCAGCGACGATCCGAGCGCCTTGCGAACATGCCGTGCTCTTCGACCCCGGAGGAGTCGTGCGCCAGGCCACTACAGCGCACGCGCTTTTGCCTTCCGCTCGATTGACGATGTCGGCTCCTCGAGCAGTCACATTTCGAGGCTCTATCACACGGCCTACCCACTCGCTGTCTACGCTTCGCAGGGTGGGTTACCCACCTCCACGCAAGACTCGCTTCCAGCTGGCGGCCAACCTTGGCTGGGCGGGATTCGCACCCGCTGGGCCCACTTCAGAAGGTTTCGCGATGTTGTATTCCTACGTCATCGTTCCTCCTTCTCCAGGCTTTGCCTGGCGCAACAAGCGCGGTGACGGCCGTGGCGCCGCCCCTCGCTACTGGCACCAACAGAGGGGAGCCCCCTGGAAGGGGGCGGACGGGCCATCCGCCGGCTGGTTCACGATCCCATCCTCGCCCGCCACAAGTTCCCCTCGCGAGCCTCATCCTTCCACATCCGCTCGCGAGGGGCGTGGACATAATCGCCCGCGATTATGTCAAGGTCACGCGGAGCGTGAGCCGGAGGAGGGAGCTGGCGAGGGCAAGGTCCGAGAATGCCGGCATTCTCGGATCGCGCTGCAAGAGCCGTGACAGGCTCGCTCACGATCCCTTCCACGCAGCGAGCCTGGCGCGGCTCTTGGCATACGCGACGAAGCCTTGCCCGGTCGGCCATCCCTTCACATCTGGCCGAGGCCAGCTCCCTCCGGAGCTTGGGGCGGGCGACATCCAAGCACGACCAGCCGGCCTCCAGGGTGGGCGGGGGTATTAAATCCGGATGCCCGAGTCCCCGAGGACCGGAATCGTGGATCGGGATTCCGGTCCGAGGCGACTCCTCCTTATGGAAAACACCCGACACCCGCCGAAGGGCACGCCGATTGCCCCATCCCTTTCATCCTCTGCAATCGGCGTGACCTTCGGCCTCACAACAGGGCTCCGGCCAGTGGATCCCACGCATACCTGCCAAACAACCCAAAGCTGATTTCACTTCTTCTGTTGCCGGCTACGCGAAACGCGGATCACGTTCGCGCATTCGGTGGAACAGAGTTTCCGATCACGTGTCCTGTAGAAAAGCCGTTTACATTGAAAACACTCACGAACTCGAACAGCGTCAATCTCGGCGAGACTGAGATAAAGCAGCAGGAGGAAACAATCCTCCTGGAAACATCCCAACAGCAAGCCCAACACAGCTCCGGTCGGTCCGAGGTCACGAGAAGAACGGACGATTTCATTTTGCAGTCTCGTGACTGAGGCTGTTTGATCTTGTCGCACTCCGCGGACAGTTTTGGGACGATCGTGGTCTTGGGATGCGGTTCCGCAAGAACCGGCTTAACCAGCGCGCTCAAAGCTCACGATTATCGGGGGTTCCAATTCACAGCGACAGTGAATACGCTAGGCACCGGCTCACCATTCTCGACAGCTGGCTCGAACGTCCACTTTGATAGAGTGCTGCGGTAAAAGTCATCCACATCCGCATTTCCTGAGGAAGCTTGCACAAGCGTCCGAGCGACCTGTCCATCTGAATCAATGCACAGCATAAGAACGATAGCGGTTCTGCTAACTTTCGAACCCTCGAACCGCTCCGGCAAGGGAGGCGCCTTCCGGCTTCTACCATCAGCGTTCTTAACCTCCTCAGACCCCTCCCAACACCGAGGCACATCGGTTTTCTCTGCATGCGAGCGCTGTTCAGCCCGATCGGTCTGATCGGCACGGCTCATTCTCGCAGCTAAACGCGCATCCGTACTTAGCAGCATTGCTGCAATAAGAGCTCCTATGGATGTCATCTCAGCTCCTTCGTTCATTTTATCACGTTCAATTGCACCCCGACTTCTTCATCTTTTCAAGGGTGCATCCAAGTTCGACCAGGTAGGCGCTTCTCTCCGCGGATGGATTCGCCATGTAGCTAAAGGCTGTTGCAAAATCCCAGCGAGCGCTCCTTGTTTGGCGCGACCTGGCGCGGTTCGAATCTGGCAGATCTGACTGAGCACCCCTGACCCGCCCTAAGAAAAATGCTCTCGGGCCC
>Ga0184637_10001202_pt1 | contig 17992 bp, 13 predicted proteins | sample PLM3_127_b2_FD_133143 | JGI IMG/M metagenome (GOLD analysis project Ga0184637, IMG submission 133143) | Groundwater sediment microbial communities from an aquifer in East River, Colorado, USA - PLM3_127_b2 | ecosystem: Environmental > Terrestrial > Soil > Riparian zone | place: USA: East River...
AATGTCGACGGGGCGATTTTGCAAACCGAATTGAACGGGGTACGGTATTTGGGATTCGTAAAGCGGGTTTACAATGCCTTCGACCCCTCAGTCAACCATCTGGTCATTATCGAGGAAAAACCCTCCGCCAATCACGAGTTTTCCACTAATACCGACGACGACTACCACCGGGTTTTCAATCTTTCCGGCAGCACCCGCCTCTACTACCTGCTTTACGCCGGCGCGAACGGTTCTTACATCGACAACAATGCCACGCTGAACATAATGGAAACTTTTCTGCGGGCGCTTCGGCTTGCTCCCGATTGGCTTTCCGCCAGTCCCACTTCGGGCACCGTTCCGGCGGGGGACTCGCTGGCTATCGAGGTCACCTTCGACGCCACCGGCTTGAACGGCGGGGATTACTATGCTAATCTCCTCGTTTCCAGCAACGACCCGGACGAGCCCGTGGACACCACGCCGGTTCATCTGCACGTAACCGGCGCGCCGGATATTCAGCTTTCGGATGACAGTCTTGATTTCGGCACCCCTTTTGTGGGGGCTTCGGTCGTTGAAACGCTGCTGGTTTCCAACGTGGGGACCGACTCATTGGGAGGAACCATCACTTCCGACAACCCGGATTATACGGTCAGCCCAAGCAGCTTTAGTTTGGATCCGGGGGAAAATCAAGCGGTGCCGGTCACCTTTGCGCCGCCGGACAGCGGAATTTCAAATGGCAATCTCACTATAGTCAGCAACGACCCTGATGAGCCATCGCTTACGGTTTACCTGCGGGGCCGGGGGCTTCTGCCGCCCGATATTTCGGTCGCTCCGGATTCATTTAAGGTGGATTTGTTCACCGGAGAGATGAAAGTTGAAACCCTGACCATTGCCAACAACGGCTACAGCAACTTGAGCTTTGAGGTTTCCGTTGAAGGTGTGGAGGCGGCAATAGCCTCCCTGAATGCCCGGTTTAACCTGGAAGGGACGAGTCTTACTTGGGGAACGTCGGCGAGCGTAAGTGGAAAAATGGCCAATCCAGGGCGGCCCCAAGCGGCGGCCCGGTTGATGCGCGCCTCCGGTTCCGGGAATATAGCGATTCTGGGTGCGGACGGCAGCAACGGGGAGGCCTTGCTTAACAATATAGCACAATACTTGGTAAATTCGGGCCGGTTTGCGTCGGTTACGACCATAAATGGGCATTTGGTTACCCCTACTTTAGCCGAACTGCAAGCGTTTGATGCGGTGGGGATCTATGGCTGGTACCCTTGGAGTAATTCGAATGCCATCGGTGACGTTTTGGCTGATTATGTGGATGTTGGGGGCAACGTTTTTATCGCCTTTGCGGCCAATGGCACGGGGGGTGGCTGGACGGTTCAGGGCCGCTTCAACACCGGCAATTACTGGTTGATTTTCCCCTTCAGTTACGAGGGTGGAGGGGCCTTTTCGCTCGGGGCTGTCTTTGAGCCAGGTCATCCGGTTATGAATGGAGTAAGCACCTTAATTTCCGGGTCGAAGCTCCTCAATGGCGCTACCGTTGCTTCAGGCGCAACTTTATTGGCGTCATTTACCGATGGGACTCCCTTGGCCGCAGTAAAAGAGGCGGGAGGTGGACGGCGGGTTGACATTAGTTTTCCGCTCATTACTTCCGCCGTGGACTCTTGGGGGATTAACCCGGCCACGGATGCAACCCTGTTGATAACTAACGCCTTTGAATGGTTGGCGCGTGGCGGCGCCTCTTGGCTTTCCGCCAATCCCACCTCCGGCACGGTGCCTGCCAGTTCTTCTATGGAAGTTGAGGTCACTTTCGATGCCACCGGCTTGAACGGCGGAGATTATTACGCCAATATCCTCGTTTCCAGCAACGATCCGGACGAGCCCGAGGACACCACGCCGGTGCAGCTGCATGTAACGGGGGTTCCCAATATTGTCCTTTCCGCTGATACGTTGGACTTCGGCGATGCCTTCACCAGTTTTCCCGACACGCTGACTTTGACCGTTTCCAACAGCGGATCGGATGTTTTGGAAGTCACTGGAATCAACTCCAGCAATCCCCGTTTTTCCTTGCTTGACCCCGCCGTTTTCAATGTGGCGCTGGGGGATTCTCAAGGCGTGCGGGTGCAGTTTCTGCCTACGGCAGCGGGTCTGGAAACCGGAACTTTGACCATCAGCAGCACCGATTCCGTATCGCCCATCGATTCCGTAGTTGTGCTCGTTGGCAACGGCATCCATCCCCCTATAATGGAGGTGTCGCCCGATTCGTTTGCCTTTACTTTGCCTAAGGGGGACAGCGCCGAAGCCACTCTGACGATAACCAACACCGGACTGGGAACTTTAAACTGGCAAGCATCCGCAGGGGGTTCGGCCTCTGTATTGAGTCACTCCTTTATCCTGCCGGCGGCCAGTGTTAGCGCAACCCCCGGCGTGGAAAATCGGAGAGAGATTAGCGGAATGCAGTCGGCTTTAGCCAGCGCATCACTACCCCAGCTTAGCGCCCTTTTGATCGACCTATCCGGCATACGGATTGGAATTACGGACCCATTCAGTAGCTACACGGTTGTTCGCTCCGACTTGCAGGCGCGGGGAGCCACGGTCGTGAACATAACCTTTCCGGTTAGTTCCGCCCAGCTGGACAGCTTGGATGTTTTGGCGGTAGACGATGCTATTTCGGGGGCTTCTCCTTCCGATATCAATGCCATCCGGAACTGGCTGCAAGGAGGGAAAGGGTTGTTGGCGCAGGGCGACGACGCCGTGACCAACTATAATGCGCTCTTTTCGGGCACCGGGATTTTGGAATTCTCTATTGGCTATTCCGATGCGATTTTGACCAACATCTTGCCTCATCCGACCACGGCGGGCGTGGATACCATTTATGCATCCCAGTATGGTGCCTATTTTACGGTCGCTGCTCCGGCGCAAACCATCGTTTTTGACAATTACTCCCGGCCTCATGTAGCGGTTTCGACTTTGGGGGCGGGCCGAGTGCTGGCGGCGGGGAACGAATTGAGCTACGACGGGAGCATTGGAGTGGGAGATACACGCCGTTTTTGCAACCAGGTGTTTGATTGGCTGGCAGGTGGCGTCGGGAGTTTTCTTACCCTCTCACCAGATTTCGGCTCAATTGCTCCTGGAGATAGCGTGGAGATTGCTGTGAGAGTGAAGACTGCCCAGCTGGACAGCGGCACCTTCCCGGCCAACATCTTGATTTCCGGCGACGACCCGGGCAACCCCCATGACACCGTTCCGGTGCGTTTAACCGTTGTCAGCTGCGCTGCCGCCAGAGGAGATATGAATGGGGACAGCATCCTGACGACTAACGACGTCGTGCTCGAACTAAATTGTGTTTTTCTAAACGAGGGAAGCTGCTCTCTTTGCTTTGCCGATTTAAACTGCGACAGCCGGCTCTCTCCTGCGGACATCGTTTTGGAGTTGAACGCCGTCTTTCTTGACACACCTCTACCTTGCTTGTAGAGGGGGATTACGGTGTAGCCGGTTGGATAAGAAATCTCCAGAACTTCAAATCCAAAGAGGGAAGAACATTACGGGATTTCCTACAGTTCTCGATGTCTCGAACTACATTCACCCCAACAAAGGATTGTAACCCAATGAGAATTAAGGTGTTATATTGTGGCCCGCAAACTTATTGTGACCAAAATGTGTCCAGAATCGCGGATTCAGCACTTCGATGTCGAAGGGGCTTTGAACACCGCCCTTTCACGGTGATAACACGGGTTCGAATCCCGTTGGGGACGCAAAGGTTAAAAACAAAAATGCATCAAAAGTAGAAGAACAAAAAGGGCTTAGACGAATCAAAACAACATAGGTCAAACGTAACAGTAGTAAGCCAAATTAACCCATTTCGACATACATTGGGCACACCACATTAAGAAGGCAACTCTTTTTTAGCAAAGTAATGGTGCATCACAGTTGTTGGCAGGAGGGTAACGAGAGGGGCCCCCTCTCGGTCCCTCTTTTTCCGGACTCGGCTATAGGAGACGGTAAAGTCAATCGCAAGCGGGCAGCGACTCCGGGAAATTGATCGTGGAGGTATTCCCGCTCCAACAATTGTCCACTCCGGACCCGTCCCACAGCAGATCGGCGCCGGGCAGTGGAATGGGTAACGGTGGCGGGTCGCTGCCATTTCCGGTCACTACGTTGTTGGAGATTCTGGCTCTGTCCGGATTCGGTTCGATGTTGGCAAAGGCCTCCGGCGGGAGTCCGGCCAGTGCGCCAAAAAGCAGAGAACTCCCCAAGGCAATCCCAACCAGCTTGTTTCCCGTGACCCGGTTTTCTTCCACGATGGCCCGGTCGGCTCCGATTACCAGAATTCCCGAACCGCTCGGCACGAAAGACTCCGAAGTTCCCGGCTCGGCGAAGTTGACATGGTTATTATCATGAATGTGGTTCCCGGAAATCAGAATGCCTGAGGAAACGTTGACCGCCTCGGCCGGCAAAAGGGCTACCAGAATACCAGCCACATTGTCGTAGCTTTCGTTTGCGAGCAGCTTGATGTTTGAGCAATTATGAACCTCGATGCCATTAACGTTGCCGAAGGCGGTGCAATTCCGAACGGTGACGCCGGTCGAGCGCCCGACGTAAATGCCGGTGTCTTCGGAGCCGGTGGCCGAACAGCGCTCAATCACTCCGCGGGTGGAGCGGACGGGATAAATGCCGTACTCAACGTTGTCAATGGCGGTAACATTCGAAATGTAGAACCCATCCACTTGTTCCAGATACACCCCGTTCTCCTCGAAGTTCCGCACGGTAACATTAAGCAGGGCAAAACCGTCTCCGGCATCGGTCACCATAATACCGCAATCGACTCCCCCCGGATTTTCAAGCACGACCCCTTCGCCGTTCGGACCGGTAAGCCCGATAAGCTTGATGCCGGCTTTATAGACGGTCACCGATTGGGAATATGTTCCGGCCTCAATATGAATGACCGCTCCGGGGCTGGCGGCATCCACGGCCGCCTGAATCGACTGGCCGGCTTTAACCACCGCATCCGGACGGCCAAAGCGTTTGAGTTCTTCTGGCAGCGGGGCCAAGGCAGCCGGATTGCTGGCGGTCGGGCTGTTGGATGAACGGCTGCATCCGCCGAAAATCAACGCCGCAGTCAAAAACGCACCCGGCGGAAGGAAACGCATAAAGCTTTTCATAACTTTCTCTCCTCTTTTTCTTAAGGTCTTACCGGCCCGTTTTTCCGACGCAAAGTTCACTTGCCGGCTTAATGAACTCTAATCTTTCTCTCTGTTCGTGCCATTCGCTGGTCGTGCCTTTCGATGTCTTTGTGGGCATCACCTCCTTCGGATCGCCCGGGTTTTCCCTGAACAAAGAAAAAGGGGCAGGAGAAGCTGCGCTCTTACCTGTTCATCCTTTACGGTTCGCATTTTACCTCCAGGGAATATTTGGAGGAATTCCCGGGGCCGACGCTTAGTTCCACCAAAAGCTGGCCGCGGAAAGGCCCGGTAGCGGGAATTTCCGTGCGCATCTGGAAGCTTGACACCAAAGTCTGGTTATCCGTCACGATTCCCTTGTGGTGCTCGTTGACGACAGCCCGGTAGGTTTCTCCAATCGGGGTGGGTGGGTTGGTGCTCGGGTCAACCGGCGTCAGCTCCAAATTCCCCTGCGCCTGAAACTGGCTGGTGAAGTTGCCGGACGGGCTCATCACCACCGTCTGGCTTAAGCTCACCGGCCCTTTAACGTAAATGAAATCGAAGGGGCCGGAGGTGCAGAACGGCTTCGGGATTACCTGGTCAAACTGGATGACGAAATCCTGTTTGGCCACTACCGGCTGGTCGCCTACGCTTTGGGCCAAGTTCAGCAGCGTGGCTTTCCCGTCGGTGGCAATCGGTACCGGAGTGGAGACGCTGCCCGGCGGGCCGCCGATGAGGGCTTTTAACTCCTCCGGCAGACCGTTGTAGATAAAGGCCGGAATTTCCCGGAAGGGGGAAGGGTTAATGGCTTCCGTCTGAATAAAGGGAACAGTCGGATCCAAAACTCCGCTGCGAATAAAGTCGGCAACCACCAACTGCTCCGCCAGTTCCCAGTTCAACACCTGATGTTCCGTCGTGCCGGGGATTAACACCTCAAAGTGGGCGTTGCCCAAAGTCCAGCCGCCGATGTCAAACAGCCGCAGGTGAAACCGAATCGGGCCGTAGGGGCCGCAGGCGAGTTGGATGGCGCTCCCCACCCAGCCTTCGGACTCGCCGTAGGCGGTCTGCACGTCGCCGATGGCGTCCCTCCAGGTACAATTGAATGGAGAAACATCGGGGAATCCAAAAGCAGTACGGTTGCCGTCCAAAGATAACAGGGCAGCTCTAATGGTGCGTGGGTCGGATTGGCCGACGAAGATGAGGTTCACCGGATCCTGGGGAACGCCGGAAAAATTGGTTCCGCTAAAGGGCCAAAATTTCTGGGTGCTTCCCCCAAAGCTTACGGCCACCAGCGGGGCGGGCGCATCCGGCGTTCCCCCGGGACGGAAAAGAGTGGCTTGAGCGGGGCCGTTTACGCTGGAGGAGTTTTTCTGACATCCCCAAGCGAACAGGCTCACCACGCCGGCTAAAAGCGTTACCTGCAGGGGTCCTCTCATTTGAAACCTCCTTTGGTTAGGGTTTTAGGTTGAATGGTTTGGTTATTCTTCAAAACTTCCTCTGCATCGGTTTTCCCGTTGGCCGCATCTCCGATGCCGGCCAAAACCGGCATATAGTGGCGATAGTAGCCGGAGGGGGGGCCGGATTGGGCGTAAGGATTCGAAACTTTGGTGAAAAGGGCCTTAAAGACCTGCCACAGATAAACCGCATAGGAGGTGTAAACGGAGACCCCCGTTTTACGGTAATCTTCCAAGAACAGCCGGTGCAGGCGGGGAAGGTTGTACCAGGGAACACCGGGATAAATGTGATGCTCCAAATGGTAGTTCAGGTTGCACATAAAAAAGCTGACCACCCGATTGCTGGTTACCGTGCGGGTGGCGGTCAGCAAATCGTCTCCGGCGGTGAAAGCATGTTCGGCCAACCCGCGAACCTGGGCCAGCTGGGCGGTAACCAGAATGGGGAAAAGCCAGACCTGGCCCAAAATTTCAAAAGGGATGAAGTAAAACGCCGCTACAATAAGAGCGATTAAAAGCGCATATTCCTGGGCGATTTTCCTTTTTTCTCCGGGGCTGGTGAGCTTCATTCCGGTGAAGGCGATGTGAAAAAGATAGAAATAGGCGCCTATGAAAAACCAGAGAACTAAAATTACTTTCAGGACTGGCGGTTTGCCGGTCAGGTTTTCGAATTCATCCGGGTCTTCCACCATCCGCTCGTGGCGATGGTGGGGCAGGTGCACCGCTTTGTAGGCCGAAAGCCCCAAAAGTGTGGGAACGCCGCAAATAAATCCCAACCAGCGGTTGATGCTCCGGTTTTTCGAAAGATTGGAATGTACCCCTTCATGCATCATAATCCCCAGGGCGTGCAGCACGATTCCGGAAAGCAGGTACCCCGGAAGCCGCAGCCAGAGGTTGGGCATTTGCAGCGTGAAAAACCCGGACAGCCCCCAGAGGCCGAGGAAAAGCAGGATTATCCAGTTGTAGGCCGGCTTTAGCTGGTGCAACCCTTTTAAGGTAGGGGACGAGATTGTTTCGCCGAGCGTCGTTTTCACTTTTTCTCCTTTCACGCTAAAAACTGAAACCGGCTTTCCAGACCTCGAACCGCCCGCTCCGATTGGAACTGAAATAAATGAGACGGGAGTCGGGCGACCAGGCGGGGTCGAAATCCTCGTAGGGGCCGGTGGTGACCTGCCACAAACCGGAGGACTGTCCGCGGGCATCAACCACCCAGATGTGGACGTAACACACGTAATTGAACAGAGAATCAGTAAAGCAGGAATCTTCCCGCACAAAGGCAATCCACTTCCCGTCCGGTGACCAAGATGGTTGAGTGACGTCTTTCGAATGTATGGAGCCGTCATAAACCACTTGAGCGGTGCCACCGGCTTTCGGCACTTTGAGTATTTGTAATCCGTCTTCAAAGGCGAGCCAGTTTCCGTCCCCGGACCAGGTCGGGTATTCACCATCGCAGTTGCCGCCATCCGGGTCCACGCACGGCACGGTGGAAGTATCCCCGCCGGGATAGGATATGAGCACAATCCGATCCGGACATCTCGAAGTCACGGCGATTTGGTTCCCGTTCGGAGACCAGGCCGGGTAGTCCTCGTAACAATTGTCGTTATACCTCACCACCTCCACTTGGCCGGTGGTTGCATCGACCGTAGCGACTGCTCCCAAGACTATCAGATTCCCCTTTCGCGACCAATCCGACCAATCCGGGTCGCCGCCGCCTGCGTCTGTAATGGTGTCCAGCTGGGTTCCATCCGATTTCATTTTTGCAATAACGCCTCCCCCGTTGAAAACCACCAACTGGCCGTCCGGCGAGGCGGTGGGGTCGTAGCCGCCGGTTGTCGTGAGCTGCACTGGAGGCGTAATCGTTGGTGTTGCCGTCCCCGGTTTGGTTGTTTTCTTTTTGCCGCACGACAGCACCAGCATGGTCAGCAGGAGCAAAGAGAGCAGAAAACGTGTAATGTGGTTCATTTTAACCTCCTTGTTTTGGTTTCTTCTTGCATTGGCACTGGTTTATTTTCACTTTCTTTAAAAATTGAGTTGAATTTTTAGCCCCGGCGCGCCGTGCTGGGCGAAATAAGTAGGCGTGATGGTCAGGGCCTTTTCCTGCAGAGAACGGTTGTGTTTGCGGACCGCTCTTTCAATCGTGGAGAGGTCGTAGATGATAGCCATTAACAGAAAGGCTGAACCAATCACATATATAAATGGCGCGAAGTTAACAAACCCTGCTTCCTCCGCCTCATTTTCTGCCGCTACCGTCGTCCACTCAATTATGGCAAACCTAACCCCGATTCCAAGTATTCCGCGGTCCGCTCGGCCTCCGTAGAAATTTCCCAGCGAAGGTCCCAGCACAATTCCGCCGCCAATCAGGAGTTTTTTGAGTTGGTTGTCATTATCAATATGGAAAAGACCATCCACTGCCAGGCCGGTGAATACGGGAACGAGCGTGCCGAAAAAAGAGAGACGAAGAGCTTTTCTTTCCGATTTTGAATTGAATAAGAACGGTATTTCCGCAGGCCTCAAAGTATCGGGGTCGGGGTCTCTCTGGGCAATTTCGACATTTTGCCAGAGCAAAAGAGTTTCCGGTTTTTCCTGTGCAGTGAGGCTTGCTCCATCCCACATCGTTACCATAACCACCGGAAGGCAGAACCGGATTGTTTTTAGTGCCTTTTGCGTTTTCATTTTCTTTTCCTTTCCAGTTTATTGCTAAAACTTGATTTGTAGTTCAAGCCCGGGCGAGCCGTGCTGGGCGAAGTAGGCCGGCGTGACTATCCAGGCTTTTTCCTGCATGCGCTGATTATGCTTTCGAACGGCGCCTTTGACCTTGGCGATATCGTAAACAGCGTGGGCAAGCACAAACCCTCCCCCAACTAATGCGACGATACCGGCAGTTGTCTCCTCTTCCGGCCCATCAATCGTCTGGCCGACAGTCGCAACTGTAACCGCATACGTAGCCATCGCTAATCCAAATCTAATTCCGATCCCTTTCCAGGCGCGGTCGGAACGGCCGCCGTAGAAGTATCCAAAGGAAGGACCAAAATATACTCCACAGGCAGATAAGATTGCTCCTGCCAAGTAGGCGCCTTCATTTTTTACCTCGTAAGGCGGGCCGTTGAAGTCTGTTGCCGTAATCGTCATTGCCGTTCCGACGCCGATAGGAATGAGTGTGCCACCAAGAGACAAAGCTAAAGCCGTATTTGCCGATTTCAGCTTTAACTCTCTCGGCTCAAAAAGCAAACTCGCACTGTCCTCGAGTTGTTCCCGCTGCCCGATTCCGCCGTTCTGCCAATAGAGTATGGTTGGTTTTTCCTGGGCGAAGAGGGCAGTGCCCCACCACACCGCAACCATAATTACTAGAAGGCAAAACCGGATTGCTCTTAGTGTTTTTCTCGTTTTCATTTTTTGCTCCTTTCTTTTTTCACACTTTTAGTATCGAGCATTTGGCGGGGAAGTTGTCATGGAATTGTCAGGGCCGTGTAAAAGGTTTGTCAAAAATTTCCGGCTGCGGCCGATTTTTTATTTCTTCCGCCTTTTGGTCTTTTTCGCTTTTCACGCTCTAATTATTCGGAGAGTGGAAAAAAAGTTGTCACGGGATTGTAAATGAACGGTAAAAGAATCTGTAGGTTTTTGTAAATAATTTGTTAAGGCCGGAAGGAATTACCTTCCTTTTGACCAATCGAAGCGGAAAAAACGCAGACTATTTTACAAACTTGTAACCGACGGTGGGAATGGTCAACAAATGCGTCGGGTTGGATGGGTCGTCCTCGATTTTTTTCCGCAAGGAAAGAATAAAATTGTCCACCGTGCGGGTATCGGGGTAGGATTCGTAGCCCCAGACTTCATCCAGCAACATATCTCGGGTGACCGCCTCCCGTTCGTGCTGGATGAGGAATTTCAAAACTTTAAATTCTCTGGCGGTCAGCTTGAGCGGTTTGCCGTTTTTGGAGGCTTCCATCTTTTTGAAATCAACCTGGACGTTGCCGAACGAATACGCCTCGATATCTTTGGCGATTACCCCTTTTCGCCGCAAAAGCGCGTTGATGCGGGCCAAAAGCTTATGGATGCTGAAAGGCTTGGTTACGTAATCGTCCGCACCCAGTTCCAAACCCAAAACCTCGTCCGTCTCCTTCTTTTTGCTGGTGAGCATTAAAATGGGGGTCTGGTTCCCTTCTTTGCGGAGATCGCGGCAGATATCCTGTCCGTTTTTTCGGGGCAGCATAACGTCCAGAATGATGAGGTCAATGTTCTCCCTTTGGGCCATCTGGTACCCCTCCTCGCCGTCGGTGGCCGTGAGCACTTCAAAGTGCTCCCCTTTTAAGGTGGTGGCAAGACCTTTCAGGATCGCCGGGTCATCTTCAACGATTAGTATTCGCTTCATTGGCCTCCTCCAGTGAAAACAGCAGGGTAAATGTGCTTCCTTTGCCGGGGGTGCTTTCGACCTCGATTTTTCCCCCGTGCAGCTCCACCATATGCTTGACTAAGGCCAGCCCCAGACCGGTTCCGCCGGCCTGCTGGGACCGCTCGTTTTTTCCGCGATAAAAGGGCTCAAAGATATGGGGTAAATCTTCATCCGAAATCCCGATTCCTTGATCCTCCACCCGGACGACCGCCCGCCCGTCGGAACGGAAAGTGGAAACGGTGACTTCCTTTTTGTCCAAAGAATACTTGAGGGCGTTGGAAAGCAAGTTTTCAACCGATTCGAAAAAAGCATCCGGATCGGCTCGGACGACCAGACTTTCCGAACAAAGCTTGGTAACCAGTGTACAGTTCTCCATTTTGAATTGGTAGTGCAGGGAGCGCAACACTTGCCGAACCCCCCCGTTAACGTCGTATTCGGTAAAATGATATTCTTTGACTCCCTGCTCCACTTTGGCAAAATCCAACACGTTGTTGATGAGGCGGGCCAGCCGCTCGCTTTCCCCTTCGATTATTTCAAAATATTCTTCTCTTTCGTCTGGGGATATGTTGCTCTTCGAGCGAAGGATTTCGGCAAACATCTTGATGGCTGTTAGGGGTGTTTTCAGGTCATGGGAAACGCTCGAAACGAAGTAGGATTTAATCCGGTTCAACTCTTCCAGCCGCCGGGCTTCGGCCTGCTCCAAAAGCAGTTTTACCTGAAGGGTGATTCGTTCAATGGCCAAGCCGGCTTGGGTGGCAACGGTGGTCAGAAGGTCGACGTCTTCAATGCTCAAGCGGGTACCGGATTTTTTGGGGCCCAGGGCCAAAAATCCCAGCACCTCAAAATCCTTGGATAGGATGGGAAAAACCAAGGCGACTCCCCAGCGACGCAAGGCCTCCGGTTCGATCGGCTCGAATGGAACGCCCGGTTCGAGATGTTCTGCCAGAGCGAGTGGAAGCTGGGTAAGTCCTTTCAGCCGATCTGCGTCCAGATGGATGCCATGGGTTTGCAGCCGCTCCAGATTCCGGTGTGCTAAAAGATGCAAACGGGGCCCGGGTTGCTCCAGAGAGAGAAAACCAATCCGCTCGACGGGCAAAATTTCTTGAATCCGGCCGACAATCATATCGGCGAGCTCCTGCACGTTCACCGAGTGTTTGATATCTTCGGTAAACCGGCGCTCCGCCTGGCGGAAGTCGTACTGCACCCGGAAAAAAGCCCGGTCAACGAACCGCTGAACCAGCCGTCGCACCGGTTCAAAAAGCAGGGCCACCAATATGGCGGCAATCCCGGAAGCGAGCGCCGGAACAACGGCGAAGGTTTCGAACAATTTTGCCGTGGTTCCAATGATCAAAGCGTACAGGGCCAACAAAACTCCCAAGACGATGGTGTAAATGGTGCTGCGCCGGAAAATGAGGTCAATATTCATCAAGCGATAACGGATAATGGAAACGGCAAAGGTAATCGGCACGAGGGACAAAGCGATATGCATGTACTCTTCCCGCACCCAGCGGGCCGTGCCGAAAAGAATCGGCAACTGCCAGGCCACAAAGACGGGCGGTCCCAGATTGAGCCCCAGCATTACCCAGCGAAGTTTCCGGCGCTCCGATTCCTCGATGGCGGCGCGATAGGAGTGGACCAGGCTGGCCAGCGAAAAGAAGATGCAGGCCACAAAGAAAATTCTGGATGCGGCATACGCTTGGACAAACCGGTGAAATTGTTCCACGGAAACCTGCGAGTTGGCCAGAAAAAGGGTAAGGATGGTGCCGGCCGCAAGCCCGGCGGCCAAAAGATACACGTACGGGAGCAGCTTCCTGGCCTTTTCCCATTTGAGGCGGGGAAAAATAACGCTGAAGTGAAGGAAAAGAGCCGGAGCGAAAGCGCCGGCGAAGGAGTAAGGGATATCCAGCATCCAGCTTAAGACCGTCAGTTTCCCGGCATACCGGTTTGAATTAATCATTATGAGTAGGGCAACGGCCACCGATGCCCAGTGGAAAACGTAGGCGGCTTCGTCCTCCGGCCTTTTGATTAGAACCAAAAGGCCAAGGCTGAAGAAAAGCGAGCCGACCAGCAGCTGAATGACAAAGTATTCTTTATTGTAAAACGGTTTCAGCGGCGAGAAAACCGTTTCAATGGAAGGGCCCCGTTTTACCGAAAAGGCCACGGTGTCGGAAATCGGAAGGCCGTCCAGAACGAATTCTATATCCCTCGGGGTGGCGACCGGATGACCGTTTACCGAAAGAACCGTGTCTCCCGGCTGGAGCCCGGGTTGCCCCTTTTGAAAAGCGATGCTTTTTACTGCGATTTGCCCGTTTTGCCGGACAATAACCGCGGGGGCATTGGCCCGCTGGGTGGCGCGGTAAACCCCGAAGACGGAAAGGGCAAAAAGAATGGAATCAACGAGAATGATGAGCGGAATGCGCTTAGGCAAGGGGGCCATAAATATTCATAGTTTCAGGAAATAACTTCAGATTTTGGTTTTTTGTCAATGGCAAATGTCCGGCACATCCAGCAGGTCCCGATTTAGACCCAGTTTACTAAATTGAAAAGAGTATTTTAAAGGTTCTATTTTTTGCACAGTGTGGGACCCTATGCGGGACTGGAACCAGTGTGTGAAAATGCAATGAAGTTGCCAGTTGGACCCTACTGCCGTACATTTGCAGTTGTAATGTTGATGCTTCCACTAATGACGGGTTCCCAAGATGGAAATGACTATGACTGCGACCGGGCTTCCCGGTGGCCTAACTTGTGCCCAAAGTGTGTCCAATAAGAGCTAAAAATTGATTAAATCAGGAAAAACCTCGACAAAAATCGTTGGATTTACAAGCTATTACCGTGCTTTTAGTTATGGCCTAATATGCTGTGGTGCAAGAGGTTGCCATGGTCAGCTTTAAGAATCCCCGCCTCTCCGCTTTTTTTCATGGCTATTACTGCTGCCGCAAAAATCGGCAACGTGGAAGTGGACCGCGGCGAAACGAGCTGCAAAACCCTGGATGCGGTGGAGTATATCAAGAAAGCGAAGGCGAGAAAAAAGGGAAAGAAATGAGACGCTTCAAACTTTTTTCTGAAGCCAGTACCGACCTCCGTCAGGCGCGCGGTCGAGCAATCTCTTCATAAAAAGCTCCCTCCGGAGCAAAGCGGGGTCGCCAAAGGTGTGATGTAGGTTTAATATCTCGTTTACCTCTTTTTCCGAATAGTCTCGTCCTACTTCAAATTTAGAGGCCAGATATTCCAAGACCAAAAGCTGTTTGTCCCGGTGTTTTCTGAAAGGCCAGGATTTGAGTTTCAAATCTTTGTCAAAGAAACCTTTTAGTTCAGTGGCGTTATCCATAAATTATCGACTTCCTGAAGTATGGAGGCCACAGAGTCACACCAGCCTCTATCTTAAATTCTTTTAGGCAAGCAATCATAGTCGATATTGAATTCCAGACAAACTTGTTGCCATGTAGTGACACCCAAGAAACTGTTAACAATTTTGCTTTTCTCATCTTCAGTTCAATGGGGTAAGCTTTCATTCACAATTTTACATGAAATAGTTTCTTCTGCAAACTTGATCCACTTTTCAGGAACTGTCACCAATTCCCTCTTTTCACCACCCTCCACAATATAAAACCCTACAATTTTCTTTAATCCATTTAATTCATGGGCGCAGTCTAAATGGCGAAGCATTTGGTCACGAGTTCGCATCCACTTCGTCTTTCTTGTTGGCTCACGTTCTGTCCTCTTCCCTTCAATTACAACAATTAGATCTGGAGTTTCCAGATATACATCCGGATGAGTAATACCTTCCAAAATGTACCAACCCTCGTCTGGTATGCTCGGTTCAGACAACAGAACAAGAGCATTTTCAGGAGTTTGCTTATCCTTATTTATTAGCGCCTTTCTTTTTGATATGGTTTCACCTGAACCTCTTAGCCCATCTGCAACTGAATGCTCAAGATTTTGCACTAACCAGCGAAGTAATGAAATAGGAGGCCTCAATTGTTTTTCATTATCACCCCAATGAGAACATATCAATCCTAGATTGTTCGGCAAATGAAGGGAAACTTTTTTGCCGCGAATGCTTGGAAGTCTCAATAACTTCGGTAGCCAAGATCCTCCGCTCTCGCCTAACGCAAATATGCTATCAAATACTGGTTTGACTCGAGTAAACGTAGAATTATACTTGCCTATCTTTTTGACTTCTCTCAATCTTATATTTTTAGACATACCATTTAATTCTCAAAAGCCCGTTCCAACCGCGCCAATTCCTCCCGCGAATTTACCCCCTGGGCTTCGATGAGGTTTTTCAAAAGAAGCGCCGCGACTTTCTTTTTTTGCCGGCGCAGAACGGAGACCACGTCGGTCAGGTAGTATTCCTTCTGGACGTTCTGGTTTTTGATTTGGGACAAAAGCTTGAAAAAAGGCGGAACGCGGAAGGCAAAGGTGCCGGTGTTGACTTCGCGAATCTCCCGCTCTTCCGGCGAGGCGTCTTTATGCTCAACAATGCGTAAAACATCTCCCCCATTCGAGCGGACGATGCGGCCGTAGCCGGTCGGGTCGGGCCAGCGGGCGGTCAGAACCGTGGCGTAAGCTTTTTGCCTTCGGTGAAATTCCGTCAGCCGTCGAATAGTTTGAGGTTTCAAAGCCGGAACATCTCCGGACAAAACCAAAAGCGTGCCGGAAAAGTTTTTGAGCTTGGGATAGGCCATCCGCACGGCATGGCCGGTGCCGAGCCGGGATTTCTGCCAAACGAACTCCACTGAATAGTTCTTCAAGGCATTTTTGACCAAATGGCCTTTGAAGCCAATCACGACGATGATTTTGCGGATGCCCGCCGCCATTGCCGCTTGCACCACCCAGGAAACCAAGGGTTTCCCCGTCAGCCGGTGCAGGACTTTTGGCAAGGAGGAACGCATCCGCTTCCCCTTGCCGGCGGCCAGAATGACGGCGGCGGTTTTACTTAAGCTGGTTTTTTTCGTTGACTTTGACAAGCTTGGGATGAAATTTTTTGGCCTCTTCGGGAGTCATTTGGGCGTAGGCCAGAATGATGACCAAATCCCCCACCTGCCCCAGCCGGGCAGCCGGGCCGTTCAAGCAAATAACGCCGGAGTTCTTTTTACCCTTGATGACGTAGGTTTCGAAGCGCTCGCCGTTGTGCAAGTTCACCACTTGTACCTTTTCCCCGGCCAAAAGATTGGCGGCGGCCATCAGTTTTTCGTCGATGGTGATGCTGCCGGCGTATTGCAGGTTCGCCTCGGTCACCCGGGCGCGGTGGATTTTAGATTTCAGAATTTCAATCAACATAATCTCTTTTCTGTTTTCAATGTAGGGGTTAACCTTCAGGCCTGCCCTGAGCTTGCCGAATGGGTTCACCCGGGGGCGAATTTAAAGATTCGCCCCTACGCTTTCTTCCGGGCATTGACCAAAATGTTGTCAATCAACCGAACTTTTCCCAGCCGGGCGGCCAGAGATAAAACCGCCGGACGGCCCGGCTCCAAAACCGGCAAAAGGGTTTTCGGGTCGGAGGCAAGGACGTAATCAACTTCAAAACTCGAATGATTCCTTATGTAATCTTTCACTATCCGGATAACCTCCTCCACCGGCACGCTAACTTTCCATTTCTCCGCCCCCAGTTGCAAGGCCCGATGCAAAACCGCCGCCTTCCGGCGTTCGGACTCGCCCAAATAGCTGTTGCGGGAGGAGGCCGCCAGACCGGAACGTTCGCGGACGGTGGGACAAACTACGATTTTTACCGGAAAATTCAATTCGGCAACCATCCGTTTGATGACAACGGCTTGCTGGTAATCCTTCTGGCCGAAGTAGGTGATGTTGGGTAAGCAGGTATTGAAAAGTTTCGCCACGACGGTCGCCACACCCCGAAAATGGCCGGGACGGGCAGCTCCTTCCAACTCCTGCGAGAGTTTTTCAACTTCGACATAGGTTTGAAAATCAGGTGGGTACATTTCTTTGGCGGAGGGAACAAACAAAGCGTCCACGCCGGCTTTGAGGCACAAGGCCCGGTCGCGTTTCATATCCCGCGGATAGCGTTCGAAGTCCTCCGAGGGGCCAAACTGCAGGGAGTTGACGAAAATGGAGACAATCATCCGGTCGCAGCTTTTGGCCGCTTTCTTAATCAGGGCAAGATGCCCCTCGTGCAAAAATCCCATTGTCGGAACCAGACCGACAGAAAACCCTTTTTTCTGCCAGTTCCGGCTTTCTGCCTGCATCCGCCGGACCGTCGAGACCAAAAGCATGCTAATAACTTTCTTCGTCGGTGGGGAAGCGGTGATGCTTGACGTCGGCGACAAAATTGGAAACTGCCCGGCCTATCTCTTCCGAAAGGTTGGCGTAGCGCCGGACGAACTTCGGCTTGAAATCGGAAAAAATCCCCAATAAATCGGAGGTGACCAGAACCTGCCCGTCGCAGCCCGGGCCGGCGCCGATGCCGATGGTCGGAACGGAGACCGTCTGGGTGATTTTGCGAGCCGCTTCGGCGAAGACCCCTTCCACCACCAGCGAAAAAGCGCCGGCTTCTTCCAGGGCGTGGGCGCTTTCCAAAAGATAAGCCACCGATTTCTCATTTTTCCCCTGCACCACGTACCCCCCCATTTTGTGCACGGCCTGCGGGAGCAGGCCGATATGGCCCATTACCGGGATGCCGACTTCCACCAGATGCTTGACGGTGGGAGCGATTTCAATACCCCCTTCCAGCTTGACGGCGGCCGCGCCAGCCTCCTTCAAAAACCGCCCGGCGTTGGCCACCGCTTCGGAAGTAGAAATCTGATAGGATAAAAAGGGCATATCGCCGATGACCAGGGCCCGGCCCGCCGCCCGGCTGACCGCCTGCGTATGGTAGAGCATCTGCTCCAGGGTGATGGAAAGGGTGTTCGGCTGGCCGTAGAATACCATATTGGCCGAGTCGCCAACCAAGAGGGCATCCACGCCGACGGAATCCAGAATTTTGGCGGTCTGGTAGTCGTATGCGGTCAGAACTACAATCGGCTCCCCCCGCTTTTTGAACTCCCGGAAACTTTTAACGG
>Ga0184637_10001203_pt1 | contig 17969 bp, 13 predicted proteins | sample PLM3_127_b2_FD_133143 | JGI IMG/M metagenome (GOLD analysis project Ga0184637, IMG submission 133143) | Groundwater sediment microbial communities from an aquifer in East River, Colorado, USA - PLM3_127_b2 | ecosystem: Environmental > Terrestrial > Soil > Riparian zone | place: USA: East River...
GGGCGGTGGTGCTCGGGCTTCTGCTGTTCGCGGCCGCCCTCGGGGTCGTCGCTGTCCTGGGCCGGCCCCGGATTTCTCTGCGCGTCCAAGCTCCGGAGGAAAAGCCCTCGCTCGCCGTCCTGCCGTTTCGAAACCTGAGTGGAGAGCCTGAGCTAGAGATCCTCTCTTCCGATCTCACGGCCGCCGTGGCCGAAGCGGTGGCGGAAACCGGCCGGGCGTCCATCGTTTCGCGGGAGAAGACCCTTGGCTTCGAGCTCGATCGGGAGGGAATAGAAGAAGCGGCGCGGTCCCTCGGGGCTGACTACGTCATCGCGGGAAGCCTGAACGAGAGCGACGGCCGCATCGAAGTCGACGCATACCTCTTTCGGGCCGGCCCCAACCCCGCCCTCTGGGCCGATCGGCTGAGATGGGAGCCGTCCGAGCGATCCTCGATCGCCTCGGACCTCGCCGCCCGCATCCGGGAGGCGATCCGTTCGGTACAAACAGCAAGGTAGACTGCCCCTGGAAGGAGGACTCATGACGACTTCAGCTTCTCTTGCCGAATCCACCCGCGCTCATCGGGGTCTCAACGTCACTCTTTGGATCGTGCAGGTGCTGCTCGCCGCCGCCTTCGGGATGGCGGGCGTAATGAAGACGACGATGCCGATCGCGGACCTCGCGCAGCAGATGGTCTGGCCCGGAGCCCTACCTGCGGCTCTCGTGCGGTTCATCGGGCTCGCCGAGCTCGCGGGCGCTCTCGGTCTCATTCTGCCCGCCGCGGCGCGGATCCGTCCCGCGCTCAGCCCGCTCGCGGCGATGGGCATCGCCTTCATCATGCTTCTCGCCGCGGCGTTTCATGTGTCGCGCGGGGAGCTCTCGGCTTTGCCGGTGAATCTGGCCTTTGGCGGGCTCGCGGTGTTCGTCGCCTGGGGCCGATTCCGCAAGGTGCCGATCTCGCCGCGCGCTACTGGTGCCTGAGGGCGGCGAGCGGGTCGACGCGGCTCGCCCTCAGAGCGGGGATGAGGCTCGCGACGAGGGCGACGAGAACGAGCGTCAGGGGAACGGCGATGAACGTGAGTGGATCCCGCGCACTTCCGAAGAGGATGGTGGCGACGAGGCTTCCGACCCCGAGCGAGAGCAGGAGGCCGAAAGCGGTCCCGAGTCCCACCAGGACCATCGCCTGCTTGAGCACCATCACGACGACGTCACCCTGCGCGGCGCCGAGCGCCATGCGAAGGCCGATCTCGTGGTTGCGCTGGGTCACGCTGTAGGCCATCACTCCGTAAAGGCCGACGGACGCGAGCGCCAGAGCGAGACCTCCGAGGGTCGCGAGAAGGATGGCGGCGAGCTTCGGCGCCCAGAGTGACTGCCCGATCAACTCGGCGATGGTCCAGGTATTCGTGGCGGGAACCCTGGGATCGATCTCCCGGAGGACCTGCCGCGAGGCGGCGAGAGCCTGCGCCGGGTCTCCGCCCGTTCGGACGTGAAGCACCATGGCGTCGGCGAAACTCTGGCGCCTCGGGTAAAAGGCCATCGGCGTCGGGTTCTCTCCGAGGGTCACGTACTTCCCAGTTCGAGCCACACCCACGACCTCGTGGAAAAACTCGTCTCCGTAGAAGCGGAAGCGCTTTCCGATGGGGTCGCTTCCCGGCCAGAAATTCTCCGCCATCTTCTCGTTGACGATTGCCACGGCGACGGATCCCGCGCGATCCGCGAGGCTGAAGTCCCTGCCACTCAGAAGCGACGTGCCCACGGTGTCGAGGTATCCCGCATCGACGCCATTGGTCATCACCAGAACACCAGCCTGGTCGTCGGGTTGCCCCTCGAGGAAGACGCTTCTCTGGAAACCTCCGAAGAGAGGCAGATTCGTGGCCCAGGAGGCGGAAGCGACCTCGGGAGAGTCGTGGAGCTCGCGCAGCACCCGATCGTAGAACTCCTCCGCCTGGGGTTGGTCGTAGCCGGCCTGCCCGGGGTTCACCATCAAGACCACGAGCTTCTCGGTCTCGAATCCCGGGTCTATTTCATTGGCGCTGCCGAGGCTTCTCAGAAAAAGTCCCCCCGCCACCAGAGAAACGATCGAGAGCGCCACCTGCGCGACGACGAGGCCGTTGCGGAAGAGAAGCGCGCCGCGGCTGCGCCCGGCGGTGCGCGCCTCGTCTTTCAATGCCTCCACGACCCCCTGCTTGGCGCTCTGGATCGCGGGGACGAGGCCGAAGACGAGACTCGTCAGAACCGACACCCCGAGCGTGAAAAGGAGGACTCGGGTGTCGATCGTCAGGTCCACCAGGTTCTGGGCCAGAAACGGCGGTCGCATGGACCAGATCAAGTCCTTCCCCCAGAACGCGAGGACCAACCCCGCGACTCCGCCGAGAAGGCCGAGGAGGAGACTTTCCGAAAGAAGCTGACGCACGAGCTTCCCCGGGCCCGCGCCGAGAGAGAGCCGGACCGCGATCTCCTTGCGGCGCCCCGAGGCTTTCGCCAGCAACAGGTTCGCCACATTGAAGCAGGCGATGAGGAGCACGAGCCCCACGATCGCCATCAAGAGCGCTCCGCCGCGAATCAGGGCGTCGCGGAACCCGGGGAAGATCGTCGCTTCCGCGAGGGGGCGGAGCCTGACGGTGCGACCCTTGTTGGGCTCGGGATACTCCCGCTCAAGGGCGGTCGCGATGGTCTTCATTTGCGCCTGGGCCTCTTCGATCTCGACGCCCGGCTTCAGCCGGCCACCCACGTTCAGGAAGAGCGCCCGTCGATCCTCGAACCATGTATGGAACTGCGCCGGAAGAACTTGGCGATACATCGCCATCGGCGCCCAGAGATCGGGGCTGAAAAGGGCGTTCACGCCCTGGAATCTCTCGGGCGCGACCCCCACCACGTCGTAGGTAATGCCGTTCAAGGAGATCGCTCGGCCGAGGACCGAGGGGTCCTCGCCGAAACGGCGCGACCAGAGGCGATGGCTCATGACGACGACCGGGCTTCCCCCTTCCGCGTTATCCTCCGCCGGAGTCAGAAAACGGCCGAGAGCGGGCTCGATGCCCATGACCTCGAAGTAGTTTCCGCTCACGATCTCGGTGAAGACTTGCTCGGGCTCCTTCGCCGCAAGCATCGCCGTGGGGATGGGGAAGCCCCAGGCGGCGAGACCGTCGAAGACTTCGTTCTCGTCGCGATAGTCCTCGTAGTTCGGGTGCGAGATCTGGGTCAGCCCGGCGGCGGCGTTGGTCTGGTCCTCGGTATAGACCACCGCGAGCCGTCCGGGCTCGGCCACCGGAAGCGGGTTGAGGAAGACGGAGTTCACCATCGTGAAGATGGTGGTGTTGGCGCCGATCCCTAGAGCGAGGGAGAGCACCGCGACCAGCGTGAAGCCCGGACGCTTGAAGAGGCTTCGCGCCGCGAACCGCAGGTCCTGGAGCGCCGAGTGGAGCACAGACGTCAGGCCACTTCGACCTTTTCTTCCACGATGCGCCCGTCGAAGAGCGAGATCGTCCGCTCGGCGTATTGGGAGTAGCGCGGATCGTGGGTCACCATGCAGATCGTCGCGCCCGCGCCGTGGAGCTCGCGAAGGAGGTCCATCACCGCTTCGCCGTTCGTGGAGTCCAGGTTACCCGTGGGCTCGTCGGCGAGGAGGATGGAGGGCTCGCCCACGACGGCGCGCGCGACCGCGACCCTCTGCTGCTGACCTCCGGAAAGCTGGGAGGGGAAGTGTTTGGTTCGGTGCGCCATACCCACCTTCTCGAGCGCGTCGTTCGACCGCTTCTTCCTCTCGGCCGAGGGCATTCCCCGATAGGTCAGGGGGAGCTCCACGTTCTCGTAGACCGTCAGGTCGCCGATCAAGTTGAACGCCTGGAAGATGAACCCCACTTCGCGGTTCCGGATACGGGCGCGCTGCGAGAGATTCAGGTTCGCGACCGACTGGTTGTTGAGGACGTACGTCCCGCCGGTGGGAGTGTCCAAAAGCCCGAGGATCGAGAGCAGCGTCGACTTGCCGCAGCCCGACGGGCCGTTGATCGAAACGTACTCGCCCTTCTTGATGTCGAGGTGAATTCCCGCGAGCGCGTGCGTCTCGACCTCGTCGGTATAGAAGACTTTGGTAACCCCTTCGAGGTGAATGAGCGCGGTAGATTCTGCCATCGTTTCCCCTTCCTTATTAGTGGATGAACTCATGAGTCGTCAATTCAAGTGCGTCAAATTCAAGGGCATCAATTCAGGCGAATTCGATCGTAGGCGTCCCACGCAGAGGTGTCGGAGAGGATGACCTGGTCACCCTCGAGCAGTCCCTGCACGACCTCGATGGTGTTCACCGAGCTCCGGCCTAGCTTCACCTGGGCGCGGACGGCGGTCTCCCCGTCCGGGAGGAGCTTGAACAAACCGACGGTGCTCTCCGCCTGACCGTACGCGGGCCGGCCGACGTAGAGCACGTCGGCGAGCCTTTCGAGCTCGATGGTGCCGTCGACGCTCAAATCGGGCCGCGCTCCCTTGGGGAGCGCTCCCACGAGCGTGACGTCCACCGTGACCGTTCCTTCCTGAACGGCTGGATCGATGCGCATGACCTTGCCTTCGATGAGACCGTTCCTGGTATCGATGACCGCTTTTTGTCCCACCTCGATGTCCTTCGCCTGGGTCTCGGCGATCCGGAGCTGTGCCTTCAGCTTGTCCGGCTGGGCCACCCGAGCGAGGTTCGCGCCGGGAGTCACCTCCTGGCCCACTTCGACCGCGAGCTCCTGGAGGACACCGTCGATGCTGGCCCGAACCGTGAGCGCTTGCTTCTGGCTCTTTCGCAGATCGTAGAGCGCTTGGAACTGCTCGACCGTCGCCCGTTTCGCCTGAATCTGCGCTTCCACCGACTCGGCCGCGATCAGGAGCCTCTGCTGTTCGAGCTCGTTGCGCGTCGCGAGCTCTTCGGCGCGCACTTTGGAGCGCTTGAGAATGAGATCGCCGATGAGTCTTTCGGCGTGGAGCTTCTCGTCCGCGTCGGCCTGGAGCTTCGCCTGCGTATACAGCGAAGCCACTCCCGCCGCGCCCGCCCTTTGGTTCAGGACTTGACTCTCGAGGCGGACCCTCAAGTCGGCGAGCTCCGCTTCCTGCGCTCGAAGCTGATAGGCTGCGTCACCGAGCTCCTGCTCGAGCTCCGGATTGCTCAGCTCGAGGATGATCGTCTCGGGCTTCACATGGACGCCCGGAAGGAGAACGCGCCGTTCGACGCGTCCGCGGGTCCTGGCCGCCACCCATCGAATCGCCTCGGGCAGGACGACGAGCGTTCCCGGGCCGCGCACCTGGCGGATCATCTCACCCCGCTTCACCGCGTCCATCCACACCGTGGCTCGGTTGACCGAGGGGGCCGCGGGCTCGAGCCTGGAAAGCCCGAAGCTGATGGCCGCGATCCCGGCGAGAACCGCCCCCGCGATGATGGCGGCTCGAATCCGCTTCTTGCGGGTCACGCCCTCCCTTTGTACGTCCAACGAGCGTCCTCCTTAAGGTGCGCGGCGAGAATTACGCGCGCGCCTCCTACATATGCGCAAATGATGTGCCATTTGTTCCACGAAACGCGGAATCACGCAAATGACCCCGAGATCGGGCCCCGTGACCCGTCCGTCCCCGTCGAATCCTGTGCGGCTGCGGGACGGTCGATTCCCATCCCCGGACAAGCTTAGCGCCGGCCGTTACGGTTGTACTAAGGCATTCGCGGGACGGCCTTATGCGCCAATGCGATCGCCTGCGCTTCGTCGGGGGGATTCGTGCCGACCTGGAGCATACGGCCGCCTTTGAAGACCTGGACCGCGTTCTCATCGGCGACGTACATCGCCCAATCTCCGACACCCTCGATTGGACGGTAATACTCCGTCGGAGGTTGTTCGCCGCCGAACTCTGACTGATAGCTGGCGACGAAGCCGTCGTAGGACGCGTAGCCGGAGTCCGAGGTCGTCACGCGAACGAGTGTCGACGACGGATCGTCCGCCGCCGACCAGATACAGTCGAGAGTGCCCTCCGGGGTTTGAGGCGCTCCCGGCGCCTTCCCCAGGACCTCCTGGATCTCTTGGGCGGTAAGGAGAGCGCAGGTGCCCGACAGGGCGGCCTGCGGCTCGGAGGAGATGGTTCCGGAAGAAGCCGGCTCGCCCGGGGGAGCCTCGGAACTTCCGCAGGACGTCACCGCCGCGAGAAGAAGCGTTGGCCAAAAAACGCGCTGGATGGAAACCCTGTCTTTCATGAGATAGAGCTTATACAAGAACGCGGTTTCGTGTGGCAAGCGAGATAAAATCCGCGTCGTGATCACGGTTTACAGCCCGGACCACCGTCTCCAGTCCGGCCGCTTCGAGCTCATCGGAGCGGAGCTCGTGCCCTGCTATGAAAAACCGGAGCGCGCGGAGATCGTCCTCGCCCGGGTGCGCGAGGCTGGCCTCGGAGACGTTGTGCCGCCGGCGTCATTCGGGCGGAAGCCGCTTCTCCGGGTTCATGACTCGGCGTTTCTCGATTTCCTCGAGACCGCCTGGGAGAACTGGGTACGCGCCCACGGAGAGAAGGACGCTCTTCCGATGAACTGGGCGGTCCGGACCTTCCGGCAGAAGGTGCCACGGGCCATCGACGGGAAGCTCGGGTATTACTGCCTCGATGCGGCGACGCCAATCACCGAAGGGACGTGGAGGGCCGCTTCGGCCGCCGCGGACACCGCTCTCACCGCCGCTTCCCTGGTCGCCGGTCGGGAGCGCGCCGCCTTCGCGCTCGCGCGCCCGCCGGGGCATCACGCGTCGAGCGATCTCTACGGTGGGTACTGTTTCCTCAATAACGCCGCCATCGCCGCCCAAAGTCTCCTCGACGGAGGAGCCGCGCGGGTCGCGATCCTCGACGTCGACTACCATCACGGAAACGGGACCCAGTCGATCTTCTACGCCCGTGCGGACGTTCTCTTCGTTTCGATTCACGGCGACCCTGTGGACGAGTTTCCCTACTTCCTCGGCTACGCCGACGAGACCGGAGAAGGAGAGGGGGAAGGCACGAACGTGAACTACCCGCTCCCCTGGGGAACGGAAGTGTCGACCTGGCTCGATGCCCTCTCGGAAGGTGCGAAGAGGGTTTCCGCCTTCGCCCCTGACGCCCTCGTGGTTTCTCTCGGCCTCGACACTTATAAGGAAGACCCCATCTCGCACTTCCTTCTTGCGAGCGACGACTACCTGGAAGTCGGAAGACGCATCGCCCGGCTCGGTCTTCCCACGGTCTTCGTTCTCGAGGGCGGCTACGCGACCTCCGCCCTCGGAGTGAACGCCGTGAACGTGCTCGCCGGATTCGAGGCCTGACAGAGCGTCAGCGCACGGAATCTGGCGCGACCCGTTTCCGTGTGGCCTGCTCGAACGCGTAGCCGAGAGCGAGAAGACTCGGCTCGCTGCAGGCGAGTCCGGTGAAGCTCACGCCGAGGGGGGTGGGCTTGGCCTCGAACCCCTCCGGGAACGCGGGCGTGGGTGCGTTGGGCGCGAAACCGAAGGGCACGATGACGGTGGGGTAGCCGGGCTTCGCGGCGATCGCGGCGCCCGAGGCTCCCGGAAACAGCAGGGCGTCGAGGTTGTGCTCCTTCATCACCGCGTCGATGCCCTGAGTCGCGGAAAGGAGGAGGTCCTTCTCGCGATCCGCCGTGTACCGCGCGCGATCCATGGCGACGTCCATCTCATCCGAGATATCGAGCTGCGCCTGTCCGTACTTGATGGCTCCCGCTTTCTGGTGGGCGACGTTCCAGAGCCGGAGCTCGGTCAGGGTCTTGACCGGCGCCGGCGCTCCGAGTGACGCGAGCCATAAGTTGAAGTCCCGTTTCATCCCGTACTTCAGAATCACCGAACAGCCGGCATCCTTCCCTTTGGCGTTCTCGAGCCCGGAGCACGTGCCAAAGGACAGGAAATTGCTCGACGCTTCCGCCGACACGATGCTCGGAATCTCGACGGGATCCACGAGGACCGCCCCCTTTTCTCTGAGGACAGCGATCGCTTCTTCCATCACCCGGGTGCGATCGGCATCGAGGCCGCCGCGCCCCTCTTTCTCCCCAGGCGGCGTAAGCTTGTCGTAGAAGAACGCACGGGGGATCCCGATGCGCGCTCCCTGCAGGGCGGAGGCGTTGAGGAACCGCGTGTAGTCCCGGTCTCTGGGCGGCGTGCAGCGGGTGGTGGCGGGGTCGTTGGCATCGGGTGACGCGCTCTCGAGGACCCCGAGGAGGATGGCGGCGTCGGTCACCGTTCTCGCCATCGGCCCCGCCGTGTCCTGATCGGCGGTGATGGGGATGACGCCGTAGCGGCTCACTCGTCCCACGGTGGGCTTGACGGCCGCGAGCATGTTCTGGTTCGCGGGACTAAGGATCGAGCCCGACGTCTCCGTTCCGACGTTCGCCGCCCAGAAGCTCGCGGCGGTGCCGATGCCCGAGCTTGAGCCTCCCGTCGAAAGCGCCGGCCGCCCGTCGGCCGTCGCCTCGCGCGGATCGCGCCTCGGATCGTAGGGATTCATTCCGTAGCCGGCGATGGCGTTGTAATTCCCGGGCATCCCGCTCGCAACCCAGTTCGCGAGCTCGGTGAGAACGGTCTTCGCGATGATGATGGCTCCCGCCTCGCGAAGGTTCCTGGTGAGCGTCGCGTCGTAGGACGGATGGAAGCCCTCGAAGGCGAGGGCCCCTCCGGTGGTCGGCATATCCGTGGTGTGGACGTTGTCCTTGAGCGCCACGGGAATCCCGTGAAGCGGCCCGCGCACTCGGCCCTCCGAGCGCTCGCGATCGCGCTCCTCGGCTTCCGCGAGAGCCCTCGGGTTGATCGCCACGACCGCGTTGAGCCGGTCCTCGTAGATCGCGATCCGGGCGAGATGCGAAAGCACCAGATCGCGCGACGTCACGCGGCCTTCCTTCATCGCGGCCTGCATCTCGGGGATGGTGGCTTCCACGATTTGGAAGGGGACAGCGCTTTTCGACTGAGCCGCGTCCATTGCGGCACCCGGCAGGAGGACGATCAGGAGAGCGGCGGCGAATGGCTTCATGGGAGCCCATTCTATCAGGCCAGGACGCGCGCTCAATCCACCAGCAGGCTCGGCAGAAGCTGCGTGAGCCAGGGCACGTAAGTGACGAGCGCGACTCCCACGCATCGAATCAAAAGAAACGGGAGCGACGCGCGGTACACCTCGAGAAGCGGCTGCCGAAATCGGTAGGAAGCGAGAAACAAGTTCATACCCACGGGCGGAGTCAGGTAGCCGAGCTCCAGGTTGGTGAGGAAGATGATGCCGAGGTGAAAGGGGTCGATCCCGTAAAAGACCCCGAGTGGAGCGATCAAAGGGACCACCACGACGATCGCGGAATAGATGTCCATGAGACAGCCCACGACCAGCAGAAACAGGTTGAGGAGCAGGAGAAAGACCAGGGGTGAGCTCACGAGAGACTGAACCCAGTCGACCCCGAGCTGGGGAATGTCGGCGAAGACCAGATAGTTGGTGAGACCGAGGGCGACGCCGAGGATGATAAGCACCCCTCCGATGACGGTGGCGGCATCGCCGCCCACCCGCAGGAGATCCTTCTTGAGGCTCAGCTCGCGGTGGATGACGAACTCGAGGACGAACGCATAGAGCACCGTCAGCGCCGCGGCCTCGACGAGGGTGGCGAAGCCACCGAGGATGCTTCCCAGTACCACCAGCGGGATGCCCACTTCCCATTTCGCCTGCCATAGCGCCACGAGGCTCCTCCGGATATCGAACGGCACGCGCGCTATGGGAGATCGTCCAGTCGCGACCAGAGCGAGCACCGAAACGAGCCCAATCTCCAGCACCGCCGGAACGAACCCCGATAGAAAGAGCCGGCGCAGCTCCACCTCCGCGACCAGACCGTACAGGATAACGGCGAGCGATGGGGGAAAGAGCAGCCCGAGTGACCCCGCGGACGTGAGGAGTCCGGTTGAGAATCTCGATGAGTAACCTTCCGCGATGAGCATGGGAAAGAGAAGTCCACCCATGGCGAGAATGGTGACGCCGCTTCCGCCGGTGAAGCTCGTGAAGAAGGCGCAGACCACGATCGCGACCAGGGCCACACCGCCCGGGAGAAAGCCCACGAGCGTGCGGAAGAACTCGACGAGGCGGCGGGGTGTCCCGCCTTCCGCGAGTATGTAGCCCGCGAGGGTGAAGAGAGGAATCGTGGGAAGGATGGGCTTCACCGAGAGGCCGTAGGTTTCCGTGGGGATCGCGGAGACGGGGAACAGGTCGTGCCACAGGAGCACCGCGGCGATTCCGCCGAGAGCGACGAAGATGGGGGCGCCGAGCGCGGTCGCGACGAGGATGGCGAGAGCGAGCGGAAGGTAGAGGCTCGACTCCTGGAGCGTGCCCGAGGATCCGAGGAGGATGGGAACGAGGCCGAAGCTCGCGACGGCGAGACGTCCTCGCCACGTGGGGGAGGCGCGCCAGAGCAGACGCAAACCGATGAGGGCGAACCCCAGGGGCATGATGCTCTGCGCCACCCAAACCGGCAGCCCGAACGCGAGGGTCCTTCCTCCCTCGCGCTCGACCGAGACCAGCTCGACGCTCCCGTGGACCAGGACCAGGCATACCGCGAACCCGACGCCTGCGGTGAAGATCTCTCGAAGAGCGGCGCGGTGACGGCCCGGGACCGTGAGCGAGAGGAGCTCGCCGCGACGCGCGGCGATGGCGGCTCCGAGAAAACCGAGCCAGAGCGCCAGGTGCTGCACCCAGAGGGCGGAGCCCGAGATGCCGCTCGGGTAGATTCTGCGAACGAGGACCTCGAGAAGCGGCAGGAGCGCCATGACGCCGAGGGCAGAGGTGGCAAGCGCGTTCTCGAGGTCGTGAAAGAAGCGAAACGACCACAGAGGGCCGCTCGGGATAGAATTCGGAGCGTCGGTTTCCAGATTTACCTCGGCGCCGCCGCGGTCTTGCGGTACTCGTCGCGGAGGCGCACGACCTCATCGAAGATTGCGGGCGGCACCAGGCTTTCGCGCACTCGAGGGTAGGCCTTCTTCACGGTCTCCGTCCATTCGTTCACGAGCTCGCCGCTCACCGGCACGACGTCGAGACCTCGCGACTTCATCGCCTGGAGAGACCGCTCCTCCTGATCGCGATTCGTGGCCCTGAGGTCTTCTCCCACCTGCGCGGTGATGCGGAGCACTTCGGTCTTCTGATCGGCGGTGAGCCCCGTCCATCCCTTCTCGTGCATGACCACCGCCCCTTGCAGCGGCGCCCATTTCAGCTCTGTCATATGAGGAGCCTGGCGATAGTACTGGGAGCCCTCGGCGAGAATGATCGGAAGATAGAGGGAGTCGATGAGCCCGGTCTGGAGCCCGGTCATCATGTCGATGGTGGAGATGGGGACGGGGTTGAAGCCCGCCCACTTGAAGATGTCGAGGGTGCGGCTCTCGGTGTGAGAGCCGGCGAGCTTCATGCCTCTCAGATCCGCGGGGCTCTTCATCGGGGATTTCGTGAAGAAGTAGACCCAACCGACGTCCGACCAGGCCAGGACCACGAAACCCTTTTCCTTCAGCGTTGCTTCCAGGAGCGGGTTCACGCGCTTGCGCACGTAATCCCACTCGTCGTAGCTCGAGAACATCATCGGGAGCATGAGGGCGTACGCGCCGGGATCGATCTCGGCGAGCCCCGCGTTCGAGATCGCCGCCGCCTGGAGCTGTCCGATCCGCATCTTTCGGATCATCTCGCTCTCGTCGCCCACGGTGCCGCCGGCGTAGATTCGCAGTCGAAGCTCGTCGCCCGTCGCCTGCGCCCACTCTACCCCCATGCGCCTCAGGATGAGCTCCCAGGAGGAGCCGGAAGGGGCCAGGGTGCCGAGCCTCACCACCACCGCTGCCTCCGCTCGGAGGGGGAGGAGAAGCGATGCGAGCAAGCACAAGACAGGTACGCGAAGATTCATTTCAGGTCCCTTCCAGCCCGTCAGACCCGTCAGACCCATGAGGCCCTTCAAGCCCTTCAAGGAAGAGCTCGTCGGCGTTCCCCTTGAGCCAGCGCGCTCGGCGTTGGGCGAGGAGGTTCAGGAGACGATTCTCGGGGTGGGCTTCGACGTCGAAAGCGAGGCTCCGCTCGACCAGCTCCTCGAACTCGCGCCGGTTCTGCTCGCTGACCGAAACTCTTTCCGCCCAGCCGAGCCAGATGGACGGGCTCTTCGCGCTTCCGAGGGCGAGAGCTCGCTCGTAGTGCCTCAGGGCTTTGTCCCGCGATCCTCCGACGCGGCTCGCCTCGTAGGCCATGAGGAGCTCGTGCGTCGCGCCCTCTTCGAAGTCCTCGTCGAGAAGGAGCGCACGCTCGAGGAGCGCGCCGACGACGGCGACGTCGGCGGTCGATTCGGGGTCGTCCTTGGAGAGCCCGATCGCGCCCCCGAGCGCGGCGGCGGTCCAGACCGCGAGGGGAACGTCGGGAAGCTCTACGTTGCGCGCTGCCTCCTCCGGATTCTTCTTGAGCCGCGATCCGATCCCGGGGTGCTCGACCTCGAGGCCGCGAACGCCGTAGTCGTAACCGCGCCGGTAGAGCTTCGCCGCCCGCTTGCGGATCCGCTCCGACTCTTCGAGCTCGTCATATTTTACGGGGCTTACAGGCGAGAGCTTCCAGGCTTGAGGCTCGACGAAACCATAGGCATAGAGCGAGAACGACTTGGCGGCGGAGAGGAGCAGCGACCGGTTGTCGGGGCTCGACACCAGAAGGGTCTCGATGGTCTTGAGGTTGAACGGGAGGGCGGAGCCGACGAGCTCGGGGTCGTCCTCCGACAAATAGACCCCTTCGGCTTCCCCCAGGACGTCCACGAAGGTGTCGACGGCTCGTTTCTTGAGAGAGCAACCGATGAGCGAAGCGATTATCAGAATTTGCGCGAAACAATACACACGGGGCACGCGGGGCACTGAGAGCACTCCATGGACTTTCTTGGCGCGAAAACCAGTATGGTATCTCCACCTCCCCGATCTGTAAACCCGGACCGTGGTAAAAACTAGCGGTGGAGGTGCTCATGTCCTGGTTTCGAATCGCGCCCGTGCTGCTCGCGGCGATCTCTCTTTCGGTGCCTGTCCTCGCCCAGTCTCCTTTTGCAGGCGTTTCCGGCGCCTGGCATCCTGAGATCTACACGCTCAAGGACGGAACCGAACAGGAGGTGACCGGGCTCATCTTCTTCACCGATCGCGACTGGACGGTTCTGTTCTTCACCAAAGACGGTCGCGGCGGCCTCGAAAGGGGAGCGGGAGAGGGCGGCACCTATACACTAGAAGAGGACCGACTGGTGTTCACCCACCTCTATCATCTTTCCGGGGGCTCGACACCGTTGAAGATGTCGGCGAAAAGTCCGGAGGACGCCGAGCTCGAACCCTGCCGCATCGAGCTCGCAGGCGAGGTCCTGACGATCTACTTCCCGAGCGGAAACCGGATGCAATTCCGCCGAAGCTCCGGCTAGGCAAACGGAACTAGCATCGAAAGCGCTCGAGGAACTCCAGCGTTGCGTGAGCCGGTTGGGGGCGTGCTATCAGGTATCCCTGAAACCCGTCGCAGCCCTGGAGAAGGGTAAGCTGCGGCTCGGTCTCGACGCCCTCGGCCACGACGTCGAGGCGGAGGTTGTGGCCGAGCCCGATGATCGCCTCGGCCACCGCCCGATCGTCGGCGTCCGTCTCGATATCGCGGACGAACGACTGGTCGATCTTCAGGCAATCCAGGGGGAACTTCGTGAGGTATGCGAGCGACGAGTATCCGATCCCGAAATCGTCGATGGCGATGCGGATCCCGGAGTACTTCAGCTCTTCGAGGATTTTGCGGGTGCGGTCGATGTCGCGCATCAGGAGGCTCTCGGTGATCTCGAGCTCCAGATGGGATGCGGGAAAGCCCGTCGCCGAAAGCGTCTTCGCGATCTCTTCGACCAGATCCGAACCCTCGAACTGGCGCGCGGAGAGGTTTACCGTGAGTCTCAGATCCGGAAAGCCGCGCTGCTGCCAGCTTCGGACCTCGGCGGCGGCGGTCTCGAGCACCCAGGCGCCGACCGTATTGATGAGGCCGGTGGTCTCGAGAAACGGCATGAACTGCGCTGGCGGCACCAGGCCGAGCTTTGGATGGTTCCAGCGGATGAGGGCCTCGACCGCCACCAGGCTTCTTCGATCCATGGTCATCTGCGGTTGGTAGAAGACCACGTACTCGTTCCGTTCGAGCGCGTTTCGAATTCCGCTCTCGAACCGAAGGCGCTCCAGAACTCCAGAACGGGACTCCTCGTTCTGGTCGCTGAACAGCTCGCAGCCGTCGCGGCCGTTGAGCTTCGCGCGGTACATCGCTTTGTCGGCTCGCTGCAGAATCTCCTCCGCCGTCTCCCCGTGATCGGGATAGAGGCAGACGCCGATCGAGGCGGTCACCACGATCTCGTAGTCGCCGAGTCTCGCCGGCGGAACCAGCGCTTCCAGGAGACGCTGGGCCACCTCGAGCGCCTCGTCCTCATCGCCGACGTTCTCCACCAGGACCGCGAACTCGTCGCCCCCGAGCCGCGCGACGACGCTGCCGTCTCTGACGTTGTCCCGGATTCTCCCCGCGACCACTTCGAGCAGCCGGTCGCCGATTCCGTGACCGAGAGAGTCGTTCACGGTCTTGAATCGGTCCAGGTCGAGCAGGAGCACCGCGACGTGCGACCCTCGGCCGGCGGCGTTGCGGACGGCGAGCTCCAGCCTCTCGCGGAAGAGTTTTCGGTTGAAAAGGCCGCTCAGCGGATCCCGATGGGCGAGGTAGGCGAGCTTCTCTTCCGTTCGCTTGCGCTCGAGCGCGTAGCGAAGCGATTGGCGCAGGACATAGCCGCTGAGAGCGGCCTTTTCGAGGTAGTCCTGGGCGCCCGCTCCCATCGCGCGAAGCCGAAGCTCTTCATCGTCGAGAGCCCCGAGGGCCACGAGCGGCAGCTCTCCGTGGGTTTGCCGGAGCCTCTGGATCGAGGCGAGGCCCTCGACGGGCGTTCGATCGAGGTCCACCACGCCTGCTCGGAAGGACGCCTGGGACAAGAGGTCGAGCGCTTCGTCGGGAGTCGACGCGAGCTTTACTTCCACCCCTGGAAACGCCTCCTCGAGCGATCCTCGGACCCTGGCCGCCGCGGCCTCGTCCGCCGCGAGGAGCAACACTGGCAGATCGTCACTCGAGGAATCGGAAACGGCGGCTGCGCGCCCGCGGTATCGATCGATCGCGCGGCTGAGAATGCCCGAGAGCTCCTCGATCTTCCAGGGCTTTCTGACGATCTCGTCGACCAGCGGCTCGCCGTTCGGCCGGGGGAGGTCGAGATGGCTCGCGCCGGTGACGATGAGGTAGCTCGTGTCGGGCCACTTGGGCCGCAGGAGCTGGATGAGCGAAAGACCGTTGAGCGTCGGCATCCGGAGGTCGGCGGCGATGACCGCGTACCGATTCTGGCTCGCTTTGGTCAAAGCTTCGCCGCCGCCATCGGCGGTATCCACCCGGAAGCCAAGCTCATGAGCGGCACAAGCGAAGGCTTCTCGCGCTTCCCGCTCGTCGTCGACGTACAGGATGCGCTCGGCCGGGGGAGCGGACTGTCGATTCAAACTCAAAAGGCTCAAATGGCTCAAAGGGTGGGGGATCTCCAAAGGGAGTATCGGCGCGAGGGCATCTGGACTTTAGAAAGCTCGGTGCCGTGGGGAATGACCTACGAGCTCAATGTTTCATAATTGAACAGGCATGTTGTGTAACGGGAGTTCGTATTGTTATTCTCCGGGCTCTCCGAGAGGTCAAAGACCGAAAGATGAAGACTGCCCTATCACTCGACGAGCTTTGCATCAACACCATCCGCACTCTGTGCATCGACGCGGTGCAAAAAGCCAACTCCGGCCATCCGGGTCTTCCGCTCGGCGCCGCGCCGATGGCGTACGTTCTCTGGCAGAACCACCTGCGGCACAACCCCCTGAACCCGCGCTGGCCCGATCGAGACCGTTTCGTGCTCTCGGCCGGACATGGGTCCATGCTTCTCTACGCGCTCCTCCATCTCACCGGCTATGACCTCACCATGGACGATCTGAAAGCGTTTCGCCAGTGGGGAAGCCGTACCCCCGGCCACCCGGAATTTGGCCTGACCCCGGGCGTCGAGGCGACGACCGGTCCTCTGGGGCAGGGGACTTCGAACGCGGTGGGAATGGCGATCGCCGAGCGGGCGCTCGCCCATCGATTCAACCGGGACGGTCCTCCGATCGCGGACCACTGGACCTACGCGCTCGTCTCCGACGGAGACCTCATGGAGGGGATTTCGGCCGAAGCGGCCTCCCTCGCCGGGCACCTGCGCTTGGGAAAGCTTGTCTATCTCTACGACTCGAACGAGGTCACTCTCGACGGTCCCGCGTCTTTGACCTTCACGACGGAGGACGTGGAGCGCCGCTACCACGCGTACGGATGGCAAGTGCTCCGGGTGAAGGACGGCGACCACGACCTCGGCGGCATCGATGCGGCGATCGTCGAGGCGCGGGCCGAGACGTCGAGGCCGTCGCTCATCATCGTCCACACGACGATTGGCTATGGGTCTCCGAACAAACGGGGAACGGCCTCGGCCCACGGCTCGCCTCTCGGGGCCGAGGAGGTGGCACTCACCAAAAAAGCCCTCGGCTGGGATCCCGGCGCGCAGTTCCATGTGCCCGACGAAGCTCTCTCCCGGTTCCGGAAGGCGGTTTTCAACGGCGAGGACCTCGAAGGCGAATGGAACGAGCGGTTCGCCGAGATCGAGAGACGGCGCCCGGATCTCGCCTCCGAATGGAAGCGCCGTTTCGCGGGTGAGCTGCCTTCGGATTGGGACGCGGGGCTTCCCCGGTTCAAAGCGGGGGAGAAGCTCGCGACTCGCGAGGCTTCGGGGAAGATCCTGAACGCCATCGCCGCGGCGGTGCCCGAGCTCATCGGAGGCGACGCCGACCTCTCCTCATCGACCAAGACGGCGCTCGAGGGATTGGGCTCGTTCGACGGTCGAACCGGCTCCGGCCGGAACCTCCACTTCGGGGTCCGCGAGCACGCCATGGGCGGGATCGTCAACGGGATGGTCTATCACGGGGGGGTGCGAGGCTACTGCTCGACGTTCTTTTGTTTTTCCGACTATATGCGCCCTCCGGTGCGGCTCGCGGCGCTGAGCCACCTTCCCGCGATTTACGTCTGGACGCACGACTCGATCGGAGTGGGAGAAGATGGTCCGACCCACCAGCCCGTCGAGCACCTGATGGCGCTCCGGGCCATTCCCAACTTGCGCGTGATCCGTCCCGCGGACGCGAACGAGACGGTTCAAGCCTGGCGCGTGGCGATGGAGAGAACCGAAGGTCCGACGGCCCTCGTTCTCACCCGTCAGAAGCTTTCGAATATCGACCGCGCCGGAAAGGGCGATGCGTCGGGCCTGAGGCGCGGCGCCTACGTTCTCTCGGACGCGGTTGGAGGAGAGCCGCAGGCGATCGTCATCGCGACCGGCTCCGAGGTCGAGATCGCTCTGAAGGCGCAGACGAGCCTTTGGCAAGAGGGGATTCGATGCCGGGTGGTGTCGATGCCGTGCTGGGAGCTCTTCGAGGACCAGGACGCCGAGTACCGCGAGTCGGTGCTTCCCGCGTCGATTTCGGCCCGGGTCTCGATCGAGGCGGGGGTGACGTTCGGCTGGAGCCGTCACCTCGGCAGCGCGGGGAAGGCCATCGGGGTCGATCGCTTCGGTGCCTCGGCGCCAGGAGAGGTGATTTACGAAAAGCTCGGCCTCACTTCCGAGGCGGTGGTATCCGCGGTGAAGAGCGTCCTCTAGGTCGAATGCAGCCGGCTCTCGAGGTTTCCGCTCTCTCGAAACGATTTCGGGACCGGGAGGCGGTGCGCTCCCTGAGCTTCCAGCTCTCTCCCGGCGAGATCTTCGGCCTGCTCGGTCCGAACGGGGCCGGGAAGACCACGACTATCGGGATGATCGCCGGGGTCGTGCAGCCGACGGCGGGGTCGGTCCGCATTCTCGGCGCCGATGCCGTCGCCTCAGGCCGCTCGGTGCTTCGAAACCTCGGCCTGGTTCCACAAACGATCGCGCTCTACCC
>Ga0184637_10001204_pt1 | contig 17969 bp, 12 predicted proteins | sample PLM3_127_b2_FD_133143 | JGI IMG/M metagenome (GOLD analysis project Ga0184637, IMG submission 133143) | Groundwater sediment microbial communities from an aquifer in East River, Colorado, USA - PLM3_127_b2 | ecosystem: Environmental > Terrestrial > Soil > Riparian zone | place: USA: East River...
TGCCCGGTAACCTACGGCAAGGTGAAGTCCTTCGATGCCTCCGAGGCGATGAAGGTGCCCGGCGTCGAGAAGGTGGTGGAACTCCCGCAGAATCAGCCGCCGATCGTGTTCAACACCCTGGGCGGGATTGCGGTGATCGCCAACAACACCTGGGCAGCGAACGAAGGCCGCAAGAAACTGAAGATCGAGTGGGACATGGGCCCGAACGCGGTGTACAACTCCGAGTCGTTCCGCCAAGCGATGGAGGAGGAAGCGCGCAACGCGACCGACGCCAAGGTGGTGCGCAAGGAAGGCGATGCCGACGCGGCACTGAAAAGCGCCGCCAAGGTGGTCGAAGCCACTTTCTACGTACCGCACTTCGCCCACGCCACCATGGAACCGCCGTCCGCGGTCGCCGTGGTGAAGGACGGCAAGTGTGAAGTCTGGTCTGCCTGCCAGGACCCGCAGGCCGCACGTGCAACCGTCGCCGGCGCGATCGGCATGGACGAAGCCAACGTCACTTCCCGCGCGACACTGCTGGGTGGTGGGTTCGGCCGCAAGTCGAAGCCCGACTACGCGGCGGAAGCGGCAATCCTGTCGAAAATGCTGGGCGGCACGCCGGTCAACGTCACCTGGTCGCGCGAGGACGACATCCAGCATGCCTACTACCACACGGTGTGCGCACAGCACGTCAAGGCCGGCCTGGACGCCAGCGGCAAAGCGATTGCCTACCACCACCGCACGGTGTTCCCGACCATCTGGTCCTCGTTCGAGAAAGATGACCCGCAGTACGGCCACAAGATCGAGCTCTCGCTCGGCTTCCTCGAAGTTCCGTACAACATCCCCAACCTGACGCTGGAAAACGGCAAGGCGAAGGCGCATGTGCGGATCGGCTGGCTGCGTTCGGTGAACAACATCCCACATGCGTTCGCGCAGAACTCGATGGCGAACATGATGGCGTATGCAGCCGGACAAGACCCGTACCAGTACCTGATGGCGCTGCTCGGGCCGGATCGCGTTCTGGACCTGTCGAACACCGACTACTGGAACTACGACCAGACCTACGACGAGTATCCGATCATGACCGCGAGGCTGAAGAACGTGCTCAAGGTCGCGGCGGAGAAGGCCGGCTACGGCAAGAAGCTCGGGGATCGCGAAGCCATCGGCGTCGCCGTGCATCGCAGCTTCACCACTTACGTGGCGACTGCCGTGCGCGTGCAGGTGTCGAGGGACGGCAAGATCTCCATCCCGCGGGTGGACGTGGCTTGCGATGCCGGGCTGGTGGTCAATCCGGACCGCGTGAGGGCGCAGATGGAAGGCGCCTCCATTTACGGCCTGACCGGTGCCATGTACGGCAGCATCACCGCCAAGGATGGCGCCATCGAGCAGAGCAACTACCACGACTATCCGATGGTGCGTATTCCGGAGGCTCCGCGCGAGATTCACGTGCACATCCTCAATGCCGCCGGCAACTTCCCGCCGGGTGGCGTGGGCGAGCCGGGTGTGCCGCCGTTCACTCCCGCGTTGACCAACGCAATCTTCGCGGCAACCGGCAAGCGCATCCTCGATCTGCCGATCTCGAAGCACAACCTGGCTGCCTGATTCCGGGGTATCGGGGGGCGTGGCGAAGAGCAGACGCCGCGTCCCCCGCCCCCGCGCAGGCACCACGACAAGAAGCCGGCAGGCGTGGTTGGGAACGCAATTCCTGCCGGCATGAAACTGAACTGAGGGGCCCGTCGCAACGGCGGGCCCTTTTTATTATTATTGCTGGCAGCCGGGAAAAGCCGGCCACGGGCCGGCAATAAGAGCGTTGACGCAAAGGATTCTTTTCAATACCCCCTTGAGGGGTACGCAAAGAAGAGCGAGAAAGAGCGCAAAGGAACCCAGGGAGTGGAAAAAGCAGAAGCTCGTTGCCCGGGACGGCTGGCCGGGAGATGCTCGGTTGGGCATAGCAGAATTTCTTGGCGTTTTCTCTGTGTACTCTGTGGCAAAGAGGTTGTCTTTGCTTTGCGTTGAACGCGTTAGATGCCGGCCATCGGCCGGCTGGTTTTTTTCGCAGCACACAGTACTCGCGTCAAGCGCCTAGAAGTCGCCAGCCGAAACCCGAACACTCGCTGCAGATCACGGTTCCGACCTTGCCGACAGCGTCGCAGGATTCACACACCACCCAGACGTGGGTGAGTTCGCTTTTGAACAGGCCGGCGCAGCGCCTGCCGTGAACCGTGTGGGTACAACGGTGATTGATCATCACGATCTGATCGGACAATTGGCCACAAACGTTGCAGACACCCAAGGGCTTGGGTTTCCTTACTCGCCTCATGCGTTTCGCCTCGCAGACGACTGACAGGATTCGACCCGAACGTTCTCTCCTGCCGGGGTCAGTTTGGCTACGTTACACTGACCTGCGCACGGACGCACGTTCTCATGAGGAGAGACAAATGTCGGGTGAATTCCAGACGGTCGCTGCAAAGCTGATGGAAACCGGCGACAGCGCGGCGGCGTCGGTCGACGAAGTCATTGCGGCGACGCGTGCATGGCTGGAGAAGGCCGTGATCGGCCTGAACCTGTGCCCTTTCGCCAAGGCCGTGCACGTCGGGAACCAGATCCGCTACGCGGTCAGCGATGCGCAGTCCCCGGAGGCGCTTTTGGCCGACCTCGCTCGCGAGTTGCAGTCGCTGGCTGCGGCCGACCCCACGGAAGTCGAAACCACGCTGCTGATTCACCCGCTGGCGCTGGTTGAATTCCTGGACTACAACGATTTTCTCTATATCGCCGACGCTGCTGTCGAGGAACTCGGCCTCACCGGCACAATTCAAGTTGCCAGCTTCCATCCGCATTACCGGTTCGCGGACACCGAGCCGGATGCCATCGAGAACTACAGCAACCGTTCGCCCTACCCTATGCTGCATCTGTTGCGCGAGGTAAGCGTCGAGCGCGCGGTGGCGGCGTTCCCCGATACCGGGCGCATCCCCGACCGCAACATCGAGACCCTGCGCCGCATCGGCCATGACGGCTGGCGCCGCCTCGGGCTTCCCGCGCCACCAGAACCGCCCGGGAAAACGCCGAAGTAGGTGCTCGCCTATTGCAGGGTCAGCAACCAGATGATCACGTCGCCCTTCTCGACCGGCGTGCAGTCGCGTTTGAGCAACAGACCGCAGTTCTTGCGAAACCATTTCTCGACGAACCATTCGTCGGTAAAACGTCGCGAGTTCGCAGAAGGCGCCAGCGGCAGGAACTGACGCCTGATCTTGGGAATGTCTTCGAAACTGCCGGTGTCCGGCATGCCGTGGCAAGCCCGGCAGGGAATCTTGTCGTGATGGGCGAACTGCTCACGACGCGGGTCCTCGTGATGGCAGGACGCGCAGGAAAGCTCGGAGCCGTCCTCCACCCGATGGCTGGAAAAGTAAAACGCCTTGCCGCGGTCGGCCGAGAACCCGGCAAAGCCGGGATCCGCGCGACCGGCCTGCACTGCATACCCCGACAGCAAGTCCTCCGGGCTCGCGCCCAGGCCGGGCAATGCCCAGAGTGCGCAAACGAGCAACAGAATTCCGCGCTTCATGCCGACTCGCATGCCTCCTTGTGCGGGGCATTGTGAAGCGATTCTGCGGATTTTGCACCCTCTCGCGGTGACCGGAGCCGGGGGCGATGTGCGCGGCCGTGAGGTACACTCGGCCGGAAAAATTCCAGCGGGAGGGAAAAATGAAGAAAGTCGTCTGGGGCATACTCAGCACCGCGAAGATCGGGCGGCAGAGAGTCATTCCGGGCATGCAGAAGAGCCAATGGTGCGAGATCCGCGCAATCGCCTCCCGTTCCCCGGAATTGGCGCGCGAAGCCGCGGGCGTGCTCGGCATCCCGAAAGCATACGGGTCCTACGAGGAGCTGCTTGCCGACCCGGAAATCGAAGCCGTTTACAACCCGCTTCCCAACCACCTCCATGTACCGCTGACGCTGCAGGCCGCGGCTGCCGGTAAGCACGTGCTGTGCGAGAAGCCCATTGCGCTCAGCGCCGAAGAAGCCGCGCAACTGCGCCCCTTAACCGGCAAGGTGCTGATCATGGAGGCCTTCATGGTGCGCTTCCATCCGCAGTGGCTGAGGGTCCGCGAGCACATCCGCGACGGCCGAATCGGCACGTTGCGGGCGCTGCAGATGCTCTTTTCCTACTTCAACGTCGACGCCGGCAACATCCGCAACATGGCCGCGATCGGCGGGGGCGCGCTCTACGACATCGGCTGCTATCCGATCACCGCCGGTCGTTTCTTCTTCGAATCGGAACCGCAGCGCGGCATCGCGCTGGTCGATCGCGACCCGGACTTCGGTACCGACCGGATGACCAGCGCCCTGCTGGACTTCGGCGCCGGCCGCCATCTGGATTTCACCGTTTCCACCCAGTGCGCGCCCTACCAGCGCATCCAGCTCTGCGGGACCAGGGGCCGCATCGAGATCCACATCCCGGTCAACGCACCGCAGGGCGAGAAGACCAACATTTTCATCGACGACGGCTCGTCGCTGGCCGGTGCCGGCATTCGCACCGAGACGCTGCCGGAGAGCGACCAGTACACTTTGCAGGGAGAGGCGTTCTCGCGCGCGATTCGCGGCGAAATATCGCTGCCCTACGGCGTGGAAGACGCGGTGCAGAGCATGCGCGTGATCGACGCGTTGTTTCGCTCCGAGAAAAGCGGAAGATGGGAGAAAGTACAGTGACGGGGAAAGGCAAGGATGATCCCCTCCGGGGACAAGTGAGGATGAAGGAGCGGCAGAAATCAGGACTCGGGACTCAGTAAGAAACAGCCGGCCGATGGCCGATTATAAGAATGATGACGCAAAGGATTCTTTTCAATACCTTTCCTTCAATACCTTCTTTTCAATACCTTCCCTTCAATACCTTCTTTTCAATACCCGCTCGACGGGTGCCCTTGAGGGGTGCGCTCGACGGGTGCCCTTGAGGGGTATGCAGCACATGCGTTCGGATCGTCCCGGCCCTAAGCTCCTAGCAACCGCCAACCGAAACCGGGGCACTCGCTACTGCGAAAGTGAAATGATTAAGCAAATGATAAGGCCCGTTGGGAGACAAGCGATACACGGTTCGGAATTGAAGCTGCTCACGGTCATGCGGTAACCGTTCTTAAGAGAAGAAAACATGGCTTTTTAGAAGGCACTGCAAAAAAACGAGAGTCCGATTCTAATACGCGTTTTTATCTCTAACTACCGTAGGTAATGTACGCACGATAATTTTGAAATCTAACCAAAGGGACCAGTTGGAAATATATTCCATGTCGTAGGCAATACGATTTTTCATTTTTTCAAGACTCTCAGTTTCGCCACGCCAACCATTGATCTGCGCCCAACCTGTAATTCCTGGTTTTACTTTGTGACGCAACATGTACCCATGAAGTAACGTACGGTACTTTTCGTTATGCGACACAGCATGGGGGCGCGGCCCAACGATGGACATGTGTCCCTGTAACACGTTGATGAACTGAGGCAATTCATCGAGTGAAGTGCGGCGCAGAAACGCGCCCCATCGGGTGACTCTCATATCCCCCTTTTTTGCCTGAGCAATATCCTCACCGTCTTCGCACACGGTCATGGTCCTAAATTTCCACACCTCCATGACCTTGGCACTTAGTCCATAGCGCCGCTGCTTGAAAATGACTGGCCCGCGCGAGGTGAGCTTGGTTCCTATGGCAATCATGAGCATAGGAACCGAAACCAAAATCAGAATCAGACCGCCAAGCACAATATCTTCAAATCTCTTGAGCCATCCATCCACCCCATAAAACGGGGTATCAAACACACTGACCATGGGGATACCGTCCAGGCTGGTCCAGGACGAATGTAACAAATCGAAAATAAACAAATCCGGAACCACAAACACAGATGCTGTCGTATTAGCAAGTTCGTCAACTAGCTCAACTATTTTCTTCTCGTCTCTCATAGGGAGCGTGATGTAAACAAAATCAATCCTCCCCTTGGTCGCCTCTGTTATTAGATCGGTTAGGCTGCCTTTAAGAGAAACTGTCTGACCGGTAGATGTCGTGGATACAGCCGCGTGATCATCGTAAAAACCTACTAGACTTAGGCCCATCCATTCTAATTCTTTCACCTTGCTGGCAACTTCTCGAGCCAGTTCGCCTGAGCCCGCAATAGCCAAGGCTCTTATGTTGCCCCCATGTTTCCGAAGCTCCCCCAATATCGTACGTACCGCCACGCGTAGCAGAACCATTAGAACTGGGGACAAGACAAACCATATGTTCATTGCCACGCGGGAAAAAATGGCAGACGTTTTGGTAAGAAAACCAAACGTGATGAGAGCCACAATTACAACTAACCAGGCAAAGGCAACCTGGCGGAATTCTTCTCTAAGGGTATGTACTCTCCAAGAACTGTAGAGGTTATTCGCTTCCGCCGAAACCAGAAACAGGGCGATGCCCCAAATCATGGCCAAGCTGTAATGCAGGTTCCATTCAACATCATGCAGTCCCGCCGCCAACCACAGGCTAGAGGCAATGCATGCCCCATCTACTACACGCTGCAGAATCGCCAGTTTTGAGCTCTGCGGGCGGATTAATCCGCCATAACCTGCTGGCATTTCCCTCCCTTACACTCTCGAATGGCTGAAAAACTCGCCTCATTAGAGAGTCAGGGGACAGGACTCCCAATTGGTCCGCTTCCAGCGTGACCGCGCGCCTTCATAAACAACGGGCGCATTCTTTAATTTTGCACAATACGATACTAATCCTGCCAGCTAGAAATTGCCACGCCGATTTACTTGGCATAATGACCTTCTACTTCCGTTCAAGCTTGGCAACGATCGACGATATTCTCCCATCTGCCGGAAACGCCGGGCTCGGCTTAGGCATTCATCCTTGCTCCTCAGCCATCGCGCAATAAATCAAATCCTTATTTACTGGAATTACGGTTCTACTTTCATTGTTGGGGCTACTACCTCCCCAAGTCTATGCCTACCAGCCCTGCATGCCTATGCGACCGCAATTACTCAGTACCGACTACTTTGATCCTTGAACCGAACGATATCTTCGTCGCCCAGATATTCGCCTGTTTCACTTCGATTAGAACGAGATCAACTGCGCCGGTATTCATCAGTCGTTGTGCTTGACGTGCCACCTTTCACCAACTACCCCAACGCCGATCGATCATCGCAGCGAATTTCTCGTAGGGTTTGAGCCGCCGCCACTTCAGGCTGGCCCGCCAGTTCTCGAAGAAACGCCGTGTCCACGCCTCGCGCTCGTAGCCCCAAAGCTGGCCAAATGGCTCCTTGAACGAATAGGCAGTGTTCAGTCGCTTGTTCGCCGCCAACAGCATCTTGAGCGTCTGTCTACCTTCTAGGGCGAGGTTCACGCGGTGCGAGAGCAACGTGTATTTCTGGCCCTTGATGAAGCGGCGATCCTTGCCCGTCATCCGGGCATACTCGTGCTTGCGCACCTGATCGAGTGCTTCTCCCAGGTGGCGCGGGATGTGAAACTTGTCAAACAGGATCGCCGCTTGCGGCGCGCACGCATGGGTCGCGTTGCGAAACGATTCCCACATGTCCATCACCGCCAGGCGGATGCCCCGGCTCTTTTTCACTCCGAGCCAGTCGTAAAACTGCGAAAGCTGCGCTGGATTTGCTGCTTGTTCTCGTGCTCAAAGGTTCGAAAGTCGAAGGAATGCGTACGACGGATCTTCCAGTACGCTATATTTGCTCAGGATATGCTAGAGATGAAGTAACGATTCCTGGGGACGAGGTCTATCATCAAGAATTTGGGCCACTCCTCGGCATAGGCGTTTGTGCCGAACTCGGCATAACAACAATATATGACAAAATTTCAATAGGTTGCAGTTTATCTCCCGCCGAAGAGCCTGACTTGCAAGTAACGATCAGATCAGGCGGGATTCAGAAGGGTATGTCAATTTACGAAAGAGAATCTGCCGCTCGCATGGCGCAGAATTTCGTGCCAGGCGGGCCACAGGGAGGCGGGATTGTGCCAGCTCCAGAGGTCGCCGGCGGGGATGTTTTTTCCGCGGACGCAGCAATTGATGTCGTGGTGACTCGACTAGAGGTAAAGGCCGAAGCGGTTCATGCATCGGCGGCGCTGCTCTCGGACGCGGAGCGACAAAGAGCGAGTCGTTTTGCCTTCGATCGCGACCGTAACCGGTTCATCGTTGCGCGCGCGCGGCTGCGTGAGCTGCTCGCCAAACGGCTGGGCGTGGCACCGGAATCGATCGAGTTGGAGTACGGGACACATGGCAAGCCAGCGCTCGCGCGGGGCCGCCCAGGTCCGGATTTGCGGTTCAACGTTTCGCACTCCGAGGATGTTGCCGTCTACGCCTTCTCGCGTGGCCGCGAGATCGGAATCGATATCGAAGCCATCCGCGTGATCCGCGACGCCGACGACATCGCGACACGCTTCTTTTCCCGTCGTGAGAACGAGGCGTACGTCGCCCTCGATTCGCGCGACAGGCCGCTGGGATTCTTTAATTGCTGGACGCGCAAGGAAGCCTTCATCAAGGCGCTCGGAGACGGCCTTTATTATCCGCTCGATTGCTTCGATGTCTCGCTCGCGCCAGGTGAGCCGGCGAAGATCCTCCGCGTTCAAGACACACCCGGGGACGAGTGCGGCTGGTGCCTAAGCAGTTTCTCCCCGGCTCCCGGATTTGTGGCAGCGGTTGTGTCTGAGTGCCGGGAAGGTCCTGCCAATTTTGTCCCACCCTCATCGGGTTTGAATTACTCGGTGGTGGCGTGATGACTCGCGTAATCGATACATACGAGCTTTCGCCAATGCAGGCGGGGATGCTTTTCCACAGTATCAGTGGTGGAGATCCCGGTATTGACGTCGAGCAGGTTGTCGCGACGCTGCACGAGCCACTAGCCGAAGCGCACTTCCTGCGCGCGTGGACGCGGGTGGTCGAGCGCCATCCGGTTTTGCGTAGCCGTTTCCGTTGGGGAGACGTTGATGACGCCCGCTGATCTCGCGCCTGAACCGATCGTCCCGGCGCCGGCCACGCCTTCCGTTGCGAAAGCGGGTTCCGCTCTGGCTTTTCCCATGATTGAAGCATTTTTCTTTGGACCGAGCAACCGGCAGCTGTTCGCGAATTATCATCTGCCGGTCGGTGGCGATGGCCGCGTACTCACGGTCATCTGCCCGCCTCTGTTTTCGGAATACATGCGCACGCAGCTCGCGCTTCGAAAATTGGCTATTTCTCTTGCTGAGAGAGGCCAGCACGTCCTCAGGTTGGATTACCGAGGCACCGGGGATTCGTTTGGTGACCTCAGCGAGGTTGGGGTCTCCGACTGGGTGGAGGACATCGCGCTCGCTATGCGTGAAGGGCGCGAGCTATCGGGCAGCGGCGAAGTGCGGCTGCTGGGAGTGCGGGCTGGTGCGCTGCTGGCCTGCAGGTCGGTGGGGGCAATGAATGACGTTCAGCGGCTGGTTCTATGGGATCCGGTTCTCGACGGGGCGGGGTATCTTGAGTCACTGCGTCGCGTTCAGGTGGCAATGCTTGAGCGACATTATAATCTGAGTCGCGCTGATCGTCGTGAGGCGATGCACGAGTATGCGGGGCACCGTCTCTCCGAGCGCATGACCGAAGAGTTCCGTTTGCTGGATGCGAGCACGTATTCGAGTGTTCCGAAGAGCAAGCTGCACGTCGTCAGCACAGCGTCGGAAAACGGTTTTCCGGTACCAGGAGTTCCCCAGGATATAGCGCGATTTGCGTGTAACTGGGAAACAGATTTGCAAGATGTCTTGATACCTCGGCTGGTATTGGAGCGCCTGATCGCATGCCTGACACTGTCCTGACAGAAGAAGCCTTGCAGTTCGGGGAAGGCGGGCGGCTATTGGGGATACTGACGCAAGCGGGCGTGCCGCCTCGCAATGCGCGGGAACTGCCGGTGTTTGTCTTTTTGAACGCTGGTTTGCTGCATCGAGTCGGTCCATCTCGACTACATGTCTGCCTCGCCAGAGAACTAGCACCAATGGGTTTCAGTTCGCTGCGTGTCGATCTGGCCGGGACGGGTGATAGTCCACCACGCCCAGGGTTGACGAATCAGCAATCCGTAGCCGCAGATTACCAGGAGATTATGGGCGTTCTGGAGGCACGTCTGGGGCGCGTGCCGCTCGTGTTGGCGGGGCTCTGCTCTGGCGCGGACAACTCGATCAGGCTGTCGCTCAAGGACCCGCGAGTGGTCGGGCTGGTTTTGCTGGATCCAATCTGCTTTCCGGACGATGGTTTCAGGGCGCGTGCAATCATTGTGAAGTGGAGGAATTTGTCTCGATACATCGTGGGGTTTAAGCGTCGCTTAAAAGCACGGACAACCCCGTTCGGGGAAAGTTGGAAACGAGTCGATCCGTTGTCACTGAGGGATCTTCCTACTAAGGAGCAACTTCGAGCGGCGTTCGAGTCGATCCGCGAACGAGAGGGACGGGTATTGTCCGTGTTCACGCAGTACGCATTTCATGATTACTACAATCAGGCGGGGCAACTGAGTCGAGTTGTTGGGGTGGAGGGATATCAGCAGTTTTGCACCGAGCTATTCTGGCCGGAGGCAGGCCACACGTACGCGCTGGAGCTGCACCGGCGTCGGCTAATGGACGAAATCAAGAACTGGGCGGGTGGTTTTATACGCCCGTGATTGAGAGCTATCAATGAACAAGGGAAAAGACATGGCGTCGTTTACCTGTTTTCTGATCGGGAGTGACACCCTGCTGCAGGAATGCGGGGATATTCTGCGAAGCCAGAATCATACTATTCGGGGTGTAATCACCGCTGCCAGCCGCCTGAAAAGATGGGCTGTACAATCCAACTTGGAAGTAATCGACCCGTCATCCGACTACGCGTCGGTTCTCAGCACGACGTCATTCGACTACCTTTTCAGCATTACCCATCTCGAGAAAATACCCGATCGAATTCTTGAGCTGCCGCGTCGGTACGCGATCAACTTTCACGATGGTCCCTTGCCGCGGTATGCGGGACTGAACGCGCCGGCCTGGGCACTCTTGAACCAGGAACGGCAATATGGAGTGTGCTGGCATCGCATGACCGCCGCGATCGACCAGGGACCGGTGCTTAAGCGCGAGAATTTCGAAATCGATCCCGATGAAACCGCGGTCTCTCTAAACACCAAGTGCCTGGCAGCGGGAGTGCGCAGCTTTTCCCCGCTCGTCGCTGATCTCACAGGGAATGCGGTAGTCGAGGAAATTCAAGGCAGCGCTGGGCACAGTTATTTCGGCAAGTATCGCCGCCCCACGGCAGCGGCCGTGCTCGATTGGAACCGGTCCGGGGCCGAACTGGACGCTTTGGTTCGCGGCTTGCAGTTTGGCGTCTATGCCAATTCGTTGGGCAGCCCTAAAGTGTTTATCAAGGACGCGGCATACATTGTGACCGCTGCGAGCCTCGCGCCTGCGAAAGGCGGAGTCGCCTCGGCTGGCGAGATTCTCGATTTGACCGACCAGTTTCTGCGTGTTGCGACCAGCAATGGGGCAACGCTTGAACTAAGCGGGCTTAGCGACCTGCGTGGAAAGGCTGTGAATATCGGCCAGCTCGCACTGCAACCTCATGCGCGCCTGGCAATGCTGTCGGTGAGCACGTCCGAGCGACTCACCGAACTGGACGCCCTTCTGTGCCGCTCGGAGGCGTTCTGGACAGATCGCCTGGCAACGTTGGCGCCAGTCGGTGCCCCACTCAGTCGCAGCCCCGGCGGACAGAACGGCGGCGCAACCTATCTTCGCCGACGATTGCGGCTGCCGGTCGAGCTAGCCGGGAAGTTTCCGCTTGGCGTCGCCGAGGTAGCGCTGCTCGCCGTGCTGCTGGCCCGTATTGAGCGGCAGTCCGAATTCGATCTGGCGTTGACCGATGCGCGCTGGTTGAGGCGCATCGCTGGTCTCGAAAGCGTAATAGCCGATGAGGCCTGCTGCCGCATTGGAGTTGCGCTCGAGCACAATTTTGAATCGCTGGCGCAGGCTGTTGGCGCAGAGCTCGAGCAGTTAAGCAAGCGCGGGACCTGGCTGTATGATCTGTTCGCGCGCCAGCCGGTCCTGCAAGTAACGCCCGCGGCGGTCGGCACTGCCCGGTTGCCAGTCGGTATCGCACTTGGCGCACACCCGGATACCTGGCAGCCGGTTACGTCGCGCGCGTTGACCCTCGTCTGCGCCGGCGACAGCACGGCACCGACGCTCGTTGCCGATGCCCGCCAGTTTAGCAGCACGGCGCTCGAGACGCTGGGAGGGCTATTCGAGGTCCTGGCCACCGGGGTGGCGGGGGCGGCGTCGGATCATGCCCTGCGTGGGCTACCGCTGCTCGACCGAGACACATGGCGGCGCGTGGTTTACGAGTGGAACCAGACCGACAGGCAGTACCCAACTTCGGCTTGCATCCATTCGCAGATAGAGGACCAGGCGCGGCGAGCCCCGGAACGCACGGCCTTGGTATTCGAGGACGCCGAACTCAGCTATCGGGCACTGAACGAGCGCGCCAACCAGCTTGCCGCGCGCCTCATCGAACTCGGCATCGGACCGGACCGGCTGGTCGGCATACACGTCTCCCGCTCGATCGATATGGTGATCGCTACGCTTGCCGTGCTCAAGGCGGGCGGGGCCTATGTACCGCTCGATCCCGGTTTCCCGGCCGAGCGCATCGGCTACATGATCAAGGATGCCGGGCTGGCTGTCATCCTGACCCAGAAGGTATTGCGGCCGGAACTTGGCGACACTGATGCAAAAGTCGTCATTGTCGACGACCTCTCGCTCACTGACGCCGCGCTGCCGATTAGCAATCCTGCCACAGCGGCAACGGCGGCAAACCTGGCGTACGTTATCTACACGTCGGGTTCGACCGGACGACCCAAAGGCGTCATGGTGGACCATGGCAACGTGTTGAACTTCTTCGCCGCCATGGACGCATGCATAGACCACGATCCGCCCGGCACATGGCTCGCCGTGACAAGTCTGTCGTTCGATATTTCTGTGCTCGAGCTGTTCTGGACATTGGCGCGCGGCTTCAAAGTCGTCATCCAGGGCCAGGTGGACAATTATTTTGCGCCGGATGCGGAGCTCGCAAACCTCCCGCTGGGCTTCAGCCTTTTCATGTGGGGCAATGACGACGCGCCGGGCCGAGACAAGTATCGCTTGATGCTGGAGGGGGCGAAGTACTTCGATCGCAACGGTTTTGAGGCCGTGTGGACCCCGGAGCGCCACTTTTACGCCTTTGGCGGCCCCTATCCGAATCCGTCCGTCACCGGCGCCGCGCTCGCAGCCGTTACCGAGAACATAGGAATCCGCGCCGGCAGTTGCGTTTCACCCCTGCATCATCCGATCCGTATTGCCGAGGAGTGGGCCGTAGTCGACAACCTTAGCAACGGCCGGATCGCGTTGGCCTTCGCCTCCGGCTGGCAGCCCAATGATTTCGTCCTGCGTCCCGAGAACCATGCCAACAACAAGGGCGTGATGCTGGAACAGATCGACCAGGTCAGGCGCTTGTGGCGGGGCGAGAAAGTTTCTTTCCGCAATCCGCTCGGCCAGGACGTAGCGATCGAAACCCTTCCGCGCCCGGTACAGGCCGAGCTGCCGTTCTGGGTCACCACGGCCGGCAATCCTGACACGTATCGCCAGGCGGGCGAGCTTGGCGCCAATATTCTCACGCACCTGCTGGGTCAGTCGGTCGAGGAAGTGGCGGCAAAGATCAACATCTATCGCCAGGCGCGGGCTGCTGCGGGCCACGATCCAGCCACCGGGAGAGTGACTCTGATGCTGCATACGTTCGTCGGCGACGATGACGGCGCAGTGCGCGAACTGGTTCGCCAGCCGATGAAGGACTATCTGCGCAGTTCGCTCAAACTGGTGCTCGACTTTGCCTGGTCGTTTCCGGCTTTCAAACGACCCGGCGGCGGCGCCGAGAAGCCGCAAGACGTGGATCTGCGCAGTCTGCCGCCAAGCGAGATCGAGGCGATTCTGGATTTCGCTTTCGAACGCTACTTCGAGACCAGCGGGCTGTTCGGCACGCCGTCGACCTGCGCAGGCATGGTGAAGCACTGCAAGCGCGCTGGTGTCGACGAGATCGCTTGCCTGCTCGATTTCGGCGTACCGACCGACCGGATCCTGGCGAACTTGCCCTACCTGAATCAGGTGCGCGAGGAGGCGAATTCGAATGCCGATGCCGCTCCGGTTGGCGGGCGGCCCGCGAAACGCTTTTCGGTCGCAGCGCAGATCCAGCGGCACGGTGTTACCCATCTGCAATGCACGCCTTCCCTGGCCCGGATGCTGCTGCAGGATCGACCAACCCGGTCGGCACTGGCGAGCATTCGCCACATGCTGGTCGGCGGCGAGGCGCTGCCGGCGGCGCTGGCCCGCGAGCTCCAGACCGCCATCGGCGGCGATCTGCGCAATATGTACGGTCCCACGGAAACGACCATCTGGTCCGCAACGCAGCGGGTGGTTTCCGGTACCGATGCGGTGCCCATCGGGCGCCCGATCGCCAATACTCAGATCTACATACTGGACTGCTGTGGGCAGCCGGTGCCGGCGGGCGTACCGGGCGAACTCTTTATCGGCGGCGCCGGAGTGGCGAGAGGCTATCTACGGCGGCCCGAGCTGACATCAGAGCGTTTCACAGCCAATCGATTCGTGCCCGACGCGAAAGCTCGCCTATATTGCACCGGGGACATCGCACGCTTTCTGCCTGACGGTTCTGTCGAATATCTCGGGCGCGTAGACCACCAGGTCAAGATCCGCGGTTACCGGGTCGAGCTGGAGGAGATCGAGCGTTTGCTGAACGAGCACCCCGATGTCGACCAATCTGCCGTGACTGTGCATGGCTCAGTGGATGCGGAATTACGCCTGATAGCTTACCTGGTGGCGGCACGAACCGGCAGCCAAGTGGATCTGGCAAGTTTGCGCCAGTATCTGCGCCGCCAGTTGCCAGACTATATGGTGCCCGGTGAGTTCGTGACGCTCGAGCGGCTGCCGCTGACGCCCAACGGCAAAGTGGACCGAAAGGCATTGCCGGCGCCGGACAGCGCGACGGCTACGGCCACTGTTTTCATAGCGCCTGAAACGCCTACCGAGCAGGCATTGGCAGGACTATGGCAAAAGATACTTCGAGTCGACCGGATCGGGGCCAACGACAATTTTTTCGAGGCGGGCGGTCATTCGCTGCTGGCAATGCAGCTTGTAGGGCGAATCCGTGACCGATTCGGCGTCGAGTTGCCGCTGCAGAATCTGTTTCAGCGGCCGCAGTTGCGCAATCTTGCCGCACGGATCGATGCCTTGAGTTCAGCTGCCGTGGCAAAGCAGGAAATCATCGCTGGCAAGCTGGCCGAGGGCTTCGTTTACGGCGAGCTATAACTCTGCACGGCTACTGGGTGCTGTACGCAGTCAACGACTGATAAGAATAGAACCCATGCCAAATTTGGGTAGCACCCAGAACCTGATTGCGGAACTTGAGCAGTTGGGCATAACGGTCTGGGCACAAGACGGTCGCTTGCGCTACAAGGCGCCGCAAGGCAGTTTGACGCCGGAGCTCAAGCAGCGCTTGACCGACAACAAGAACCGATTGCTGACCCTACTATCGGGTCCCGACGGCTCCTGGCGCGAGACGCGGCTTCCGCCTGTCACACCGCGTCCGAATGACCAGCCAAGACAATTATCATATTCGCAGCAGCGACTATGGTTTCTGGATCAGCTGCTGCCGGATCGCCCAACCTACAACATGGCATACGCCTATCGCCTGCGCGGCACGCTAGACGTCGAGGCGTTGCGACAGGCGTTGTGCGACGTCGTCGGGCGCCACGAGGTTCTGCGAACCGGATTTTTGGCCGTTGACGGCGTCGCCCACCCACGGGTAGCGAAGGACATCGCGGTGGCGTTGCCGGTCACCGATCTATCGGGGTGCGCCGAATCAGAGCGTGTACTGCAGGCCCGGCGTCTGGCGTCAAGTGAAGTACGGCGACCATTCGATCTCAGCACTGCGCCACTCTTGCGGGCTCTGCTGCTGCGACTGGGTTCCGCCGAACACTGGTTCGTTCTTTGTCTTCACCACGTGGTCAACGACGACTGGTCGTTCGATGTTCTGTGGCAAGAGCTCGAGGCTTGCTATGAGGCAAGGTGTCGCGGGACAGAAGCCAAACTGCCGGAACTGCGCGTTCAATACGCGGACTTTGCCGCCTGGCAGCACGAGCAACTGAACGCAGGGCGCCTCGACGCTCAACAGGAGTACTGGCGGCGACAGCTTGGCGGGGAACGTCCAACGCTCGATCTGCCCGCCGACCACCAGCGCCCCGCCGCCAAGGCCTATCGTGGCGATCTACTTAACTTCGTCGTCCCCGGTCACATCGTCACGGCGCTGAGGCATCTGGCGCAGCACTGTAATGCGACGCTGTATATGGTGCTGGCGGCTGCGCTGAAGACGTTGCTGCACCGCTACGCAGGGCAGGACGACGTCGTTATCGGCACCGCAATCGCCGGGCGTCGGCAGCAGGACGTCGAACCGCTCACCGGATTCTTCATCAACACCTTGGTCCTGCGAACCGACTTTACGGGAAATCCGGGCTTTCGCGACCTCGTCGGACGGGTTCGAGACGTAGCGCTCGCTGCCTATTCTCATCAGGATATCCCGTTCGAACGTGTCATCGAAGAACTTCGGCCGGCTCGTGACCCCAGCCGAACCCCTCTGTTCGACGTGTTATTGGTTCTGCACAAGGCACCGGTGCCGCGACGGCTGAGCGGACTACAGATCGAGCAGCTGCCGGTGACCACCGGGACAGCCAAGTTCGACCTGACACTGGAACTGACCGAAACACCCGATGGCCTGCTTAGTGGATTTTTCGAGTACGACAGCGACCTGTTTGAGCCCGCGACGATAGACCGGCTCGTGACGCATTTTCTTAGTTTGGTGGCAGGGATTGCCACCGCCCCCGATAGGCGATTGTCCGAGCTACCGCTGCTGACCGATGCTGAGCGACGCCTGCTGCAGGTCGAGTGGAACGCCACGGAAGCCGGGTTTCCTGTCGACGCACTGCTCCATGAGTTGTTTGAGGCGCAGGCGGCGCGCACGCCCGAGCGCACGGCCATCAGGGCTGGGGCGACGGCGCTCTCCTATGCCGAACTGGAGGCGCGTGCTACCCGCCTGGCACAGGTGCTGCGTTCACACGGGGTGGGCCGCGGTGAGCGCGTCGGCCTGTGCGTGGAGCGGGGCGCGGAGATGCTCGCCGCCGTGCTCGGGATCCTCAAGGCCGGGGCTGCCTACGTGCCGCTTGATCCTGCGTTCCCGCAGGAACGCCTGCGCTTCATGGCCGAGGATGCACAACTCGCCCTGCTTGTGTCTACCTCTGCTCTGGCGGGTTCCTTCGGGCTCCCGCGCGAGCGGCAACTGCTGCTCGATGCCGATGCCGGGAGCATCGCTGCCGCGCCGAATACCCACCTGCCGGTCGATGCCTATAGCGCACAGCCCGAGGATCCGGCCTATGTCATCTACACCTCGGGTTCCACCGGCAAGCCCAAGGGCGTCATCGTTCCGCACCGTGCGGTGGTGAACTTCCTCACCAGCATGGCGCGCGCGCCTGGCTTGGCTGCGGATGACGTGCTGGTGGCGGTGACCACGCTGTCCTTCGATATCGCGGTGCTGGAGTTGCAGCTGCCGCTCACGCTCGGTGCCACGGTCGTGATCGCAAGCCGCGATGAGGCCATGGATGGCCATGCCCTCAGGGGTCTGCTTGAGCAGCACCGTGCCACCGTCATGCAGGCCACCCCGGTTACCTGGCGGCTGCTACTGGAGGCGGGCTGGACGGGCGGCAAGGACTTCAAGGCCCTGGTCGGGGGCGAAGCTCTGCCCAAGGATGTGGCCGAGCAGCTGATCGCACGCGGTGTCGAGTTGTGGAACATGTACGGCCCCACCGAGACCACGGTGTGGTCCACTTGCACCCGTGTTACCGACACTTCTAACGGGATCACTATCGGCAGGCCGATTGCCAACACGACGGTCTACATCCTCGATGCGCA
>Ga0184637_10001205_pt1 | contig 17960 bp, 16 predicted proteins | sample PLM3_127_b2_FD_133143 | JGI IMG/M metagenome (GOLD analysis project Ga0184637, IMG submission 133143) | Groundwater sediment microbial communities from an aquifer in East River, Colorado, USA - PLM3_127_b2 | ecosystem: Environmental > Terrestrial > Soil > Riparian zone | place: USA: East River...
CCTGCATCATCGGACGATGACGATTTTCTTCGTCTGCTCGGCTCCGGGCGCGACGACGCGCGCGAAGTAGACCCCGGAGGCCACGGGCACCCCGTTGTCACCCAGTCCGGTCCACGAGATCGCTTTCGCCCCCGCCTCCTGACGGGCGTCGACCAGGGTGGTCACCCGCCGTCCAAGAACATCGAGAATCGCAATCTGGACTGACCCCGCCGCCGGCAGGGCATACTCGATCGTGGCGCGGGCGCGCGCCGGCGAGTAGACGACCGTCACGAAGTCGGTGTTGAGCGCGGTCGCGGCTTTGGTGATGCTCGGCTCAGCCGGAGCCGCCATCGAATCGATAGGCCGCAAGATGCTTCCGTAGACGAAATCCCCGAGTGCAGTTCCGGCAATATAGCCATCCGTGGCATCGAACTGCCAGTGGACTCCCAGGTAGATGCGGCTCCGCCCGTTCTCGATCGCCGCATCGGAAAAGCGGTGATACGTGCGTGGCCCGCCGGTGTAGAGGGGATCGTCGGTGCCGAAAGTATGGGTGATTTCGTCGGTACCGAAGAAGTCGGTGAAGATCGCCGCCGCTGCGGCCCCGAACGTCGCATGGCCCGAGATGTAGGCCGGGAACGGAGGGGTGAAAGCGTTGAGCGGGTCCCAGGTCGGGTCGGCCATGGTGAGCCCATTGCCGTCCGCGTCCGCCTCCCGGATGCCCGCGATCGGACGCCAGAGATCGATCGCCGTGAAGTATTTGCAGTCCCAGGCGACGAGTCCTGCTTCCGCCAGGGTGATGTTCAGGAGAGCGAAGAGTCGCGCGCGTTCGGAAAGCGTGAGGTTCTCCTGCTCCGCCAGGGCTTGCGCGATGTGGTTCAGGTGGCCGGGCGGCTTATACGTGCCGTCGACGTCGTTGGCCCAGAAGAATGCGGTCTCCGTCTGATAGTCCGATCGAGAAGGGCTCACCCGCGCGCCGAGGTCCTTCACCTCGTTGAACTGGTCGACATAGCCCTGACTGTTGAGGAGGTCCGCCAGGCTTAAGAACCCCAGCGGCCCGACCGGCCGAAACTGGTCGCCGCGGATCATGGTCCAGGGCTCGACATTGCCCCAGTTGGGTGTGGCCGGAGATGAGTAGTCGGGAGGAGTCGGGCGCCACTCGCCGGGGCCGCTGCCGGGACTATAGGGGACGAGCTCGTCCGAGCCGTCCCGGCGGCGGGCATGAATGAAGCGACGCGCGACCCGTTTTCCCAGGTTGATGGCGAATCGCTTAAGCCGGCCGTCGGGGACCTCGGCCAGGGAGGCGGCGAGTGCTTGGTCGAGGATGGCTTGGCGCTGGGGATACAGGTGAAGGAGGACATCATGAGCCGCCACCGCCGCCGCCGCTTCCTGAGGACATTGGGCCGGGGCATGGAAGTTGACGAGGTAGGGTTCATGCTCCCGGTCGATGGCGTTCACCGCATCGAATACCGCCCCGTGAACCATGGCCCCGGCGCGCGCGATCGGGCAAGGCGGCCCGCCGGTCGCCCGGACGCAGTCGAGCCAGATCGTATTCCAATCCGTAACGACGTCGGCCCGCCCCGAGGCGGCTCCGAGCACGAGCACCACCAACGACGGCAACACCAGCATACGCGCCCGCACGGCATTCTCCCGCCCAAACATGGCGCAACCTCCTGATCTTAGGGTTCTAGTCCTCAGTCGTGGAGAAGATCTCGATGGGTCAGATCGATGGGGTCAGAACGATGGTGTCAGATCGATGCGGTCAGAACGTGGACTGAACTCAAATCTGAGGGATTCGATTGACGTGCCCGGCCACTCTTATTGTGTTTGATGGCGGGCGTCCTGTCAATGGTCGCAGACCGCCGGCTCAACTCGCTCACACGCGGCGCTCGACGCCGAGGACTTCGAAGATGTGTTCTCTCAAAGTCCGAAAACCTTTCACCTCGGGGTCGCGCGGCCGCGGCAACGGGTTGTCGACGACCTCTTTGATGAGCGCGGGGCGTTGGGTCATGATGGCGATGCGGTCGGCTAGCTCGCAGGTCTCCTCGACGTCGTGAGTCACGAGCAGGCAAGTCTTTCCGGTGGTCTTCCAGATCCGCACGATCTCCCGCCGCATGTCCAGTCGGGTGATCGCATCGAGCGATCCGAAGGGCTCGTCCAGGTAGAGGACATCCGGGTCCACAGCGAGGGCGCGGGCGAACTCCACCCGCTGCTTCATGCCGCCGGAAAGCTGGTTCGGGAAGGCGCGCTCGAACCCCCTGAGCCCCACGAGCTCAACATAGCGCATCACGACTTCGCCCTTCTGTCCGTCCGGCATGTTCCGCGGCAGTCCGAAACCGATGTTGTCGACAACGCTGAGCCAAGGGAAGATCCCGGGCTCCTGAAACACGAAGACCCGCTTCTTGGAGGGCCCAGTCACCGGTTCGCCATCGATCTCGACCGTCCCGGAGTCGAAGGGCTCGAAGCCGGCGATGCAATTGAGCAGGGTCGACTTGCCGCAGCCGGAGGGGCCGACGATGGCCAGAAACTCGCCTTCACGCACCTCGAGCCGGATCCCATCCAGCACTTCGAGGTTCCTCTTCGGGTTGGGAAAACCTTTCCGGAGTCCGTCGATCCGGATCTTGATTCGGCGCGGCGACGCGCCCGATGCACCCTGGTTTCCGGTTGAGGAGGACGACCGGTGGCGGCTCATCGCACGTCCAGACCCCGCCGCCGGAGTTCGGCTCGCTCGAAGCGCCGGACCGCGGAGTCGATGAGCAGGCCGATGAGCCCGATCACGATCATCGCGGCGACCACGCGGTCATAGCGCAGCTGATTACGGGCGTCGAGGACCAGGTAGCCGAGCCCCGACTCGACGCCGAGCATCTCCGCGGCGACCACCACCACCCATGAGATGCCGAGGGCGATCCTGAGCGCAGTGAGAATCGCCGGCAGCACTGCCGGAACGATCACCTGCCGCGCCGCGGCGAAGCCCCGCACGCCGAAGTTCGCCGCCGAGCGCCGGTACTTGGGATCGACGGTGGCCACCGCGGCGGCGGTGGAGACGGCGATCGGGAAGAATGAGGCCAGGAAGATGATGAAGATCGCGGAGAGGTCGCCGCCGCCCACCGCCAGGGTGACGACGGGAAGCCAGGCAATCGGCGAGATCGGGCGCAAGCACTGGATGACCGAGTTGGCGAGCGCGCTGAGCCAGGCGAAGCTGCCGAGCCCGAGCCCCAAGGGAATGCCGAGAGCGGTGGCCACCGCGAAGCCGGTGGCCACCCGAAAGACCGAGGCGACGATGTGGCGGATCATCTCTCCGCTCCGGATCATCTCCGCCAGGGCGGCGGTCGCCTCGCCGGGGCCGGGAAGCCAGGCCGGGCGAATAAAGTGTTCAAGCTGGAGGTGGACGGCGCGTTCGACCGCCTCTGCGGCAGGATTGGGAGGGCGCGCGGGGACGGTCCGAGCGATCTCCACCGGGTGAACTTCGAGCGCGCCGCCGAAGTCGACCTTTGCCCGCTCGACGATCGCGCGGAGCGGCTCGGTGGCCGGTGCCGCGGGCGGCAGCGCGGCGAGGGTCGGCTGCAGGCTCCCCAGCCACACCCGAAGCTGCGCGGCCGAAGTCTCCTGGGATGCTGCGTCGAGGGCGAGGATCTCCTGAGCAACAACCTCGCCCTCAACTCCTACGACGACGGCAACGGTCTTCGCGTCGTGCGGAGCCGAAAAGGCCAGTGTCGTCCGGCGGATCGGATCCGGGCGAGTGGCCACCACCACTCCCTGCCAGAAGAGGAGAAAGGCCGCGAGCCCGACCAGGGGCAGGGCGATCCGACCAGGAGCCTTCACCGGTTCGCCCGGACCGCAAACGAGGGGTCGCAGTAGTCCTCGAAGCCGAAGGGATCGTCCGGGCTCGACGGCTTGAAGTAGCCCAATCGTTCCGCGTAGCGTTGGATTTCCATGAGGTCATCGCGCGCTGGGACGAGGTTCGTGTAGCGGACGCGATCCGGAGGCTTCGAGAGCACGAACCGGATGAGCTCAGCACTCTGGTGATAGTACTCGGGCCGGGACGCAATCGCGGCCGCCTGAGAACGGTGGGAGGGGTCCCAGCCGCGCGGCAGAACGGTGACTTCAGGGCTCTCCCGTAGGCCCTCCTCCATCAGGTGCACTCCCGGTGCCAAGTCTTCCCCCGGAGAATCGATCCACTTCCCGGAGGCGGCGATTCCGTTCACCAGCTCTTCGACCAGCTCCGGATCGCTGCGGATCAGATCCTCGCGGACGGCGAGCACGCAGGAGATGAAATCCGGCCACAGATCCTTGGTGAAGGCGAGGACGCGACCGTAGCCATCGAGCTCCGCTTTGGCTGCGATTGGCTCGCCCACGATGTAGGCGTCGATGGCGCCTTTCTGCAGGGCGGACGGGTGCTCGGGAGGGGGATACACGACAATCCTAATGTCTCCAGGGGCCATGCCATGTTTGTCCATCTCACGGACGAGAAGAATGCGCTGATTCGAGTACATGTGCGGGATCGCGATCGTCTTTCCTTTCAGCTCCGGGAACGACCGGATGCTCGAATCCTTGCGTACGATGATGGTGGTGCCGTCGCGGTGGCCCAGGTGAACGATCTTGATCGGAATGCCTTGTCGCCGCAATGCCATGGCCAGCGGTGCCAGAATGAACGAGGCTTTGAGATTGCCTTGCTTGAAGTCTTCGGCGATGGTGGCGAAGTCAGTGTATTTCTTGGAACGGAAGACTGACCCGCGCTCCGAGTGGGAGGTCACCCAACTGGTGACCGGACAGGTCAGGTGTCAGGTTACGGGAAGGAAGCCGACGGCTAGCTCGCCCCGGACATGGGCTCCCGAGCCCAGTCGTTTCACCACCCGGGCGAGGCCGCCGTGATTCAGGTGGATATGGAGTGCGAGGAGGCCAAGGAGGACGGCCGCGGCGGCCAAGGGCAGCCGGGACATCCGGCTCATCGAGCGATCCCCCGGTTCATTTGCTTCGTCAAGAGGCTACGATACAAGAGGCTACGATAGCAGTCGAAAATCGGCCTGTCCAGGCGACCGACGGAATAGATGGCTTTACAATCCGCGCTGGGCCTGATCTAATGGCTGGCTCTTTGCCGGTCCTGCCCCGGATTCCGGTCCGTCCGGGACGGTCTCCCCCGCTATGTGCCCCGTGGGATCACCAAGAAGGGGCCTGTCATGCCCAAAGCGCTTCTGGTCTATCCGAAGAATCCGATCACGTTCTGGAGCTACGACGAAAGCCTCAAGCTCCTCGACCGGAAATCCCTCTTCCCTCCTCTCGGCCTGCTCACGATCGCCGGTTTCCTTCCGGCGGACTATGAGCTCCGACTCATCGACATGAACGTGGAGCCGCTCAGAGACGAGGACATCATCTGGGCTGACGTGGTCCTCACATCATCCATGATCATCCACTGGCCGTCCCTCGAGGAAGTCATCGCCCGCGCCAACGCTCTCGGCACTCCAGTGCTGAACGGGGGTCCGCTGCCGATGCAGTACCACGAGGGCATCCCCGGGGAGGCGGTCTTCTATCTCGGCGAGGCCGAGAATGGGTTCGTCGACGTGGTCGAGGCCATGGTCCGGGACCCGGAGGCCGGCCGCCGGAGGGTCGTCGATCGCCGGGGCGAGTTCAAGAGCCTCGAGGCCACGCCGCTACCGCGCTGGGATCTCATCGACATTGACGACTACGCGACCTTGGTCATCCAGATCACCCGCGGTTGTCCGGAGAGCTGCACCTTCTGCAACATTCCATCCCTTTACGGCAAGACCACTCGCATCAGGGAAAGAAGCCGTACAACTCAGGAGCTCGATGCGCTCTATGACGTCGGCTGGCGCGGCATGGTCATGATCGTAGACGACAACTTCGTTGGGAACCGGGCTGCGATCCGGACCATCCTCGAAGAAGAGATTGCTCCCTGGCAGAAAGAGCGCGGATACCCGTTCCAGCTCTATACCCAGGCCAGCATCCGCTTGGCCGACGACTCCGACCTCATGGATGCGATGCACGAGGCGGGATTCGAGAGCGTCTTCATCGGCATTGAGTCGCCGTCGGCCGATAGCCTCAAGTTCATGGGCGCCCAGAAAAATCTACAAGGCGAGGCCACCCTGATTGAGAAGATACGGCTGCTCCAACATCGAGGCTTTCAAGTGATGGCCGGTTTCATCGTCGGGTTCGACACCGACCCGGCCGATATCGCCGACTTGACGATCGATTTGATTCAGGAAGCGGGCATCCCGGTGGCGATGGCCGGCATCCTTGGGGTTCTTCCCGATACTCCGGACTACAAGCGCTACAAGCGAATGGGACGGTTGGTCGAGGGCGTCAAATACACCGGCGACTCGGGGCTGATCAGTCGCGAGCTGAGCTTCGTGCCGAACATTGATCCTGAGGAGCTATTCGCGCGCCACCGCAAGATCGTCGAGACCATCAACCGCGCTGACCGCTTCTTCGACCGCTGCCTTACCCTGCTGCGCCACCAGACGCGCGTGCCGCGATGTTCGATGCGAGTCGGCCGCTGGCAGATGGAAGTCGTCCTCCGCTCATTCTGGCGCCAGGGCATCCTGGGCTCCTATCGGCTCCAATATTGGCGGTACCTGGGGATCGCGTTCATCAGGCATCCGCGGCGTTTCGTGTACGCCTACACCATGGCGGTGCTGGCGCATCACCAGATCACCGCCACCGAGCAGGCGCTCCGGGTCGCCGGCATGAATAGCTTCTGTGAAGAAGCGCTCAAGCGTTTCGAGCGTTTCTGCCTGGGCTATCGGAACGCGCTGTTCGAGAACGTGAGCACGTATGGCGGCGAGCTCCTGGCCGCCGCCGGCCAGCGCCTCGTGCACTCGCGCCCGGGAGACATCCGGGCGCTTCGCCACAACGCCGCGGTCCTCATCGACACCGCGCAGCGGCAGTATGCCTCGCTCAAGCAGGAGTTCCGCCACCAGGTGATCGGACGGCTGGTGTCGTTCAGGACCGGCATCGAGCGAATCGTCGAGTCGCACTCGACCGGATCCACGCTGGTCAAGTAGTCAGTGGATTGAGCAGTCTCGCGACCGGCCGTCGAAATCTCATCGTCGATTCTTGTCTTGCTGGCAAAAACGCTCTTGCGCCGAGCAGGTCGTGACGATATCCTCTTCGGCCGCGAGCTGAATCCCGCCGCACGAAAGGGCGGGAACGGGGGACCCGGATAGCCGGGGCGAATCGCCGAAAAGGCGTAGGGCAGAGAGTCTCTTCCGCCCGAGCCCGTCAGCTAACCCCGTAGGCTTCGAGGAGAGACGGCATGCCCGCCCCGCCCAGCAGCGACAATGACCCTCCGACTCGTGGCTCCGACTCGGATGACCGTTCCCTAGAACGGCAGGCGACTGAGTCCTCCTCCGCCGAAGAGTTCGGCCTCGAACCCCCAACCACGACCGGCCCGCCGACTTCGGAGCTGCCGGCCCCGCGATGGACCAGGCGGCTCAAGCGCTTCCTCATCGGCGGGAAGCGTGAGCTCGCGCCCGGCGTCTTTCACAAGGTGTCGCTGATCGCCTTCCTGGCATGGGTCGGTCTCGGCGCGGACGGGCTGTCGTCGTCGGCCTACGGCCCGGAGGAGGCGTTCAAGGCGCTTGGCCAGCATACGTATCTTGCGCTGGTGCTCGCCCTCGCCACGGCCTTCACCGTCTTCGTCATCTCGTACGCCTACAGCCGGATCATCGAGCAGTTCCCGCTTGGCGGTGGCGGGTACGTCGTCGCCTCGCGACTCCTCGGGCGTCGGGCCGGAGTGGTGTCGGGCTCAGCGCTGGTCATCGACTACGTTCTGACCATCTCGATCTCCATCGCTGCAGGCGCCGATGCAATATTCAGCTTTCTGCCATCGACGTGGAACACGGGCGTCGTGCTCGGGATCATGTCTCCGAAGCTACTGGTCGAGTTCCTGGCCATCACCCTGCTCATCGTTCTGAATCTGCGCGGGGTGAAGGAATCCGTGACCTTCCTCGCGCCGATATTCCTGATCTTCCTCGTGAGCCACGCGATTCTCATTGTCGGCGTCATCCTGAGCCGCATCCACGAGGTGCCGATCGTCGTCGATGAGGTGAGGAATGGCTTCTCCCAGGGGCTTCGCCCGCCGCCAGTCGGGCTGGGAATGGCCGGGATGCTGGCCTTGTTCGCCCGCGCCTACTCGATGGGAGGGGGCACCTACACCGGCATCGAAGCCGTTTCCAACGGCCTGTCCATCATGCGGGAGCCGAAGGTCCAGACCGGAAAACGGACGATGGCCCTCATGGCGGTCTCGCTCGCGATCACCGCCGCGGGGCTCATCATCGCCTACCTCCTGGTCCATGCGCTGCCCATCGAGGGAAAGACCATGAACGCCGTGCTCGCCGAGAAGTTCGCCGGCGGGTTCATGGTCGGTGGTCTCGGCATCGGAGCGGCCTTTGTCCTCGTCGTCCTGGCGGCGGAGGCGCTCCTCCTGTTCGTGGCCGCGCAAGCCGGGTTCATCGACGGTCCGCGGGTGATGGCGAACATGGCGGTCGACTCCTATTTGCCGCACCGATTCAGTCAACTTTCCGACCAGCTCACGATGCACTACGGGGTCTTACTGATGGGCGGCGCATCCCTGTTGTCACTTATCTACACGCGCGGTGACGTGACCCACCTCGTGGTCATGTACTCGATCAACGTGTTTCTGACCTTCTCGTTGTCCGAGCTGGCGATGTGCCGTTTCTGGCTCCAGGAGCGGAAGAAGAACCGGCCGTGGCGAAAGCCCATCCGGATTCATCTGATGGGCCTGACCCTTTGCGCGTTCATTCTCATCATGACGATCTACGAAAAGTTCGGCCAAGGGGGTTGGGTCACCCTCATGCTGACGGGTGGGCTGATCGTCCTCTGCTTCCTCATCCGGCGCCATTACCGCAAGGTGCAGAGGAACCTGGAAAGATTGGATGAGATTCTCGGAGAGCTGCCCGTGACCGGGCATCGCCAGGCCGGAAAGGTGGATCCGGCGGCTCCCACCGCGGTTTTGCTGGTCGGCTCCTATGCCGGGCTGGGAATTCACTCGATGCTTTCCATCCACCGCCTCTTCCCCGGCTACTTCAAGAACTTCATTTTTGTTTCCATTGGGGTCATCGACTCGGCGACGTTCACCAATGTCGAGGCGGTCGATGAGGTGAGGGAGCAAACCGAGCGCAACCTCATCCGCTATGTCGAGCTCGCCACCCGTTTCGGTCTGGCTGCCGGCTACCGTATGTCCATTGGGACTGAGGCCGTGGCGGCCGCCGAGGAGCTTTGCAAGCAGGTCGCAAAGGAGTTTCCCCGGTCGATATTCTTCGCCGGCAAGCTGGTGTTCGAAGAGGAGCGTTGGTACCAGCGGCTCCTCCATAACGAGACGGCCTACCAGCTCCAGCGGCGCCTGCAGTTCGCCGGCCTCAACGCCATGGTGCTCCCGGTCCGGATCATGACGTCGGCGACCTAAGAGAGCCGGCCGCCGCGCGCCGTCACTTCGAACGCCGCGCGGCGATACGCTCTTCAGCGGAGGCCCAGCCCGCGTCGAAGTGACGCCCCGGCCCGTCGAGGTCGATCACGACCGGCGCATGGTCCGAGGGTATCGGCTTGCCCTTGCGCGCCTCGCGGTCGATCTCGGTCCACACGATGCGGTCCGCGAGCGACGCCGACACCAGGAGGTGGTCGATGCGCATGCCGAAGTTTTTGTGGAAGTTGCCGGCGCGGTAGTCCCACCAGCTGTAGCGCCCGGACTCGGGGCGTTGCCGGCGATAGATGTCGATGAGACCCCACTCGCAAAGCCTCGCGAAGGCTTTCCGCTCCGGCTCCGAGACATGGGTCCCACCGTGGCAGGCCCGCGCGTCCCACACGTCGATGTCCGCGGGCGCGACGTTGAGGTCGCCTCCGAGCACGAGAGGCGCGCGTGGGTCCCCCGCCTCGGCCAGCCAGCGGGAGAGGCGGTCGAACCAGGCCAGCTTGGCCTCATAGAAGACGGAGCCGACGGTCCGGCCGTTGGGCGCGTACAGACACACGACGCGGACGCCGCCGCATACGGCCGAGATCATGCGCGCCTCTGCGAACGGCTCGTCGTCGCCCACGTCCTCGGTTTTGGCGAGGCGCAGCGGGTCGCCGAAGTTCGTCACGACGTCTGCGATGCCGCAACGGCTCGCGATGGCGACGCCGTTCCACCGACCCTCGCCGTGATGCACCAGCACATAGCCGGCCCCGCGGAACACGTCGGCCGGGGCCTCCGCGTCGGGCAGCTTCGTCTCCTGCATCAGTAACACGTCCGGCCGGGCGCGCTCGAGCCACCCGGTGACTTTGTCCAGGCGGGCCTTCAGGGAGTTGACGTTCCAGGTCGCTACTCGCACGGATCTAGGTTACCGCGTGCCGGTTCGCGGCAGCTATGGGTTAGCACTCGTGCGCTCTTGAGGTTGCCCCCTTGCAGGAGCATCTGGCCCAAAGTTTCGGGACGGTCAACGAGGCAGTGTCGACCTGGAGGTTCGGGTGGCGATGATTCAGGCCCTGATCCGCTTGAGCATGCGCACGACCGCCATCCCCACCGACTCGAGCGACAGGACCTTCCCGACCCCGTCGCAGGTGTGGCAGTCGTCGGAGAGGTAGTGGAGGAGGCCCGAGCGGCCCCCCGGCCAAGCCCAGTCCTCACCGGAGTTTTCTTCCGGGATCTTCCCCTGTATGATACCTGGGTCCGTTCGGCTCCGATGAAGGCTGATAACCCCATTCCTCACCCTGGAGGGCAACCATGAAGCAGTCGATAGCTGCAGGCCTCTTCGTCCTTCTGATCGCGGGGGCGGTCCCGCTCGCGCATGCGAGTGACATCGATAGCAATCCGCATGCAAAACTAGGAGTGCCAATCCATCCTGGGAGCCCGGCGCAAGGCGGGCTGACCCCGTTCACTGACCACGCCGCCTGGGCGGCGGCAGCCGGCCCCACCACCTTGATCGATTTCGAGGGGTTTGCGAGCGGGACGCTGATCACAACTCAGCTGAGCCCCTACTGCATCCCCCTCGTTTCGGGCACTTCGGAGAACGAGGTACCCCCGGGGGCCACGGATCAATTCGTGACTTCCTCGGCGGCCTTGCCCTTTCCGATGTTCACCGCCGGGACGCTCCCGAGCGAGCCCAACTTCCTCAGCAATGATCTGACCTTCCCCGGCGGCCCCGCCGCAACCGGGACGATCACCTTCCAGCTCGGGGGGCCCACGACCGCCATCGGCGCGTTCGTTGCGGATGGAGCGCCGCTGGGCGACTTCCGCATCGAGGTCTTCGACGGCAACACGAGCCTGGGAACCATCACCGTGGCTCCGCGGACCCTCCCCGACTCGTTCGCCGGCGTCGTCAGCGACACTGCGTTCGACAGCGCGACGTTCTTTGCCGACGTCACCTCCGATTCATGGGGCCTGGACAACCTGGAGCACAACTGCTTCAACGCGACCCCGGTCGAGACGACCAACTGGGGGAGGATCAAGGCTCAGTACGGCCGGTAGCACTCGGTCACCCGCCGCCGCAGACGGCTCCGCACTCGACGAGCCCAGGGGCGTCACCGGATCGAGGCTCGCCTCATGCCTTGCTCCCTCCACCGACGAGGGCGATTCCCAGGTCGTTCACGTGCGTCCCGGTCGGCCCGGTGCGGATCAGCGCGGGCGCGCCCGGCGGTGTCGCCGTCGATCATCGCCCCGTCGCCGACCACGTCGGAGAGGAGAAGGGCCGCGACCCGGGCCGGAGCGGCAAGTCGGAGCAAGCCGCCCCCCTTGAGGAGATCGAGATGCTTGCGCACGACATTCAGCTCGTGGATGGTGGCGCCGGCGCGCAGGAGGAAATCGGTCACCAGGGCGAGATCGGCGAGACTGACCGGAGGCCGCGGCAGCAGGGCCAGGGCGGACGCGCCCCCGGTGAGAAGAAGGAGCACGAGGTCGGTGGGACGTCCGCCGCGCAGGAAGGCGGCGATCCGCTGGCCGGCAGCGAGGCTCCGCATATCGGGCAGCGGGTGCGCCGATTCGAGCACCTGGAGACGCTCCAGGGGATGGCCCGCGTGGCCCTCCTTGGTGATGATGAGCCCGTCGGTGAGGTGGTCCCCGAGGAGCGTGCCGGAGTTGGGCGTGCTGGACTTGGGCGCGCCGGGCGCGCCGAAGTTGACCGCGCCGGCCAAGAGCGTCTCGGGCTGGACGCGCGCCAGAGCCGCTTCCCAGATCCTCCGTCCCGCGGCTCGTAGGGACTCGTTCACATGAAGTTCGGTGTGTGGAGCCCTGAGATGGCGTCCGCTTGCTCGGCGGTGAAGCCTGCGCTCTGGAGTCGTTTCACCCGACTCCCGTGCATTTCATCCAGCAGGCGGCGGAATTCCTCGTGACCACGGGCGATCCCCGGCGGATCGGTGCCGCGTGCTGCGAGCACGGTCAGCGCGTCCTGGATTGGAGCGGGAACACCGCCCGCATGGTGAAGGGTCGCTGCTCGCCGCCGCACTGCGCCCTCGAGCCGGTCATAGAGCGCCGCGTCGGATGACAGCGCGTGCCGGATATGGGCGACGCCAAAATGGACATGCCGCGATTCGTCGGCGCGGGCGCGCCGGACGATCTCCGCCGTCGCCTCGTCCGGCGCGTGGCGTTCGACAAAGCGAAGCAGGTCGAGAAAGGTCCCTTCGCCCAATACTGAGAGCAGGAAGGTCGCCTCGGCGAAATCTTCCAGCTCCAGCAGGGAAAGGAGCGACCGCGAGGTGGTGGCGGTGGAGATGCCCATTGGCCCCCCCCGAGCATGCGCGCGTTTGAGAAAGACATCGATGTGCCGCGCCTCGTCGGCGAGTTGGGTGGCAAGGAACATTGCCGTTTCGACGTACGCCGGATGGATGCGAAATAGGAAACGAGAAGGGACGTACAGCGCCGAGAGTTCGTTCTCGGCTAGAAAGGTCATGATCTGCGCGATCGCCTGCTCGAGCGCCGGCGGCAGTTCCTTGACCTTATCCCAGGGGATGTCGCGCGCAGCGTCCCACTGGGCGGCGACCGCCTGATCGTAAAGCTGCGCCACGTCGGGCGGCGCCACGCGATCGCGTTCCAGCAAGGAGAAGGGATACGGCGGGCCCCCGGGTTCAACCCGAGCGCCCCGCGGGGCGAAACCGGTCGCCGGATCGGCGCGCTCAGGCATGGGGACGGCGGCCAGGAGATCTGCGGCGGTGACTCCCCCCTTGGACCGACCGAGGGGCCTGGGCGGTTCCCCGGGACTGGGAACCCCAAGCGAACCGCGTTCGATCAGATGCCGGTCGCGCCCGTCAGCGGTCGGGTCAGCGCCTAGATACTCATGCCCTTCGACCCGGCACCACGCCGCGAGGTCTTCCCGCACCGCCCGAGAGGACGATAGCAGGGCCAGCACCCCACCCGGCTCGATGAGTCCAAGAGCTGGACGGACCAGGGCGAGGAGACCGCCGCCGATCGGAAGATCGCCGCCATCGATGGCGATGGCTGCTGCAGTCGGCGCCCGGCGTTCACCAGTTCCCCTGCTCATCCAGCGCCCTCCGGAGGCTCAAGTAGCCCTCCTCCCGCGGCGGCATCCACTGCTTCAACCCTTCGAGTTCCATGAGGCGCCGGTGCCTGGGATCCTCCCACTGCATGGCAAACAGGGCGCGCTGGAACTCCTCGACCCGCTCTCTCGGTAGGGACGCCACGGCATCGAACATACAGTGATCGAAGGGCGGAGTCGTCCACATCACTTCCAAGCGGCTCGCATCGACGCGGCCGGCGGCTTGCTCATTCACCCACACCAGATCGCCCACGACGCCCGCCTGAGCCCGGCCTTGGTGGAGCGCAGCCAGCACGTCGAGCTCGCTGGTTCCGGTATCGCCATGCTTGCCGATATCAGAATCAAAGGGGAGAAGGGCGACCTTCGCCAGGTCAACACCCTCCTGTTTGAGAAAATAGAGCGGCAGGATGCGGGCCTGGGTCGAATCCCCGCTCCCCACGGCGAGCGTCTTACCATGGAGGTCGGCCAGCGACCGAACCCCGGAGTCCTTGCGCACCACGACCTTCGCGCGGAAATCGCGATCGGCGTCGCGCATCCCCAGAGATTGCGACCGTCCCACCGAGCGCCGCTTGACTCGCACATGGGCGAGCGGGGTGTTCCAGGCGATGTGGATGTGGCCCTTGAGGAGCTCATCGACCTGACGTTCGTAGTTCGAGAACAGAGCAAAATCCATCGGGCAGCCGTGTTCCTGGAAGTGATCGCGGATGCCTTCCCAGATGGTGACGACCTTGGGGTCGTAGGCCACGGCGCCGACAAGCAGGACAGGTTCGGCCATCATGACACCTAGAACAGCGGCAGCCCGGTCAGAGCCTTGCCAATGAAGTCGCTCAGGTGGTCGGCCGTCGGAGCCATGACCCATCCGGCCCGCGCGTCACGAAAGATTCGCTCGACCCCGAGCTGCTTGGAGAATGCGGCACCGCCGCATGCCTTCATCGCCAGATCGGTCACTTCTATCGCCGCCTCCAGGGAAGCGAGTCGCGTTTGAAGAACGAACAGCGGCGTCGTCTCGGAGAGATGTTCCATTTCGCCGAGGGTGTAGCCAAGCAGCGCCCGAGCCTGCTCGGTCCGCACGCTCATCTCGGCCAATCGAGATCTCAGATTGGGCAGGTCGCGCAGCTTGGTGCCGGTGTGCTCGAAGCCCGCATCCTGAAGGTGTTGAGCAGTAGCCGCCACCGCCGCCCGGCACAGGCCATTGGCCATCGCCGCCGTGCCGATATTGAACCACGGCAGGATGACCTCGAGCATGGTCTTGGCACCGTCGCCGAGGGGGCTGATGAGATCGCCCTTGGAGACGATGAGATTCTCGATCGCAACGGGAGCGGAGTCATTGCCCCGCAGACCGAGACCCTCGAACGAACCGGTGATCCGGACGTTGCCGTTCTTGCGCCGCAGGAGGTACACCGTCGACTCGAGCGGCGAGGCCGCGCCGGGTTTCTGGGCGCTGGACACATAGGAGTCGGCCTGATGAGCCGACGTCACCCATGACTTCTGGGCACTGGTTACATAAGCCCCATCCTTTTCGGCGAGCTTCGACACCGGCGCCCAGAACTGGGAGCGCGAGCCCTTCTCCGACAGAGCCAGGGTGGTCAAGTGATCGCCCGCCGCGATCTGTCGCAGGACCGAGTCTCGCTCGGTCAGGGTGGAGGAGGATGCGATCGCCTGCGCGGCCGACACATGCATGACGTATACCATCGCCGTCGACCCACACCCCATGGCCAGCTCCTCGACGACGGCGGCGAAAGTGCGCGGTCCCTCGCCGGCTCCGCCGAGTGTCTTGGGAACGCACAGGCCCAGGAACCGCTGCTTCGCCAGGGCGGCCACGCTCTCGTCAGGAAACCGGCCTCGGGCATCGACGTCGGCCGCATGGCGGCCGAGGACCTCCCCGGCAAGCGAGGTGGCGGTCGAGGTGAACTTCGCTCCATTGCCTTCGATACCATAGACGTGCTGCATTCGGTTCCCTCCTTGCGCGCTCTATGAGTCAAGCTGAAACGACAGGTTGCGTCAATGCTGGTTATCGCGAGTCGAACCGGGGCGTCGAAGGAGGGTGGGGCCGGCGGCAGGGGCGTGGAGCACCGACGCGCCGGCTACTGTTCGTGCGCGACACTACCCCGCGTTAATACCGCACCTGCCACTGCACCTTGTAGCTCCAGTCCGAATCCCTCCCCGAAGCGGCGTAGCTCAGGTTGGTCAACTCGAATTGGAGCCGGTCCTTGTTGACGTCGGGCTCGGGAAGGAAATGGAGGCCGAGGGCCACCGCGACCTCGGTCGTCGAGTCGTCGTCTCCGTCGATGTCGGGGTCGAAATGCCCCAGCCGTGATCCGATCTCCCAGCCGGTGAGCGTCCCCTCGGTGCGGAAGAGCGCGAGTCCGGACACCTGCATTCCACGTTGAATGAACCCTTCGTCGCTCGGCTTGGGGAGGGCGGGGCCGGTGGTGTCGGCAAGCGCCGCCGCCATCGCGCTGGCAAACTCACGGGTGTTGGTCCCGTTCAGGATCTCTCCCTCGACCACCAGCCGGCCCGAGCTCCACGGCTGGGTGAAATTGCCGTCGGCGCTCCATATCGTCGCCATCTCGCTGTAGTCGCGGTCATCAGGAATGTCGAACGAATCACTGAATGTGAACTCTCCGGCGCCGGACCGGATGGGGTTGGCGAGGAAGGAGCCCGCCAGCTTGACTCCGGCCACCGGTGCGTACTCCGCCCGTCCCCCGAAGAGCTTGGTGTCGTTCAGGTCCTTGAAATCGGCCGGATGGTTCCTGCCCTCGCCGTTCCAGACTCCGGCGTAATACTCGAACGGCACGTCATGCTCGTACAGGTTGCCTGCGAGCATGACGCCGATATCGCGTGAGATCCAGAGGCTCCGCTTGAAATTGTCGTTCACGATGGGGCTCCGATCGACAACGAACTGGTCGCTCGAGGAGCGGAGCTCCTCGCGGCTGATCGGTAGCTTGTATTGGCCGAAGTGGATCTCGAGGGCGTCCGACTTGCGGATCCGGATGAAGGCGTCCTCCAGGATTTCCCCGGCCACGTCGTCCTTGGCCAACTCTTGAAGTGCCAGCTGCAACCGCACCCGGAAGTACTGGTTCCAATCACCGGTCGCACGCAGGCGGAGCCGCCGGAGCCGGAAATAGTTCTGGGTGTCGCCCGAGCCCTTGTCGTCGAGCTGCCAGCGCATCTGGGCGAACCCCTCGATACCCAGCGACCGGTCCGCGTACCCCGCTGTCGCCCCGGCTCCGGCGCCGGCCGCCACTACGGGGTTGAGGAGGAGTCCAATGACCAGGCAGGTGGCGACAGCCACGATTGCTCGAACGACCAGCAGTCCATGTTTCCTGTCCAATGACCTAACCTCCCATGGTACCTTCGCCTACCTTGAACCAGGACCCGACGCGAGAGTGCAAAAAAAACGGGTCGCGGCGGCGGTGGGCGGAGACAGTTCGCCCTCCCCGAGCCGCTCATTTCAGCAGGTCAAGTTATGGCGACATTGTCGCGGTGAGGTCACAGGGACAAGAGGATTTGATCCCGAAAGTCGGTGAGGCGGGGCGGGGATAGGAGAGCGGCCGGTTCGGAGAACGGGACGATGCCCAGGGTCCTTGTCATCGACGACGAACCCGACATCGTCGATCTCGTGAGTCACCATCTCAAGAGTGGAGGCCTGGAACCGGTCGCGGCGGCCACTGGCGCCGACGGGCTCCGGCAGGCGCGGGAGCTGCTTCCAGACCTCATCATTCTCGACCTCATGCTTCCCGATCTCGAGGGTACCGAGGTGCTGCGGGCCCTCAGGAGCGACGATCGTACCCGCGCGATTCCGATCATTTTCCTCTCCGCGCGTTCAGCCGAAGTCGACCGCGTGGTCGGCTTTGAGCTGGGTGGTGACGACTACGTCACCAAACCGTTCAGCCCCCGCGAGCTGGTATTGCGGGTGCGCGCGGTGCTCCGCCGTTTCGCCGATCCGGAGCCGGTGGGGATGGTCCAATCGGGGTCGCTGGTCATCGACCCCTCCCGCCATCGGGTCGAAGCGGACGGGGTCGAGATCGAGCTCACCGCCACCGAGTTCCGCCTGCTCTCCTACTTCATGCGGCGGGCCGGACACGTGCTGGGGCGGGATCAGCTCCTCGATGCCGTGTGGGGCGACGAGGTGTTCGTCACGCCGAGGACCGTAGACACCCACATTCAGCGCCTCCGCCAGAAGCTCGGCTCGGCCGGTCAGCGGATCGAGACCGTTCGCGGTGTCGGCTACCGCTTTGCCGATGGGAGCTGAAACCGAGCGAATGCGCTGGCCCATCTCCTTCAAGCTCGCCCTGACTTACCTCGCCGTCGTCTGTGTGACCGGGGCGCCGATCCTGATCTTGCTCGACCGCGAGCTCACGGCAAACGTGCGCGAGCAGCGCGACCGCGAGCTTCTCACCCGGGCCCGGCTGATCGCCGAGCTCCTGGCTATGGACCCCGCGGCGCAGATCGCGGCGCAAGTCGCCGCCCTCGATCCGGTCGCCG
>Ga0184637_10001206_pt1 | contig 17924 bp, 20 predicted proteins | sample PLM3_127_b2_FD_133143 | JGI IMG/M metagenome (GOLD analysis project Ga0184637, IMG submission 133143) | Groundwater sediment microbial communities from an aquifer in East River, Colorado, USA - PLM3_127_b2 | ecosystem: Environmental > Terrestrial > Soil > Riparian zone | place: USA: East River...
CGCGCGACGCGCGCGAGGTCGAGCGAAAGAAGGTCGGCTTCCACAAGGCGCGCCGACGCAAGCAGTTCTCGAAGCGCTGATGGCGCAACAGAACGCACGGAAAGCCGCCCGCAAGGCGGCTTTCTAGTCTGTAGGGCGTTGTCGCCGCGCGGCGACACGGGACGGCACGGAGCCGCCGGGAGGTTTGCGAGGGATGATCAGGATCGGCATCGTCGGCGGCACCGGCTACACTGGTGTGGAGCTGCTGCGGTTGCTCGCGCAGCACCCGCAGGCCGAGCTCGCCGTCATTACCTCGCGCAAGGAGGCCGGAACGCCGGTCGCGGACCTGTTCCCGTCCCTGCGCGGGCGCGTCGCGCTCCAGTTTTCGGATCCGGCCGCCGCGAAGCTCGAGCGGTGCGACGTCGTGTTCTTCGCGACTCCGCACGGCGTCGCAATGACCGATGCAAGGCGGCTCGTCGATGCCGGCGTGCGAATCGTCGACCTCGCCGCCGACTTTCGGCTGCGCGACCTCGCCGAGTGGAAGAAGTGGTACAAGCTCGACCACGCGGCGCCGGACCTCGTCGCTGAGGCGGTCTACGGCCTCCCGGAGACCAATCGGGCGGCGATCAGGACCGCGCGGATCGTCGGCAATCCCGGGTGCTACGCGACCGCGGTCCAGCTCGGTCTCCTCCCGCTCATCGAATCGGAGACGGTCGACCTCGACCATCTCATCGCCGACGCGAAGTCGGGGGTGAGCGGCGCCGGCCGCAAGACCGAGCTCCCCCTCATGTTCAGCGAGGCCTCGGACAACTTCTCGGCGTACAACATCGCGGGGCATCGCCACGTGCCGGAGGTCCGCGAGCAGCTCGGCCGGGTCGCTGGTCGGCCGATCGGCCTCCTGTTCGTCCCGCACCTGACGCCGATGGTGCGCGGGATCCACGCGACGCTCTACGCCAGGATCGCGCGGGAGGCGGATTTCCAGGCCCTCTACGAAAAGCGGTTCAATGACGAGCCGTTCGTCGACGTCCTGCCCCCCGGCCGGCATCCGGACACCCGCTCGGTGCGCGCCTCCAACACCTGCCGCGTCGCGATCCACCGGCCCGGGAACGGCGACACGCTGGTCGTGCTCTCGGTCATCGACAACCTGGTGAAGGGCGCGTCGGGCCAGGCGGTGCAGAACATGAACATCATGTTCGGCATCGACGAGACGGCCGGGCTGACCCAGCTACCGGTCCTGCCGTGATGTCCCTCCGCCTGCGCGCGCTTCGCCATCGCTGGGGCATTGCCGCCCCGCGGCTCACGGTCAGCCTGCACGTCGCCTGGTATTGGCGCGCACTCGCGATCGTGGCGGCGGCCGCGCTGCTGCTGGTCCTTGCGACGTGGATGTACGACGCGGGGCGGCAGTTTGCCGGATACGACGCGAGCACGGCGGAGAGCGAGCTTGCGACCATCCGGGCGCGGGCCGCCGCCCTCGAGGACGAAGTGAAGAGCCTGCGGGCGGTCACTGCCTCGAGCGAGAACCGCCTGCAGATCGAGAAGTCCGCGCAGGCGCAGCTCGTCAGGCAGCTGAAGGAAATGCAGGCGGAGAACGCACGGCTCCGCGAGGATCTCGCGTTCTTCGAGAATCTCGCGCAGGGCGCGGGCGAGGACAAGCTCGCCGTGTCGCGATTCAAGGTCGAGCCCGACCTCATGCCCGGCGAGTACCGCTATCGGGTGCTCGTCACCCTGGGCGGCCCCAAGGACCGCGAGTTCAGCGGTCGCCTGCAGCTCGTCGTGGACATGCACCTCGGCGGTCGCGACGTGACGCTGGTGGTGCCGCCCGACGAGAAGTCCGACGATGCCAACTACCGCGTCCGTTTCAAGCGCTTCTACCGCGCCGAAGGGTCGTTCCGCGTCGACCCCAAGGCCAAGGTGCGCTCGGTGCAGGTGCGGCTGTTCGAGCAGGGCGCCGCGCAGCCGCGCGCGACGGAGAGCTACACTCTGTCCTAGCCTGATACGTTCCGCACAGGAGGTCCCATGTTTTCCAGCAAGTCCAGCAAGTCGCAAAACCGGATCGACAGCCTGATCGGCGCCGGCACGCGAATCGAAGGCACCGTGATCTTCGCCGGCGGGCTGCGCGTGGATGGCGAGATTAAGGGCGACGTCCACGCCGGCGAGGGCGAGTCCGGCACGCTCGTCGTGAGCGAGCAGGCGCGGATCGAAGGCGAGATCCACGTGGCGCACCTCGTCGTGAACGGTACCGTCGTCGGACCGGTGCACGCGACCGAGCTCATCGAGCTGCAGCCGCGCTCGCGCGTGAGCGGCGACGTGCACTACACCTCGCTCGAGATGCACCTGGGGGCGATCGTGGAGGGCCGGCTCGCGCACATCCGCGCCGGCGCCGACGCGAAGCCCGTGGAGCTGAAGCTCGCGAAGTCGAATTGACCCTGTCCCAGGGCTGGGTATTCGGTGAGTTTGCCCCCTGTGAAGGGGGTGGCGAGCGACGCGCGCCGGGGGGTTTTCACGCTTGCGCCCCCTCACGATTGACCCCATCTAACAACCAATCGATAATCACCCCAACGACTTGCCGGAGAACCGAATGAACGCCCCGACCGAAATGCCCGCGCCGCTGGTCTTCACGGACAACGCCGCGAACAAGGTCAAGCAGCTGATCGACGAGGAGGGCAACCTGGAGCTGAAGCTCCGCGTCTTCGTGACCGGCGGCGGCTGCTCGGGTTTCCAGTACGGCTTCACGTTCGACGAGATCCGGAACGACGACGACTCCGCGATGGAGAAGAACGGCGTCACGCTGCTCATCGATCCGATGAGCTACCAGTACCTCGCCGGCTCCGAGATCGACTACACGGAAGGCGTCGAAGGCGCCCAGTTCGTGATCAAGAACCCGAACGCCACCAGCACCTGCGGGTGCGGATCGTCGTTCTCGGCCTGACGGGCGACGGTTTCGAGCGGACGGGGGCTTCGGCCCCCCGTTTTCGTTTGGGGTGGACCTGAGCATTCGTAATGCTCAGGTCGGGGGTTCAAGTCCCTCCGCCAGAACCACCAGAGCGGTTCTTGGCGATAGCAGCCACTCACATTTCCAGGCCGTGTGACAAACCGCACTGAGAGGGCCCAGGAGCGACGCAGCCTGCGGATGGCCAACCGGGGTTATCCGGCCCGCCGATCGTTGAACAGCGGCTGCGAGGCGCAGCCGGCACCCGTGCCCTACGCCGACCGCTCGGTGCTCGCGGAGGAGGCCGTCGGTCCCTCGACCGGGACACCGCCGACAAGAAGCGTCGGCGCGTGGGCCGTCATCTGATGGTTGCCCGGTGAGGTTGCGCCCGCATAGTCCTCTTCACGCGTCTTCATCGTCCTCCTGCTCCCGGCTGTGCAGCGGAAGATGTTCAACGACGTACGCGAGATTTTTTAGCGCGGAGGTCTGCATGAACCCGCTTACAAGCTCAGGGTGGGCCTTGGCATAGCCCTCTCCAAATTCGCCGTCAATCAAGAAGATCGGATCACGCAGGTAGTCCGCCGCATCTGTGCTCTCGGGTAACGGCATGTAGTTGAACCATTTGTCTGCCATTGCTGCGTGTCCTCCCTCTACTATACGTCCCGATGGCGAGAGACCTCCTCGCGCTGATTCTAGCGCTCACAGTCACCGTAGCGGCTCACGCTGCCGGGTGGATCGTCGAGGGCCGCGTGGTCGGAGTCTCTGACGGCGACACGATCACTGTGCTCGACGACAGCAAGACCCAGCACAAGATCCGGTTTGCTGGAATCGACGCACCGGAGAAGGGCCAGGCCTTCGGCAACGCCTCGAAGGAAAGTCTCTCCCGTCTCGTTTTCAATAAGCGCATCGAGGCGCGCTGCCGCAAGCGCGACCGCTACAAGCGCGAGGTGTGCGCCGTGTTCGTCGGCTCCCGCGACGTTGGCCTAGAGATGGTGCGCGCCGGGATGGCGTGGTGGTTCCGCGAGTACTCGCACGAGCAAGGCACGCAAGAGCGGCTCGTCTATCGGGACGAGGGAGAGAGCGCGAAGGCGGCGAGGCGGGGACTGTGGAAAGACCCGAGCCCGACGCCGCCGTGGGAGTGGCGCAAACGAGAGCGCACTCTCTAATAGACTGTATTGGTATCCAGCATTCCCAGCTTGGTCGTTGCAGAGTTTAGCCCGTACCGTGATAGGCTCGTGTTTAGGGCGCTTCGCTGAGGGCCCCGAGGAGGACGAATGACGCCGCGAGATTGGACGCTGTTGGTAATCGCAGCAGCTGAAGGGAAGACGTTACAGCCGGTTCAGTTGCAAAAAGCACTGTTCCTGCTCGGCAAGAGGCTTACGCCGCAGCAGCGCCAGACCCACGAGTTCTACGAATTCACCGCCTACGACTACGGGCCGTTCGACAGCACGATCTATACGGACGCGGAATCTCTTGAGGCAGAGGGCCTGATAGCGATCACTCGTCCTCCGGTTAGCCGCTACAAGCTGTATCAGGCGACCGAAGAAGGGTTGAAGCGCGCGGCGGAGGTCCGAGCCGGGTTGCAGCCCTTGGCGGTCGAGTACGTTGCGAAGGTGGTGCAGGTCGTACGGGCCCTTAGCTTTAACGACCTTGTGAGTGCGATCTACAAAGCCTATCCCGAGATGAGAGAGAACAGCGTCTTCAAAGAAGCATAGCCGTGACGCTGATTGTAGGCATCCTCTGCAAGGATGGCGTAGTCATGGCGTCAGACAGCGCTGCCACGTTCGGAGCGGGCGGTATGTTCACCATCGGACAGCAAGCGGTGCGAAAGCTGGTGAAGGTCAACAATCACATTCTTTGCAGCGGGACAGGTGCCATCGGCGTATCGCAAATGATCGCCGACACGGTGGCACGCCTTTGGAGCGACAACAAGATAAAGGGCACGCCAGAAAGCGCAATGGACACAATCGGCCGAGCTATTAACGCGCTCGTCCGGCCGTATCTTGAAGCCGCCGCGTGGCAGCGAAACATCACGGGAGAAGCGGCTCAATCGCTCTGTAAGTCCTTGGTCGCGCTCCCTGTTGATAAGAAGCCTTGTCTACTGTCATTCGACTTCAACGGCATTCCGGAGCGAGCTACTGCCGAACTGCCGTTCGTCGCTATGGGTTCGGGGCAGATGATCGCGGACCCGTTTCTCGCTTTCCTTCGGCGCGTGCTGTGGAAAAGCACCGAACCTACCTTAGCAGAGGGACGGCTCGCTGCGGTCTGGACTATTGACCATGTGCGCCGCACGCACCCCGGCGGAGTTGGCGGGGATATACAGCTCGCGAGTTTGGTCCCTAAGGGGGCGGGGCTGCCCGAGATAGAGATAACGCCGGGCGAAGGCGCTGGGAGCATTCAAGAGCATCTCGTGCGTGTTACCTCTGCAGAGCAGGTGCTTGTCGATGAGCTTCGCGGCGTGAAGCCTGCAGACGCCCCCGTTATCCCACAGCCGCAGGGTCAGTGACCGTAACTTCCCTATCGACTCAATCGTCTGCACGCGCGCTGATACGTCGGGCTGCGCGGTTGAAACAGCCTTATGAGGGAGGGTTCAGATGAAACCGATTCTTTGGTTATCCGCCGTGTTGCTGCTCGCGGGCTGCACCGCGAAATATCAAATAGACAACCTCTCGGGAACGGCAGGAACTACGCGACTCGACAGGCAAAAAGCGGTCTACGTAACGGTTCCGCAAGACGGATCATATGAATCCAAGCCATATCTTGGGTCTGGACAGATCGTGGCCCAGGCAGTAGCCGCTGCTTTCGCGCGGTCAGCGGCTCAGGTACACGTTGCCGAAAGGCAGCTAACCACTGAGGAGGTACTCGCAACGGCGAGAAAACTTGGTGCGGGATACATAGTCGTGCCGATCATCGCGCATTGGGAACAGCGGGCGACTGAATGGTCTGGGCGGCCGAGCAGGATGGCCATACGCGTAAGCATTCTTGACGCAGCGACCGGCAACCAGATTTCCGCGACGAGCGTAGAAGGGCGGAGCCGCATCGTGTCGCTAACGTCAACGACCCCAGAGTCCTTGCTCAGAGATCCGCTTGCGCAGTACGTTAGTAGCCTCTACTGATAGGCCCGGTTCGCGAACGTCGTTTCGGACCAAAGCCACGCGCCGACGACCCGGCGCTCACGAGCAATGATGCACTCAAGCGGGCCGGAGAACCGGCACGAGCGGCACTGCGGAACGCGTGAGGCTTCCCGCTGGGACACGCGGGAAGGTTAGCGCGGTGACCGGCTCACGGGGTGAGCCGGCAGGGCGATGTAGCATTGTCCCCGCTGAAGACTTCCGACGATGGGTGAAACCTGGATCATGCTGCAAGATCCGGCGCTGGTTATGGGTCAACCTCGGAGCATCCCTGCCGATCCAGGCCCGACGGACCCAACAAACCGCGAGCGCATCGTTATGCCTAATCCCGTTCCCGCACCTTCCATCAAAGAAACTGCGTTCGCTTGCCCGCACTGCGGGGCGCATGCAAACCAGTATTGGCTTGACACCTACGCCGACCGACGCGAACGAGATTCCCCGACGCCCACTGTTTGGCCGAGAGAGCAACTCGCACAGCTTGAGAAGAAACGTGAACGTAGCAAGCCCGAAATGCAAGAAGCCCTCCGGGACCTCGTGGCGTGGGGCACGAAACTCCTTGAAGGGTATCCCTTCATTGATCGGCTGAAGCCGTCCAAGAGCGTTTACCTGCAGCTGCACAACGTTTTCGTGAGCGAGTGCTTCAACTGCCACAAACTCGCGCTGTGGGTCCATGACAGGCTACTGTTTCCTCCGACGAAGACCGGCCCCGCTCCGAATGTCGACCTCCCTCCCGATCTGCTGCTGGACTACGAAGAAGCGCGGACGATCCTCGACCTATCCCCCCGGGGTGCCGCAGCGCTTCTCCGACTGGCGATCGAAAAGCTTTGCGATCACCTCGGCGCCAAAGGAAACGATACCAACGAGAAGATCGGCTGGCTCGTCCAGCAGGGGTTGGAGGAAGTAGTTCAGCAGGCCCTCGACACGGTGAGAGTTATCGGTAACGAAGCTGTGCATCCAGGTCAGATAGACCTGCGCGACAATCGAGACACGGCGTCGGAGCTGTTCGAGTTGGTCAACGTCATCGCCGACCAAATGATCACGCGACCCAAGCGCGTGAAGGCGCTATACGACAAGTTGCCGTCCGAGAAGAAAGCGGCGATCGAGCGGCGGGACAAGAACGCCCCGGGCAAGAAGGCATAGCGTAAATGCTAGGAGTAGACGCGCCCGCGACGCACGACGGAGGATGAAACGGTGCCCCCCACCACGGACGCCACTCGGACAGGTCATTTGATTTCTTGGACGTGGTTAAACCCGTGGTGACAGCCGCGGTCTTTATAAGGTCACCAACAATCAAGCCGGGAATGTGGTGCTGGACATTCTAGATACGCGCATCGACGTGTACGTTGAGAACGCCAGGTTCGTGGAGGATGAGGGAAAAGATACGAGCATCAAGAACGCTCAAGGCTATACGTGTCTCGGCTATATTCCCTAGCTGTGATCAAGCACGCGCTCTCACTCAGCCCCGAGCAGGCGGGGAACCGTCATCCGGATAACTAGACTTCTCGTCGCGCTGTTCCTGGTCGTCGCGTCTGCGGCGACGGCGGACGTTCTCTCTGGCCGGGTCGTGGGGGTCTCCGACGGCGACACCATCACGGTTCTCGATCAAGCCAAGCAGCAGCACCGCGTCAGGCTTGCGGGCATCGACGCCCCCGAGAAAGGTCAACCGTTCGGCCAGCGCTCGAAAGACAACCTATCGGCGCTCGTATACGGCAAGGAGGTGGAGGCCCGCTGCCACAAGCGTGACCGGTACGGCCGGAAAGTCTGCGCTGTCTTTGTGGGCTCCCGCGACGTGGGGCTCGATCAGGTGCGCGCGGGCATGGCGTGGTGGTATCGGGAATACGCGCGCGAGCAGACAAGTGAGGATCGGAGCGCGTATCAGGACGCGGAGGGCGCCGCGCGCGTGACTCAGAAAGGGTTGTGGCACGATACGCAGTCCCGCCCGCCGTGGGAGTGGCGCAAAGCGCGCTGATAGCTGATCCGCGGCCGAGCTAAAGGACGCGGGGCTGGATCGAATCGATACACGGACGGAGGGGGCGTGCCAAAGGCGAAACGACAAGGCGACAAACCGAAACAGACGCAACGGCGCGAGCCACCGGAATCCGTTCGTCAACTGATCGAATTCTACGAAACGAATGCCGACGACTACCAGTCAGGCACCTTCAACGAGGCACAGACCAGACAGCAGTTCCTCGACCCTCTCTTCGAGGCGTTGGGATGGGACGTGGCAAACCGGCAGGGCTTTGCCGAGCAGTACAAAGAGGTCATCCACGAGGACTCGCTGGAGGTTGCGGGTCGTAAGAAAGCGCCGGACTACTGTTTCCGAATCGGGCGTGAACGGAAGTTCTTCGTGGAGGCAAAGAAGCCGGCGACCGACATCACGTCGGACAAGCGCGCTGCATATCAACTTCGCCGTTATGCGTGGTCGGCGAAGCTACCCTTATCGATCCTCACCAACTTCAGGCATCTCGCGATTTACGATGCGCGCATAAAGCCGAAAGAGGGCGACGCCGCCAAGACGGCACGTATCCGGCTATTCGACTACAAGCATCTGGTCGCCGAGTGGACGTTCTTGTCCGATACCTTCTCCAAACAGGGCATACAGAAGGGCGCGTTCGACAGGTTCGCCGTCACGAGCAAGACGAAGAGGGGCGCGATAGAGGTCGACGACGATTTTCTCGACACCATCGAAACATGGCGCGCAGACCTAGCCCGAGACCTATTCAAGCGCGACCACGCTCTCGATGCGAAGCAACTCAACTACCTCGCGCAAGTCACTATCGACCGCATCCTGTTCCTGCGTATTTGCGAGGACCGTGGCCTTGAACCCCTCGGGCATCTCGAAACGGCGCTGAAGGGCGGGGGCAGCCACTACAAGAAGTTGCTGGGACTCTTCGACGAGGCGCAGGCGCGCTACAACTCGGGCCTGTTCTATCTGATCAGGGAGACGCAGGGCGAGGGTTACCCCGACACCCTAAGCGGATCAGTCGAGGTGAGTAACGGGATAATCAAAGAGATCGTCGAGAACTTGTATTTCCCAAGGAGCCCTTACGAGTTCTCGGTGTTCGCGGCTGACGTTCTGGGGCAGGTCTACGAGCGCTTCCTCGGATCCCAAGTGGTTGTTGGCTCGCGCGGCGTAAAGGTCGAGACGAAGCCTGAGGTCAAGAAAGCCGGTGGGGTCTACTACACACCGTCGCACATCGTTCGTTACATCACTGCAAGCACGGTTCAATCAGCGCTCGCGGGTTACAAAGGAACCACCCGCCCGCGGTTGCGGGTCCTTGACATGGCCTGTGGTTCGGGTTCGTTCCTGATCGAGGCGTACCAGACTCTCCTTGACTGGTATCGCAACTGGCATGAGACCCGCGGCGTCACGAAGCGGGGCGTACTCCTGAAAGTGCCTCGCAAACACCGTGCAGGGTTCGACCTTCACCTGTCGATACACGAGCGCAAGCGAATTCTGCTCGATCACATCTTCGGCGTGGACATCGACCCGCAAGCGGTGGAAGTTGCGAAGCTATCTTTACTGCTCAAGGTCATCGAAGACCCGGAGGTCGTCCCGAGGCAGATGGAACTTTCCGAGTTCAAGAAGCGGCTGCTCCCCTCGCTTTCGGCCAACATCAAGTGCGGCAATAGCCTCGTCGAAAGAGACTTCGACGCCGTGACCAAACTCGTCCTTACTGATGAGGAGCAACAACGTGTAAATGCGTTTGATTGGGCTGGCTCCGACGGTTTCAAAGCGGTTATGTCCGACGGAGGCTTCGACATAATCATCGGCAATCCCCCTTACTCTTACCGAAACGCTACGCTCGACAAACTGAAACCTTACTACACGGCGACATACCGGTGCGCCGAGGGAAATTTCGATACCTACAAGTTCTTTATGGAACGCGCCGTCGGACTGATCCGTCCGGGCGGGACCTTCGGCCAGATCGTGAACGCCAGCTTTCTGATACAGCCGCAGTTTCAGAAGCTCCGCGAAGTTCTTGATCGAAGCCTCCTGATTCGAGAGATCGACCCCCTCGGCTCGAACGTCTTTCGGGACGTGACCATTGACACGACGATTTTCATCGCCGAACGAAGGAAGGATGGGGCACGAGGGCGCCAGCCGGTCTCCGCCATCCTTGTGCGCGAACCGGCGCGCCCTGAGGCGCTGGCGGACGAGCGAGGGTACCGAATCTCTCAGCGGCGCTTCGCGTCAAATGACGACTACGTGTTCGACTGGCGGCTTTCGGACGACGCGCACGGATTTGTTGAGCGCCTCCTGAGGCAATTCGATCCCCTCTCCACCTATTGCGACTTTTCAGTGGGTATCAACACCGGCTCGATGAAGGAGGAGATGGTGGCGGACCGCAAGTTCGACGCACGGTATCACCGGTGTGTGCGCGGGACTGGCATCGCGCGGTATGGCGAGGTCAAGACGGATGGCTGGATCATCTACGACCCCGCCTTCGTCCGGAGCTATGGCGCTCGGGGCCGAACTCTCCCACCGGAATCCTTCTTCCTCAACCCGAAGATCCTCGTCGTCCGGACGCGCAACGCCTCGCTCGAACGGCGTATCGTTGCCACCCTCGACCTAGATGCGAACTACAACCTGAACCGGCTCTCAAACATCACAGCGAAGGAGAACACGAGCATCCATACGATACTTGGAGTGCTGAACTCATCGCTTGTAAACTGGCTCTTTCAGACCCGCTTCTTCAACTACGAGATTAAGCCCGTTTACCTGCGAAAAATCCCATGCCCCACCGAGCAGGATGATGATCTGGATCGGCTCGTCGGCGAGCGGGTGGCCTTGGAGAAGCAGCGTGCGAATCCGATGTCGCCCCGACAACAGGAAGCGCTGGAGAGGGGTATCGCGGCGAAGGAGACGGAGATCGACCAGCGAGTGCTGAAGCTCTTTGGTGTTACTAAGGACGAGCGGGCGTTTATCCGAACACCCGGGCCGCAACGCGAGGCTTTGCAGATCGAGGAGGACGAGCAGGCGGGCCCGGAGGAGGAAACGGCTGCCGCCTAGAGCGGCTGTTCTTCCGTGGAGCCGTCGCCCTGACTATGACGTAGCGGTCTTGGCTGTCCTCGGTTGGATCTGGGGCGGCCTGATAAGTAGGTATTAGAGGGTCCTCCGCCGTCCAGAAAAACAGCTCTCCCCACCTGGGGTACCAGTGAGGCAGTCGTTCCACTTTGGCGGTGAACGGGCGCAGCGCCGGGTCGCTCGTCAACCCACTCCGAATTGACAATGTTTTGCAGATCGGTGGCTGCGCCGGTGGCGTGCGCGCCACTCAGGCGGGATAAATCGCCCCGAGAATGCGCGGCCCCGCGGCGCCGGTAACTTCCGGCAGGCTCGACGTCCTGCCCGCGAGCGTTTCCCGCGCAAGCCAGGCAAAGGCCATCGCCTCCACCCAGTCGGGGTCGACGCCCGCTGCGGCGGAGGTCGCGACGCGCGCGCCCGGCAGCCGGCGCGCAAGGTCGCGCATCAGGTGCGAGTTCGAGGCGCCGCCGCCCGACACGAAGACTTCTTGCGCGCCGCCGCAGAAGCGCGTCACCGCGTCCGCAATCGACTGCGCGCTCAGCGCGGCGAATGTGGCCTGGACATCGCGCGGAGCAAACCGTTCCGGACGGTGGCGCACGAGCCAAGCCTCGTTGAAGTGATCGCGGCCGGTGCTTTTCGGCGGCGGCGCTGCGAAGAACGGATCCCCCAGCATCGCGCGCAGCAGCTCCTCGATGACCGTCCCCGACGCCGCCCAGGCGCCGTCGCGGTCCAGAGGCTGGCCGAGATGCTTCTGCGCCCAGAGGTCGAGCAGCACGTTACCCGGCCCGGTGTCGAAGCCGCGGACTGGCGCTCCGGGACGCAGATCGGTGACGTTGGCGATGCCGCCGACGTTGACGATCACGCGGTGCGTCGCGGGCGATGCGAAGCAGGCGGCGTGATACGCGGGCACGAGCGGCGCACCCTGGCCGCCTGCCGCCACGTCACGGCTGCGGAAATCGCAGACGACGCGAATTCCGGACCGCTCCGCCAGCAACGCGCCGTTCACGAGCTGCACCGTGTAGCCGCGATCGGGACGGTGCCGCACGGTCTGGCCGTGGCAGCCGATCGCCGCGATGCGGTCTTTGTCGATGCGGCCACCGGCGAGCAATTCCTTCACTGCGGCGGCATAGAGCTCGGCGAGGCGGTTCGAAAGCAGTGCCGCGCGCTCGAGCTCGTTCGGCCCGGCTGCGTTAAGCGCGAGCGCCTCGGCTCGAACCGCGTCGGGGTACGAGGCGAAGTGGCTCGCGACGAGCCGGCCGGGCGCCTGTGAGAAGTCGACCAGGACGGCGTCGACGCCGTCGAGGCTCGTGCCCGACATCAGGCCGACGTAGAGCTCGGGCACTCGGGAGATTGCCTCTCCCCCGGCGGGGGAGAGGGTTGGGGTGAGGAGATCACTCCACCGCCGCGACGTTCGCGCCGGCGAGGAGCTCGAGCTGCGCGGCGAGCGGCTCCGCGGCGGCGCGGAACGCCGCCATCCGGTGCGGCGCCACCGGCTCCGCAGCGGGCATCGCGATCGTGAGCGGGTTGCGGTGCTGGTTGTTCACGCGGAACTCGTAATGGAGGTGCGGGCCCGTCGCCCACCCCGTGGCGCCCACGTAGCCGACGACGTCGCCCTGCGCAACCCGCGCGCCCCGTCTGATCCCGCTCGCGAACCCTCGCAGGTGCGCGTACAGCGTCGTGACCCTGCCGCTGTGCCTCAGCACCACGACGTTCCCGTACCCGTTTTGCGAACCGGCGAGCTCGACGGTCCCGTCCGCAGTCGCCTTCACGCGCGTGCCGGTCGGCGCGCCGTAGTCCACGCCCTTGTGCGCGCGCCATTCCTGCAGGATCGGGTGAAACCGCATCTTGAATCCGGAGGTGATGCGCGAGAACTCGAGCGGCGAGCGGAGGAACGCCTTGCGCAGGTTCTTGCCGTCCGCGGCGTAGTAACCGCCCTTGCCCGTCTCGTCGACGAACCACACTGCGCGGTACGCCTTGCGATCGTTGACGAACTCCGCAGCGAGCACCCGGCCGGCCTGGAGCGGGCGGCCGTTGTGGTGGAACACCTCGTACACGACCCGGAACCGGTCGCCCCGGCGCAGGTCGCGGTGGAAATCGATGTCGCCGGAGAACATGTCGGCCATCTGGATCGTGATCGAATCCGGCAGCCCGACCGCGTCCGCCGCCGCGAACAGCGAGCTCTGGATCTCGCCCGACTTCAGGAACACGTGACGCGCGAGCTCGGCCCGTTCCTCGATCGCGTTGAAGCGGACCCCGTCGCGCTCGAACCCGAGCACGGTCGTCGCCTCCCCCGACAGGAAGCGCAGCGCGAGGAGCTGGCCGAGCTCGCTCGTCTGCGCCTGCACCGTCATGCCGGGGCGGAGGTTGCGGAACGGCTTGGACCCGCCGTTCTCCTTGAGGAGCCGCGCCGTCTCCGCGCCGTCGACGCCGAGTCGGGTGAGCAGGGCGGCGAACGTGTCGCCGCGTTCCAGTCGCGTTTCGTGCCAATAGGCTTGCACCGGATCCGCGGCCGGATCGGGGAGGGTGAGCAAGAGTGCTTCGACGACGATCTGGCGCTCGGGCGGCGGCGAGTCCTTGACCGTGCCGGTCGCCGCGACGCCGAGGAGGAGCGCCACGATACCGAGCGCGAGGACGGCGCGGCGCCGGCGCGCGAGGTCGCGCCGCATATCGCTCTGCGCTAGAATCGACATCTTCCTCCGGTGGCGATTTCTCTTGTTTTTCCTATGGTTGTGCGGCGAAGTGTAGCAGCGTCGTGAAGCCCGACCAAGCACCAGGTCGCGTGGGCAAGCCCGACATCGACCACCAGCTCGCCGTCATCAAGCGCGGCTGCGACGAGCTGCTCGTCGCGGAGGACCTGATTCGCAAGCTCAAGACCGGACGCCGGCTCCGGGTCAAGCTCGGCATGGACCCGACCGCCCCCGACCTCCACCTCGGCCACACGGTGGTCATCAACAAGCTGCGCCACTTTCAAGACCTCGGCCACCAGGTTCAGTTCCTGATCGGCGACTTCACCGGAATGATCGGCGACCCGTCCGGCCGGAACGCGACCCGCCCGCCGCTCAGCCCCGAGGAGATCGAGGAGAACGCCAAGACGTACCGGGACCAGGTGTTCAAGATCCTCGATCCGGACAAGACCGAGATCCTGTTCAACTCGTCGTGGTCGAGCGCGCTCGGCGCGGAAGGGCTGATCCGGCTCGCCGCGCGCTACACCGTGTCGCAGCTCCTGCAGCGCGACGACTTCGCCAAGCGCTTCGCGAGCCAGCAGCCGATCGCGGTGCACGAGCTGCTGTACCCGCTGATGCAGGGCTACGACTCGGTCGCGATGAAATCCGACGTCGAGCTCGGCGGCACCGACCAGAAGTTCAACCTGCTCGTGGGGCGCGAGCTGCAGAAGCAGTACGGCCAGGAGAGCCAGGTCATCATCACCATGCCGCTCCTCGAGGGGCTCGACGGTGTGCAGAAGATGTCGAAGTCGCTCGGCAACTATGTCGGCATCGCCGAGCCGCCGCAGGAGATGTTCGGGAAGCTGATGTCCGTCTCGGACGAGCTGATGTGGCGCTACCTCGAGCTCCTCTCGTTCCAGCCGATGGACGTCGTGCACGGCTGGCGGCGCGAGGTCGAGGCTGGGCGCAACCCGCGCGACATCAAGGTCGCGTTCGCCAGGGAGATCGTCGAGCGCTTCCACGGCAAGCCCGCCGCGGAGAAGGCGCAAGCGGAGTTCGAGGCGCGCTTCCGCGACGGGGCGATGCCCGAGGAGATCCCGGAGGTGACGCTGCAGACCGGCGGCGCGTCACTCGTCATCACCCAGGTCCTGAAGCAGGCCGACCTCACGCCGAGCACGTCCGAGGCGCTGCGCATGATCGAGCAGGGCGGAGTGCGCCTCGACGGCGAGCGGGTGAGCGACAAGGGTTTGAAGCTGCCGCCCGGCACCTACGTGCTGCAGGTCGGCAAGCGGAAGTTTGCGCGCGTGACGCTCCGATAACGAGACGTCGCCCGCCGGGGGCACGCCCCGCAGGCGGAAAGCGATCCGAGGATGACGACAGTCGTCGATGGCCCGTTTGGCTGGGTCCTCAGAGAGCGATTGGGATCCAGGCAATGAGAGCCGTAACGATATTCGCCGCCGTGGCGCTCGCTGCCGCGCCGCCACTGCTCGTCGCCCAGCAACCGCCCGGTGTGGTCAAGGGCGGTGCGGTGGCGAGGGCACCCGGCAAGATGGCAACGGTCAGCACCGCCCAGATCATCGCGATCGTCGAGAGGGTCGACGCCGCCAACCGGACCGTCAGCCTGAAGGGGCCGAGGGGCAACGTCGTGACGATGGACGTGGGCGAGGAAGTCCGCAACCTGCCCCAGGTCAAGGTCGGCGACCGGGTCGTCGTGACCTACGCGCAGGCGCTCGCGCTCGAGCTCAAGAAGGGCGGCTCGGGCATCCGCGAGCGCATCGAGCGCGAAGCGGTGGTGCGCGCCGCGCCGGGCGAGCGGCCGGGAGCGGCCGTCGGTCGCGAGGTCAAGGTGGTGGCGGACGTAATGGTGATCAACATGAAGAACCAGACCGTGACACTGCGCGGGCCGAAGCAGACCGTCACGCTCAAGGTGCGCGATCCCGCCCAGTTCAAGACCATCACGGCGGGGGACCAGGTCGAGGCGACCTACACCGAGGCGCTGGCATTGGCGGTGAAACCGGCGCTGGTCGCGGGCGGGCGGTAACTCGTATCCACGTCGACGGCAGGCCCGACGACATCGCCGGAGATCTCGACGCGGCCCGCCATGACGCCAAGCCAGTCCGACCGGGATGCCCGCCGTTGAGGCGGGATCACCTCGGCGATCGGCTGACCGAAGCGCGTGATCAGCACGGGCCGACCAGTGCGCTTTACACGCTGCAGGACCGCAAGGCAGGTCGCCTTGAACTTGGAGACCGGGATGGTTTCCATGGACGGCAGGCTAACGTGGTCAGGAGTCATGGTCAAACCACGCAGCGGTCCGGAAGGCAACCCGGGAGGACTGCGGGAGCGGGGGAGGCTGCCCATAGCCCGGCCATGACGCGAAGATGGCTGGAGGCTCCAGTACCTGCCACGGCCGGGAGTCCGACTTCACTCGGCGGCAGGGCCCAGGTGCTCGGCGACCTTCCCCTTGCCTCGGAAGTAGTCGATGACGGTGTTCGTGTCGAGCAGGAACATCGCTACAGACGCCGGCGAGGCAGGTCCCTTTTCTTGGACTTGCGGATCTGCTCGGGTGCGAGCAGATCGGGCCACGCGCCGGCGAGCTCGCGCACGAACGCCGGCCATTCGCTCCGCGCGGTACGGTCGATGCGCTTCGCGACCCACTTGCTCAGGGACACGCCCTCGGAGCGCGCTGCGGCTCGCGCTTTCTTTTCGGTCTGCTCGTCAAGGTAGATCGTGACCTGGCCCATGGGGCAAGCCTCGTTGCCATATATGTGGAAGTATATGTGCTCCGGTGAGCCTGGACGGAGGGCCGCACCCTCCCGGCTTTCCCAACCCTATCCGGAGGCTCAACCCGGACCGGCGCCGCTGCGCCCGCCGTCCTTGATCGGCGTCGCGAACTTGTACTCGATGTCCCAGGGGAAGTGGATCCACTTCCCCTGCTTGAACTCCTTGACGAAGGTGTCGACGAACGGCCGCCCGGCGGGCTTGGCGTAGAGGGTCGCGAAATGCGCCTTCGGCAGGAGCCGGCGCACCGTCTGCGCGGTGCGGCCGGTGTCGACGAGGTCGTCGATCAGGAGATAGCCCGCGCCGTCGCCGGGGACCCCTTTCAGCACCTCGACCGAGCCCTGCACCTGCGCCGCCTGGCCGCCGGCCGGGGCGTCGTAGCTGGTGACGCAGATCGTGTCGACAAGCCGGATGTCGAGCTCGCGCGCCACCAGCGCCGCGGGCACGAGGCCGCCGCGCGTCACCGCGACGATGCCCTTCCAGGGACCCTTGTCGAGCAGGATCTCGGCGAGGTACCGGGCGTCCCGGTGCAGCTCGACCCAGGAGACGATGATCTCGTCTTCGAAGGGGATGCGCGGCATACGGGTAGTTTAACGGCTGTTCAGCGGTTTGCCTGACCGCGGAACGCCCAGCCCGTGAACCGCGTCTCGATCGCCGCGGTCGCGGCGTAGAGCGCGATGCCGAGCACCGCGAGCACCAGGAGGCCGGCGAACACGATCGGTACCTGGAACGAGGCCTGTGCGTCGAGCATCAGCTTGCCGATGCCCTTGTTCGAGCCCACCGTCTCGGACACCACCGCGCCGACGAAGGCGAGCGTGATCGCGACCTTCAGGGAGCCGAAGAAGTAGGGAAGCGACCGCGGGATGCCGACCTTCCTCATGACGTCGAGCTTGGAGGCGCCGAGCGCGCGCAGCACGTCCTCGAGCTCCGGCTCGGTGGTCGCGAGGCCCGTGGCGACGTTCACGACGATCGGGAAGAAAGAGATGAGGAAGGCGGTCAACACGGCCGGGATCTCGCCGAGGCCGAACCACAGGATCAGCACCGGCACCACCGCGACCTTGGGGATCGAGTTGAAGCCGATCAGCACCGGGTAGATGCCCGCGTAGATCGCGCGGTGCCAGCCGACCGCGATCCCGAGCACGAGGCCGAACACCGTTGCGATGAGAAACCCCGCGAGCGTCGTCCAGAGCGTGACGAACGAGTTGTCGGCGATCGGCGCGCGGTACTGCCACATCGCCCCGAATACCTCGGAGGGGGCCGGCAAGATGGTGAGCGGCACGCTGAACACGCGGCACACGAGCTCCCACAGCACGAACAGCGCCAAGACGAACGCCGCCGGCGATACCACTGTGATGCCGAACTCGCGCCGCTCCATCAGTGCCGGCCGCCGATGAGCTGCCGCAGCTCGTGCACGA
>Ga0184637_10001207_pt1 | contig 17919 bp, 14 predicted proteins | sample PLM3_127_b2_FD_133143 | JGI IMG/M metagenome (GOLD analysis project Ga0184637, IMG submission 133143) | Groundwater sediment microbial communities from an aquifer in East River, Colorado, USA - PLM3_127_b2 | ecosystem: Environmental > Terrestrial > Soil > Riparian zone | place: USA: East River...
CGGCGCGTGGGCAGGAATGGACTGCCCCGAGGTCGCTTCGCGCCCGCCCGCCGAGGGGGGCAACTGTCTAGGGGCGGCCCGTCGACAGTTGAAACCCGCGATCATCGTCAACGTGCAGCGCCAGCCCGGCGCCAACGTGATCGCGACCGTCGATGCGATCAAGGCGCGGCTGCCCGAGTTGCAGGCGGGCTTGCCGGCGGCGCTGTCGGTCGACGTGCTGGCCGACCGCACGAACGGCATCCGCGCGTCGGTCAAGCACGTCGAGATCGAGCTGATGCTTGCGGTCGTGCTGGTAGTGCTCGTGATCTTTTTCTTCCTGCACAGCGTGCGCGCCACGGTGATCGCGAGCCTGGCGGTGCCGATCTCGCTGGTCGGCGCCTTCGGTGCGATGTACCTGCTCGGCTACAGCCTGAACAACCTGAGCTTGATGGCACTCACCATCGCGACCGGCTTCGTGGTCGACGACGCGATCGTGATGATCGAGAACATCTCGCGCCACATCGAGGCCGGCGAGCCGCCGATGCAGGCGGCACTGAAAGGCGCGACCGAGATCGGCTTCACGATCATTTCGCTGACGGTGTCGTTGATCGCGGTGCTGATCCCGCTGCTGTTCATGGGCGACGTGGTCGGCCGGCTGTTTCGCGAGTTCGCGGTCACGCTGGCGATCACGATCCTGATCTCGGCGGTGGTCTCGCTGACGCTGGTGCCGATGATGGCGGGGCGCTGGCTGCGTCGCGACGAACATCCGCACGGCATCGGCGCGCGCATCCAGCGCCGCTTCGACCGCGTGGTCGCGCGCTACGACAGCGCGTTGCAGTGGGTGCTGGCGCGGCAGGGGGCGACGCTCATTGTCGCGCTCCTGACGCTGGCGTTGACCGTCGTGCTCTACCTCGTGATCCCGAAGGGCCTGTTCCCGACGCAGGACACCGGGCAGCTACAGGCGCGCATCGAGGCGTCGCAAGCGGTCAGCTACGAACGCATGGCGGGTCTGCAGCAGGCGGCGGCGAAGGCCATCCTCGAAGACCCGGCGGTCGCCAACCTGGCGTCGATCGTCGGCGTCGACGCGGCTAACAACACGATGCTGCACACAGGCCGCATGCTGATCAACCTGAAGCCCGAGCGCAGCGGCACGCAGCAGGAGATCATGGAGCGGCTGCGCGAGCGCGTGCGCACTGTCGCCGGTGTCACGCCGTACCTGCAGCCGACGCAGGACCTGACGATCGACGCCGAAACCGGCCCGACCCAATATCGCGCGTCGCTCGAAGGCGCCGACAACACGAGCGTGGCGTTGTGGGCGACGAAGCTCGCGCAACAGCTCACCGACGTCAAGCAGGTGCGCAACGTCGTGTCTGACGTGAACGCGCAGGGTCTCGCGGCCGAGGTCGTGATCGACCGCGACACCGCGTCGCGCCAGGGCATCACCGCAGCGGCAGTCGACGAGGCGCTCTACAGCGCATTCGGCCAGCGCATCGTGTCGACGATCTTCACCGAGACCAACCAGTACCGCGTGATTCTCGAGGCGCGTCCCGACTTGCTGACCGGGCCGCAATCGCTCGGCCTGCTGCACCTGCGCACGAGCTCGGGCGAGGCGACGCCGCTCGCGTCGATCGCGACGATCCGCGAGGTGCCGGCGCCGCTGCAGATCACGCACGTCGCGCAGTACCCGGCGACGACACTCGGCTTCGACACCGCGCCCGGCGTCGCGCTCGGTCGCGCGGTGGATGCGATCCGCGCCGCGGCCAAAGAGATCGAAATGCCGGCCAGCGTGATGATGAGTTTTCTCGGCGCCGCCGGCGCCTACGAGAAATCGCTCGCGAACCAGCTGTGGCTGATCCTCGCGGCGGTGATCTGCGTCTACATCGTGCTCGGTGTGCTGTACGAGAGCTATGTGCACCCGCTGACGATCCTGTCGACGCTGCCGTCGGCAGGCGTCGGCGCGCTGCTCGCGCTGATGATCGCCGGCCACGACCTCGGCGTGATCGGCATCATCGGCATCATCCTTCTGATCGGCATCGTGAAGAAGAACGCGATCATGATGATCGACTTCGCGATCGACGCCGAGCGCGGGGGGGTGCCCCCCGGCGCCTCCGGCGCACGCCCCCCCGAGGGGGGCGCGGACGCGCTTGGGAGCGGCCCGGCGCCACGTCCGGGCAAGACGCCGCAGGAGGCGATACACCAGGCCGCGCTGCTGCGCTTCCGGCCGATCCTGATGACGACACTCGCCGCGCTCTTCGCCGCGCTGCCGCTGATGCTCGGCTGGGGCGACGGCGCCGAGCTGAGGCGCCCGCTGGGCCTGGCGATCTTCGGCGGGCTGATCGTCAGCCAGATGCTGACGCTGTTCACGACGCCGGTGATCTACCTCGCATTCGATCGCCTCGGGCGACGCTGGTCGCGCAAGCGCGCGCAGGCAGCATGAACCTGTCCGAACCCTTCGTGCGCCGGCCGATCGCGACCACGTTGCTAACGATCGGGTTGGCGCTCGCCGGCATCGCGGCGTTCTTCGTGCTGCCGGTCTCGCCGCTGCCGCAGGTCGATTACCCGACGATCTCGGTGTCTGCAAACCTGCCCGGCGCAAGCCCGCAGACGATGTCGTCCAGCGTCGCCACCCCGCTCGAGCGGCGGCTCGGCACGATCGCCGGCGTCAACGAAATGACCTCGTCGAGCAGCACCGGCTCGACGCGCATCAGCCTGCAGTTCGAGCTGAACCGCAAGATCGACAGCGCGGCGCGCGAGGTGCAGGCCGCCATCAACGCCACGCGCGCCGACCTGCCGGCCACGCTGCGCAGCAACCCGACCTACCGCAAGGCGAATCCGTCGGACGCGCCGGTGATCATCCTCGCGCTGACGTCGAAGACCCGCACGCCCGCCCAGGTCTACGACGCGGTGTCGAACATCGTGCAGCAGAAGATCGCGCAGGTCGAAGGCGTCGGCGACGTCGAGCTCGGCGGCGGTTCGCTGCCCGCCGTGCGCGTCGACCTGCAACCGTTCGCGCTCAACCGCTACGGCATCGCGCTCGAGGACGTGCGCGCTGCGATCCAGGCATCGACCGCGAACCGGCCGAAAGGCATGGTCGAGGCCAACGGCCAGCGGCTGCAGATCTACACCGGCAACGGCAGCGCGAGTCGGCGGCCGAGCGCGGCAGACTACCGTGGGCTCGTCGTCGCGTGGCGCAACGACGCCGCGGTGCGGCTCGAAGACGTGGCCGAAGTCAGCGACGGCGTGGAGAACAAGAACACGCTGGGTTTGTTCAATGGCGAGCCCGCGGTCGTGGTGCTGGTGACACGCCAGCCGAGCGCCAACATCATCGAGACGGTGGATGGCGTGCGTGCCCTGCTGCCGGAGCTGCGCGCGCAACTGCCGCCGGACGTGACGCTCGAGGTCGCCTCCGATCGCACCAACTCGATCCGCGCGTCGCTGCGCGAGATCGAGATCACGCTGCTGATCTCGATCGCACTCGTCGTGCTTGTCGTCAGCGCGTTCCTGCGCAGCGCGCGCGCGACGCTGGTGCCTGCGGTCGCGACCGTGGTGTCGCTGCTCGGCACCTTCGGCGTGATGTACTTCCTCGGCTTCAGCCTCAACAACCTGAGCCTGATGGCATTGACGGTCGCGACGGGCTTCGTCGTCGACGACGCGATCGTCGTGCTCGAGAACACGAGCCGCCACATCGAGCACGGCATGGACCGCTTCAAGGCCGCGCTGCTCGGCGCGCGCGAGGTCGGCTTCACGGTGCTGTCGATCAGCCTGTCGCTGGTGGCGGTGTTCATCCCGCTGCTTTTCATGGGGGGCCAGATCGGCCGCCTGTTCCGCGAATTCGCGGTCACGCTGTCGGCCGCGGTGCTGATCTCGCTCGTCATTTCGCTGACCACGACGCCGATGATGTGTGCGTGGTTGCTGAAGCCCGATGCAAAGCGCAAGCCGCCCGGGCGCATCGCGCGCCTGGCCGAGCGTGCCTACAACCGCGTGCATCGCGCCTACGAGCACAGCCTCGACTGGGCGCTGCATGCGCAGCCGCTCGTGATGTTCATCCTGCTCGCGGTGATCGCGCTCAACGTGTGGCTGTTCATCGCCGTGCCGAAGGGCTTCTTTCCGCAGCAGGACAACGGCCAGCTCAGCGGCGGCCTGCGCGCCGACCAGAGCATCTCGTTCCAGGCAATGCAGGGCAAGCTGCGCGAGCTGGTGGACATCATCCGGCGCGATCCGGCGGTCGACACCGTGGTCGGCTTCACCGGTGGCGGGCGTGCGGGCGGCGGCTTCCTGTTCATCAACCTGAAGCCGCGCGCCCAGCGCAGCGAAAGCAGCCAGGCGGTGGTCACCCGGTTGCGGCCGCAGCTCGCACGAGTCACCGGCGTGAGCCTGTTCCTCAATCCGGTGCAGGACTTGCGCATGGGCGGCCGCCAGACCACCTCGACCTATCAGTACACGTTGAAGAGCGACAACATCGCCGACCTGCGGCTGTGGGCGACGCGGCTCGCGGATTCGATGAAGCGGCAACCGGCGCTGACCGACGTCGACACCGACCAGCAGGAGAACGGCGTGCAGTCCTTCGTCACGATCGACCGCGACAGCGCGGCACGGGTCGGCGTGACTGCGCGGGACATCGACAACGCGCTGTACAGCGGCTTCGGCCAGCGATCGGCGGCGACGATCTACGACGAACTGAACCAGTACCGCGTGATCATCGGTGTCGCGCAGCGCGATGCGCAAGGTCCGCTCGCGTTGAATGACGTGCACATTCCCTCGCGCGCCGCCAGCGCCGCGACGACTGGCGCGACGACACCGACGGTCAATCCTGCCCTGCGCGATCCTTCGTCGGGCAATGCGCTCAGCACGGCCGCGCCATCGATGGTGCCGCTGTCGGCCATCGCGAGTTTCTCCGAGAGCTCGACGCCGACGTCGGTGAACCATCAGGACACCGAGCTCGCGACCACGGTGTCGTTCAACCTCGCCGAGGGCAGCAACCTCGGCGACGCCACCAAAGCGATCGAGCAGGCTGCCGCCGACATCGGCCTGCCGACCAACGTGCGCGGCAGCATGCAAGGCACCGCGCGCAGCTTCGAACAATCGCAAAGCCAGCAGCCGCTGTTGATCGCCGCGGCGCTGATCGTGATCTACATCGTGCTCGGTGTGTTGTACGAAAGCCTGGTGCACCCGATCACCGTGTTGTCGACGCTGCCGGCGGCGGGTGTCGGCGCAGTGCTCGCGTTGCTGCTGTTCAAGCTGGAGTTTTCGATCATTGCGTTGATCGGCGTCATCCTTCTGATCGGCATCGTGAAGAAGAACGCGATCCTGGTCATCGACTTCGCGCTCGAGGCGCAACGCTCGCGCGGCCTGAGTGCCTACGAGGCCGTGCGTGAGGCCTGCCTGCTGCGCTTTCGGCCGATCCTGATGACGACGCTCGCCGCTGCTCTCGGTGCACTGCCGCTGGCGATCGGCTTCGGCGACGGTGCCGAGCTGCGGCGGCCGCTCGGCATCGCAATCATCGGCGGATTGATCGCGAGCCAGCTGCTGACACTGTTAACGACGCCGGTCGTCTACCTGCTCCTCGACCGCCTGCGCCGGCGCGGCGGCGACGAGCGCCATCTGAGCCGCACCGGTGACGGCCCGTTGTCGATCGAGCCCCGATGAAACGAACCACCCCCTCTTTCAGACTCGCGCTGATCGTGGCTGCGCTGCTCAGCGCCTGCGCCACCACCCAGGACGCCGCGGCGCCCAGCGCACCGATCTCCGCCGCGTACAAGGAAGTGCCGCCCGGCTGGATCGAGGCTGCGCCGGCCGACGCGCTCGAGCGCGGTCCGTGGTGGACGCTCTTCGGCGACCCGCTGCTCGACGATCTGGCCAAGCGTGTGGAGGTATCGAACCAGAACATCGCCGCCGCCACCGCAGCCTATGCGCAGGCGCGCGCCATCGTGCGGGAGCAGCGCGCATCGTTGTTCCCGATCGTTTCGCTGGACGGCGGCGTCGCCCGCGGCGGAGGGAGCGGCGCGTCTGGGTCGAGCCGCGGCACGCAATATCAGATCGGCATCGGCGCGAGCTGGGAACCCGACGTCTTTGGCCGGCTGCGCAGCGGCGTGAATGCGGCCGGCGCAAGCGCTCAGGCGAGCGCGGCCGACCTCGCGTCGGCGAAGCTGGCAGCGCAGGGCGAGCTTGCGACCAACTATTTCCTGCTGCGCGAAACCGACGCCGAGGCGGCGCTCCTTGTCAGCACGATCGAGGCCTATCAACGTTCGGCGCAGATCACGCAAAACCGCTACGACGCCGGCATCGCGCCGAAGAGCGACGTGCTGCAGGCGCAGACCCAGCTCGCCAACGCGCAGGCCGATCTGGCGGGCCTCGAGCGCCAGCGGGCGCAGCTCGAGCACGCGATCGCCGTGCTGGTCGGCACGGCGCCCGGCGACTTCACGTTGCCGGCAACGCCATGGAAGTCGGACGCGCTGCCCGCGGTGCCGATCGGCGTGCCGTCGGCGCTGTTGCAGCGCCGGCCCGACATTGCGTCGGCCGAGCGGCGCGTCGCAGCGGCCAATGCGCAGATCGGGATCGCACGCGCCGCGTGCTTCCCGAGCTTCTCACTGACCGGCAGCTACGGCCTCGGCGCGGCGCGGCTGGCGGACCTGTTCAGCCTCTCGTCCGTCGCCTGGTCACTCGGCGCGTCGATCGTGCAGACGGTGTTCGACGCCGGCGCGACCCGCGCGCGCGTCGATCAGGTGCGCGCGGGGTGGGAGCAGACGGTCGCGCAGTACCGCCAGACCGTGCTCGTTGCGCTGCAGGATGTCGAGGATCAACTCGCCGCGGCGCGCGTGCTCGAGCGCCAGCACGAGCTGCGCCGCCAGGCCTCGGAAGCGGCCGACCAGACCGAGCAGCAGGTGATGAATCGCTACCGCGCCGCCCAGGTGAGCTACAGCGAAGTGGTGATTGCGCAGGTGTCGGCACTGAACGCGAGGCGTGCGCTCGTGCAAGTTGCCGTCAACCGGCAAACGGCTGCGGTGGCGTTGATTCAGGCACTCGGCGGGGGCTGGCAAGCCACCCCTACTTGAGCTTCTTGTCCTCGCTCTTCGCCTGAGCCATCGCCTCCGGCTCGAGTTCCTCTGCGGCGCGGTTGAGCTTGATGAATGCGCCCCAACCCGCAAGGAGCACTCCGACGGAAAGGAAAACGGTCGCCGCGTGCGTGAGGTGCTCCGGATTTTCGTGCATGGCTTTGAACGTCGCGACCAGTCCTTCGATCGCAATGGCGACCACGATGACCACCAGGAACCTCGAAAGAAAGCGGCGCACGCGCGTCGGAGCACTGACATGGGCCTCGCGAATGACTTCTTCCTCCGTGATGGTCTGCGCGATCTGAAGCGCCACAACGGCGACCGCCACGAGGCCCATCGCTTCGGCGGTCGAACGCGATCCGACTACTGCGCTGCCCGTACCTTCACGTAGCGCCCAGGCGCAGGCTCGACCACCTTGTACTTCGCGTTGCCCAGCCGCTTGCGTGCAGGTACCGGCTTGCCGCCATGCGGCCCGAGCCACTTCATCCAGTGCGTCCACCAGCTGCCGGGAACGCTTTGCGCCGTGCTCAGCCATTGCTCGGCATCGTCGCCCAGCTTCCCATCGATCCAGTAGCTGCGCTTGTTCTTCGACGCGGGGTTGATCACGCCCGCGATATGCCCGCTGGCGCCGAGCACGAACTGCACCTTGCCGCCCACCAGCTGCGTCGAGCGGTAGGCCGCGCGCCACGGCACGATGTGGTCTTCCTGCGTTGCGAGCACATAGGTCGGCATGTCGATCTTGCCGAGGTCGACCGGCGTGTCGCACATCGTCAGCTTGTCGGGCACGCACAGGTTGTTCTCGAGGTACATGTTGCGCAGGTAGTACGCGTACATCGGCCCGGGCAGGTTGGTGCCGTCGGCGTTCCAGTACAACAGGTCGAAGGCCTCGGGCGCCTTGCCCTTCATGTAGTTGTTGATGACGTAGGGCCAGATCAGGTCGTTGGCGCGCAGGCTCTGGAACACGAAGCCGAGTTCCTGGCCGGGGTAGATGCCGCCCTTGCCGATCGTCTGTTCTCGCTGCGACACGCCCTGCTCGTCGATGAAGACGCCCAGGTCTCCAGGCTCGTCGAAGTCGAGCATCGTGGTGAGCAGCGTGAGGCTCGCGACCGACTTGTCGCCCTGCGTGCGCATCACGGCCAGCGCTGACGAGAGGATCGTGCCCCCGACGCACCAGCCGAGCGCGTTGACCTTGTCGGCGCCGGTGATGGCGCGCGCCACCTCGATCGCCTTCATGGCGCCCTGGCTCAGATAGTCGTCCCAGGTCGTCTGGCCAAGCTCCTCGTCCGGGTTGCGCCAGGAGACGAGAAACACCGTCTGGCCCTGCTCGCAGCCAAAGCGCACGAAAGAGTTTTCGGGCTGCAGGTCGAGGATGTAGAACTTGTTGATGCAAGGCGGCACGACCACCAGCGGGCGCGTCGCCACCTGCTCGGTCAGCGGCGCGTATTGGATCAGCTGGAACAGATCGTTCTCGAAGACCACCGCTCCTTTGGAGACCGCAACGTTGCGCCCCACCTCGAAGGCGGTTTCATCGGTGATCGAAATTCGCTTGCGCTCGAGGTCTGCCTGCAAATTGGCGAGGCCGGCCCTGACGCTCTCGCCGTTGGACTCGTGCAAGAGCTTGATCACGTCCGGATTCGTCATCGCGAAGTTGGCCGGGCTCATCGAGTCGATGAGCTGGCGCGCATAGAAGCGCAGCTTGTGCTTCGCTTTCGCGTCCATGTCGGCCGCCTCGATCGTGTCGCCGAGCAGGCGGGCGTTGAGCAGATAGGTCTGCTTGAGCAGGCTGTAGAACGGGTTGTCGCGCCATTCGGTGGCGCTGAAGCGGCGGTCGCCGCGATCGGGTGTGACAACCGCATCGGGGGCCTGACCGGTGGCCTTCGCGATCATGCCCATCCAGATCGCCATCTGCTGCTGCCAAAGCTCCGGGCTCGCAAGTTGTTTGCTGTACGTGGCGGCGAGGGCTTGCCACAACGCAGGGGCGGACTTGACGAGCCCTTGCATGAATTCGTCCGGAACGCTGAGTGGCGCTTTCATCGGAAGCTCCTATAGATCATGGCGTGACCGCGGCCCGCGGCCGCTCAGTCTGACACACGGACTCTCGGCCTGCCCTCGATCAAAACCCAGGCCGCGAGCGCGCTCATGAGCGCCAGGCCGGCGCTCAGCAACATGATCCAGCGAAAGCCCGACACATAGGAGAGCTGCACCGCGCGCCTCACCGCCGCCGCAACCGCGGTGTCCACCCCCGGCGGGGGCGTGGCATCGGCGAGCTTGCTGCGTTGAGCGTGCATGAATGCGCTGGTCTCCTGGGACACGCCCGCCTCGCGCAAGCTTGTCTGCAGGCTGCCTTCGAACGCCCACGCCATGACCAGGCCGAAGATCGCGATGGCGAGCAGCGCTGCCGCGCGGGAAACGGCATTGTTGACCCCTGATGCGACGCCCGCGAGATCGGGGCCGACTGAATTCATCACCGTCGTGGTCAGCGGCGCCACGGTGACCGTCATGCCGATGCCAAGCACGACGACGGCCGGAAAAAACGTCGACCAGTAGTCGGCGTCGGGGCCCGGCAAAGCGAACAGCGCGAAGCCAGCCGCGGCGATCGCCGGCCCCACCAGCAGCGGCAGCTTGGACCCGTAGCGCTCGACCAGTGTCCCCGCCCAGCGGGACAGCACGAACATGATGAGGATGAAAGGCAACAGCGCCGCGCCGGCCGCAGTGGCGGTATAGCCCTGCACCTGGATCAGGTTGAGCGGAAAGAAGAACAGCCCACCGCCCAGCGCTGCGTAGAGCAACAGCGTCAGCAAGTTGGCGCCACCGAAGTTGCGGATCCGGAACAGCCGCAGCGGCAGCATGGGAGTGCGTGCGCGCAACTCCACGACGACGAACGCCACCGCCGCGGCGATTCCCACGCCGAGCGCCGTGAGCACCGCCGTCGAGCCCCACCGTTGCGTGGGCGCTTCGATGAATGCATACACGATGCCACCGAGCCCGAGCGTGGCCAGCACCGCTCCCCGGGCATCCAGGCCGCCGGAGGCAAAGACTCTGCGGCTTTCGGGAACACGCCACCACACGATCGCAAGCACGACGATCGCCAACGGCACGTTGATCAGAAACGCCCACACCCATGAGTAGTGATCGACCAGGAAGCCACCCAGCACGGGGCCCAGGGCGGCGGTGATGCCGCTGAAGCCGGACCAGGTGCCGATCGCGCGGCCGCGCTCCTTTTCAGGGAAGGCCGCGCTGATGAGTGCCAGGCTGCCCGGCACCAGCATTGCGGCGCCGACGCCCTGGACTGCGCGCGCCACGATGAGTTGCTGGGCGTCACGCGACAGGGCGCAACCGACCGAAGCCGCGGCGAACAGCGCAACGCCGATCGCGAAGATCCTGCGCCGACCGAAGTGGTCTCCCAGCGAGCCGCCGACGAGCAAAAGCGCCGCAAGAAACAGCGCGTAGGACTCCACGACCCACTGTGCCTCGAACGCCGTGGCGTGCAACTTGCGTTGGATGGCTGGCAGGGCGACATTCACCACCGTGCCATCGACAAACGCCATGCTCGAGCCGAAGATCGCCGCCGCCAGCACCCACCGCCGTGACGACGGCGCGCACGGGGTGGCTGCAGCGCCATGCAGGATGAACGCGTCGTCGCAAGGCGGTTTGCCGATCTGGGTCATTGGAGCCCCTCGTGCGACGAGTACGTCGCCCGGCCTGCCGCGAGACGCGGCAGGCGCTCCGGCCGTCCAAGCCGACGCAGGTCGGCTTGGAGCCGCGGCCTCCGCTCCCCCGAGGGGACGCGGGCCGGCTTGGGAACGGCCCGGCGCTCGGCCCGCGATGCTGGGTGTCTCATTGGCAGCGTGGCGTTCAGCCGCCCTCCCCGGCGCTATGCCGCCGATCGCGGATGCTCATTGCGCTCAAGAGCCGGGCGTTCCCATTGACCCAGATTGGCTGCCGCCTCGTAGGTGCTCTGCAAGAAATCGAGCAACATCCGATCGGGTGAGGCCGCTTCGCGCACCGCGTCGTAAGGCAGGATGAATTCGCGAAGCTCACTGCTGTAGAACGCGGCTTCCGGTTGCACCTTCATCGCGTTGTAGCCTTCGGGCTCCGGATACGCGTAGCTGTAGAAGAGGGGAAACGGATGCGGGCCGCCTCCGGGCCAGAACCCCGCGCTCGAGACCTCGTGCGAGTACGCCTCACGAGCGATCCAGTCAGGCAAATTGGCGATGCCACCGGGATGCCGCGGCGCCGGGCGGCCCGAGAAGCGGGTCACGGCCAGATCGCAGCTCCCCCAGAAGTAGTGGACGGGGCTGTTCTTGCCGATGAAGCGCGCGCGGAACTGCTGGAACACCCGGTCCGCCTGCACGAGCACACGCCAGAAGCGGTTGGCGTACTCCGGGTCATAGGAGGCGTGCTGATGGTCCTCGGCAAAGGGGATGGCGACTTCCACCTCGCAGGGCTTGCCGTGGATGACGACACCGAGACCGAGTGTGTCCAATTCGGCAAGCAATTGCTTGTGGAAATCGGCAACGGATTGCGGCCTGAGTGCGAGCTCCCGCTCGGTCCCGTCGCTCACCCGAATCAGGAGCCGATGCCCGACGAAATCGAAGTCGATCTCGAAGGCCCGAGTGCCGTGAGGAATGGTAGAGGTCGTCAATCCTCGGGCCGTGACGTAGAGGGGAACGTGCCACGAGTGATTGACCCAGGGCGCCTGTGACAGGCGGATCTTCCCGACGATCTGGCTCCAGAGGTGCAGCGTTTCGTAGGTGCTCTGCCACTGGTCCAGCGGCAAGGACGGCCAGTGGTTGCTGTCTATGGCCATGACGATTTCTCCGATGGAGCGGTCAGTGTGCCATCAAGGCCATTGCGGCCAACGCCACTGCTGCGCCTGCGGCCCGCAACCCGATCCGTCCGTGGAACTGCTCCAGCATCAGTAGACCGGCAATCGCGCCCGTCACATGCAGTCCTGCTGTGGTCACCAGGAAGCCGGCGACGTAGCTCGCCATGTCTGCGGCTTGCGGCATCTCGGCCCCGTGCGCGTAGCCGTGGGCCATGCCGAAGAGCATCGTGGCGACGGCCGCGATCGGCCAGGCCAGCCGGGTCTGCATCGCAATGGCCCCGCCCAGCCCCAGCACCGAAAGCGCAATGGCCGACTCGGTACCTGTGATCGGCCACTGCTGTACTCCCGCGACGCTGCCCAAGGCCATGGCAAGTACGAAGGCCATCGGCACGAGGTAGAGGGCTCGACCACCCAGCTGCGCACTCCACGCCCCCACTGCCAGCATCGCCAGCATGTGGTCGAGGCCGGTCAGGGGGTGCAGCCATCCGCTGCCGGCAAAGCCGTGCGCGAGGCAGGGTTCGCAGGCAGCGCACCCGAAAGCGAACACTGCGACGGCAAATCGACGGCTGGCCATCATGCTGCCGCCCCGGCCGCACGCTGCCGATGATCGCCGACGATCATGACCAGCGCCATGATCGCCGGGATCATCGGAAACAACGCCGTGTACATGCCGGAGAAGTATTCGTAGCCGACGCCGAACTTGTTCATCGCCACCACCGGAAACACCAGCAAGTGGGTGGGCTCGCCGAGGATCATCCCGACGATCAGGAACCAGAACACGAAATTGCCCAACGGCTGCCGCAGCCACAGGCTCCAGGCCGAGAAGAACCAGATCACCGGGCCGACGAGGCCGATCAGCAAGGTGAACTCGCGGTCACTCCAGGGCTTGCCCGAAATCGATGCGATGGCCTGGTTGAACGAGGTCAATGCCTCCTCGCCGACATGAACGTAGAAGAACGCCAACAGCAGCAGGAACAATGGAACCGCCTTGGCCGGGTCCGCAGGCTGGAAGGCCGTGGTCTTGCGCCAGCCGATCAGCCCGCCCAGCATCGAGCCGACGACCACGGCCACGGGCACGGGCCCGGCCTGTCGGAACAATGTGACGCCATACACGGCGACCAGGCTGACGAAGAGCAGGCTCCACAGATTGCGCTGCCGCGGCGTCGAGCCGGCGTGCGAGTTCGCCACCGCAACGGTTGACGTGCGCATGCGCAGCAGCCGCTGACAGATGACCGCGCCCACCAGCATCTGCGCGCTCGCCACGAGTGCGCCGCTGAAGTACAGATGGTTGTAGGCCAGTCCTTGCAGGAACTCGACCCGCAACTGCAGCAACCCATCGGCGATGGCGTACAGGCCGGTCCACCAGGCCATGTACAGCCCCAGCGGCGTGCGTCGGGCCAGGAAGTAGCCGCCCAGCAGCATCAGGCTGATCGGGCAGACGACGAAGACGACGAACCAGTTCGTCTCGGTGATTGCAAAGCGCGCCGCGAACAGCGGCTTGAAGTGCGCGGCCAGCATGGGAGCGTAGTCGGACAGGTAGCGGCAGGTGGACAGCACCAGCACGAGCACGATGGCCAGGATGTAGGGCGCGACGATGCCGTCGTGCCCAGCCGGCGCACGCCAGGTCAGCCCCAGCCAGCCCGCCAGCGCCAGCAGGCTCACGACAGCGAGGCCGCCGGCCCATGCCGGCCCGACGACGATGTGGGCCGCCAGCAGCGTGGTGATCATGACCGCCAGCACGGCCAGCAGCGAGGCAAGTCGGGATTCCATCGGGCACTCCTGTCGGGCGTATGATGTCAACGGTTGTTGATTTATAGTCGCCTTCCCTAGAAATGTCAACGCTTGTTGGCATTTTCACCATGCCCAGCCATCCCGACCAACCCGACAAGCCCAGCAAGTCCGACCGCACCCGCAGCGCGATCCTGGAGGCGGCGCAGCGCCTGTTCGCAGAGCGCGGCTACGACGGCACCACCATCCGCGACGTAGCCGCCGAGGCGGCCATCGACCCGGCGATGGTGATCCGCTACTTCGGCAGCAAGGACGAGCTCTTCATTCGTGCGGCGGCCATCGAACTCGAGTTACCCGCGCTTCACAAGGTGGCGCGAACGTCGATCGGCGAGGCGCTGGTTCGTCATTTCCTCGGAATTTGGGAAGGGCCGCAGGCCAACAGCGGCATGGCGGTGCTGCTGCGCTCGGCAGCGTCGAATGATCTGTCGGCCGGCAAGATGCGCGAGGTTTTTGCAGCGCAGGTGCTGCCCGCACTCGCGCGCGTCGGCACCCGGGCCACCGTCGGGCGACGCGCCGGGCTGGTGGCCAGCCAGTTGCTTGGATTGGCGCTGTGTCGGTATGTCTTGAAGCTTCCCGCGATCGCCGAGATGCCGGTCGAGGAGTTGGTCAAGCAGGTGGCACCGACGATCCAGCGATACGCAGTGGGGGAAAGGTGAAGTCGCTTCGCGTTGGTACCGACGGCCCGAGCGGCGACGGCGCCACGCGGGCGCGCGAAGCGGTGGACGCCACGTATCGCCTGGAATCGCGTCGAATCTTCGCCACCCTGGTGCGGCTGCTGGGCGACTTCGACATCGCCGAGGAAGCTCTACACGACGCGTTTCGTGCCGCGCTGGAGCAATGGCCGCGCGATGGCGTGCCTGCCAATCCGCGTGCGTGGCTGGTCTCCACCGGGCGCTTCAAGGCCATCGACGCGATTCGGCGCAACGCCCGCTTCGACGCGCTGGACGACGTCGCCGAACCGATGGACCCTGCCAGCGAAGACGGCCTCCTTGCGGACCGAGAGGTCATCGAGGACGATCGCCTGCGGCTGATCTTCACCTGCTGTCATCCGGCCCTGGCGCCGGACGCGCAGGTCGCGCTAACGCTGCGAGAGGTGTGCGGCCTCACCACAGAAGAGATCGCGCGCGCCTTCCTCACTGCGGGGCCCACGGTGGCCCAGCGCATCGTGCGCGCCAAGATCAAGATCCGCGATGCCCGCATCCCGTACCAGGTGCCGTCCGGTGACGAACTGGCGCAGCGCCTGGATGCCGTGCTTCGCGTCGTCTACCTCGTGTTCAACGAAGGCTACTCGGCCTCGAGCGGCCCGGCGCTCACGCGCCATGACCTGTCAAGCGAGGCGATCCGCCTGGGCCGCCTGCTGGTGCAATTGCTGCAACAGCCCGCGCTCGAGCCCGAGGCCGTGGGGCTGCTGGCGCTCATGCTGCTGCACGAGTCGCGGCGCCCGGCGCGCACAACGCCCTCCGGCGAACTGGTGCTGCTCGATGAGCAGGACCGGTCGTTGTGGAACCGCGAGCAGATCGCCGAGGGCTCGGCGCTGGTTCGCAACGCGCTGGGATCACGGGGCATCGGCCCGTACACGCTGCAGGCAGCCATCGCGGCCGTGCATGCGCAAGCCGCCACGCCGGCCGACACCGACTGGGCGCAGATCGTCGGTCTGTACGACGTGTTGCTGCGTGTCGAGCCCTCCTCCGTCGTCGAGCTGAACCGGGCGGCCGCCGTGGCCATGCGCGACGGCCCGCAGGCCGGGCTCTTGCTGGTCGACGCGCTGCTCGCGCGCGGCGAGCTGGCTCATTACCACCTCGCGCACGCCGCGCGGGCCGAGCTGTGCCGCCGGCTTTCGCGCCCGATAGAGGCACGGGCCGCCTATGAACGCGCACTCGCGTTGGCGCAACAGGAGCCGGAACGGCGTTTTCTGCAACAGCGGCTTGCCGAACTCGGGCGGTGAGGGCGGGCAAACCGATTGCCGTGCCACGGATGCCAACCCGATGTCGATTTGGCCTGTTCCCGTTCGACTAGGAAGCGGTTCCCAGTCGTTCAACCCGCAAACGTTCACCCGAAAGGAAACCCCATGCAAAAGATCGCCCCATGCCTTTGGTTCGACGGCAAGGCTGAGGAGGCCATGAACTTCTACGCCTCGATCTTCAAGAACTCGAAGGTCAGGGACGTGATGCGCTATGGAGAGGCTGGGCCGGGAAAGAAGGGCTCGGTCTTGACCGCCACGCTCGAAATCGAAGGGCAGGAGTTCATCGCGCTCAACGGCGGGCCGATGTTCCAGTTCACACCGGCCATCTCCTTCTTCGTGAAATGCGAGACGCAGGAAGAAGTCGACCACTACTGGAACAAGCTGCTGGAGGGCGGCGCGCCGCAGCAATGCGGCTGGCTCACGGACCAGTTCGGCGTGTCTTGGCAGATCGTTCCCACCATCCTGGGCGAGATGCTGAAGGACAAGGACGCCGCGAAGGCCAACCGAGTCATGCAGGCCATGCTCAAGATGGTGAAGCTCGACATCAAGACGTTGAAGCAAGCCTATGAGCAAGGTTGAGGGCCGAATCTCATGAGATACCTGTGCCTCATCTACCTCGAGGACGACCGGCTGCGCACGCAGTCGCAAAGCGAACTCGAGGCCTGCATGGCAGAGCAGGAGAGCTATCTCGCCAAGCTTGAAAGCCAGGGCTACGGGGTCGCCGCGCATTCGCTGCAGCCGCCGGAGACGGCAACCTGCCTGCGCGTGCGCGACGGCAAGCTGTCGATGACCGACGGACCCTTCGCCGAAACCAGCGAACAGTTCGGCGGCTTCTTTCTGATCGACGCGAGAGATCTGAACGAAGCCATCCGAATCGCTTCGCAGATACCGATCGCGCGCTACGGCTGCGTCGAAGTGCGGCCGTTGAGGTAGAGCATGAACAAGACTGAAAAGATCGAAGTAGAAAACGTGAACCACCCTGGTCACGTCACGCGCGTCGACGCGCACATGTACGAAGCAATGAAACGGGCATTCCTGAAAATTCTTCCGAAGACATCGCCGGGACTGACCTTGGCGGAGATTCGAGAACCTTTGATTGCGCATCTACCCGAAAAACTGTTTCCGGAAGGAGCCAAGGCCGGGTGGTGGGCGAAGACCGTTCAGCTTGATCTGGAGGCGAAAGGTGTAGTTGCGCGAGAGAAAACCAGACCACTGCGCTTGAGGAGAGCGCGATGAAATTCCTGTGCCTGATCTGTGCCGAAACCGTGATGGAGCAGATGCCAGAGGAAGCTGCCCAGAGGCACTTCGAGGAGTACCGCGAGTTCACCGAAGCGATAAGGAAGAGCGGCCACTTCATCGGGTCCAACCGGCTTCTGCCGCCGCATGCCGCGACCACGATCCGGGTGCGGCAGGGCAAGGTCTCGATCACCGACGGACCCTACGTGGAAACCAAAGAGCAGCTCGGCGGCTACTTCATCATCGAGGCCAAGGACCTGAACGAGGCGATCGACGTGGCATCGAGAATCCCGGGCGCACGGATCGGGTGCGTCGAAGTGCGGCCGATCGCGGAGGATGAACAAACGCTGCGCGCGCTCGGATTCCTCGCTCGAGACTGAAATGAAACCCTTCGCGAGTCCGTGGCGGGCGCACGCCGAGGGCGGGGTCCCCGGGCTTCGTTCAGCCAATTCTTATTCACTGCGCCCGGGGACCCCGCCCTCGGCTGAGTCGGTGGCGGTCCACCGACTGGAATTCCAAAACGTCGGCATGCCACAGCTGGTGGCTGCAAGGACCGAGGGCAGTGCCCTGACGGGGCGCATCTGCGCCGGCGAGGAGCGCAGCGGGCCTTCGACATCGCCGACGGGCCGAACGCTCACAGCAAAGGAGAGCGTTTCATGCGTCGCGGATCGCGCGAATGCGCGGTGGAGTCACTGAGAGGAAGCCGAGGTTGTCGATTTCCAGCCTCTCCTTTCGACTATGCACAGGAGATGCCCATGTGCCCCGCGTGCATCACAACCGCAACCCTGATGTTCGCCGGCGTCACCTCGGCGGGCGGGCTGGCCGCGCTCGTCGTGAAGAAGATTCGGCCCAGACGATCCCAAGCAAAGGAAAGCGAAATGAAAACCGATACCCTGCCGACCAAAACCGATCTTCATAGAGTTGCTTCGAGAGAAGAATGGATCGCAGCCTGGTTGGCGACAATTAGGTTGGCCGGTCGACGACAACTATCTTGGCCGGTTTTGCACCGGTGCCGGGCCGGTCCGGGAGGCGGGGGTCTAACGTGAGCCGATCGTCATTCAACGAAGGTTCGC